>JAABUQ010009195.1_pt1 | contig 13468 bp, 19 predicted proteins | sample 5560001 | NCBI WGS metagenome assembly JAABUQ01 (sample SAMN10711888, study PRJNA513371) | rock metagenome | isolation source: Antarctica rocks | place: Antarctica: Victoria Land, Finger Mt nord | collected 2015-12-18 | reverse complement strand
CCTCGAGCCTGTGCAGCAGCACGTTGTCTGTCTGCCGCACCTTGACGCAGTCCATCTGACTGTGCCTGTTGCGCCAATGCATTGGTCTTTACGAGTGCGCTGTCCCAGAGCTGCAGCTGGCATGAGCGGGTGCTAGCTGATATGTGTCCACAGTCATGCGCGCGCGAGTCTGGACCCGTTTTTGCACTGCGCTTGGGCTGGCACCAGAGCATGCAAGGAGTGGGGCTCAGCAATGACTCACCAAAACATGCACTCACCAAAACATGCATACAGTCCTAGCCTTCCTGGCGCGCGTCCTCGTCCTCTCCCACAAACACATGGCAGCACAAACAGCGTGTATGTGTTCCCTCGCCGCAGTGCATTTCTGGCTCTCCAGTGCTGCGCTTGTCCCAACTAAGGCATTTCCTGTTCAGCTGGCGGTTGGGCCTGTGCATGTACCCCCAATTTCACACAACAAGTCAGTTCTGATAAGCGTCATCCTCGCCCTGTTCATCATCATCCTCACCATCATCAGCACACGACCGGCCCCCCGCTGCCGCCCACGCGCGGGCGCGCTCGTGCGCAGCCATGGCTGCCGGCAGGTCGGACGCGCCGGGGGCAGGCCAGCGCCGCCAGGCCAGGCGGCGTAGGCTGGCCTTGGCCCGGTGGCGCCCATCAGGCGGCAGCTCAGCAAATCCCACCTCCACCGCAAAGCGGTCCCCGTACCTGGTTATCATCTCGAGCACAAGCTCGCGAGTGAGACGCTTCGCATGCTCAATGTCGTACTTACGCCCCCGATCAATACGGAATATGCAAATGCCGTCGCGCTCGGCGCACAGCTCTGCAGTTTGCAGGCAGGCATGGCACAGGCGCTCCGAGACCATGGCCGCATCCAGCTCGTCGACCCACAGATCCATACGGCCCCCAGACATTATGTGCACAGACCTGACCTGTTCAAAGACCTCAACATCAAAGCTGTAGATAGGCGCCCCAGAGCTGTCAACCACAAGATGCGGGAGGCTAGTAAAGCCCTCCAGGAGGGGTTGATTGTCAATGCTCAATAGTCTGCCGATTTCACTGGCTGTTTCATAGGCTACATCACCGGCTCTCAACCGCAGAGTGTGCAGCCGTGGCAGCCACCGTGCCACGCCCGAGCGCGACCCCCACGCCAGGCCCGAGATGTACTCTTCACACAGGCCGAGCAGGTCCAGCTCTTCCAGGGCGCCTGGCAGGTACTTGGGCCACAAGCATTCGTTTTTGTGGTCGTAGACATCAGAGCAGTCAGTGCCCAGCTTGGTCAGGCGCAGGCCGCTCAGTTCCAGGGCAGGCCGCGCCATGTGGCCGCTCGCACAGGCCACCAGCTGCTGCGGCACGCCGGACAGCTGCAGCAGCGTGCCGCCGTGCCGGGCCAGGAACCCATCAAGCAGTGGCCTCTCCCACAGGGCGTCCTTACATGGCTCTTCATCAGTGCTGACGCAGAACTTGGCGGCCTCTACGCGGCCGGCCTGCGCGGGCTCGAGCACCCAGCGGCGCTGCGCGCCGGTCAGGCGCGCCGCGCTGAAGTCGAGCGCCAGCGGCAGCGGTCTTCTGCGCAGCAGCTCGCGCGCGCGGCGGCACACAGACGCCAGGCCGGCCGCGGCACGCACCTCCTCGGCTGCAGGGCGCGGCGGCCTGTCTGCCCAGACGCACCGCAGAATGGCGACCAGCAGCTCGTCGGGTAGTGTCATGAAAGGCACCTGCGCGGCCGGCAGGGCGCATGGCGCGAGGCTGCGCAGCTCGGGCAGCGGCGCGAGGCAGTGCAGCCTGGCCTTGAGCAGCCGGGTGAACACGCAGACATTGCTGCACGCTCTGCGTCTCCGCCTGCGGCCAGTGCGGTGCTGCGCCAGTGCAGAGCTGAGCTAGCACGTGCTTCACACTGCGAGGCTCATGGCCTGAACTTGACTCGGGGGTGCAGGGAAGTGCGGGCTGCATGCGCAGGGCACCTGTGGGCCCACCGCGCGCGTGAATGCCTCAGCAAGGCAAGGCATGCAGCTCGCCGCACCCCCGCGCGGAACCGCATGCTGGCTCTTCTTTGGCGCTGCTGCGCAGCACCTGGGGTCGCCAAGCTACGCGGGCCCCGCACGCATGCATGTGGAGTTGTGCTGCGCTTGTACCTGCTGAAGCGGGCCGCACCTCCTTGGCGGCTTGGCCACCAGGTCCAGGACTCGCCATGCCCACACCTGCGTGCGGTGCAAAGGAGGCTCGGGGTGCAGGCTATGACGAACGGCGCCCTAGCCCTTGGCCCTGGTGTCATGTATGCGCGGCACTGTCACCCTCCTCGCGCAGGGCACTGTGCCTGCAGGTGATGTCAACCACCTGGTTCGCAGCGTTTTCACGGCGCACAGCTGTGCCAAGTGATGACACACGTGGTTGGCGAGCAACAAGGCGGCACTGCCTGCAGTTTTAAGCGTGAGTGGTGAACGCAGGCGCGCGCCTTGTCTGTGCGTGCAGACGGCGCGCACTCGCTCCTTGATGGTACCGACTCAGCTCGCCCCCGCTCTCCTTGATGGTACCGACTCAGCTCGCCCCGGAGCCTGGTCAGCAGCAGCGCACCCAGCTGCTGCTCGCCCTGCGCAACGTGGCCTCGCGTAAGCAATCAGTGTTGTGAAAGCTGAGGCGCGCGCGCGTGCAGGGGCGTGCTCCGTGCCCAAGCCGTGTAAGAGCAGGACCTGGTTTGAGGCTGCTGCGGCAGTGGTCCAGGCAGTTTCTATGCGTGCCTGGTCGCCTGGAACAAGGTGCGCGCGCAGAGAAGGCAACAGGCCCCGAGGTGATAGGAGGGCAGGATGCACCACCAAGTCAGAGCGGGAGCAGCGCGCCTCTGCTTGCAGAGAGGCGCCAGAGCTGGGCGTGTCAAGAGCAGGCAAAGGCACTGCGTGAATGTTGCGTGGTCTGGCAACGCGCTGCCGCAGCGTTGTTCCTTCGAGGCAACGGTTCGGACTTGACCTGTTGCCAGCCTCCAAGCAAGTCCAAGGGGAAGGCAGGGTAGGTAATCTGGTGTCACACTTGAGTAACGCATGCACTGTGTGGCACGCTCAACATCAACGCTGTGAATCAGCAAAAACACTCGGTCTTGGCCTGGTTTGCCGCGTTGGTTATGAGGCAAGGCCTGGATTCCAGCATCGGGCTATGAGCCATGAAGGCACAGTTGTAATACTTGGGCACGCTCTTGGCCAGCCCGCAGTTGCCTGCCAGGTGTGCTCACAGCTTGCACCTGCTGCCATCCACCTGTCACCGCAGCGCGTGTTACCAGCAGTTGGCAGGTGAGGGTAGCACCAGCTGCTGGGCGCAAAGGGTCGAGCAGCGCCTTTTGTGCTGAACAGGCTCAGGGGAAGCCATGCGTTCAGACATGGGCATCTTTCGCCACAGCTGCCCAGTAGACCTCGATCCCAGGAGGACCAAGCGCACAAAGCCCTGTCTGGTCCACTGCAGACAGGCGCGCCTCCACCGCCCTGCCGCTGCTGCATTCAGCAGAGCACCGCTCGCCTGCGCGGTACTCTTCCGTATTGCCAATCCCAGCTGCCAGTTGCCTTGCTAGAGTTCGCCCTGGTCGAACGTCCCTCCGCGGCCTGTCCGCGCTGGCGCGCTGGTCTTCGTGCATGCAGTGTGCTCCACAGCTGCAGTGGTGCCAATAGCCACGCCAGGCGCTATGCTCAGGCCTCGCGTGCTGCCTGGGCCCGTCTTGGACACGGGCAATGCGCTTGATACGCGCGCTGCAAAGCGCGCAGCGGCGTCAAGCAGGCGCTCAGCGTCGCATAGGAAGGCGCCACCGAGCGGCAGCGCCAGGCTATTGAGCGCAGCAGCGAGGCCAAGCAGCGCGTGGGGCAAGCTGGCCGCGGCGGAGCAGGCTGGGCGCCCTCGGCCCTGCGCACGTGCTGGCAGCCTCATGCAGTGACCCTCTGGAGACACAGGCCTCTGGTTGTAAAGGCGCTAGGCCTCCTTGCGTGCCATGACACTGATGAACAGCTGCAAGGTCAACGCCAGTGCGCATGCGCAGCGCGGCCGACATGCAGCGCAGGCTGCCCAGGCGCGTCGGCTCACCGTTCTCCTGCACCCGCCAGCCCGTACTCACGTCCGGGGCAGGCGGGAGGGGGGGCGCATCAGACGGCCCTGTGGCACCGATGCGCCAGGAACTCGGCCAGTCTCCCAGAGTAGAGACAAGGTCACACGCTTGCAACATGATGCAGATCTTGTTCACCATCTGCCGGCACACTGCCTACCTTGCTGGTGCTGGAGCTGTCGTGTTGTATAGCTGGAGCACACACTTGCACCGCCCGCGGTCCTGTGCGGAAGCGTATGAGCCGCACAAGAGTACAAGCTCACATCACACGCTACCACCCCTGCAACTGCGCCACACTGAACCTGAAGAGACACGCTGAATGCGGACAGCAGGGCAGCCATGACATAGTGCTCCCACTCCCCCACCAGTGCACGCCGCATGGGGCAGCCAGTGAGTCACGCTCGTGACCCACGTTGCCACTCGGCGCCTGCGCTGCGCGCAGAGCTGCTCTGGCGGCGGCCAACACTGCCCCTGGCTTGCTTCTCCAAGCCTGTTCTCGCTACAGCACGCGCAGACAGGTCGTGCAGAGCCGCGAGGCCGTCCAATAGATGCCAAATTTCCGGCATAAATCGTGCATTCACCCTACCCGGGGCAGAATTATAATTCGCGAGGCCTCCAAGTGCAAAAAGGGACTGCCGAGCTTAATCTCGGCCAGACTTCCGCGACAGGTCTCGAACCTGTGACCTTCCGCTGGCTATGCCGGGGCAGGAGCTGCCCGCGGCTTCACCGTAGGCGGATGTGATATCCACTACACCACGCGGAAACCCTAATAGGTCTAGGGGTGGCGTCTCCTCACTGCTTCGTGACCACATGCCCAACCTGACGCATATGAAGGGGCCGGGGCGCAGGCAAGCAAGCAGCATGCGCACTGCTGCTGGCCCTTGGCTGCGGTGCCGCGGCCGCGCGCCGCGTGGCGGCGTCCCCAGGCCCGGCCGCTCAAAGTGCACAGGCCTGTGTGTGCCGCGCCGCGGCCCGCAGCAACACAACCCTGTGGCTTCCCAGGGCGGGCGCGCCGCCCCCGGCCGAGCGTGGCAGGTCGCCCGGCCGGACACAGGGCACGCGTGGCCGGCGCGGGGCGGCCGAGCTGGGCGCATGCGGGTCGGGGCTGCATGCGCCTGCATGGGGTGAGGCGCACTGCACGACGGCGTGCGCGTCGGCGCGCCTGGGTCGGCCGGCGCGCGGCCCGCGCGCCCGGCGGATCGGCGGAGGCAGTGAAGGGCGCCGCCGCGCGGCTGCATGCGCCGCGCTCCGCCGCGCCGCCGCCGCCGCCGAGCGCGGCGCGGCCAAGACCGCCGCGGGGGGCGGAGGCCGCGCGCGGGGCCGACCGGGCGGGCGGCGCGCGCCCCCGCGCGCCGCCAGGCGCCGGGCGCCGGGCTGCATGCGTCGCGCGGCTGCGTGCACTGCGCGCCTGCGCGCACGCCGCGCCCGCGCCCTGGCGGCCGGCGAGCGGCCCCCGCGCCCCGGCGGCGGCGGACGCGCGCGCCTGCACGGCAGCTGGAGGCCGAGCTCAGCCGCCGGCCGCATGCCCGCCCTCGCGGGCCCGCGCGCCATGCCACGCTGGTGCCTGCGCCCGCTCTGTGCAGAGGCCGGGGGACGGGGAGGCCTCCTGCATGCTCCCTCACCGTCAAGCTTCGGCGGCGTGCCCTGGCATCCACACGTGATACGACGCACGCGGCAGTCGCAGCAAGGCGGCCACACAGCGAGCAGTGCGCCCCGTGCACCGTCACACCACCGGGCCCCGCCCGCCTGGAAGGGGCTGGGGCAAGCCGCGCCGCGGTGCACATCGTGCACTGGCAGACCCCGCAAGCCTGCACGCGGGCGCGCCGTGCCAGGGGTGGCGCCCACATGCGCGCGAGCCCTCGCGGCTTGGGCGGGCGCCGTCGCGGCTGCGCGCCGGGCCGTGGCCGGCCCGCCGCCGAGCGCGGCAGGCTGCGCGTGCCGCGGCAGCGCGGGCGCCCGCGCCGCCGGCGCCGCCTCGGGCGCCGACCGCCGCGCCGCCACCTGCTCCAGCAGGCCATGGACCGGTAACGGTGCGACACAGGGAGCATGCTGGCATCTGCCATGGTCAGCGCCATGCAGCTCCGTGCTTGGCGCGGCCGGGTGCGGGGCCCGGTGCAGGCCCCTGAGCACGCGTGGCGCTGCAGCAGTATTCTCCCGGTCTCTCGCCACTTGGATTCAAAGGGAGTCTAGGAGTGCACGGTTGGAAAGTCTTTTGCACAAAACGGCCCATGCAAAGTCAGCAGACATGCCGTGGTGCGTCTTACTACCTAACCCCACAGTATTCATTAAATTACACACACAGGAATGCATACATTGGTCGAGGAATCTCGTGATCATCCACCTAGCTGGCCAACTACATGCAGTTGCATATGCACACATGCGCAGCGCACACACGCTAAACAAAATTGCAAGTCAGTGCTGCCCGCACAGCAGGCGCCACTGCCAACCCTGAGCAAAGCTGGGTACAGGGACGCCGCAGGCTAAAGCAAATTCATTGTAACAGCCACAAGCACACGGCGCAAGTTCTTGCATGCAGGGCAAGGCACTTAAAAAAACACACGGTGCTCAGCAAGCAAGTTCCTCTCTAGATTCTTCACCCAGACCATCCGTACAGCGGGGCTGTGGCAGGCAGGTACATCTGGACTCGCAGCCACGCCTCCGTTGCAGGTCGCCATACATGGCGCACAGGCTGACAGGCTGCCCGGCTCCTTGCGCCCTCCAGGCTGCAGAAACACAATGCCCACACGCAGGCCGGCTACCGAAGCCGGAGCAGACGGCAGCTGCTACCTAACAGTCGCCCAGGCTGGCTAATCCTTTGTAGATAGCCGCGCCAGGGGCACACCCGCTCAGGCGACTCCACTCAGCCACTTTGTACAACACAGCTGCGCCAAAGCGCGACCCCGACGGGCGGCTCCCGGCGCCCGCCCGTCAGGCGCCAGTGGGCGGGGCGCCCATGATGAGCCTGCCAACCTAGTGCCTTGAGGTGAGGCAAATGAAGCACAGCATGAGTCCTAGCCAGCCTCAGGGCAGGGCAAGCCAGCATGATAAAGCGCGGGCAGGCGTGAGACAATCCGCCCTGGACAGCAGAGCCCTGCCACACCCGGCACGGCCAGCTCCTGGCGCTGCCTGCGGGCGCGCGTGGGCCGGGCGCCCGCGCACCGCCGCCCCAAGCAATAGGGACTCATGCGCTCCAGGACACTCGCATCCTATGACAAGCTACCCGGCACGCTGCTGGCGCAGCCCGGCTCCACAGGCGGGCAGCGCCTGGCGCTGCCCGTGGGCAACGTCGGGCTGGGCACCCACGCACCGCCGCCCCGGCCCCAAAGCCTGCACTCGCGCCAGTGCGCAGGTTAGCACAAAGCCTCCACAAGACACCCGGCATGCTGCCGGAGGGCTGCTCGGCGCCACTGGCGGACAGCAACTTGCGCTGCCAGCCCGGACTCATAGGGTCCACATGCAAGACGCCGCCTCAGCCCTCCGCCTCTTGCGGCGGCCCGGCGCCGCCGGCGGCCGCGCCTGGAAGGCGGCGCGGTCCCGTGGCGCGCGGGAATGGCGTGACGGACGTGGGCTGCCCGAGCTGCTGCCCGGGCTGCCCCACGACCTCTGCTTCCAGGATCCCGATCCGTCTGCGCGGCGGCACCCGTGTCAGCAACGAGCGGGAGCGCGCGACGAGCGGGAGCGCGCAGCCAGGCCGGCCGCGGTGCGCGGGGCAGGTTGACTCACTTGTCGCTGGGCGCGTCAATGACAGTGAACTTGCGGACCTCCACCAGCGTCTTGAATTTCAGCTGGCCGCTGGTGACCAGCACGTCCTGGCCAGCCAGCAGCTCGGCGGGCAAGTACTTCACCCCGTCGCTGAGAAATACTTTGTGCCAGCCGCCTCCGCCGCTCTGCAACAGCGGCGGTCGAAAGCCTGCGCCCGACACGTCCGACTTGGCACCTCTTTTTTCTAACTGCACAGGCGGCAGCTGGACACGCGCTGCTGATGAGCAGGAACGTGACGGCAACTGTGTGGCACCGCGTTCTCTTTCCTTCAACGTGACAGCGAACCACGCAAGTGTACTTGGTGAACAGCCGCAGGGATCAGGCCATGGAGGGCGTCCAATGCCTCTTGGCTCCCGGGCGCACCGACGCACTGCAGCACAATTGGAGTAGGCGGGGTGGCCCCGCCCCACATGATGTTGACGGCGCCTGTACTCAGTGTTTGCTGTGCCATGGTGTGTCTGTGCGAGCCAGTATTAATGCATGGCCAAAGATGGTAGCTAGCACCAAGTTTATCATTTACTTACCTTACCTTGGAGGTACCTTGGAATTCTATTCCCAAAGTTGTTCAGACCCCACCACAGCACAGTGTGCAGATTGCCGGCACAACAGGCCACAGAGTGCCGTGGTTGCTTGGGCCCTTTACCAAACTCCGCCGTCCGCCGGGGCGCGCGTCCGCCACCTTCACGCGATCGAGGTCAACAACCGCGCGGCCAACTTCGCCTGGCCGGCCCGGAGCAAGGCTGCGCGGGGCCCTGAGCAGCAGGCAGCGCGCGCCGTTTGCAAGCTGGACAGGGACACAGGCGAGCTCTTAATGACGTATAATTCCTTGGACGAGGCTTTGCGCTGCGTCGCGGCCACTACTGGCTGTGTGACGGCCGCAGATCAAGGGCCCGAAGCACATGCGCGTGCGCCCGGCTGCAAAAAGCTCTTCCAGCCCTGCGCCTGGTAAATGTGCTTGTACACCCAACGATGCCCACCCTGCCACCCGCTCTTGGCCGCAGCGCAGCAAGGCCCACCCTTGCTGCGCCGCGGCCGAGAGCGGGTGGCCGAGTGGGTTTTGCTGGGTGTACAAGGACACATACCAGGCGCAGGCCTGGAAGAGCTTCTTGGCGCCGGGCGCTCGCACTCGCACCGTGCCCTTGATCTGCTGGCGGCGGGCAGCGCGCCGGGGTGTGTTACCAGACCATGACTCTACATGCCTGCCTACCGCTTTTGACCATGCAATGGAGCCGCGCTAGATGCGCTTCTTGCCAGTGCTTTGACCCTGCCATGTACCTGTACCCCGTGCTGCCCTAGTTTAGATGGTCACCATGCTAAAGCAGGGCAAAGCATGGCAAAGCATGGTGACCATGCTAAACCAGGGCAAGCGGGGTACAGGCACATGGCAGGGTCAAAGCACTCGCAAGAAGCGCATCTAGCGCTGCTCCATTGCATGGTCCGAAGCGTCACCATGCTAAATCAGGGCAAAGCGGGGTACAGGCACATGGCAGGGTCAAAGCCGGGTGCTTGTCGTGCTGGCGGCGTTCATCCGCCCGGCCTTAGTGCGCTTTAGGTTTGCTGCTCAGCGTGCGTGTGTTTGTTGTCAGTGTATGCTGCAGTAGAGTGTGCCAGAGTGTGTGCCAGAGCGGAGTGTGTCAGAGTTGAGTGTGCCAGCAGTGCAGACTTGGTGAGATAGCTACGAGGTGAACTAACCAGGCAGGTGTGACTCAGTGAGGGTGTAGGCTAAACCTAAACTGCAAGCAGTGCCGTGCCGCCCTTGATGTGTTCCTGGGTGAAGCGCCCACCACACTTGACAGCAGACGCCCGGCAGGCTGGGCACACCCTGCATGCCGCGCATGCAGCGCCAGAGACTGCCAAACAGGCCCAGCGTGGAGTGAGCGCAACCTATGCCATACTGTGGGGGGCGCTGGAAGACTATATATTACAGACGCCCTGCCTCATGTCGCCGGGTGCATGCGTCTGGAGTACAGACGCGTGCGCGGGAGTGCGGGCAAGCCGGACATGCAGGCGCGCTCGGCCGGCTGCCCACGGGCGCGCTCGTCACAGGGCCGGCTCCAACTGCAGGCGCCGCGTATGCACGCCGCGCTTCGCCGCAAGGTGGGGGCGCGGGACCTCACTGCAGCGCGCGCGCGCACCGCCGCCAGCCCTTGACGCACTCGCGCTCCCCAGGAGGCAGGCGCGCCTGCGTGGCGCGTGGCGGTGTTGCAGGACCCCCTCCGAGCACCGTGACGCCGCGCCGCTCAGGGCGCACAGGCGCATGTGTGCCGCGCCGCGGCCCGTAGCTACACGCCGCGGCCCTCAGGCGCGGCTGCCGGCCACTGCGCCTCATCTGCAGGACGCCAGCTTCTGCGTCACCGCTCGCGACGACAACCTCGTCGCTGCCCAGAATGGGTGCGCCATTCCCGGCCAAGCGAGGCAGGTCGCCCGGCTGGTCACAGAGCCTGGCAAGCCTGGCAGGCGCGGGGCGGCCGAGCTGGGCGCATGCGGGTCGGGGCTGCATGCACCGCATGGGGTGAGGTGCACTGCACGACCGCATGCGCATCGCCGTGCCTCTCACAGCGGCCGGCATGTGACCCGCACGCCCCGCGGGTCAGCGGAGGCGATGAAGGGCGCCGCCGAGCAGCTGCATGCGCTGCGCTCCGTGCCCGCACCACTGCTGCCGCCGAGCGCGGCGCCGACAGGGCGGGAGGCGCGCGCCCCCGCACGGCGCCAAGTGCCAGGCGCCGGGCAAAAGCCTGCTGGGTGTCGACCCTGTGAGCCTCCACAGAATCCTATACAAAGCCGCGCAGGTGCATGCAGAGGACGCCGCGCCTGCGGTGGCAGCCGCCGCCTGCGCGGTGTTGCGCGGTGCGCAAGCACCGTGTCCCCCTGTGGCTGGCCATGGCGCGCTTGTCCGTCGGGGTAGCTTGTGTGCAATATCAAGCTTTGCTGCATCACATTTACTTACTTTTGACAGCAGCGCGACCATGCGGGCACACGTCATGCTTGCCCAGGTGCAAAGCATGGGCGCATGGGTGGGTGCATAGCACACCCCCTCTCCGTAAGCGGCTGTTCCGCTGTGAGCTTGAATGCATCGAGCATGCGCAGCATGCGGCTTGCCCACAAGCGGGGTAGTCGAGCACATGCGCACGCGTGCGCAGCATGCGGCTGCGACCAGCATGAAACAAAAGAGGCCAAAAAACACTGCAGCACCTCGGGTTCCCACGTGATTCCTCAACGCAGTACTGATGAGGCCGAGTCCAGTTTGACTTCGGTGATCGGACGGGAACCGGTATGTTGTGGATCGTATGGCCGCAGCATGCCCAAGCAGGCTTCAGATGTATTATGTGTTCCCGGTACATTTCATATACACCTCTGCCATGCGCGGGTGCATAGATGTCACAGATGAATGCTGGTCTGCCTCCTTCTCAATAGCCTCGAGGTAGGAAAAGGCACAGGTGTGAGTGGCAGCCGTCTGAGCTCGTATACGCACCTTTCCTGCTGCACGCACAGGGCACCGAGCACACACGCAAGAGGCAGCAGCGCTGCCGTGCGCCTGCTGCTGCTAGGGGCTGTAACTGAAGCTGGAGACACTCAGAGGCAGCAGATGTCGGGCGCGCCGAAGGAGGACGTACGCCCGAGCATCTGTCACACCCCTGTCGCTTGCTCCGAGTCACCAGCGCCGCGCCTGACCCGCACTCTTGCAGGAGCCGGAGGCGGCGGCGCGGGAGCTTCTGAGGAAGCGGCTGTCTCGAGAGACCGGGGGCAGCAGCGTGTTCCGCCTCCTGGCAGAGGCGGCGCAGGAGCTGCTGCCAGGCATCACGCACATCAGGTGCGGGCGGGACTCGCTACGCACCAACCACAGCGCTGCAGCGTGCCGTACGGCGTGACCTGCTATGACCTTGGACTCTGAACCTCTCTGAGAGCTCGTCAGAACACACCTTGCTCCTAGGCCGTGTTGCGCTTTCCTGACTTGCCTCCGTTCTGTCGTCTTGAGACAGGGTGGTTGTCAGTCTCTTTTTCTGAGCACTGGCTGCCTATGACCACGCAACAAGGCTCGCTCTGGACGTATATTGAACATACCTCCGTGCGTGTCCCCCACAGCGTGTTGCTTCTGCCCGAGGACGCGGACCTGAGTGAACACGCGGCGAGTCCAGAGGTGGCTCCAGGACGCGGACACAACCAGGCACCGCAGGAGGACCTGAACAGTGTGCTGCGCAGTGCAGCAAATGGTGCAGCCCTTTCATGCAGGTGCACAGAGAGGTTCATAAGCTAAGCAGTCTGCAGCGCACGGCTGCGCCCTGTCCTGTGTCCCCTGGTTCTTTCAAAGTGCTGGCTGTGGCTGCGCCCCTGTGCACAGACTGTCTGTTCCTCAATCCTGCTCCTGCTACCTGCGCCTGTGTTCATTCAGTGAAGGCTTATGTGGCAGCGATGAGTGCAGCGCATGCCACGGACTCATTTCATAGTGACATGCGGGCACATGTATGCAGGCACCACTTACTGTACGGCATGCAGTGTGCCCACGCGCCCCTGGAATGCAGGGCTGGACTGGGACAGCGCATGCGTGTGGCGCCTGGGCGGGCCGGCCGGCGCTGTCATGCAGCAGGCGCCCGACTACCCGCTGGCCTGCACCGCGAGCTTGCACGCCGCGCGGACGGCCGCGCGCATTGACAGCTCCGACTACCCGGCCCAGGCATGCGCAACTGCAAGCATGGATGCCGGCACTGCCTGCAGCCTTCTCGATCCTGGGATGAGAGACTGCTGCTGTGCAGGGGTTTGCAGACAGTCAGGCAGCATGGGTGGTGCAGACAGGGGGCTTCGAAAGCGGCGAGCAAGTGTGCTAGTGTGCATTTATTGCTCCTCGTGGCCTGGCGCGCCACCGCCAGAGCAGCACACACCGCGCATGCGGGGCAGGGAATGCGGACCGTTTAGCAGGTAACAGGATGACTTTCCTGCGGCCACAGCGCAGGGTCCCCACTTCGCGGACTGGGCCGCGCTGGGGGATGCAGGGGCGCGCTCGATGGTCGCCGCGCCCCTGCGCGCCCAGGAGCGCGTGCGCGCGGTGCTCTGCCTGGCCTCGGACCAGCCGCGCGCGTTCGATGGGTGCGCCTGGGCCTGGAGGACCATGTGTGACTTGTGCAGGGCGCCTCTGTGCCCGTGTGCCTTTGCTGAGGTCTTGCTCGAGGCGCTGGAGCAAACAGGGTGCTCAGAGACGTGCGGGCGGCGCTGCACCTCATGAGAAGTCGCCACCCTGGGGGCCTGTTTGGGTGAGGCAGCTGTGGTGCAGACCGGTGCTGCTCTCACATTCAGGTAGGGCAGGATGCATCGCATGTCATATGGTGTAACCTATGAGGGGCTCCGCAACGACATGACATGGAGTACAGGCATTTTGCGTCTCACAACGCATACCAAACCTGCGCCCTCTGCAGGGCGCAGCGCGAGGTGGCGGCGCTGGTGTGGGGCCTGGGCTGCCACCTGCCGCGGCTGGGCTGGCGGTCCGCGGAGGCCGAGCTCGCGCGCTTCGTCCGGCGCGTGGTGCCGCCGCTGCTGGAGGAGGGCTTTGCCGCGATGCAGAGCTCCGCGCGTGCGCCCCTCGGCTGTGAGGCGCTCTTAGGCAGCATGCGGGGAAACAACCTTCTACTGTTTGTCAAC
>JAABUQ010009194.1_pt1 | contig 13469 bp, 11 predicted proteins | sample 5560001 | NCBI WGS metagenome assembly JAABUQ01 (sample SAMN10711888, study PRJNA513371) | rock metagenome | isolation source: Antarctica rocks | place: Antarctica: Victoria Land, Finger Mt nord | collected 2015-12-18 | reverse complement strand
GCACACCAGCAGTCCAAACCCCCGCGCGACCGCCTCCTCCTGCGCACCCATACCTCCCCCGTCCAGATCCGCACCATGGTCGCCCAGGCCCCGCCCATCCGCATCGTCATCCCCGGCAAAGTTCACCGCAACGACGCCGCCGACGCCACGCACTCGCCCATCTTCCACCAGGTCGAAGGCCTCGCGGTCGGCGACGACATCACCTTCTCCGACCTCAAGGGCACCCTTGACCACGCCATGAAGGCCCTCTTCGGCGCGGACGTCAAGACCCGCTTCTTCCCGTCCTTCTTCCCCTTCACGGAGCCCTCCGCCGACGTCCAGATCTCCTGCATCTTCTGCGGCGGCCGCGGCTGCCGGTCCTGCAAGCACTCCGGCTGGATCGAGCTCCTCGGCTGCGGCATGGTCGACCCCGCCGTCTTCACCGCCGTCACCGCCGAGCGCACCCGCCTCGGCCTGGACCCGGAGTCCGGCCCCCACCCCTACGACCCCGCCCGCGGCCCGGACGCCGTGCGCGGCTTCGCCTTCGGCATGGGCGTCGAACGCATCGCCATGATCCTCCACGGCGTCTCCGACATCGGCAACTTCTACTCCGGAGACATGCGCTTCCTCGAGCAGTTCGCCTGATCCCAAACCCCTCCGGCCTGCACCTACCGCTCTACCGGCGTCGGCAGCGGATTCGCCTGCGTCACCAGAATCCCCGTCACCGCCGGCGACAGAGTCTGATCCGCGTTCTTCAGCAACAGCGACACCTGCCACATCTGCTCCTCCGACAAGATGTGCTGGTACGCCGGCATCCCCGTCAGCCGAATCCCGTTATCCACCTTCCAGTAGGTCTCGCCCACCTCATCGTCGCTCACGCCCACCACGTTGCTATTCTTATGCTTCTTCCACAGTTGCGGCGCCTGCGGATACATCCACTTGGCATAGGCAACATCCTGTCCAGGCGTGCCATGGCAGCTTGCGCACTCGCTCTTGTAGAGATGCGCCCCCGCCTGCAAACCCTGTTCCGTCGCCCCGAACGGGGCCGCTCTCATCTCCCGCGCCACCCGCGCACCCAGCGGAACATGCACGATCTGCGCCTCCATGGGAAACGCCGGATCCGCTGCCGCCACCGGCGGGTTCCCATACCTCAGGTACACATACCCGCCCACCAGGAGAACCGCAAACGCAAACGCAAACCCCAGCAGAAACTTGCCCAGGCCGCTACCGGCACTCCGCTCCATCGCCATCGAAAGTGGTTCCTCCACAACTCTCCCTTCTAGGATGCCCTGCCTCGAGACGCATGTCATCCCCGCAGTCGGTACTATTTAGCGCAAGCAAATATATGCCGAAATTCTCCCCACACAGACTCCTCGCCGGGGCCGTCCTGCTCCTCGGGCCCGGCCTTCTCGCCGCCACCGGCGCCCATCTCCCCCACAGCACCCTTTATCCCCGCCTGATCCGCCTCCACCACGCACCCCGCGCCCTCAACAACTCCATCCTCGCCAAGACCAGCAACCGGCTCTTCCGATCGCTCGACGAGGGCCGCACCTTCACCTACCTGGCCACCGTCCCGACCCACAACCTCGAAGCCGGCAGCCCCGGCGCCGGCAAGGACGATCCAGACAAGGAACGCTGCTGCTCCACCCTCTACGAGCTGCCCGGCAAGCTCGGCCGCTTCAACGCCGGCACCCTCCTCTACTCCGGCTCCTTCTTCTCCCACGGCGTCCCCGCCATCGAGATCTTCACCAGCACCGATCAGGGGCTGCACTGGCAGTACCTCTCCACGCCCATGAGGTCCGGCGACGATCACCACGGCCTTTGGGAGCCCGCCTTCAGCACCGCCAACGACGGCTCGCTGCTTCTTTTCGTTTCCGATGAAACCGACCCCTGCTGCAGCCAGAAGCTCATCCAAACGCGCACCGTCGACCTGTTGCACTGGGAGCCCAAGCGAGACACCGTCGTCGGTCCCTCCCCCGCCGCCGCCACCCCAGGCGCTGCCGCCACCCCAAGCCCTGCCGGCAGCCCGGGTAGCGCCGACAGCCCAGGTGGGGCCGCCAGCCCAGGTAACGACCGCCCCGGCATGGCGGTCGTCTCCGCTCTTCCCGGCGGCGCCTACCTCATGTCCTACGAGGTCTGCGGCCCCACCGTCCACTGCCAGGTCTACACCCGCACCTCCGCGGACGGCATCGACTTTGGCCCCCCTTCCAGCTTTGGCACACGCGCCGTTACCGCCGCCGGGCAGTACCTCGCCCACGCCCCGCTCCACGTCTTCGATCCCGCCACCCGTCAGATCGTGCTCTCCGGCCAGCTTCTCTATGAGCCCGACGGCACCGTCTCCCCACGGAACGGTCAGCTGCTCTTCGTCAACGCGGCGCCCGACGGCCGGGAGCCGTGGTCTACCATGCCCGCCCCCGTCCAGGTGCCCACCGCCTACGACAACTTCTGCCCCAACTACTCCTCCGCCCTCCTTCCCACCTCACGCGGTCTCCTCGAACTCGCCTCCGACTACGACAGGAGGCACACCTGCACCTCGTACTTCGCAACCCTGCCCGTCCGCTAAGCTGCAGGATCCATCGCAAGGGGAAAAGGCTCCCATCGGGCGCCATACATCGGCGCGCAACGGGAGCCTGGAAAGGGGAACGTGGTGGAGAGATCGTTAGGCCCTGGCCCTCTTCCACCGCACGGAGTTACTGTCTGCAGCCTGGCTTATCGAGCCGTTCCAAACTGTTCGCGCAGGTGAATGAAGCCGATGAAAAGCAGAGCAACCGAAGCGGGGGCGAAAAATAGATACATGTCTCTCTCCTTGAGATAGGGTTCAGTGACGCAGTGTTGCGGAGCGGATATCTACCCGTTCCAAACTCTTCGTGAAGAATGCAAAGGTATATGCAGTTACTGTGCCAACTTCGGACATGCCATATCGGGCCCCAATCGTCCCGGATTCCCGCCCATTTCGAGACCCCGATCCGGAATTAACGCCAACCGGGATAAATCTTTGGCAAAGGTGTGGGGCAAAGCTGAACTCTTTTTCCATCAGCCGCCTTGCTCGTGCTCCGTCCCGTTATGAAACCGGCCGGCTCCGTCCTTCGGTTTCGTTAGACTGGAGCTCGTCCCCATGAAGATCCTTTCCAGCTGGCTCCGCGCCTATCTCCCCTCGCTCGCCGTCACCGACCGCCAGCTCGCCGACGACCTCACCCTCCGCGGCATCGCTGTCGAAGGTGTCCACGATCTCGGCGAAGGAAAGGGCCACCTCTTTGAGATGGACATCACCACCAATCGTGTCGACGCCATGAACCACTACGGCATCGCCCGCGAAGCCGCCACCATCTACAACCTCCCGCTCGCCCCGCTCACCCAGCCGCCCTCACCCGTCAATCTTGCTGACGTGATCCTTGGCAAAGCAGAGAATCCGTACAGAGCGGATGACGCCTCTCTAGCTCCAGACAAAACTCGCTTCGGAACCGCGCCAGCCTCCTTCGAGGTTCGCATCGACGCTCCCGGCCTCTGCGGCCGCTTCACCGCCCGCATCCTCCGCAACGTCACGATCGCCCCCTCCTCCGGCCAGCTCAAAACCTTCTTCGACCTCCTCGGCCAGAAGCAGATCTCCAACGCCGTCGACGCCTCGAACTTCACCCTGCTCGGCATGGGCCACCCCACCCACGCCTTCGACCTCGACAAGATCGAAGGCGGCCTCGTCGTCCGCCTCGCGCACCGGGGCGAACGGCTCAAGCTCCTCGACTGCACCGAGCGCACCCTCGAGCCCGACGATCTCGTCATCGCCGACCAACACAGGGCGCTCTCGCTCGCCGGCGTCATGGGCGGATGGAGCTCCATGATCACGCCTGACACAAAAAACATCCTCGTCGAGTCCGCCTGGTTCGATCCCGCCACCATCCGCCGCTCCTCCCGCCGCCACCTCCTCCACACCGACGCCTCCCACCGCTTCGAGCGCGGCGCTGACTTCAACGCCGCCCCCATCGCCAACCAGCTGGTCACCGATCTCATCCTCGAGCACGGCGGCGAGGCCTACCCCTGGATCATCGATCTGGTCATGCCCGGCGCCGCGGCTCGCACCTCCAGCCGCCCTCCCATTCCTCTCTCCATCCTCGACGTGCAGCGCCACCTCGGCGCCACCCTCGACGACACCCCCACCACCTCCGCCCTCACCTCCGCCCTCGTCCAGCAGTACCTCTCCGCCCTCGGCTGCAAACTCGCGCCGCGCGCCGCTCCCGCCGGCTCTCCCGGCATCCAGGGCAATCGGGAGCGCACGCCCGACCCCACCTTCTCCGTGACCCTCCCCTCCTGGCGTCTCGACCTCGAGCGCCCCATCGACCTCATCGAAGAGATCGCCCGCGTCTTCGGCTACAACCGCTTCGCCAACACCCTCCCCACGCCGCTCCCCGTCGTCGCCCACACCACCCACGCCCCCGTGCACGCCATCCGCACCCGCCTCCTCGCCCTCGGATTCTCCGAGACCATCTCCAGCAGCTTCGTCAACGCCCAAGACAGCCAACTCTTCGCGCCCGCTCCGGCTGCTCCCGCGGAGCAGGGACACCCCCACCCGGTCACGCACGTCCCGCTCGAAAACCCGCTCTCCGAAGAAGCCTCCAGCCTCCGCCCATCGCTCCTCCCCGGCATGCTCAACATGCTGGCCGGCAACCTCAACCGCGACGTTGCCACGGCCCGCCTTTTCGAGCAGGGCCACATCTTCGCCGCGCCCCGGCAGCCCGCGACCGCCATCGCCGGGCCCATCGCCAGTGACATCGCCCGGGGGGTCGAAGCCGTCCTCGAAGCCCCCTCGCTCTCCCTCGGCCTCACCTCCGCCAGCCCGCGGCCCACACCCCTCCACGCCGCCGCCGACGCCCCCATCTTCGAGCTCAAGGGCGCCATCGAGTCCCTCGCCTCCCTGTTCACCCTGCCCGGCGGCCCCGGTGCCCTCTCCTTCGTCACCACCGGCGTCCCCGCCTGGCTCGAGCCCGGTCGCTCCGCCGCCGCCCACCTCGGCGGGACGCCCCTCGCCCACTTCGGCGAGCTCTCCGCCGCCGAAACCGCCCGCCGCAAGCTCCGGCAGCCCGTCTTCCTCGCCGCCATCGACCTCAGCCAGCTCTTGCTCCTTCCTCTCCGCAACGTCACCGCCCGCGAGATCTCCCGCTTCCAGGCCGTCGAGCGCGACTTCTCCTTTCTCTTTCCCGACGACACCCAGTGGCACACGGTTGCCGCAGCCATCCATGCCCTCGCCCTCCCCGACCTCCAGCACCTCAGCCCCGTTGAAATCTTCCGCGACCCCAAGGGCCACGCCGTTCCCGCCGGCCGGCACTCGCTTCTCCTCCGCACCATCTTCCAATCCCCCAACCGCACCCTCACCGAAGGGGAGCTCACCGCCGCCTCCAACCGCATCCTCCAGGCCCTCACCGCCCTCGGCGGCCTCCACCGCGCCTGACCATCGCGCCACCTTCTGTAGGCGCCAGGGCCGCGCCCGAAGACCTTCTTCCGCCATCGTTTGCCCTCCCATGGCCCTCCCACGCGTCTCAGCGCATTCGTCCTCGCCCTGCTCGCCCGCGTCACCCGCATCCGCGCGCCCGACACCACCTTGATTCATCCACCCATTTCCGCCTGTTAATCCACCAGGGACCCATCTATACTTCGCGGGAGGAGCCAGCAGCATGAGCACATCCGCACCCATCGGTATCGACGAGTTCCAGGCGCTCGAGCAAAAGGTGCTTCGCGCCGTCGAGATCGTCCGGCACGAGCGTGACGCCCGCGCTGCCGCCCAAGCCGAGATCGCTCAGCTCCAGCAGAAGATCGCCGCCCAGGCCGGCGAACTCGAGCAGCAGCGCGCCGAGTTCGCCACCGAGCGCGACGCCCACGCAGCGGAGATCGGAGCCCAGGCCGCCGAGCTCGACCGCCGCATCTCCACCTCCCAGGCGCAGATCTCCGCCCTCGAGCAGGAGCGCCAGGAAGTCCGCCAGCGCGTCGAAAAAATGCTCGGGCAGATGGACGAGCTTCTCTAGACCGCAAAAACGCCCAGCAAAGGAGTCCCCATGGCCCAACACCCCGGTAGTACCTACGCCGACCCGGCAACGGAGACCACCTCGTCCGCCAGGCCCCATCCCGCGCATCCAGACGCCGCGGTCGCCGTCGACATCTACGACCAGGTCTACCATCTTCGCGGCACCGATCCCGCCTACATCGAGCGGCTCGCCCACATCGTCGACGCCAAAATGCGCGCCGTCTCCGCCCACGGCAACACCGTCGACAGCCTCCGCGTCGCCGTGCTCGCCGCCCTCAATCTCACCGATGAGCTCGAGTCCCTGCGCGCCCGCTACGACACCCTCGCCGGCTCCGTCTCGCAGTCGCAGCGCAGCCTCCGCACCCGCGCCGGCTCCCTCGCGCACATGCTCGATGAGGTTCTCACCGACACCCCCAATCGCGACGGGGTCCGCAAAGTAGGCTAAACTCCGCGCATGACGCCTCCCCGCGCCTGCGCCCACGTCGCCCTTACCCCCTCCTTCCTCGCGGCAATCCTCCTCGGTCTCCTGTTCGTCTCCTCCTCCGCCCAGCAGACCTCCGCCCCGCAGACCTTCGCCCCGCAGACCTCCTTCCACCCCGACCTCGCCACCCGGCGGGCCATGGACGCCGCCCGCGCCGCGCCCGACGCCCCCACGCAAATCCGCCTCTGGCAGGCGGCCGCCGCCACCTCCGGCAACACCTGCCCCGAGTGCTCCGAGCGCGTCGCCACACTCTCCTTCCGCACCGGCGCTTGGGAGCAGGCCATCTTCGCCGCCCGCGAGTTCGAACGTCTCTCCCCCATTCCCGCCGATCAGGCCTACGCCGAACTCCTCCACGGCTCCGCCCTCTTCCATCTCAACAACGACCAGCCCACCCCCCGCGAGCTCGTCGAGGCCGACACCGCCTTCCAGGCCGCCATCGCCCACGACCCCAAACTCCGCACCGCCCTCTACCTCGACGGCCGCGCCCTCGCCGCCCTCCACCGCGACACCGACGCCCGCGAAGCCTTTACCCGCTACATCGCCATCGCCCCCGCCAACGATCCCTACCGCCCCCGCGCCGAAAACTACCTCGCCAATCTCACCCTCGCCCGCGCCTCCATGGCCCCACCCTTCGCCGTCACCGCCGCCGACGGCAAACCCATCACCCTCGCCGACCTCCACGGACGCGTCGTCCTGCTCGACTTCTGGGCCACCTGGTGCGTCCCCTGCCGGCATCTCCTCCCCAGGCTCCAGCTGCTCTCGCAAAAGTTCGCCAACGAGCCCTTCACCCTCCTCAGCATCTCCTGGGATGAGGACACCGACGTCTGGAAGAAGTTCACCGCCGACAACCACATGGTCTGGCCGCAGATCCTCGACGCCGACCACAAGCTGTCGGACATCTACGGCGTCCAAGCCCTCCCGCACTACTTCACCATCGACGCCGACGGAGCCCTCCAGTCCGAGGTCATCGGCGTCGGCGAAGACGACCTCGAAGCCCGTGTCCGCACCCTCGTCGCCAGGGCCAACCGCGAAGCCCACCCCCGCCGCAAACTCCCCATGCCCAAACCGCCAACTCCCTGACTGCCCGCCCGCGTCCGCTCTCCCTGCACCGCTCCGCAGGATCCAGCCGTCCTCCCTCTGCCGGCCCGGAGCAGCCCGAAGCAAAGCAGCTCGGACGCGGAGAGCACCGCCGCGCCCGGCTGGGAAAGTTTGTTCCCAATGTCATCCTTGCTTTTGCATGCAGGCCGCCCCTAGCGTGTCGGAACTGCAACACACAAACAATTCTTGAAAGGCTTCCTGATGCGATCCGCACTTTCTGCCCTCGTTCTCTTTGGAACTCTCGCCCTGCCGGTTGCCGCCCATGCCGACACCACGGACAACTTCACCGTCACCGGTCAAGGCCTGGACCTCACCTTCAGCCTCCCCTCCAGCCCAACGCCCCTCGGCGTCTCTCCCCGCCAGGACTTCTTTCTGGGGAACATCAGCTTCCTCGAGGATGGCACCCCCATGACCGCCGCCAACGTGTACTTCTACACCCGGCTGGATCAGGGTGGCTTCGAACTGGACGACAGCAACGGCAACCCGATCGACGGTCTCAGCTTCTTCGGACCCAAGCTCTTCACCGGCACCGTCAGAAATCCGACCTTCAAGCTGGGCGCCTTCCGGCTTACCGGCGGTCCCTGCTCGGTGGATGACTCCGCCGAAACCGCGGATGGAGCCGCCAGCTGCGTGTACAGCCTGGCGATCCAGCCCGTCGCGGCCACGCCTGAACCCAGCTCCCTGGCCCTGCTCGGCACCGGCGCTCTCGGCGTCTTCGCCGGCATCCGACGCCGCTTGCTCTCCTAGCCCCCCCTCCATCGCCCACCCGGCCCGGTCACCCCCGTGGCCGGCCGGCCCGTCCCTTTTGCACCATCGCCGCGCTGGCGCCGGGAATCTGCCACCCCTGACTCCCTCCTGTATCATCCTCCAACGAGGAGCACACCCATGCGAACGTTGCTGTCTGCCCTTGCTCTCTCCATCGCCCTCACCCCCGCTCTCGCCCAGCAGCCCGCCTTTCAGGCCGATCCCAGATTCCAAAAGGAAGTCGCCGCCGCGAAGCAGGGGAAACAGCATCCCGACGAGCAGCTGGGCCACTGGAAGAAAGCCAGCAAGCTCGCCGGCAACGCCTGCCTCGAGTGCCTGGAACAAATCGCCCTGCTCCACTTCAGGGCACACGAGTACAAGGAAGCCATCCTCAGCGCCACTGCCATGGAGCAGATCTCGGGCACACCCGCCGATAAGGCCTTCGCCCAAACTCTCCGTGGGTCCTCCTGGTTCTACATGGGCGGCGACAAACACAAGCCCGATCAGCTCGGGCAGGCCGATGCCGCCTACAAGGCAGCCCTCGCCAACGATCCCCGCCTCAGCTCCGTCGCCTTCCTCGACGGTCGTACCCTCGCCCTGCTCCACCGCGACGAGGAAGCCCGCGCAATCTTTGTCTCCTACGTTCGGAACGCGCCCGCCGGCGATCGCTACCGCATCCGCGCCCAGCACTTCGCCGACAATCCCGCCCTTGCCCGCGCCCGCATGGCCCCGCCCTTCACTGTCACCACCGCCGACGGCAACAGCTTCACCCTCGATGACATGGGCGGACGCGTCGTCCTCGTCGACTTCTGGGCCACCTGGTGCGGTCCATGCAACGCCGAGCTCCCCCATATCGAGAAGATCGCCCAAACCTTCGCCGGCCAGCCCTTCGTCCTTATCAGCGTCTCCTGGGATGAAGACCAAGGGAAGTGGCAGAGCTTCATCGATGGCCACAAAATGACCTGGAACCAGTACCGCGACGTCGGCCACGTCCTCTCCGCCGCCTACGGCGTCAACGCCATCCCCCATTACTTCACTATCGACGCTGACGGCGTCCTCCAGGATGAGCAGATCGGCGGCGGCTCCGACATCGATGGCAAACTCAGGAAACTCGTCGCCCGCGCCAGGCTCTCACAACCCTCGCCGCCCGCCGCCGCCTCCACCACCGGAAACTAGGCGCACCCAAACCACCGCAAGGGAACCGCCCGTCTCCACGCGATTTCCCGCGGCCGTGGCGCATCACTCGCGCCGCTCGCTATCATTAAGAGAGGTGGTGACTTCAGCAAGAGAGGTGGTTGCTTCAGCAAGAGAGTTGGTCGCTTCAGCCTGCGCTCGTCCGCTCCCACCGACGTCGTTCCGGTACCCCAGGGTAGGGGTACTCCCCCACTAATTGCCCTGTTTCGAAGACTTTGGCGCCGAAGTACGGGGGGGAGGGTACCTACTCCGACGCATCGTCGTGACGCAGCAAACCCCGTCCCTCCACCGTCCCACCCCGAGCACCCCGGCCGGGCGCATCCAAGTACCCGAGGCCGCAAAGGAGCCTCACACCCATGGATAAGGTAGAGATCCTCGACGATCAGGTCGTCCCAATGGAAGACATCGCGCCCGGCCTCAAGGGCCTGCGCATCCTCTTCGTCAACGTCTTCGGCGTCACCCACTCCGACGGTACCTGGACCCTGATCGACGCCGGCGTACCCCACTCCGCCGCTCGCATCCGGTCCTGGGCCGAGGCCAGCTTCAACCGCCCCCCAAACGCCATCCTCCTCACCCATGGTCACTTCGACCACGCCGGCACGGCCCTCGAGCTCGCCGACCTCTGGGACACCCCCATCTTCGCCCACCGGCTCGAGTTCCCCTACCTTACCGGCCAAAAGGAGTACGAGGGCCCCAACTGGAAGGCCGGCGGAGGCATGATGGCGTTGCTCTCCCCGCTGTACCCCAAGTCCCCCATCGACCTCGGCAACCGCCTGGAGGCGCTCCCCGGAGAAGGCGCCGAACTCACCCTCGCCCACATGCCCGGTTGGAAGCTCCTCCACACGCCCGGCCACACCCCCGGCCACGTCTCCTTCTTCCGCGAAAGCGACAGAACCCTCCTCGTCGGCGACGCCTTCTGCACCACCAAACCCGAGAGCTTCTTCAACGCCGCAGTGACGCAGCCACCCGAACTCCACGGTCCGCCCTCCTACTTCACCTCCAACTGGACCGACGCCAAAGCCTCCGTTCAGAAGCTCGCCGCGCTCAACCCCGTCACCGTCGCCGTCGGCCACGGCAAATCCCTCTCCGGCGAGCACGTCCCCGAGCGGCTCCAGATCCTCGCCGACGCTTTTGACCGCATCGCCGTACCCGATAACGTCAAATCCTGAGCTACATCTTTCGTTCAATCCCTTGACTTGCCTTATCGGGGCGACCCGGTTAGCATCCACCTAAGAAACCGGCCTGCAAAGCAGGTGCGCGACCCACGCTGGTTGAACCAATATTCATTGAACAGGGACCTAGCTCGTATACATGGCTCGGTGTGCAATGTCCGCCAGTCCGGAATGCCTAAAGAGCCACGGCGGGGTCCCGCCGTCTTAGACGGGTTCACCAGCGACTCGACGCACGGCCCAGCGGGTCGGTTTCCGTTCCACCTCCACCCATCCTTCCGCCAAGCGTGAGGACCCAGCCTGTTGCCCTCGCCGTGCTTGTGGCATGCCCCATCCCCTGAAAAACACCGCGCCGCTAAACTAAACGGAGCCGTGCACCCCACCCTTCTCCAGCTCGGACACCTCACCCTCCCCACCTTCGGCCTCCTCGCCGCCCTCGGCCTTATGTCCGCCCTGTCGCTCGCCCTGCGCTGCGCCCCCCTGGCTAACCTCCCGCCCGACACCCTCTGGAACGCAACCCTCTTCGCCGCCATCGCCGCTTTCGTCCTATCCCGCATCCTGCTGGTCGCGGCCAACCTCCGCGGCTTCCTCTCTTCTCCCTTCCTCCTGCTCACGCTCCCATCCCTCACCGGCATCGGCCTCCTCCTCACCGCCGTCGCGACCCTTGCCTATCTCCGCCTGAAGCACATCCCCATCCACAACGCACTCGATGCCTGGGCCGCACCCGCAACCCTTCTCTGGGCCTTCCTCGCCCTCGGCCACCTCGCCGAGGGCTCCGACCCCGGTCTCCCCAGTCGCGCCCCCTGGGCCGTCGCCGTCCCACCTGACCCCGACCTCCAGCAGCCCGTGGGCCTCTTCGCCGCCATCATCGCCCTCGCGCTCACCGCCCTCCTCCTCCGCTACCTTCGCCGATCCCACATCCCCGGTAACACCGCCGCCCTCGCCCTCGTCTTCACCGGAGCCGCCCAGTTCCTCCTCAGCTTCCTCCGCCAGCCCTACCCCTACGCCCCCGACGCCCCCGCCTTCCCCCTCGACCCCATCCAGTTCCTCGCCCTGGCGATAATTGCCACCGCCTGCCTCCTCTATCTCACCACCCTCCCACGCCAGCTTCCCCGACACCCCATCCAGCGCTCCCCCGGCACCGAACCCGCCCCCAAGGAAGCCCTCTAAGATGCCCTCCAAGAACATGCTCCCCAAGGGCCACCGTCACCGCTCCGTCCGAGCCGAGTACGTCGCAACCCGCGGCATCGAACCCGCCGCCGCCGCCATCATCCCCACCGTCGACATCGACCTTCATTACCGCGCCCAGTCCACTACAGAGCCCGGCCCCGCCATCCACACCATCTTCACCCCAACCGAAGCCGCCGGTCTCCGCCTCGACCAGTACCTCGCCCAGGCCATCCCCGACATCAGTCGCTCCCGCGTCCAACTCCTGATCGACAACGGCCAGGTCCACGTCAACGGCACGCCCGCCAGGCCCAAACACAAGCTCACCCCCGGCGAGACCATCGTTCTCATCGGCAGCCCCCGTCCTGCTCCCCTCAACGCCAACCCGGAGGACATCCCCCTCGACATCGTCTTCGAAGACGAGTTTCTCGCCATCGTCAACAAACCTGCAGGCATGATGGTCCACGCCGGAGCCGCCGCCCCAACGCTCGATCCGGAAGAAGATCTCACCCTTCAACCGGAGGGCAGCGAAGTAGAGAAGCCCGCCCTGGGCACAGCGCAGCAACCTGCTCCTCTCCCACGCCACGACCCGCGCTCCTCTGGAACCCTGGTCAACGCCCTCCTCCATCACTTCAACCACAACCTCTCCGCCGTCGGCGGAGATCTCCGCCCCGGCATCGTCCATCGCCTCGACAAGCAGACCAGCGGCCTCCTCATCGTCGCCAAGGACGACATCACCCATCGCAGACTCGGCGACATGTTCTCCGGCCGAACCGTCCATAAAACCTACATCGCCCTCGTCCATGGCCACATCCCCCGCCGCGGCGGCGCCACCACCGACGACACCACCGTCACCCTACCCATCGGACGCGATATCGTCCGCCGCACCCGCATGACCACTCGCCGCTCCCTCGGCTCCGCCGGCGTCCGCTCCGCCATCTCCCACATCCACGTAGTCGACCGCCTCTCCACCCCCCACGGCCCCTTCACCCTCGTTGAGGTCACTATCGAGACCGGACGCACCCACCAGATCCGCGTCCACCTCCAGTCGCTCGGCCATCCCGTCATCGGCGACCACCTCTACGGGGCCCCCCACCAGATCCGCCCCCTCCCGAAACCCGGCGCCAGTCCCGTTCCATCCTCCCTCTCCCTCCAGCGCAACTTCCTCCACGCCGCCCGCCTCGCCCTCACCCACCCCCGCACCGGCAAGCCCCTCTCCGCCGAGGCTCCGCTACCACCGGAGTTAACCCGCTTCCTCGCCGCTCTCGAGGCTGATCCGGAGCCCGCTCCGATAGAATTAACCCCGTGATCGTCCTCGCGCGCAAGCCCCCCGTACCCACCCTCCGTCTCTCCGGTCTTGCCACTCTCGCCGCTTTCGTTCTGTCCGCCACGGCCGCCGCTCCGCCTGCCTTAGCGCAGGTCCCCCACCCTACCCGACCCTCCGCCGCCCCCTACAACCCTCCGCCGCCCCAATCCAAGCCGACCTCCCCAACGTCCGTCGCTCCATCCCAGGCCCCCGCGCTCCCGCCGGCTCCATCCTCCACCGGAGCCTCAACCGGAACCGCCCAGCCGCAAACGCCCGCGTCGGCCACGCCCCAAATTCAGCAGCCACCCGCCTCGCAGCCAA
>JAABUQ010009193.1_pt1 | contig 13469 bp, 10 predicted proteins | sample 5560001 | NCBI WGS metagenome assembly JAABUQ01 (sample SAMN10711888, study PRJNA513371) | rock metagenome | isolation source: Antarctica rocks | place: Antarctica: Victoria Land, Finger Mt nord | collected 2015-12-18 | reverse complement strand
CGTCCACGTGGGTGGCATCTGAATGAGAAGCATGTGCAAATCGACGGAAAGCCAATTTCTGGCGGCATCTTTGACTTTGGTCTCTATTTCTTCCACAATGCGAAACGCTTGCTAGCAAAGGGAAGTGGTCCCTATTTCTATCTGCCAAAACTAGAGAGTCATCTTGAGGCACGTTTGTGGAACGATATATTCATGTTAGCGCAACAAGAGCTAGGGCTTCCTAACGGCACCATTCGGGCGACGGTCCTGATTGAGACCATTTTAGCAGCATTTGAGATGGACGAAATTCTGTATGAGTTGCGCGACCATTCGGCTGGCCTGAACTGTGGACGCTGGGACTACATCTTCAGTGCAATTAAGAAGTTTCAGCGTGTCCCCGACTATATTCTCCCTGACCGTTCACAGGTGACGATGACAGTGCCCTTCATGCGCTCCTACTCGCTCCTCTTAATCCAAACCTGTCATAAACGCAACATTCATGCAATGGGCGGTATGGCGGCACAAATTCCAATTAAGAACGACGCGAAAGCGAACGAGGAGGCACTTGCCCGTGTGCGTGCTGACAAGCATCGCGAAGCGACTGATGGACACGATGGTACGTGGGTAGCTCATCCTGGTCTCGTCGCTATAGCGATGGAAGAATTTGATGCGGTAATGAAGGGACCTAATCAGATTGACCGTAAGCGTGAGGATGTCCATGTCACAGCGGCTGACCTGATCGCAGTACCAGCAGGAACGATTACCGAGGCTGGTTTACGCAATAATATTAGTGTGAGCCTGCAATATATGGAGTCATGGTTGCGCGGCAATGGTTGTGTGCCAATCTTCAACCTGATGGAGGATGCAGCGACAACCGAGATTGCCCGTTCACAAATCTGGCAGTGGCTACACCATCCCAAAGGCGTGCTTGATGATGGACGCAAAGTCACGCTAGACCTGTTTCATCAGTTGATGCAGGAAGAGCTAGACAAGATTAAAACGGGTATCGGAGAACAACAGTACGCGGAGCGCAAATTCCAAACAGCCGCGGAGTTGATCGACAAGATCATCACGGATGATCAGTTTGTAGAGTTCTTGACGCTGCCCGCGTACCAGTACCTAAGTTAATCATGTCAAAAATGGCGTGTGTTGTTGAAGGCGTCGCCTTCAACAACACACGCCATTTTTGACATGATTACAGTTCCAAGCTCTTCTCTTTGACAATACCTGTGACGCGCTCGATAAATTGCGTCAACGGCATAGCCTTAAGATCGACATTTGTGCGTAAACGTACTGATGCGGCTTCAGTCGCGGCTTCTTTATCGCCGACGACGAGCATGTATGGTATCTTCTGCATTTGTGCATCGCGAATCTTCGCATTCATGCGCTCCCCACGCCCATCAACCTCGGCCCGTATGCCTGCAGCTTTGAGCATCTTTAACACCTTGTCAGCGTATTCGTGATGGCGGTCGGCGATAGGGATAATCATCGCTTGTACAGGAGACAACCATACAGGGAAGGCACCCGCGAAGTGTTCGATAATCAAGGCCAGGAAGCGTTCCGTCGCACCCGTTACGGCACGGTGAATCATGACCGGACGATGCGCATGTCCATCTTCGCCAATGTACTCAAGTTTGAAGTTCTCCGGTTGCACAAAGTCAAGCTGAATCGTTGGTCCCTGCCACTCGCGTCCCAGCGCATCACGTACCAGAACATCTATCTTAGGTCCATAGAATGCGGCCTCGCCGATGCCCTCTTCATACGCAATGCCTTTGCTTTCAACCGCGTTACGTAGCGTGCGCTCCGCCTCTTCCCATACCTCATCACTGCCAACGTAGTCGCTCTTTTTCTGTGGATCACGCAGCGAGAGACGCACTGAGTAATCCGACAGACCATACGTCTTAAAAACTTCTAGCGTCAGATTAAAGGCGTTATCAAACTCTTCCTGGATTTGGTCTGGGCGCATAAACACATGGGCGTCATCCTGAGTGATGCTACGCACACGAGCAAGACCCGTGAGTGCTCCAGCTTTTTCATAACGATAGAGCGTGGCAAACTCTGCGTAACGCACAGGCAATTCGCGGTAGCTATGCATCTGCGCTTTGTAGAGCAGGATGTGATGCGGACAGTTCATCGGCTTGAGCATATAGGCATCGTCTTCCGTCTGCTCTTGCTCACCCTTCATGATGGGAAACATGTCCTCGCGGTACGTATACCAGTGCTTCGACGTTTTATAGAGGCTTACCTTGCCGAGGTGCGATGTCCATACATGTTGATAGCCATAATTTTCTTGCGTCGTGCGTACATAGTCCTCCATCAGGTGACGGAGCATTTCGCCACGAGGCAGGAACATCGGGACGCCTGCACATACATCGTCACTGAGGAAAAACAGTTTGAGTTCGCGTCCGAGTTTGCGGTGGTCGCGCTTCTGAGCCTCTTCGAGTCGCCACAGGTATTGGTCGAGTTCCTCTTGTGTGAACCATGCCGTGCCGTAGATGCGCTGCAACATGGGGCGCCGCTCGTCACCACGCCAGTAAGCACCAGCAACGCGCATCAATTTGATGGGACCAATTTCGCCCGTGTTCTCGACATGTTGCCCTCGGCACAGGTCAAGGAACGTGTTTTGCCGCTCTATACCGACTTCCGCATCGGGTAGGTTTTCGATAAGCTCGATTTTGTATGGTTGATCCTTCTCGTGAAAGTACTTCAGTGCCGCCTCACGAGGCCAGCTATCATGAATAAAGGGATAGTTGCCCGCGATGATGCGCTTCATACGCTGCTCAATATCGGGCAGGTCATCGGGCGTGAGCGAGCGTGGTAGATCAAAGTCATAATAGAATCCGTCTTCAATGGCAGGTCCGATGGCAAGCTTTGCGCCTGGAAAAACTTCCAGCACTGCCTCCGCCATAACATGAGCGGCAGAGTGACGCATGCGCTGTATTGGCGTGTAGTTCACTGCATCTTGCATTTCGATTTCAACCGACATAGCAGTTCAGCCTTTCTTAACTAGAATAAAATGACAATAAAAAAGCCCTTTCATCCCTCATTGGGACGAAAAGGCGTGTAATGCTTGTTTCGTGGTTCCACCCAGCTTCCGCTTCTCTTGAAGGGTGTGATACATCAGACCCATACATTGGCGTATCTGCAAAGGATATGATACATCAAACCCGTACAGAGAGACGTGATGCGCGTAGAGAAGGCGCTTATACAACTGCTAACGGAGTTGAGACGTACACATTACTTACTCTGTGTAGGCACACGAGGGGTATTCTCTTCTTAACTGATAGGAGCACTTTCAGCCGCTGATGCTTCCTCTCTGTATATCATTGGGAAGGAACATGTCTCATGTATGCCATATGAAATTTTTGCTATAACAATCATAACACAGTACGAACTGCCTGTAAATAGCCTAAGATTTCACAATATTACCCACACAGCCTTTCTTTTGCATCTCTCTACTACACACATGAGATGCTTAGACAAAGCTTATACAAACAAGGATAGACAAAGCATGGACAGGCTACACAAGGTATGATATCCTACTAGGATGGATGCAGTGAATGGTCTACATTGTTTTTCATGCTAGAGACAACATGGACCGGAGAAAAGCACATGAGGGGACAGGGGGACTTCACCGAAAAGCCTGATTTAGAGTTGTACTCGGACACACCCATGTTTCATACGAAGTCGGTGGTGCAGCAAACGGGTGTACCAGGGCCGACACTGCGTGCATGGGAGCGCCGTTACGCATTCCTTTCGCCGGAACGTGCTAATAATGCCTATCGCTTGTATAGTAAGCGCGACATCGTGATGATTCGTTGGCTCAAAGAGCAAGTTGATGCTGGTATGGCAATCAGCCAAGCCATTGCACTGTTTCGTCACAAAAATGATGAAACACAAGCTGCGTACATTCCCCAAAGCGAACCATCGAGCAAAGAACGTAATGACATACTGCAGACTACCTCGCCTGTTACAGTTGAGCCAGTTGCACCACCAAATGTGATACCATTACATAACGAGCCAACATCATCGTTGGGAAGCCAGGGTTGGCAAAGTGTAGGACATACACAAGCTGTGTTTCCAACGATTTATAGTATGCGTCTTGTGTGCGAGCGTCTTGTAGAGGCATTTACTCAGCTCGACGAGTCTCTAGCAGGCATGATTGTGGGGTCGATGCTGGCGATTTATCCACTCGATCAAGTATGCAGCGAGTTGATTACGCCGACGATGTGGAAAATTGGGCAACTCTGGGCCGACAGAGTAGTTACAGTGTCGGTAGAGCATTTCGCGACTAATTTCTTTCGTGCCTTGCTCACGAATCTGCTTCATGTTACTCCTAGCACGCCAGGCGCACCGACAGCTCTCGTTTGTTGTGCACCTGGGGAGCCACATGAGTTAGCACCACTTATGCTGGCGTTATTCTTACGTCGTAGTGGCATACGTGTTGTGTACCTGGGACAAAACATAGAGATTGAGGGATTGTTGCAAAGTGTGCGCAAGCTTGCGCCTGCTCTGCTGTGCATTTCCTTGACGATGCCAACATATCTTTCGGCACTGATAGACCTGGCGCATAAATTTGAGGAGTTGCCGCAACCGCGCCCCATCTTCACCTTTGGAGGACAGGTCTTCGCGTACAATACCCATGTTATCTCACAAATCCCTGGAATATATCTGACAGGAGAATTGAAAATGATTATTGCGCAATTGCGCGATTTGATTGTAGCGTAGTAGTATGTAGAGAATGAAAGCTAGTGTTTACCACATCTACCACACACCCCAAAAATTTTCCTAAATATGGCTTTACTGGGTTAGCGTTGTGCCTTGTAGCCTGGGCTTGCTCATGGTTACGCATCGATCCATTGTATCGCTATAGCTTCTTTCCGCTCTGGTTTGGCTATATTGTCTTTATGGACGCACTGGTAGTCATGCGCCATAATGAATCGCTCCTCACACGTATGCGCTGGCGCTACATTCAGCTTTTTGGCATTTCGAGCATCTTTTGGTGGACGTTTGAGGCTCTCAATACGCCGGTGCAAAACTGGCATTATCACATGGATCAACCATATACACCTCTAGCCTACTTTCTGCTTGCCAGCCTCAATTTCAGTACTGTGTTGCCTGCAGTTCTGGAAACAGCAGAATTTCTCTCCACGTTTGAACTATGGCGTCCACGTTTGCCTCCCAACGAAGTTGGGCCACGGCTACCCTTGTGGATAACAATAACACTTGTAGCATTGGGAGTTGCATGCCTGATTCTGCCGTGGGTCTATCCCAACTATTGCTTTGTGCTGGTCTGGCTTAGCATTGTATTGATTCTAGACCCAATCAACAATCTTCTAGGGAGAAAGTCGGCCTTCGCGCATATAGCAGTGGGAGATTGGCATTTCTTTGTTTTACCACTTGCTGGCCTATGTTGTGGCTTTCTGTGGGAAATGTGGAACTATTATGCGCTCCCGAAATGGTATTACACCATCCTCTATGTTGGTTTCTTTAAGATCTTCGAGATGCCCATTCTTGGCTACACGGGCTATCTTCCCTTCGCGCTTGAACTGTTCGCAATGTACCAGTTCATTCTCTTCATTACTGGTCAGAAAAAAGACTACCTGGCAATATAGCGAGTAGAATGGAAAATGACCCATTTCGCCACAGAAACGGGTCATTTTCCATTCTACTCGCTATATGCTCTATTTTTATCTTTCCTCAGTGTCGATATAGTATCATGCTACCCTCACTACAATACTCTTACTCTAATAATAGTTTTGTCAAAGGGGTAGACTCTGTTACAATCAACTTTCCAATAATTAAAAAGGTAAAAAAGTATGGTACGTCTGCTAGTTAAAGAGGTGGCAAAACAAAAAGGATTTAGCATGGGTCGTTTACAAAGGACTGCTGATATCTCCTATCGGACAGTAAAGCTTATTTATCAGGACCCGTACAAGGATGTAACACTCAGTACGCTTGAGAAAATTGCACATGCACTTGATGTGCCTATACGCGATCTTATAGATGATGATACTTCTCCCCCTTCATCAAACTAGCTTCTTCGATATGATAGAATAGGAGACTTGACTGTAGCGGATAAAAATACAAGGAGATTCCTATGGATGCTGCACTCGCCGACATTGTTGTGATTGACCTTTCCCGCGTCTATGCAGGCCCCTATTGTACGATGATGCTGGGCGATTTAGGTGCGACAGTTATTAAGGTGGAGCAACCTGGGAAAGGCGATGATACACGCCAATTCGGACCACCCTATATCGAGGGAGAGAGTGCGTACTACCTGGGACTGAACCGCAATAAGCATAGCATCACGCTCGACTTCAACAAACCTGATGATAAAAAACGCCTCTTGCATCTACTTAAAAGCGCTGCAGTTGTGGTTGAAAACTTTCGTCCTGGTACGATGGAGAAGCAGGGGTTGGGTTACGAAACATTGCATGAACTCAATCCTGGTCTTATTTACTGCTCGATCAGTGGCTATGGGCAAGAGGGTCCCTATCGTTCGCGGGCAGGCTATGATTTCGTGGCTCAGGCCGAGTCGGGCATTATGGCGGTAACGGGCGCAGGAGATGGCGAACCTCAGCGCTGTGGTTCGCCCATTGGCGATCAGGCAGCTGGTATGTACGCCTGTATGTCTATTCTTGCTGCATTGCGGGTTCGTGATCGCACGGGCAAGGGACAACGCCTTGATATTTCGCTATTTGAGTCAGCGGTTTCGCTGCTTGGGAACGTCTCCGCCAATTACCTTATTTCGGGTGAAGAGGCAAAGCGCTATGGCAATGGGCATCCCAACATTGTACCCTATCAAGCATTTCAGACAAGCGATGGCTACATCGTCGTCGCGGCTGGCAACGACCGCCTCTTTCAAGCACTCTGTACGTTCCTCGAACGCGAGGACCTCGCACACGACCCCCGTTTTATCACCAATCCGCAGCGTATACGCAATCGTCATGAGCTGATACCTCAGCTACAAGAACGCTTCTTGCAACGCACAAGTGAAGAATGGCTTGCTGCTCTACGCACTGTCGGTCTTCCTTGTGGCGCAATTAACAAGGTGAGTCAGGTATTTCAAGACCCACAAATTCAGGCCGGAGGTCTCGTCTGGGAATGTGAGCATCCTACTGCTGGAACAATTAAACTCGCAGGCTCACCGCTCCGCCTCTCCGAAACCCCTACGAGATTGTATAAAGCACCGCCACTACTAGGTGAGGACAACGAGAAAATTTCTAATGATGTACATCCGATGAGTTTTGATAACTAAGGGAAGAGAAAGCAAAGTATTGAAGCCTGAAAGAAGTAGAGTGAGTTCCGATTATATTTGGGTATGTTGTACCTTCTTTGCTCAGACAATCAGAATATAATGATATAGTCCGTTTACATCTAAGACAGACTAGAGCAAGTCTGAACAATTTCACAAAGCGATCTGTGACGCACATCACACACCGTGTGTGTACTAGCTCATAGTACTAGAACGTTAAAGGGTGTAAACTATCTTTAGTGACAAGAATTTTTTCTAGGTACCTTCGTCTTCTACTGTGTACTATGTCTATTATGCATATTATGGACCCTTTAAAGGAGAATAGGTTATGACAAATCAGCAGGTAAAAACTTCTTCTAGGTATTCTCATTTTACGCGTGTCATACTAGTGTGTGTACTTACGCTCATCGGTATTGGACTGAGCGGTTGGAGTACAAATCTCTTTTCACATTCAGTGGCAAATGCTGCCTCTGCTTCCCCTCTAGCAACACAGGTTCCTATTAAAGTTTTCTTCTCCAAATATCCAGACTCTGTCAATAAGAATTTTGCCGCCGTCTTTCCTGTAAACCGCACTTCCCCCACAGTAGCAGTAGGCACATTTGCAGTTCAACTCTTGATCGCTGGACCAACACTGGACGAACGGCATGCAGGCTACTTCTCAGAACTCAACAGTATGCTCAGCGGTCCTTCCAATTGCGCTACTCCCCTTCCGATTGCAGGACCAGACTTTCGCTTAACACTGAACAAAAAAGGCTCACACAACGCACCCGGTACTACAACCTTACAGTTCTGTCGCGCCATCACTTCTGCTGGTATCGGTTCAGACGCTCGTGTTCAAGCAGCAATAGATGCCACGCTCAAGCAGTTTCCAACCATCAAACACGTGGTCATTCTCACCAAGGATGGTCGCTGTTTTGCCGATGAGAGTGGACAAGACCGTTGCCTCCGCTAAGAAGCATAGCGTTTCCTCTACAACTGAAAGGTGTGTATCGTGCCCGTACAAGACATGATACACACTCTCAACAGTAGTCTTGAAAACTTCCAGACAAATTGTTCAACTGAGTGGATGTCTTATTCAAGATACTAGCCACTTGAAGGAAGGAAAAGCGATAAAATCGCACGCTACCTAGTTTACACTAGTGACAGAGTAGGCTATACTAGCCGAAAAGATTTATCTATTTTTGCTTTTCTTAATAAGTGTGTTTGGAGGAATCAGTTCGTGAAAATCACATGTAAGCAGCAGGACTTGAGCCGGGGGCTTTCCATAGTGGGCCACGCCGTTTCGAGTCGTAGTACCCTACCTATTCTTGCCAATATTTTGCTCTCGACCGACAATGGACGGCTACGATTGTATGCCACAAACCTGGAAATTGGCATTAATTGCTGGATCGATGCCGAGGTTCATGAAGAAGGAACGACCACGGTTCCCGCCAAACTGATTGCCGACCTTGTGAACAGTCTACCGCCAGCGTCCGTTGATATTGTCGTGCCAGAAGACTCGCATACGATGAGCATCAAAAGTATGCGAAGCAGCGCGAATATCAAAGGCATGGACCCATCCGAGTTTCCGCTTAGCCCTAACACAGAGGGTAGCGATCCGGCAGTTATCGTAGATGCGGCCCAACTGAAAGAAATGATTGCCGAGGTTGCATTTGCCGCCGCCGATGATGACTCACGACCAGTTTTGACAGGTGTACTCGTGCAAGTAAGCACGGGCAAAATGACGTTTGCAGCTGCCGATGCCTTCCGCCTTGCGGTTCGCGTCTCAGTCTTGCCCGATGACAGCTTGTTACGTAATGACATTCTTATTCCAGCTCGCACGTTAACCGAGCTTTCGCGCATTTTGCCATCAGAAGGCTCTGTACAAATGATTGTGACACCAAACCGCAGTCAGGTACTCTTCCATACCGAGAATATTGATCTGCTCTCGCGCTTAATTGAAGGGACATTTCCAAATTTCCGCCAGATCATTCCTAAAGAGCACACAACGCGCGCCGTTGTCGAGACCAAAGAGTTCGCGGCGGCTGTGAAATCTGTTGCTCCATTCGCACGCGATAGCTCGAATATTGCACGTATCAAAATTAATGGCGGTGGAAGCGATGGTATGGAGCCAGGGGCATTGACAATTGAAGCGACTGCTGAGGATGTGGGTAACAACGTGAGCATTATCAATGCCGCTGTCGATGGCCCAGAGCAGCAGATCATCTTTAACGTCAAGTACCTTGCTGAGGTGCTGTCAGTCCTGGATACACCAGAGGTTGCGATTGAGGTAACATCGGCCTCACGTCCTGGTGTTGTCAAGCCCGTTAGCTCGGCTGACTACACCTATGTCATCATGCCAATGAGTACAAATCGCTAAGTACATTACTTCGGAAAAAACGATGGCTGGTATGCCTGATGGGGCTAGCCCCATCAGGCATACCAGCCATCGTTTTTTCCGAAATTCCACATATATGGATAGAGTATGTATCTTTCCCATCTCACGCTGAGCGAGTTTCGTAATTATCGACAATTGAATTTTCCGCTTGGCCCTGGCCTCTTTCTCTTTTATGGTGAGAACGCACAGGGCAAGACGAATCTGCTCGAAGCCGTGAGTATGCTCTCCACTGCGACCTCGTTTCATGCCAGCAGCGATCGCGAGGTGGTCAATTGGAGCACACCTGACCACGTTGCACGCCTTGAGGCAACGGTCATACGGCAAGAAGGCGATGCTCATATCGAACTGGTGATTTTTGACCCAACACCTGACGCGGTACACACGCCTCGGCGAGGCGTGGAACTTCCAGCAAATACGCCACGTAAACGCATTAAGGTGAACGATCTGCCACGTCGAGCAATAGACCTGATAGGACAGATGAAGGTTGTGCTATTTGCACCAACTGATCTGCATCTCGTCGATGGTTCACCTGATGAACGTAGACGCTTTCTCGATAGGGCATTGTGTCAGGTCTCGCCACACTACTGTCAGGATATTGTGAAGTATCGCAAGATTGTGATGCAGAGGTCTGCACTGCTCAAGCGCATCCGCGATGTACAAGAGGACCCACGCCTGCTTGATTTTCTTGATGAGCAACTGATAACGCTGGCAGCACATATCATCGACGAACGCTACAGAATGATTGCTAGCTTGACACCTATTGCCAGCGAATTTCAAGCATCGATCAGCGGTAAGCGCGAGGAACTACAGATTGTGTATCATCCCTCGTTTAGAGTCGATGCATCCTGGGATGTTGCAGAAGCGAAACAGCACTATCTGGAGCAGTTACGCGCGATACGCAAAAAAGAGATATTACAGGGCGTGTGCTTGTTGGGACCACACCGCGACGACCTGGAATTTGTGGTCAATGGCGTCAATATGCTCACCTATGGCTCACGTGGACAGCAGCGCACAGTAGCCCTCTCCGCAAAACTTGCCGAGCTTGCCTACATGCGAAACAGCACAGGTGATGAACCTATTCTTCTGCTCGACGACGTATTCAGCGAACTCGACTCACTCAGGCGTGAGTATCTTCTACAACAGGTACGACAGCATCAGCAGATATTCTTGACGGCTACCGACCTGACCGGCTTTCCCGCCGAAATTGTGACACAGGCGCACATATACCGTGTAGAAAACGGAACGCTTCAGGAAGAACAGGAATCATGATTGCAGCGGAAGCGACATCGTTCTATTGATAGGAGCCATACCCAATCGCTCATAAAATGCAATAGCGTTTTTGTTAAATTCCCATACTTCCAAATCCAAGCTTGTGGCTTATCTTACCACCTCTAAATTGGCCTCTACCCCTTTTTCACGTCCATTGTTTTTAGAGCTGGATTGACTAAGAGCGAAAGCGTCGTCAGCAGGTACAACGCACCAATTACTACAAGGCTCATACGCAGCCCTATCAGAGGAACGATATAGCCGCTTAGTAGTGTGCCTAATGGAATACCAACAAACGCACCTGCTGTTATTGAACCGAAGACGCGCGCTCGCATCTCTTGAGAAATGCGTTCAAATGCGATGGTGTCGATTAAGGGATTGATTGGAGCGATTGCAAGACCAGCTACGGCGTAGACGATAACCAGGAGAGGTACTATTGGTATAAGAAGTATCCAGAACCTTACCGCACCACCAATTATAAATCCCACACCAAAGGTCAGACGACGAGGTAAACGATGCCCAATGGTACCGAAGATGATTGTACCTACAAATGCAGCACCACCAAATGCAGCAAGGATTAAGCCAAGAGGAATCGCACTATTGAATACTTGTTTAATATAAGCAGGTCCAATAACAGCACTAAAAGCTGCATCTAACAAGTTCGTTACCATCACCGTCACAACAATAGCAAGAATCACAGAGTCGTGTGCAATAAAACTCCATCCGTCACGCAAATCTCTCCAATAGTTACTCTCCACCTCTTCTTTCACTTTGTGTTTTACAAGAGAGGTAGGAATGGCTATTCCTATAAGTAGAGCAGAGATGGCAAAGCTTGCTCCATCAAGCCAGAGCAGGTTACTCGTTCCGATAAAAGCAATAAGAATACCCGCCAGCGGCGCACCAATAAAACTAGACACACGTCCCACACCATCACTAATTGCAGTAGCACGCTCCATTCGCATCTGCGCGGCCTCTGCTAGTTCTGGTAACATAGCACTACGAGCGGTGGCACCAGGAGATTTGAGCAGCCCACCGAGAAAGACGAGTACGAGCAATTGCCAGAAGGCTAAACCGACAGTGTAATACAGAAGAGGAATCAACATCACACTTACCGCACTTGCGATATCGCTGATGACACTTGTAGGTTTATATCCCATACGGTCAATAAACACGCTTCCAAAGAATGCGGCGAGTACCGTGGGCAGCGTTGAGAAGAATGCGGTGATACCTGTTTTTGTAATACTACCTGTTGTTACAAGCACGAACCAAGGGACAGCGAGTAGTGTTAGCACATCTCCAACATATGAGATAGCCCAGGCAACAAACAATACATAAAGGGGTAATACACGTTTTTGCTCTGGTCCTGTCTCCTTTACTGCTTCAACACTATTCATTTCCCTTGTCCTCCGTAGATATGCAACACTTTATATGTGTCATATGCGGAGATAATATCGAGCTGTGCTTTCTCGGTAATACTTTCAAAACTGGTGATGATAGCGTCGCATCCGTTCACCTCTATGTATTGCTTAGGAAGTGTTCGTATTCTTGGATGTTTTTGCCAAAACTGTCGTGCCTCTGGTAGCGTCAAAACGAGACCTTCTAAGGGGGTGGTAAACGAAGAGCTACAGGATGTACATTTGATATTTACTGTTCGTTCGTTCTTCTCTCTAAGCCACTTTAATGTATATTGAGGCGGTAAGCCTATGTGTACAGGAATGATACGCCCACAACCCTCGCAGGGTATAGTTCCGTTGCTTAAACCTATTCGATAGTAGCTATTACACCAAAGCATAAGCCGAGAAAACAACGGTTTGTATCCTTTTATCCCTTGTAACACTGAAAGGTGATTTCGACTTACTACATCCTCTACATCAGGGGAACACTTCGGACATTTAAGGAGTAATTCACCTTTGATGGTGTTACGTCTTCCCAACAAACGCTGCTGACCACAAAGGTAACACCAGATAGATGTCTCTTCCCACTCATTGACAGCGTGTATGCTGTAGGAAGAAAGTTTTTGGCTCATCTCCTTTGTCAGCACACGACGTAGAGCTACCTTGCCGCGTTGTAAACGCATCGCCACCGCACCTGTATTTGTACCTAGCTGTTCCGCGACTTCAGCAAGAGATGATTCTTCCACATAGCGTTTGACAAGGATACTTCGTGTCTCTGCTGGCAAAAGTGCCATTGCTCGATCTAATAATTCGACCAGTTCTTTGCGTTCAAGCTCGACCTCGATATCATAATCATCAGCTATCGTCTCTTCGAGCGTGGGTATATCTTGCTCTGTAGAGGCTCCAATCACTGCAAGATGCGCTCGTTCTCTTCCTCTCTTACGCAACCAACGCAGGCAGATGTTGCGAGCGATACCGGAAAGCCACTGGGCTTGTTTTTCGGAATCGCGTAACTCGTGCTTATGACGCAGCGCCTCTAGCATGGTCTCTTGTGCCAGGTCTTCGGCTACATCTCTGTTGTTGGTAATAGTGGCACAAAGACGTACTAGCCGCGCCCACTCTTGCGAGGATATGAAGCTACCAGAAATGTCTATTGTGTGTTTCTCCATTTTAGTTTCCTTAAGCAATGAGGAGA
>JAABUQ010009192.1_pt1 | contig 13470 bp, 9 predicted proteins | sample 5560001 | NCBI WGS metagenome assembly JAABUQ01 (sample SAMN10711888, study PRJNA513371) | rock metagenome | isolation source: Antarctica rocks | place: Antarctica: Victoria Land, Finger Mt nord | collected 2015-12-18 | reverse complement strand
CTGATCGCGATGGGCCGGGACCCCCATCATCCATCGCTGGCCGAGCGCTTTGCCGACGCGCCGGCCCCGCCGGACGCTCCCACGCCTCTCAAGACGATGGCTCACCGCCTCAAGACGCCTGAGGGCAAGACGCTCTACGGCTTGCGCAAGCACACGCCCGAGCCGGTGTTCGGCATCATCAAGTCGGCGCTCGGGTTCCGCCAGTTCCTGCTTCGCGGGCTCGATAATGTCCGCGGCGAGTGGAACCTCGTGACCATGGCTTGGAACATGAAGCGGATGTTCGCGCTTGCGGTCACACACTGAGGCGAAAGCCCGCTATCTGGGCTTGGATTGGCACCCTGCGCCCCGCCCTGGTGCCAATCTGGCCGCCATCTTCTTCAGCCAGCCAGTTCGACCGTCAGAAACCGCCCCAGCTCCACCCAGCAACGCATGATTGGCCCAGGCACGCGAAATCGCTCGCAATCTCACTCCGACAGGCTGCTAGTGCCCGTCATAAAATAACTGCATCGTTTTCTGGTTTATGTGGATGGACGGTGTAGTCCCACTCGCCATGGAACGGGTCGCGGGTGATATTGAGTGCGGCCATGTCCTGGTCGGAGAAGAGAGCATGCAAACCTGTGGGGGGCTGGCTCTTACCCGGGCAGGGACCCTGGTAGTGTGCGCACTCACGGGACGAGGGCGTGCGGGTGGCGAAGCTGGTGTGGCGGGTGAAGTTGGTAGCGGAGTTGCGGCCCGGGGTGGTGAAGGAGACGGAGGTCGCATGCATCGAGCGCGTCGCGGAGGCGGGCTTGGCTGAACTCGGGCTGCGGCTGGACGAGGCGAAGCGGCTGACGGCGGCGCGGCAGGCCGAGATGGTTCCAATGCAGGTGGCGGAGGTGGGCGAGCGCCGTCGCGCGTGCGAGGCGTGCGGACGCAGGCTGGCCAGCAAGGGCCACTACGGGGCGACGTTCCGTTCTTTGTTCGGCGACGTGCCTGTACGGGTGCGGCGGCTGCTCGCCTGCCGGTGTCGGGGTGAGGGCGAAGCGAAAAGCTCTGCCGCTCTCGCCCTGGGCAACGGCGCTGTAGTTGCGCCCGAACTGGCCTACGTGACGGCCCGGTATGCGGCGTTGGTGCCGTTCGGCAAGGCCGCCGCCCTCCTGTCCGAGCTGCTGCCGGTCAGCGCTACACAGCACGCCAGCACGGTGCGGAGCAGGACGCTGCGGGTCCGCACGGAGGTCGTGCAGGCGAACACCGCCGAGACCGCGAAACAGCCAACAACAGCGACGACCGGCGGTCCGGTCGTGGTCGGACTGGATGGCGGCTACGTGCGCAATCGGCACCGGGCAGAGGGGCGCCGCTTCGAGGTGGTTGCGGGCAAGGTGATCCATGCCGCGGGCGCCCAGCACCGCTTCGCGTTCGCGCGCACGGGCCCGGCCGTCACGGCCGAGGCATTCCGGCAGGCGCTCGCCGCAGCCAGCGTGGGTGCAGACACGCCCGCGACGGTGCTGTGCGACGGCGATGCCGGCCTGTGGCGCCTGCAGCGCAAGGTGCTGCCAAATGCCACGGTTGTGCTGGATTGGTGGCACGCTGCAGTGCGCTTCGAGCACGCGCTGCAGGCAGCGCGCGGCCTCGGCAGGGACACCGCCGACGCGCGCCTGTCCGGCACGGCGGTCCGGGGCCTGGAGCGCGCGAAGTGGCGCCTGTGGCACGGGCGCTGGCCGGGGTGCCGGCGCAGGCTTGCCGCCCTGTGTCGCTGGACGGAGTGCCGCACCGTGCGCGAGGTGGCCGGCATTGACAAGTTACGCCAGCGCACCGCCGACCTGCTCAGCTACCTCGAGCACAACGAGGCGGCGCTGGTCCATTACGACGCCCGCAGGCGACGCGGTGAGCCGATCGCGACCTCGTTCGTCGAGAGCGCGGTGGACGAGATCATCGCCTGGCCCATGGCCAAGGCCCAGCAGATGCGCTGGAGCCGGGCCACGGTGCAGCCCTTCCTCGACGTGCGCACCGCCGTGCTGAACGACACGCTCGAGGACGCCTTCCGCCGACGCCACCCAGGCTTCCGGCCCGCCAACGACGACAAGGCCCTGCCAGCGACGGCCTGATTATCCCCCAGAGGTTTGCATACTCTCGCCTGGGCTCTGCGGCCGCGCAACCCGCGAGCGCGGCCACGGCCATGATGAAGGCTTTCGAGAACTGTTCCTGCGCTGCCGTCAGACAAGGCCCAGCGGAAGCGCCGGTTTGGCGCCTGTCTCACTCATCGTCTTGCATCGCACCACCTGAAAGCGGATCGTTGGAGAGGTCATCAGACTGCACCGCAAGTGCCGTTTTCGGAACGGGGATGGGCGCAGCCCCTGTTTCGCGAGCCAGCCCGCCGAGCCGGCGGCGCGTTTCGCGGAGGACCTGGTCGGTGTGCGCCATGGCGGCGTCGAGGCGGCTGTAGTCGATGGGCGGGAACAGCCGCGTGATCGGATTGAAGGCCGGCAGCGGCGCCGGCGCGGCCACTTCCTCCTCCGCAACCTCCAGCCGTGGCCGCCCGGGTCCGCGGCCCGGCTCCGGCCGGTAGGGCGGCCGGACCACCTGCTTGACTTCATCCCCGACCCCCTTGAGCCCGAACAGCCGCCGCGCCGCGCGGTGGGTCACCTCGACGGCGATGTCCGCGCGCACGAACACCTCCAGCAGCGCGATGGCGCTCTTGATCGACATGCCGATCCCGCGGGCGAGGGTGGTGGCCGAGATGAGCGGGGTGGCGGCCATCAGGTCGAGCGCCGCCGGCGCCCGTGACGTCGACCGGCGGGCGGGGACCGCGGCCCGGGCGGACAGCCAGGCGCGCTCCATGTCGAACAGCAGGTCGAGGCCGTCCTCCGCCTCGCGGGCCACGGCATCCAGGAAGTGCGGGATCCACAGATCTGGGCGCCACGGCGTTCCGGCGCTCAGCGACCGGGCGCCGGTCAGCGGCACCGGCATCCGCAGCAGGCCGCTTTGCCGCCAATAGCGCACCAGCGCGGCGCGGATCGGCGGCCGCGCTTCGCCGCCGTCCAGCCAGGCGTGGACGACCTGGGCCGCGAGGAGGAGCGGCGTCATGCCGGAGGGGCCGGCGGCGAGGGCGCGCGCGGCGCGCTGGACCTCGCCCTCCTGGCCGAAGTCGGGCGCGGTCAGCCATTGGTGCAGGGCGAGGGCGTCGCGGGCGGCGGCTGCGACCATGCCGTTGTCGATGATGCGGGTGTTGGGCATCCGGAGCGGCAGGCCCTCGATCACCGCGGCGAGGTGCCAGGGGTCGATCGCGCGGCCGTCGGCGCCGGCCTGCTGGCGGACGGCCTCCAGCCGGAAGCGGTGCAGGAAGGCGGGCTGCAGCGGGTGGCGGCCGAGCGCCTGGTCGAGGCGCGCGAAGGCGCCGGCGGCGCGGACGAGCGCGCTGGCCAGGTCGGGCCCGATGACGTCGTCGCGCCGGGGCGGCTGGTCGGTGAGGTCGAGCATGGAGGATGCCTCCGGATGACGAGTGCAGTGCGAAGCCGAACCGGCGACCCAGAATCGGCATCGCTCCCGGAAGCGGCCGACCGCCTAACCGTCGCCAAGGTGCCAGATCAGCGACTTAGCCTCAATGCTTACCTGAAAATAGCGTTAAGGTAAGACAACAGCTATAATTTATGCCATGACTGGATGCTGCGCTGAACCGCCGGACACGGCCCGGCCGTATGTCTGATAATCAAGGTTGTGGGACATAGGTGGTTTGGGCCAAAGTGACGTGGCGAACCCCTCTCCCCTGCCCCGGAACCGCGCCGATGCCGCTGCCCGACGTCGCCGAACCCGCCCCCATCCAGCGCCTGCGGGCCGTCGCCCCTGGCGAAACCGGCCAGTCCCGCAAGGCGGCCGGCGTCCTGCTGGCCCGCTGGAACGCCACGCGCTGCGGCGGCTTCGACCTCGCCGACCTCTGGGCGAAGCCGCCCAAGGTTCCGCGCCCGCCAGGGCGTGGAAGGGCTGCGAAGGGCGTGGACCACGCCGCCACGCGCGACAGGGTGGCCACCGCGGCGTTCGTCGCCGTCCATCGGAGATCCTCCAGGGCCCGCGAGATCGGGCCACAGTTCGAGCAGCTCGTCGGCCGTCGGCGGCCCGCCCTGGCCGAGACCGGCGATGCCTGACGCGATCGAGGGCATGGCCAAGCGGCCGGGCGACGAAGCGCTCCGGCCGGGCCGGCCGGACGACCCCGGCGCACAGGCCGCGCCGCCCGGCGCCGCGGACGGCGCTCCGCCTCAGGTGTTCGGCATTTCAGACCCGGCCGCGCCTTGGGAGCCGACGGAGACGGCCGGCATCTCCCTCCCTGTCGACGCGCCCGTGGGCGGTCCGCCCGCCCTGGTCCGGGCCTGGTTCGATGCGGCGGCCGCCGCGGTCAAGACGGAGAACGATGGCACCCTGGCCGCCGCGTACAGGTCGGCCGGCACCTATCGCAGCCGGGCGAAGGCCGACAACACCCGGGCCGCCTACCGCTCGGCGGTCCGTGCCTGGTGCGCCTGGTGCGGCAAGCACGGGGTCCCTGCCCTGCCCGCCTCCAGCCACGACGTCGCGGCCTTCCTGGCCGCCGGGCGCGATGCCGGCCAGGCCGGCAACACGCTGAAGCTGCGCGCCGCCGCCCTCCGCTTCCTGCACCGGGCCGCCGGGCTCCCCTCGCCCACCGACACTGCCGAGGTCTCGGAGACCATGGCCGGCATCCGCCGCGACGCGCCCAACCCGCAGAAGAAGCGGGCCGCGCCGACCGCCGTGCTGCGCGAGCTGCTGGCGCCGATCCCGGACGACCTGCGTGGCCTCCGCGACCGCGCCCTGCTCCTGGTCGGCTTCGCTGGCGCGCTGCGCCGCTCCGAGCTGGCCGCGATCACGCTCGCCGACCTGCAGCGGACCGATGGGGGCTACGAGCTGACCCTGAAGCGCAGCAAGGGCGCCCAGACCGAGGCGGTGCTGGTCCCGCTGCCCTACGGCCGGACGGAGCTGTGCCCGGTGCGGGCGCTCTCGCGCTGGATCGACGCGGGGACGATCACCGAGGGGGCGGTGTTCCGGCGGATCTGGACGCCGCCCCAGGCGTCCCCGGACAGCCCCCCTGCCCGGCCCGCGATCGGCGCCGAGCCGCTCACCCCGCGCTCGATGGCGCGCATCGTCCAGGCACGCGCCGCGGCGGCCGGCTTTGCTGCGCGCGACTTTGGCGGCCACAGCCTCAAGCGCGGCGCGCTGACCACCGGGATGCAGCAGGGCGTGCATCCCGCCCAACTCAAGCGGCTGGGCCGGCACAAGAGCTTCGACGTGCTGGGGGAATACCTGGAGTTCGGCGACCTCTTTGCGGGCCACCCGCTCGGCGGGGTGCTGTAGCCAGGTTCGGCATCTATGCCATTCGGGCCGGCAGGAAGCCGAGTCGGGCTGATCTTTACCGGGAGCCCCTGGGCGCTGCTAGGGCTGATCTTTACCGGGTTGAACTGAACTTCATCGGTCGATCAACTGAACTCTGTCGGGAGCCTCAAGATAGAGGATGTTAAAGAATCAAGGAGTTGCAAAGGTTGTCCACTGATCTTTGTCGGACATACTAATAGTTAGAATCTAATATCTTCTCGCAAGCCCGACAAAGATCAGCAAGACAGCGGTTGAGCGTTCGCCCAGAGTGGCTCGACAGCGAGAACAGGCAAACGAGGAAGGCAGGTGCGAGTTGGGGAAAGTCCACAAGCTGATCCTCGATCATGGCAAGGACGGAGCCTTGATGTTCGATTTCGACCGGCCGGTGGTCGAAGCCGCTGCGGGCTATATGGCTTCCGAAGAAAATGATATCGGCTATCTATTCAGCGGGTGGGCACAAGCAGCCCTTCCTCATCGGAGGCTTGCTGACAATGCGGCGTGGCAGGTGACAACGGATCGCGTAACGTTGATCGTTCAACCCGGTCTTCGCCCGTCGCCGACCGGGGTGCCAACCGCAGTTGGGGTCCCTTATGGCTCACGGGCACGCCTGATCCTGCTTTACCTCCAAACAGAGGCCGTCCGGACCAATAGCCGTGAAGTTGAGCTTGGCCGCTCACTCCATGCATGGCTGCGGCGCCTTGAAATCCCTATTGGCGGCAAGCAGATGGCCTCGGTGCGTGACCAAGCTGAGCGTATCTCCCGATGCAGGCTCTCATTCCAGATAAAGCAGGGCACCCGGACCGGGCTCGTAAACCAGCACATCCTCGATACGAGCATGTTCATCGATGACGAGGAAGACCAAGGTGGGCTGTTCGTGGAGAAGGCCAGTTTATCGCAGTCTTTCTTTGACGAGCTAAAACGTCACCCGGTGCCGGTCGAAGAAGCAGCCGTTCGACAGCTCGCAAACAATAGCCTCGCTCTCGATGTCTACTGCTGGCTGGCATATCGGCTACACAGCTTAAGTGGGCCTATTACCATAACTTGGAAAGCGCTTCACAGTCAATTTGGGCGTTCAGTTGCTAGGGTTGACCATTTCAAAGAGTACTTTCGAACTGTCCTGCAGCTTGCGACGAGCGTTTATCCTGACGCGAACGTTGATGAGGCCGACAGTGGGATCGGGCTGGTCCTGCGCCCCTCGAAGCCGCCTGTTGCGCCGCGGCAGTCGGCACGACTGCGCCTTGTGGCTCCGCCCCGATAAAGATCAGTCTCCCGACAAAGATCAGGATTTGCAGCGAGGCGCATGAACGCCAGGCCCGGTAAAGATCAGCATTCTTGCAACATGAGTGAATCAACGCGCCCGTAGCTCTGATCGTCCTGAATCCAGAGTCTAAGGCCGGATGTCGCAATCACTCCAGTGACGGCCAGCATGAGCCAATGCTCCAATCCGGCAAGCGTCAAGCACGTCGTACTTTCGCTGTCGGAGGCAACCCGCTCGGCGGGATTGAAGAACGCGGTGTCTAGAAATTGACGCGCCATCGTCAGCGCTGTGCCAATCAAGCATTCTACGCCACGCCGCGCGACTCGGCTGCTTCTGCGCACTTCGAATTTCCCCCCCGAGCCGGATTTCAAGAAGTCAGATGAACTACAGCTGGATTTGGTAGAGAGCCGCAGCTTGGCCCGCTTCACGGTCGCAAATGGCGTGGCAGCAGGTGATCTCACACTGCAAACATGCTTGCAAACAGCATTGTTGTTGCGATAGTCAAAAACCGTGCTTTGTCAAATGCTCCAAGATCGCCTCATTTATGAAATCCTGGTGCTTCCGCCGCAGGTGATAGCAGGCGTCCTCCAACCTTTCCTTCGTACTGAGCGTCACCCTAGTGGTGAATGGCATTCGTGGCTCGGCATCAGGCGGCGGCACGCGTTGATGCCGAGCCGCGGTAACCTCCCTTCCCCCCCTACCTCGCACCGTGGAGGGGGCGGATTTGATCTCCGGTTCCTCGTCCGGCGGTTCCTCCTCGGCAGCAAGAACTGCCTCATCCAATCCGTCCAGTTCCACCGGGGCAGACTGCCCCAGGGACGACGCAGGCTGCGGATCTGCGACCACACGCTCAGTGTCGTCGGCCGTCGTGTGGTCGCGGGTGGCGAGCCGAGACCGCGGCTTCTCCGTCAGCGGTGTCGGAGCGGCTTTCTCCTCTATGCCAGGTGCACCTTCTGTTGGAGGCGAGCCTAAGCCCCGACGGCGCTTCAACCTGCTCGCGTCAACGGCCATCGATGGCCCTTTCCTCTTCCTCACCTGCCGCCGCGTCGACTAGCGCCTGGACTACCGACTCGGCGGTCGCCCTCAGTGCCGCATAGCGCACTTCGGTGATGCTCCGCCCTTCGTTCTGGATGGCCCTAAATGCGGGCCTCTCAGGAACGAAGCCGGGGGCCACACGGTATCCCGCCTCGCCAATGTAAGCTCTGGCCGCCCCAGCCTCGGCCTCCGTGCCGATGCGCGAGAGCACGAACAGCAGGCGCTGGGGCGGAATGCCTGCCTTGATCAGGCTGTTCGCCGTACGGACGGCAGGCCGCAGATCGTCGAGGCTTGCCCCGGTTGGCAAGACAATTAGGTCGGAGATCTTGGCAATTTCCAGGGTGTCCCGGTCCGCACGCGCGGGACCGTCAAGAACGAGCAGGTCCACGCCGTTCGACTGCGCCATGGCCTCCTTGGGCCCCCTGTGAAGCTGGACGGGGACCCCTGGTTCGATCCCGGCCCCTGTCCGATCTCGGTGCCAATCGACGGTGCTCCCCTGCCCCACATCCAGATCACCAATCTTAACCGTGAGCCCACTCCGAGCGGCCTCGACCGCCAGCGCCCGGGCCAAGGTGCTTTTGGATACTCCGCCTTTCTGGCTGCAGAAAGCGACTGTTGTCACACGCACTCCGCCCTGTTCCTCCAGAAATCTTAGTGGGATGCGTTTCAGATTGTCAACGCGCTTAGCTGGAGACTGTCTTTCTTGCAAACATGTTTGCAAGCAATTTACGCTCCTTGCCAGTAGAGATGCTTCCCGCAACCTACGCGAGATCTCGCGGCCAACCCCGGATTTTCATACTACATGGCAGATGCCCGGAGAAACGCCTGCGTGGCCTACGAGGTGACCCGAGCTAGCGCGCATGCCTGAATTCAGCCGACAGAACGCGTTCTGAACGTTGGGCAGCCGCAGGTGGTGCAGATCGTAATTACTGATCCTCCGACGCCAGAAGGGTGTTTCCTTCGAGGAGCGACCCTAATGCGGCGGCACCTGTGGACCTCGCCGAGCGCGTTGCCCAACCTGGATGCTTCCCCGGGATCATCCTCCGGAAATCGCGTTTTCCGGCAGAGGCTCCGGGGAAAGTAGTTGGGCAACGAAGGGCGCGCAAGCGCCGGACGCACGGCCACTGACAGGAGGGCACTGCACCGTTTAGCCTGTTGACAGTCCGGCGTGGGCTCTCGCGGCCTGGCTCGACGCGAACCTCCTCCGCATGGAACCAAACTACTTTCACAAACCTAAAATTTATGAAATTTAATGACAGGTTTGCGTAACTGTGAACTTATTGATATCATTGATTTATAACTATCACCTTATAGGATTTGCGCATGAGGAAGCGGCACGTACTGACAATGGCCCTCTGCGGCGAGTAAAACCTTGATGCGCGCGCTGCCAGGCTTGAGCGATATGGTGCCGGACGACAGAGCAAAGGACCGATGCTGCGATCAAATATCGCATGCCAACTGCCTCCACGGCATCGCATCCTGTAGCGAGCCGTACCGTCGCTTTCGTGAGGCTGTCAGATGGCGGACTACCGGTGTTATATTCCAACAACTTAGCGGCGAGAAAGGGTAACCGGGGCAGATCCCCGGGCAATCAAGCTAGCGTTGCGGCCTGACGGACGAGGTCTGGAAGCGGCGGGATGCTGACGGCGCCCGGGACGCGCAGACGGTCGCCGAGATAGCGATAGAACGAGACCTTGAGCTTGCCGCAGGTCTTCATCAGGCCGAGCATGACGTCGCGCGCGGTGCGGCCTGCGGTGCTCATGGTGCCGCCGGAGATCTTGCGCTTGGTCACGCAGGCGCGGATGTCGTTCTCCGATCCGTTGGTGTGCAGCGGGATCTCGGGATGCTGGAGCACGCGCAACAGCTCCGACTTGCGCCGGTGCAGCCGGGCCAGCAGCCGGTCGAGCGTCGCGTAGTCGGTCCGGCGCTTGAAGATGCGGTCGAAGCGCGCCCGCAGCGCCGCGGCGCGCCGGGGACAGGGATCGCGCGCCCAGGCCTTCAGGTCGGCGTAGAACCACCAGATCAGCGCACGCGTCACCTCGACCGCCTGGCGCTGCTCCGGTGTTGCCGGCACGAGCTTGTGCACGAGCCGCTCGGCATGGACCCAACACAGCGCGTGCAGCCCGACCCGGAACTGCCCGGCGCCGTCCGACACGATCACCGTCCCGGCCGCGCCGAGCGTTGCGTCCGGGGTCAGCAGGCCATGGTGGCAGATCGTACCCCACAGCGCGCCCTGGGTGGCGATCTGCACAGGGTCCGGTGTGACCGCGAGCGTGTCGATGCCGAGCCGGGCCAGGTGCGCCGCCCAGGCAGTGGCGTCGGCGAACAGCTTTGCAGGATGCGCGTCCAAGAGCGCGATCACCTGGCCTGACAGGCCGTGCCCGCGCATGTACTCCAGCGCCGCCGCGTTGATGACGTAGTCCGTATGCCCGGCGCACAGCACGGACAGGAATGCCTCGCGCGACTTCGACGGGCCGGTCCGGAACACCGCAAACCGGTCGTCGCCGACCTGCGTCGTGAACCCATCCTTGCGCGCGTGGCGCGCGGCCGTGTCGTCCACCGTGATCCAGCGCGCGGTCGCCAGGCCCGCTCGCAGCACCGCCTGGTCCTCGGCCACGAAGCCGTCGAGCGGCTCGGCCAACAGCCGCACCACCTGGCGCTTGGAGATCTCGACCCCGATCCCGTTCAGCAACGCCGTGAGCCGCTCCGTCGTCACCTGCCCCTGCGCATGCAGCGCCAGCACAAAGCGCCGCAGCTCCGGGCCGAACCCGCCGACGATCCCTGTAGGTAGATCAGCCAACACCGTCTCGCCAGACGGCAAGAGCCAGCGCTCGCGCCGGTAGCGGATCACCTCGGCCGAAAGCCGCAGGTCGCGCACCAGGATGTCTTCATAGCCCTTGAACCGCGAGCCGGCCGGCACGGGCACCTTGACCACGATCTCGGCCGTGACCGCATCCCGGTCGCGCTTGACGCCTCGCGGCAACTTGGAACGCTCGACATCCTTGTTGGCAGATCCAGGCTGCATTGCTTGTTCCATCCCTGATGGCCGCGACGGCGGCCGGGGCGGCAGGCCCTTCAGCCGCGCCACCTCGTCGCGCAACGCCTGGTTCTCGGCACGCAGCGCCACAATCGTCGCCTGCTGCGCTTCAGTGCTGCTCCGCAGTGCCCCAATCTCAGCAACCAGGGCGCCGACAACGGCGCGCAACTCGGCAACCGAAAATCCCTCAAGCGATGCAGCGTCCGGCAGCGACATGCAGGCTGTGAATCACGCTGTCATCCTCAACGCAACTCCCCCGCCCGGGAATCTGCCCCGGTTACCGAGAAAGGTAATCGGGGCATAACCCCGGGCGGACACGGTTTCAGGCAGGCTGGCCGCGGCATCGGATGAGGTGGGATAGAGGCGGAACGGCGGGAGCGGTGGCGACACCGAGCCTGGCGCCCAGGTAGTCCCAGAAGGCGATGCCGAGCTTTCTGCAGGTCTTGGCAAGCCCCAGGAAGGCGTCACGGCAGTCACGGCCGGTGTCGCTGTGGGTTCCGCCGCTGACCTGACGCTTGGTCACCTGGCAGCGGATGTCGTTTTCCGAGCCGTTGGTGTGCAGCGGGATCTCAGGGCGGTCGAGCACCATCAGCAGCTCGGCTTTGTTGGCGTGCAGCCGCTTGAGCAGACGGTCAAGCGTGGCGAAGCCGGTGCGGCGCCGGAAGATGCGGTCGAAGCGCGCGCGCAACTCGCTGCGTCGGCGCGGTGTTGGAGCGAGCCGGTAGGCTTTCAGGTCGGCATAGAACCACCAAATCAGCCCGCGGACATGGTGCTGGGCGGCACGCTGCTGGTCGGTGAACGGTTCCAGCTTGTGCACCAGGCGCTCGGCGTGGATCCAGCACAGGGCGTGCTGGCCGACGTTGAACTGCCCAGCATCGTCACTGAGCAGGACCGCATCGCACAGGAACCCGTGTGCACCTACAGCGCCCCACAGCGCGCCCTCGGTGGCGACGCGCACCGGATCGGGCGTCACCTGCAGGCCTGTGAGGCCGAGCTGCTCAAGATGGCTCATCCAAGCGGTCTTGCCGGCAAACCGCCGCTGCTCGTGCGTGGCCAGCCGATGCACGAGCGTTCCGGCCAGGGCATGCTCACGCATATAGTCCAGGGCCGCAGCGTTGATCACATAGTCGGTGTGGCCGGCGCGCAGCAGGTCAAGGAAGTTCAAACGGCTCTTGCTGTTCGTCGTGCCGAACCAGGCGAACGCGTCGTTGCCGATCTGCGTGCAGACCGCGTTGGCGCCGCGGTGGCGTGCGCCGGTGTCGTCCACGCTGACCCAGTCCGCCGTCTGCAGCCCGGCGCGCAGCACCTCGCGGGTCTCGGTCAGAAAGTCGCCTTGATCATCGATAAGCAGGCGCGTGACCTGACGCTTGGAGATGCTGACACCAATCGCCTGCAGCAGCGTGACCAGACGCTCGACCGTCACCTGGCCCTGGTGATGCTGCATCAGCACGAAACGGCGCAGCTCCGGGCCGAAATGGCCGCGTATGCCGTCGGGCAGCGGCGCCACGATCGTCTCGCCCTCCGGCGTCAGCCAGCGCTCGCGTCGATAGCGCACCACCCGCGCCGTGAGCACCAGATCCTGCACCTGATACGGCTCGTAGCCCTTGAACTGCGAACCCTTCGGAGGCGCCACCCGAAGCACCTCGGTCTCAGGCGTGACCCGCGGCGTCACCTTGCCACGGCCGCGGCGTTTCGCCCCCTTGGCCTCAGGCTTCGGCTCGGTCGCGTTCTCCATGCCGCTGGGCTTGATGGACGGGCGGCCTTTCAGACCTTTCAGCCGGGCGATCTCGTCGCGCTGCGCCGCAACGAGCCGCTTCAGATCGGCCAACTCGCCCAGCAACTCCACCAGCAGAGCTTCCAGCTCAGCACGTGGCAGATCGGAGAAACGGGCGGGCGGCGACATGCAACAAGCGAATCGTACTCGCCCGCATTTGACAAGCCCAAAAAGCCAGAGCTGCCCGGGGTTATGCCCCGATTACCGAGAAAGATACCTCCATGCTGTTCGGCTATATTCGTCGGGCGGTAGGCGACAAGGACACTTTGGCTGCGCAACGGCAGGCGCTGGAGCACGCTGGGTGCGAGCAGCTCGTCGAAGACGTGGCCGCCAAAGGCCAGGGTGACCAGCCCGAGCTGCGCCGGCTACTCGATGGGCTGCGCAAGGGCGACGTGGTCGTCGTGTGCCGGCTGGATGGCCTGGGCCGGTCCCTGCAGGACGTGGTACATCTGGTGCAGCGCGTCGTGGCGGTCGGTGCGGGCTTCCGCAGCCTGGCCGAGGCGATCGACACCACGACGGCGTCGGGCCGGGCAGCGGCGCAGGTGTTCGTCAGCTTGGCCGCGCTCAACCGCGCGGTTGCCAGTAATCGGGTCAGCGCCGGCTTGGCGGCCGCACGCGCCGAGGGGCGCATTGGAGGGCGCCGCCCGAAGCTGACGCCCGGTCAGCGATCGGCCATGGTCGAGGACGTGCTTTCGGGCCGGCGCACCGCGGCGCAGGTGGCCCGGCTGCACAAGGTGAGCCAGCCGACCGTGAGCCGCTTGCTGGCTCCCTACCGGGAGGGGACCGAAATGGTTGGAATATGGCGTGCTGCAGATGGGGGCATCCATGGCAGCGACAGGATCGCGGGCGTGCTGCCCGTCTCGTCGCTGAACGAGCGCGTCGCCATCGTGGGCACCTCCGGCTCGGGCAAGCCGAGTACTTCATGATGCCTCCTTTATTGACTGGCTGATGCGTCGCACTTGCGGTGCGAGTGGCGTGATCTGCCCGTTGGAGAGCGCGATTTGCCAGGGCTGG
>JAABUQ010009191.1_pt1 | contig 13473 bp, 13 predicted proteins | sample 5560001 | NCBI WGS metagenome assembly JAABUQ01 (sample SAMN10711888, study PRJNA513371) | rock metagenome | isolation source: Antarctica rocks | place: Antarctica: Victoria Land, Finger Mt nord | collected 2015-12-18 | reverse complement strand
CATAATGTCCTGGTACATAGCAGTGGCACCACTTCTGAGGCAGCACTGCAAGCCAACGTAAAGCTCATGAAGCATGCGAGCTCAGTGGTGAGGTGTTATACTGTGCACTTTGCTGGTCAGACACTGCGTGCTGCTGGCTATATATGAAGATGCAAATCTGAGGCAGGGCGCTGCCAATGCTTCACTGTGGAGAGGAACACGAGAACAAGTTCCGTGCTGACACGGCCGCGTGCCACATCACTGCACAAGTGTAGCACGCTCTTCCAGCCACCACCTCATGCACACATGCGCAGCATGCCCTAGTGCCTGCCACTTCAAGTTGGCAGTTGGCAATGTGGCTTGCAGTCTCAGTACTAAGCGTGGGGCGCACCAGGCTTGAGCAGCTGACTTATGCAGGGGCAGAAACAGGCCAAGCGTTGCAATTCAACAGGTGTCCTCGCTGATTACTGGGTGACCTGGAGTGCTAGCGGTACGGATATCTGCTCTGCTTGGACTGTTACGTACGAGCGCTTGTACGTGTGTTTTACTCCTGCTGACCAACCTGGTCGAGCTGTTACGTACGTACGAGCAGAGAGTGGATATAAAACCTGGGAAAAAACAGGGTCAGCGCTCTCGAGACGCTGCTGGCGTCACCTCTGAACCTGTCAACAGAACCTGTCGCCTCTGCCCCGCTCTCTTCCCAGCCACTGCACACAGGTCAGGGCGCTGATGTCGGGCGCGCCACTGCTGGAAGTCCACGGCCTCAAGCGATCGTTTGGCGACCGGGCGATCATCCACGGCATCAGCTTCACAGTGCACGCGAGCGACATCCTCTTTGTGCGCGGAGCCAGCGGTGTGGGCAAGAGCCTCCTGCTGCGCGCGCTCGCTTACCTCGACCCCATCCAGGTGCACATTGTCCTTGCTCCCTACTCCTCTTCCTATCGTGCAAGGCCCGCACGTAGCGCTACCGAGGAAGACGCCTGGTTGCACTGGCCTGCTGGCCGCGACACAGTGTCATGCATGCAGCTGCGAGTCACTCTCAAGTCTACATCATTTTGTTCTGGCTGCGGCAGGGCGGCACGCTGCAGCTGAACGGCGTCACCCCGGAGCAGCTGGGCGTGCCCAAGTGGCGGACGCAGGTGCGCGCTGCCGGGGACGCGCCCCAGCGCTGCGTGCGCCTGCCTGCGAGCGCAGCGCAGGCTCTGACCGCAGCCGGGCGGGCCGCAGGTCACGTACGTGCCCCAGGCGCGCGTGCAGCCCAAGGGCACGCCGTCTGAGTTCTACTTTGCGGCACAGGCGCGCACCTGCACCACGCTCCCCCGCAACCCGCGCCCCCACTTGATGCACCACTTCGCCGCGAGCGTTGCTCTGCCGTGAGCACCGCTCTGCCGTATGTAGCCAACAGGCCCCGAGCTGGTCTGGCGGGCCGCCGGTGCTGGCCGCGAGAGCAACATGCTGTGCCGCGCGCCGCGCAGCAATTTGCGGCGCAGCGCGGGCGGCCGCGCGGGGACCTGCCGGCCCTCATCCACGAGCTGGGCCTCGAGCAGGGCGTGCTCAACCAGCCGTGGACCGAGCTGTCGGTGCGGGCGCGCGACGAGCGCAGTGTGACCGCAATGGCCCGCACAGGCCGGTTCACCTCGTGGCAGAGCTTGGTCATGCAGCTCCGGCCGTCTGCCCTGTTGGCTGGGGGCCTCAGAGCTTACTCGTGTAGCGCCAGCCATTCAGCCCTGTGGGCTGGGGGCCTTGGAGCTTGGTCGGTGCAGATCCGGCCGTCTGCCCTGTTGGCTGGGGGCCTGAGTTTGGGACCTCCCTGCTCACCTGCCCTGTGAGTAGGCCCCCAGGCGGCCCCAACTGCCCCCTTTCTCCCATGGCGGGTGGCACCTAGTGGGTCGCCGGCGCCTGCTGCCGCCCGGCGCCTGACCCCGGCGCCCGGCGCCAATGCCGGCGCCCGTCGCCCGACCCCGGCGCCCGGCGCCCGACCCCGGCGCCTGCTCGCGCGCGCGCAGGGCGGGCAGTCCCAGCGTGTGACGCTGGCCATCTGCATCGCGCTCAAGCCGGCGGTGCTGCTGCTGGACGAGCCGACCAGCGCGTTGGACTCCGAGTCCGCCGAGCGCGCCGAGCGCGTGCTCAAGGCCTGCGGCGCCGCGCTGGTGCGATCGCGGTCAGCAGCAGGGCCGGCCGGTCCTGTGCGCATGCTCTGTGTCTGGTCGGCCGCAGCTGTGCGGACTCTTGCTCATATTTCCGCCCTGGGAGCAAGGGACAGGTGCAGAGAAGGACGGTATGGGATTGCTTTGTTCAGCAACAGCCTCCTTTAGGGTAGGAGTAAGTGGGAGGCGTCGGTAATCGCGGCTGTCAAACTTCTTGGCGCGCTGACGCGCCCGGGGCTCAGCCGCGCGCTGAGGGCCTGCTCTGTGTCCGCCCTTACCTGCTATGCTGCGCGCGGGTGAGCGCTCAGGGCTCCTCTGACAACAAAGCCCTGTCTCTGCCTGAAACCCTGCCTCGCGCGCGCAGGTGTGGATCACGCACGACGACAGGCAGCCCCAGCGCGTGGGCGGCCGCATCCTCGCGCTGCCCCTTGGCACCACGGTACGCCTCCCGACGAGCACCACCGGGGCTGCTCCCTGCCGGCTGCCGCAGAGTCAGAATCTGCGCGGGTGTTGCTCCCTTGTCTCACCCATGCCGGTGTTCTGGCAACGCCACATGATTCAGAGCTGCGCTGGGGGGCTCAGCAAGGGAGCCCAAGGGACCGTGAGTGCGACAGACCTGCCAGAGAGCCCGGCATGACGCGCGCGGCTATTTCTATCCGTATCACTATCCCTATCCTATCCCTGTTTTTTCCCCAACCCTATCGTGAGGCGGCGCAGACGACGGTGGAGGCGGCGGCAGACAGCCGTGAGCCACCCAAGCTCGCAGACGACGCGGCGCCTGACGGCCCGATGGTGGGCGCGCTGACGGAGGTGGTCGTGCAGTGAGGCCGGCCGGGGTACGGTAGGGTAGCCTGCGCGGCCTCGCGGCCGACGCCCTGCGCGTGCGGCTGGCGGGCGCTGCAAGTCTGCCGGGAGTGACGTGCGTGCGGACGGGTTGGGCGGGGTGGGGCAGGCGTTGGGGTGAGGTGCTCGCGCCTCGCTCCTGCTAGGGTCCTCCTCGTGCGCTTGACAAGTAGGTGGATGCCATGGTGTGAGGAAGTGTCCCGCGCACAGCTAGAGCCCAGGAGCGCCGCGCGCCCGGTGGAAATCTGAGCAATGCCGAATGCTGCGCGTTGATGCATGGCTGCTAGTGGCTGCGCGTGAGGGCCATGAGCGAGTAAGAGCGCTGAAGCGCGAGTGAGCCTTCCGAACAAGCTGGGCAGCCCGCATACATGGACTGCCATGCGATTTTGCAAGGTGGCGCGCACGCCTGCGCGCGCGCGCCGCCGGCATCGTTAGGGCTGGGAGCAGGATTAGGGTTAGGGTTGAAGATCGACGAGCCGAGCGGCCTGCGCTTGGGCGTGGGCGCGCTGCTGGCCGCGGCGGCGCTGGCCGCGGTTCACGCGGCGCTGTCGGCTGCGCTGTCGCTGCCGTACCGGCCGCTCGCCGTCGCCGCGCTGCGGTACGCGCCCGGCGCTGACCAGCTTTCAGGGCTAGGTTGTGCGTGTCAGGTGCGAATGTTCTGTGCCAGTTGCCAGTGTGGCGGGCGAGCTGTGTTTGCGCGCGGCCAATGTATCGGGCGTCTGCTGCGGCTGTCTGTCTGGCGTGGCTGCCTGTCTGGTGTGAAGCGTGAGGGCGCCGGCGCAGGTGCCTGCTGCAGCTGGCGGCGCTGGGCGCGGCGCTCGCGCTGGTGCTGCATGCGCGCCTGTGGTGGCTGGCGCTGCTGTTCGGCGTGGGCATGACCGCCGTGGCCGCCGCCGAGACCGTGTCCCGGCCGGCCGCCTCGTATGAGGCACGCCGCCAGCCCTGTTGATGCGGAGTGTGTTGCTGAGCACGCTGAAGGCGCACAGAGCTGCCCAAGCGCGCGGCTGGCATGGCCTCAGTCAAGCTGCTGTCTTCCTTTACATTTACATGCATCGTGACCATTCCAGCAAAACGTGGGGCGTCCCCCACCCTCACCCTCTCGCCAGTTACATTAAGAGCTGCGCACGCATTAGCCCCTGATGCTCCTACTGCATGTCCCCAGGCTTTGTAAGCGCTCACGACGCGCCGGCGGCGCTCCGTGCGCAGGGCATGCTGCTGCATGTGCTGCTCGCGCTGGGCGGCAGCGCGGCGCTTGTGCTCGCATACGCGCTGGGCGTCGTGCTGCGCCCGGACCCGCTGTGGGCCGCGCGCTGGGCGCTGCCGCTGCTGGGCCTGCTGCTCGGCGGCGCGGTCGGCGGCGTGGCGGCCGGCCTGTCGGCGATCCTGGACGAGCTGGGCGCGGGTGCGCACCACTGGCTAGGGTAGGCGTACCCTACCCTAATGTAACCTGGTCAGGCGTGCTGCTGGGCGGCGCGGTCGGCGGCATGGCGGCCGGCCTGTCGGCGATCCTGGACGAGCTGGGTTCCGGTGCGCGCCGCTGACCGGCTGGGCGTGCAGCGAGCAGCGGCTCTGGGACGTTTGTTGCAGGCGTTACACGCATCTGCCGAGCGCTGGTCGCTGCTCGGTCCTGCTGCTGCGCGGCGCAGTCGGCCGCGTGGCGGCGGAACCGTCAGCTACGCCGGATGGGTCGGGCGCGAGTGCGGACTGTTTGTGAGTCAGGTGGTCAGCGCGAGCTATTGCTGGGAGTGAGTTTGCGCCAGCATAACTGCCGGCTGAAGCGCGGCGCGGGGCCGCCTTGGTGTGGTCCATGCATCATGGCCGTGCCTGGCTTGCGGCCTCGGAAGGACGCACGAGCGCCTGGCATGCGCTCAGCCCGTTCACGCTCAGAGGCGGGGAGACCGGCCGGTCCTGCAAGGCCTTGAAAGACAATCCTAGGAAGCGCCGGCCGCGCGTGCGGCAGGCAGCGCGAACATTGAGGCGCTGCTGGCGGTGGGCGCCAGCCGGCGCGAGGCGACCGCCGCGGCGGTGCAGCGCGCGCTGGCCGCCGCGTCCGCGCCAATGCTGTCGCGCATGGGCGCGTCGGGCCTGGTGGGTCCCGCGGCTGCCGCGAGCGGACCTTCACCTAGCTTCATCCGGATCAGGAGATAGGGGCGGGCGTGCACGGCATGATGCCGGGCGCTGCAGCAGTTTTAGGATTAGGGTCAAGTTGGCGTGCATTGTGCAGTGTACCCTTTGCTTGGCGCAGGCGGGCTCACTCGCTGGCACTGATGCGCGCATGCCCCACCCCGCGCGCACAGCAGCCCAGCTCTGTGCTGTCTGTGCGAGCACGCCGCGCGGGCGCACGCCGCATGCTGCGTGGAGAAGCGCTGCCATGCGTCAGGGGCAGCAGAGGTGCTGCTCCAGATGCGTGGTTGGCTCATCCTGGCTTCGCACCCCGGCGCAGGCCGCTCGTCCCCTTGCGCGCTGCTGCAAGCTGCGCGCCCCCCAAGCTCCTTGCCCCCGCAGGCGGCCATCCCGGCGCTGATGAGCGGCCAGATCATCGCCGGCGCGCACCCCGCGCAGGCGGCCGCGCTGCAGGCGGCCGCGCTGCTCTGCATGACGGCCTGCACGGCGCTCGCGGCAGCCGCCGCGGTCGCCGCCGCGATGGTCTCGGTCGTGGACGGCTCGCACCGCGTGCGCCCGGAGCGCCTGCACGCGCGCGGCGCGGCCGGCGCCGGCGTCGCCGGCTGGGGCCGCGCGCAGCTGCTGCGGGTGCGCCGGGCCTGCAGCATTCTTTCATGCTCATGCTCCGCGTCGCGCAGCCGCTCGAGCGGGCTCTGAGCTTGAGGCGTGGCGGGCGGTGCGGGCGCGCAGCTGCTGCGCGTGCGAGCCCGTTCGCTGTGAGCCGGCCGCAGCTGCACGCGCGGCTGGTCTTCGGCTTCAGAGCCTTGGACGTTGTCGTGCAGGGGCTGCCTGCGCCAGGACGGGACAGTCCGCTGCCGCACTTAATTGTTGTGGCGCCCCGTGTGCAGGGCGCGCAGGCGCTGGCGAAGCGCGCGCGGCGCGGCTGGCAGCGCCTGCAGCTGGCGCACCGGCAGCGCGCGTTCTTTGCACAGCGCCGCGGCGGGGCGGCGCGCGGGGTTGCGGGGGCGGGGCGCGGCGGGGGCTGGCTCGCGTGCGTGCCGCTGTGGCGGCGCCTCTTCGGCGGCAGCCCGGTGCGGGCCTATCTGCCCCGGCGCGGTGCCGAGTGCTGGGCATGCAGGGTGTAAAGAATTCCCAATCTACCGATGCAGCACGGTGCTCCTCAACATGATTAGGTGACTCCAATGGTGCAGGATTGCTCCCCTCACAATGTCACAAGTGTGCACCATATCGCATACAATACTAACTGAGTGGCGCACCCGCAGCGCTCGCCCGGCGCCGATGACGACATCGACGAGCGCGCGTCGGTGGCCAGCCGCCTGCGCGACGTGCTGTACCCCAGCGCCAACCCTAACCTGTCACCCGGCGGGCTCACGCGCGACGGCGACGACGAGAGCGTGCGCAGCGGCGCGCTGTCCGACGACGCGCTCGCGTACGGCGGCGGCGGCCGCTCCGCCGCGGCGCCGCTGCTGCCTGACAGGTAGGCGTCAGGCCTTGGCCGCCGCCGCTGGGCGCTCGCTTGTGCCGCCGGCGGATGCCCGGCTGCAGCGCACCCGCCGCCAGGCGGGTAGGGATGCGGGCTGGGCCGCCCCGTGGCTGTGCTGCCGCCCATGGCGTCGGGAGCAGACGGCTGCTGCGAAGCGCTGCAGGGGCGGGGTCTGCCGCTGCTGGGGTGCAGGAAGCGCTGCAGAGGGGCCTGCCGCTGCGGCGGCGCCTTCTGCCGCCGCCACAGGCGCTGCCCGGCGCTTGGCAGTGACGCTCGGCGCGCTCTTGCGCGCGCTCTGACGCGCTGCGGCTGCTGGTGAGCGGGGCTGGTTTGCTTGGTGCGACGAGAACGGCGGTGCGGGTCCTGCCGGCGCAGTCAGCCTGCAATGCATGCGGGCTCCGTGCCAGCATGGCAGCGTCGCTGCCAGTAGGGCGCAGCCGCGCCCCGCTGGGCGCGGCCCGCCGCGTGCCCGCTGCGCCCCCGAGGACCGGCCAACTGCCGTGGCTCCGCCGTAACTCTGAGCCGGGGGCGCACTGTGCTGCGCTGCCTCACGGTGCTCAAGGCGCGCGTGCGGCGGCCAAGCACGGCTGTTGGGCTGCCAGACACCGCCCGCGGGCGAAGGGCGCGCGGCGGCTGGCATGGGGCTCCAGTCGGCCATGCTGTCACAGCACCCTGCCAGGGCTCTGCTGCACCTCGGCACTGCTGGTGTGAGCGCCCAAGTGAGAACAACACGCATGTTGATCTTGCGTGCGGCTGGTGCGCTTGCTTTCAGGCTGGGCGCGTAGGCTCAAATGATAATACAGGCACGGTTCCACAAAACGCGTTTGCAGCAGCGGACGCATGCGCCTGTGTGCATGAGTGTGCAGGCACCATGTCTGGCCTCGTACAGCAATGCAGAGAGTCCAGAGATCGAGCCGGGCCTGTCAGGCATTTTGCAAAAGCACCCATGACGGTTGCGCCGACCCATGTTCATGCATGTGCACAGATCGTGGCAATGGAGTGCTCTAGACAGGAAAAAGCAGCAGCCTAATGCGCACATTCAAGGAGTTAGCAATCTGCTTTTTGTAGTCATCCCTGGGTCTCTGCTGCACCGCCTTGCAGGAGCAGAGAGGGCACAGCGCAGCCAGGTGCCACAGGTGCTTACAAACACATCAGCACCATCAAATGAGCCAAGAAAGTCATCTCACAAAGCTATCAGCTGTCCGCATTGGCGGGCACACTCCGTCCTTGCCTAAGCAATTAGCACACCTGAATAATTGATAACGAGTTATGCTGTCATTCCCATATACTTCCCATATACTTTGTCAACACCCGCAGGGTGTGTCACGGGCACCTGTGCCGCGCATGTAGTCCTGCAAGGCTCTGCAGGAAATGAACTGGCCACTGTGGTGCCCCACCCACCCTCCTGCGTTTGCAGCGGAGTTTCTTGCTCAGATGCAAACCTTAGGCAATCTGAGTGACTTCAGGAGCAAGGCTAAAGCCCGTAGCTTCCCGCATGCAGCACCTGCAGCGCACCGCCAGGCGTCTTTATAAGCTCACGTGGCACTGGGCCTAGGCGCAGGCGAATCAGCCTAAGCGACCAGCCCCTTGTGCATCTCCGGAACAGCAGCCCCGCGCTGCAGCAAGCCTTGTGCTGTAAGGTCTCGCGCATGCGCGGGCGCCAGAGCGAAACGCCAGCTCCACCAAGCGGCCTACCCCCTGCACCGTACAGCGGCGGGCGCCCACTGTGCTTCCTCAGCAGAGACGCCTGAGCATCGCTCAGCAGCACGCGCTCTTTATGCATGCCGGCGGGTACACACTCTGCAAAAAGAGACACATTGCGGGGCTGCAAGGCACACCCTCGCTCCAAAACAACAATTCTGAGAAGCTGCGCGGGGCAGGCATGCAGCAGCCAGTCCGGGCAGCACAGCTGCTGAGCTGCCCCGCGGTGTGCCCAGTCGGGCAGCCCAGCGTCTGCTCAGCCTGCCGCATGCGGCCAAGCGCACGCAGCTGCCCGACCTGACAGGCTGAATGCGATTCGTACGCGGCGTATAGGTTCAGGGCCTGACAGGCTACACGCGATTGAACGCTATGTATAGGTTTAGGGCCTGACAGGCTACACGCAATCGCACGCGGCGTTCTATACTGCTGTTCGAGGAGCCTGCATGCAGACAGCCTTGCGGCGCCGGCACAGCAGACCTGGACCATGCGCAAGTTCTGGCGCCTCCAGCCGCACGAGCGCCGGGACAGCCGAGCGTGCTGCGCAGGATGAGCGCGGCAGGGCCGCTGGCACCTGGTGACACGGGCTCACGTGCCAAGGCGCGCCCCTCGCCGAGCCCTGCCCGCGCCAGACAAACGCTGCCCGGGCTGGGTGTGCTGACGCGCGCTCGCGCGCTGCTGCGCCAGGCTGGGAGCCTCCAGGGCACTCTGCCCCGCCGGGCCCCGCGGCGGCGGCCGGAGTGGCCTGGCCACGGCGGGCAGCGCAGGCGCGCCGCCGGCCGCAGCACAGGCCTCCGGGGCCGCGCCTGATCAGGCTGCGCGCGCGTCGGCGCAGCCGGCCTGTCCCGGCTCGGCGGGCTCCGGCGCTGCGCCCGCGCTCGCCAGCGGCCTGGCGGCGCCGGGCGCGGGTGCGCTGCCTGCGCCAGAGCACCCGCTCAGATGGCAGATGGCACCCGCGCAGATGGCGCAGGGGGTTGCGCCCCACCGGCCCTTGCTGTCTGTCACCAGCGACCAAGCGAACATCCGTCGCCCAGGCAGCGTCTCCGCAGCCAGACACGCCCCAAGCCAGCAGCCGCTGCGGCGCCGCATCGGCCCCCGCCAAGCTCCACCCTTACCCACCCTCACCCCCCCCCCGTCCCGTCCCTGAATAGCAGGGCTGCGGCGACTGGGCGCCCAGCCTTGTTTACACGCACGAGTCCTGCAGGCAACAAAGCGCCCAGGGGTCATATAGCCCTAACCCTATACCCTGCAGCGGCAGCGCCGCACCGACTGTGGCCTTGCTGGACTCGACGGCCTCGACCGCGGCCGCGCGCGCGGCCTGCGTGCGCAGGACATCCACGAGGCCGTACGACTCGTACGAGCGCAGCTTGTCGACCATCGCCGCGGGCAGCAGGTCGCGCAGCCGGTCGACCGCGTCGCTGACCTCCTGGTTCAGCGCGGCCGGCGCGGTGGCCGCGCCGCGCGCCGCGCTGCGCGCGCGCCCCAAGGGTTCACAGTAGGGCAGGTAACCCTGGACGTTTTTCTCACCTGCCGCGCGGCTTGCGCACGGACGCCAGCGCGCCCCGCGCTGAGCCAGCCGCGCGCGTCGCGCTGTGGGCGCGTCCGCGCCAGCCCCAGGGTGTCAGCGACCTCGGCGCAAACACGCCGACGCCAGGGCCGCAGGCCAAGCCGCAGGTGGCCGCTGGCAGCACAGGCAGTGGCTCAGAGGCGTGCTGCCCCTGTACAGAAGCCTGGCGGAGGTGCCCCAGTGCCCGCGCACGCCGCCAGACGCCCCTCACGCACCCACGCCCGCCACACGCCAGGCCGACCTCATTGCTCTTTTGGCGCGTCCCACACAGAGTTATGCCACGAGCCGGATGGTGGACCGCGCAGGCCCCGCTGGCTGTTGAGGTCGTACGCAGGGCAGGCGTGGGGCACACTGGCCGCCAGACGACCCCGTCGGCGCGCACAGGCCGGACAGCAGCGTGCTGAGCTCGCCTTCCGAGCTGAGCTCCTCCGTGATCTCGCGGTACAGCAGCAGCTCGCGCTCGTTCAGCGACGGCACCTGCGCGCGCGCTCGGCGAGGGCGTCTCTGGTATTGTCATTGCAGGTTGGTCTAGCAGTTCTGTAATATGGTGTCTTTGGTAGTCTAATCATGAGATTTTTAGGCAGCTCACGTTTTCCTACGAGGTCTTGATTGTGTCAGTGGCGACGCCCTGCACGCCGCGCGAAGCAGGCAGGCAGCGCAGCCTGCGCGTGTGAGAGCGCGAGAACGGCAGGATGGTGGCGCGCGCGGCGCGTCGCAACCCCGCACGCGCGGGCGGCGCGCCTGCGACAGGTCCGGGACGTGGGCCAGCCTGTGCGCGCGCGCGCGCGCGGCGGCGCTCGCCTCGTCGCCGGGCCCCGCGCCGCCCGCGCCCGGCGGCGCCTCGTCCGCCTGCTGCGCAAACGGCGGCGCCTCGTCCGCCTGCTGCGCAAACGGCGACACCGGCGGCCGCCCGCACGTGTGCGCGGCCGCGGCGGGCGCCGCGGCCGCGGCCGCCCCGCGCGCGGCGTCCGCAGCGACGGCCGCCGCCGCGGCCGCGCTGGCGTCGTTGCTGGCGCTGGGCGTCAGCTGGCTCGGCGTCTGCATCGGCGAGAACCTGCGCGGGGCACGCGCGAGCATTTCGGTGCACTGCTAAAGGCGGTGCTTGGCGGGGCAGCCCTCCCCGTTCAGGCGCTTGGCGAGGATGCGCTTTGAACAGCGGACCTTACTGGACACAGACCCACAGCGCGAGCCACGATGCTCGGCGCGCGCAGGGAGCGGGCGCGTGCGCCAGGCGATGCCCGCCGCTGCTGCCGCGAGGCGGGGCCGGTCAGCGCGGCGGGCCGGCCGCGGGCCAGCAGGGTGACGAGCGGGTGAGCGGGGTTTGCGGGCGGGGGCGCGCGCGCGAGGGGAGCGCGCCCGGCAAGGCCCGCGTCCTCGCTCGGGCCGCCCAAGCGCAGCCGCAGAGCGCTGGACGAGCTCAGCGCTGACGAGCAGGGCGTCAGGCGCGCCGAGTCGCCGGCCGGCGGCAGCGGCCCGCCGGCCCCGCACGCGGCCTCCGCCGCCGCCGGGACGGCGCCGCACTGGCCGTCGCCCGCGCGCAGCGCGCCCGCGCCCTGCCGGCCCATTGGCGCCTGTGGAGCGCGGCGCAGCTTGCAGCCACGGACAGTGTGTTCGAGCATGCGGCCTCGAGCGCAGCAGCCGGCTCGCCTTGCAGCAAGCAGGGGGTGGGGACGTGCCGCCAGGCGGCAGGTCAAGCACAGGTTAGCAGTTAGGGGGCGATTGAGCAGGAGGCACGCGTACAGCCGCGGGGGCGGGAGCAGCCTTGAGCCGGCTGGTGCAGGGGCTCTCAGCATAGGTGGCAGGGGCTCCCACCTGCACAGGCGCGTCGTCTGCAAAGGGCGAGAGCGGGTAGCGAGTGCCGCTCGCGCCCGGGCTGTGCTGCGCGGCGTGCGCGTCCGCGGCCTGCGAGAAGCGCACCAATGTGTCCCGCCTGCCTGGACGGAGCACACAGGGACGCAGCTGGGCAGGCACGAGCTGCGGCACCTGGTCGCCTAGGCGCAGGCCTGCTGCCAGCCGGCCCGAGGTGCCGTCCATACAGCAGTTGTTCGCTTCTCCCTTCCGCTGGCCCGGACCGGCGACGCTGGCGTCACACCCCCTACTTTTCGAAAGCTGCGAGAGACAGTCAGGGCCAACCGAGGGCAGCCAGCAGTGCCAGCGCTCACCCGGGCGTCAGCAAGACACCATTGTCTGCTGCGGAGCTCAGGTCGCTGCAGTGCAATGTGTGTGCAGCCTGTGGGTCGCACTGATCGGCGCCAGCGGGCAGCGAGGCCCCGCCAGTCCCAACCAAGCCCCCAGCACGGGCGCAGGGTATTTCTGGTGCTCGAGTCAGCAATGTGCACGCACTTTGGACACTAGCTTGCCAGTCAACAAAGCCTGCAGCGGTGTGGTGTCGTGCAGCGCGCAAGCTTGCAGGGGAGTCGAAGTGCGCGGCGCGTGACGCCTGGAGCTATGGCGCACGGCATGGGCTTGAGCGCGGACCACCTGAAGGCGAGCGCGGTGCTGAGCGGGCGGCCGGGCCACCACGCGTGCTTCGCCCTGGCTGATGGGAGTCGCGGCGTCGCGGTGAACGGCTTCCTGGCAAAGGCGGGCGGCAAGGACAAGCTCACGGCGCTCATCCAGGCGCGCCCGGCCCCACGCTCCTGCGCGGGTCCGCCAATGCGCCGTTCAGGTCGCGCCTGGCCCGGCGCTCGTCGTGGCGCCGGCCTGACGCCGCGGTGCGGGCGCAGTATGCGGCCATGTTCGTGTCGGCCGGCGAGCCGGGCAACGCGAAGAAGGTGCAGGTGTCGGTCGCCGCGGCGCGCAAGGTTTTCCGCATCTTCGGGGTGCGGTCGCCGCGCCGTGCCCGCCCCGCTGCCTGGCCGGGCCGGGCCGCGCTGCCGCGCAGTGACAGGCAGCCCTGCGTGTGAGCGCGGCCTCCGCCACGGCAGGAGCGCAGGCGCCGCCTCGCGCGCGCCGCCGCGCCGGGCTGCGCTTGCGGTGCATGTGCTCGGCCGGCTGCAGCCGGCCCCGCCTGACGCGCAGCGCCCCGGCGCCGCGCAGCCCCTGGAGCAGCTGACCCCGCTGGTGCTCAACCCGCGCCTCAACCCCAGCAAGCCGCCCGCGCTCGAGCTGATCAACAAGGCGCGCGCCGCCCGCGCCCGCCTGTCCCGCACGCCCGCTCCGCGCGCCCCCCGCAGGCAGCGCGCCGAGCGGGGGCCCGGGCGCGCCGCAGCTCAAGCAGGTGCTGATGGCCGTGTACTTTGGCGCGGACCACGTCGTCTGGGCCAGCCAGGCCGGCATCTTCACCAACAAGCAGGCGGTGGAGCGGTGCGCGCCCGGGGGGCCCTCCCAGGAGCAGGCGGTGCCGCGGTGCGCGCCATGGGGTGGGGGGCCCCCGGCCGCGCCTGCGTGCCTGCCTGCAGCGCCCGTGCGCGCGTCTCGTGGGTGTCAGGCACGCAGCGGGTGTGCGGCGCGCGCGCGCGGCGTACATCCGGCCGGCCTGCGAGTCGTGGCCGCGGCGGTGCGCCGGTCTGCCTCTGCGGAGACCCTGGCGACCTGGGGCCTGCTTGCCTCCGCCCGCTGCATGCTGCAGGCGGCGGAGGGAGGCGCGGGTGGCATGCTGTCGTGGCTTTGCGCTGGAAAGCCGCTCGGTG
>JAABUQ010009190.1_pt1 | contig 13480 bp, 13 predicted proteins | sample 5560001 | NCBI WGS metagenome assembly JAABUQ01 (sample SAMN10711888, study PRJNA513371) | rock metagenome | isolation source: Antarctica rocks | place: Antarctica: Victoria Land, Finger Mt nord | collected 2015-12-18 | reverse complement strand
TTGGCCTGCACTTAGACGAGATCCCGAACGCCGTCACGCAGAAAACGCTGGCCTGCTTTGAGCCGGCTTTAGATTATATCATCGTCAAAATCCCGCGCTGGCCCTTTGACAAGTTCACGGCGGCGGACCGACGGATTACAACGCAGATGAAGGCGACCGGCGAGGTCATGGCGATCAGCCGCAGCTTCGAGGCAGGTCTTCTAAAGGCCATTCGCAGCCTGGAAATCGGGCAAGTCGGCCTGCGTCCGAAGAACGCAGACCGCTTAACGGAAATGGAAATCGAGACGGGGCTGGCGAGCGCAACGGATCAACGCTTATTTCTGATTGCCGAAGCGTTTCACCGGGGGATGCTGGTGCGCGAAGTGGCGGACTTGTCCGGAGTGGACCCGTGGTTTCTGGTCAAAATCCAGAAGCTGGTCCAGTTTGAGGAGCATCTGCGGACAAGCTGGCCCAAGTTCCGGCCGTTTGAGCCGCTGACGGACGACGCCCGCGCCCTGCTGATGCAGGCCAAAACGCTCGGCTTCGCCAACCGCCATCTGGCGGCGATTTTAGCGGTTCAGGAAGTCCATGTCCGGGGCTGGTTCAAAGAGATTGGTCTCAAACCGTCGTACAAGATGGTGGACACCTGCGCCGCCGAGTTCGAGGCCGCAACGCCCTACTTCTATTCGTGCTATGAGGCCGAAAGCGGGTAGGGGCAGGTCCCCGTGCCTGCCCCCCTGCTTCTCGGAAACTTCTCGGAAACCAGACCGAAACAAGCAGGACAAGAGGGCAGGCACGGGGACCTGCCCCTACAAGTAACGGATTTAGGCGGCTTTGGCGTAAACCGGGGCTTCGTCTTCCAGCGGGGCGGGAATGCGGTGGGCATGGCTGACGCGGTTGCGGCCATCGCCTTTGGCATGGCACAGGGCACGGTCGGCCTGCGCAATAAACGCGGCGACGCTGAAGATGTTCGGAGTCAGCGTCGCAATGCCGATGCTGGCGGTCAGGGGCCGCTGCAAGCCGTCCGCCGAGGCGACCGCCTGCCGGAGCCGCTCGCCCAGCACAACCGCGCCCATCATGTCGGTCTCGGTCAAAATAATCGCGAACTCTTTGCCGCCGTACCGGGCCGGAATGTCGCTGGCCCGCGCCGTTTCTTTCACGACGTCCGAGATAATACGGAGCGCCTGATCCCCTTCCACATGGCTGAAGCTGTCATTGTAGGACTTGAACTTGTCTACATCCAGAAGCAGCAGGGAGAGCGGCTGGTTGTGGCGCAGGGCGCGGCCCAGCTCCCGGTCAAGCTGCTCCTGGAACGCCCGGTGGTTTTTGAGGCCGGTCAGCGCATCCACCATGGACAAATTTTCGAGTGTCTGGCGCATCTGCGCGATCTGCCGGTCGGCTTCGCTGAGCGCGGCGTCCATCTCGGAACGCTTTTCTTCCATCTCAGTCAGCGCGGCAACGGTCTGAGACACAGCTCCCGATTTAGGTTTAGACGCCAGCAAACCAAGCGCCGTCAGGGCCAGGAGCGTCAAGGCGCAGAGGCCCGCCTGCACTTCCCGCAGGAATGCGAGATGCGCCGCCGCAGCCCGGCTATATTGGCCGATCACTGCATCCATGCCTGCATCGTAGGCTTTTTGATGCTGGAACAGCGGGGTCAAGTAGCGCGAAACATCAGTCTTCTGGCGGCTATTATCCGGTGGCAGCGCGGCAAGCAGCCCCTGCGCGGCGTCCAGCATGGCCTGCTGATGCGGCGCGGTGAGCTTCGCGGCAGCGCCGGTTTGCGGCAGGGCCGCCGCGGACTGCTTCCAAAGCTGCGCCGTGTCCCGCAGGTCCGCTTCCCAGGCGGTCCGCTGCTGCGGCGTTTCGGACGCCTGAATGGCGAGAGCGCCCACGACAAGGTGCTGTCCGAGGGCTTCTTGGCGTGCGGCCTGGGCCACCGCCGGCACATCCGCCTGCGGAGCGTGCATCGCGCACTGCACGGCGATCTGTCCGGTGACGGATAAGCCTGCCAGCAGGCCAAGCGCGGTCAGATGCCAGCGGACAAGCCGCCGTGCGCCCGGCTGAGTTGTCTTGGCCTGCGCCGCTTTGGAGCGAGCTGCAGCCGCCGGTTTTGCTTTGGAGACTGCGATATTTTTAGGTGCATTGACTGCATCAATCATGACGTGATTCCTTGAAGAGCTTCGGTGAGAATTAAGTGTGCCTGCAAGTCTGAACAGTCTTCATTGTCGGCAAACATGCCAGGCCAGTTCCCCCGTCACAATACCGGAAGGACATCATGGACATCTTCGCGAATAAACAGCAGCAATGACAAATTCTTCACATGAACCCCTGGTCGCTGTCATCATGGGCAGCAAATCCGATTGGGAAACCATGCGTCATGCCGACGCCATTTTGACTCAGTTTGACATCCCGCACGAAAACAAGATTGTTTCGGCACACCGAACGCCCGAACTTATGGCCGAGTTCGCCCGGACCGCAGAAGAGCGCGGCCTAGAGGTCATTATTGCCGGCGCGGGCGGCGCAGCCCATTTGCCTGGCATGGTCGCGGCCCAGACGCTGGTTCCCGTGCTGGGTGTTCCCGTTCAAAGCCACGCGCTCAGCGGTCAGGACTCGCTGCTGTCCATTGTCCAGATGCCCGGCGGCATTCCTGTCGGCACCCTTGCCATCGGCAAAGCCGGCGCGATAAACGCCGCCCTGCTCGCCGTCGCCATTCTCGCCAATACGCGGCCCGAGCTGCGCGAAAAGCTGCGCCGGTTCCGCGCCGACCAGACTGCCCGCGTGCTAGGAGACGTGCTGGAATGAACAAGTCTATTCTGCATCCTCCTATCCTGCCCGGCGCAACGCTCGGCGTTCTCGGCAGCGGCCAGCTCGGGCGGATGTTCGCGCTGTCCGCCCGCAGTTTAGGCTATCGGGTGCGGACGTTCTCGCCTGACTCAGACACGCCGACAGGACAAGTTGCCGACGGAGAAGTTGCCGCGGCGTATGACGATTTGGATGCCGTGCGCGGGTTTGCCCGCACAGTAGACGTTATCACGTTTGAGTTCGAGAACGTACCGGCGGAAACCGCCGCCGCTGCCGCCGAGATCGTCCCCGTGCGCCCCAGCGGCGAAGCGCTGCACATCGCGCAGAACCGGAAGCGCGAGAAAGAGTTTCTTTTGCATTACGGGTTCCCCTGCGCCCCGTTCCGCTTAGTGACCACTTTGGCGGAACTGCAAGCCGCCTCTACGGACATCGGCACATTGGCTATTCTCAAGACCGCCGGGTTCGGATATGACGGCAAAGGCCAGGTTAGGCTCCAAAACGCTTTTGATGCCGCAGATGCCTGGCGGGAACTCGGCGGCGCGGAGTGCGTTCTGGAAGGATTTGTCCGCTTCGAGCGCGAAGTCTCGGTTGTCGCCGCTCGCGGCTTAGACGGCAGCTTCGCTTTCTATGGCCCCATTGAGAACGCGCACAAAAACGGCATCTTAGATATTTCCGTCTGTCCGTCGCCTTCGGTATCCGCAGAAACCGCTGCCGAAGCGGTCGAGATCACGCGAACGCTCTGCGAAACACTTGAGCTTGTCGGCGTGCTGTGCGTCGAGTTTTTTGTCACGCCGAGCGGCGGCTTGATCGTCAACGAAATTGCCCCGCGCCCGCACAACTCCGGCCACTTGACGATTGAAGCACACGCGACCAGCCAGTTCGAGCAGCAGGTACGCTCCATCTGCGGTCTGCCACTCGGGTCCGCTGAACTTCTGCGACCGGCGGCGATGGCAAACCTACTCGGTGATTTGTGGGAGCCGAAGACGCCTGATTGGCCTGCCGCCCTGGCCCTGCCGAATGTGTCGCTGCATTTGTACGGCAAGGCGCAGGCGCGTCCTGGCCGCAAGATGGGCCACTTGACCGCGCTTGCGGGCACGCCGGAAGAGGCGGCGGGGCTGGCTCATGCCGCTCGCGCGGCATTAGGGGGTGCGAGGAAATGAACCTAACAAAGACAGCCTTAGTCACCGGAGCCTCACGCGGCATTGGCCGGGCCATTGCTATTAGACTTGCGGCGGACGGCTTCCGCGTGGGCGTTCACTACCACCGGAACTTGACGGCGGCCCGCGAAACGCGGTCAGCAATGGAAGGCAGCGACCACGTACTGCTGGCTGCCGACCTATCAGATCCTACCAACGTCATGGTGCTAGGAATGGAAGCTGAGGCAGACCTTGGGGGCCGGGTAGACGTGCTGGTGCATAACGCAGGCATCTATGAGCCGACGCCGATGCTGACGGACCGCAATTTCAACGGCTGGCGCGACGCCATGCGGCGGCAGATGCAGGTAAACTTCTGGGCGGGCGCGGACCTAGCGTATCAGCTTGCCCCGGCGATGGCGGGCGCAGGGTGGGGGCGGATCATCCAGATCGCCTCGCGGGCCGGACATCGGGGCGAAGCGCGTCACGCCGGGTACGCGGCGTCCAAAGCCGCGCAGATTAACCTGGTCAAGTCGCTGGCCGCCGAACTGGCCCCGTCCGGCATCGGCAGTTTCGGGATCGCGCCGGGCTGGACCGAAACCGACATGGCCTCGGACGCACTCACCCAGCGCGGCGAGCAAATCCGTGCCGAGATCCCTCTGGGCCGCGTCGCGTCACCCACGGACATTGCCGCGCTGGTCGGCTTTCTCGTCACCGACGCTTCGGATTATTTATCGGGGAACACAATAGATGTCAACGGCGCATCCTACCTGCGTTAGGTGTTATACTTGAGTATCATTTGAAGTTAGGCTGCACAGGAGAAATAGCCATGTCTGCCCCAGAACAAGCATCGCTGATGCCTGCGGACGAAAAAGAAAATCCTCTCTCAAAACGCGGATTGGCAATTTATGAGGAGAAGCTCAAGCCGCTACTGGAACCCAGCCACAACAACGAGTTTGTCTCAATTCATGTTGAGACAGAGGAATATGCACTTGGCGCGTCTTCGGGCGACGCTTTGCGGGCGATACGAAATCGTCACCCGCACGGATGGCTTGTGATCCTGAAAATTGGCAATGAGCCGGAGTGGGGTCTTGCGGGGCGTCTTCTCGTCGGACAAATGACGGCGGGGCAGCAGAAATGACTACCGGGGAATGGCGGGACGGTTTTCCGCGCGTCAGCCTCACTTTGGTAGGCATGAACGGGCCGGTTGAAGTCAATTTCATCGTAGATACAGGATTCAATGGCGATGTCGCTTTGCCGGAAAACTTGATGAGTCAATTAGGACTTGTTCCAACCGCAGCCCATTATGTGGAACTTGCTGGTGGCTTTCGTCAGCGTTGCTTTTCCTATGAGATGATGCTGGAATGGGAAGGCGATGAGCGATTAGTGGAAGTTCTTACACTTGATGGCAATCCACTTATCGGAAACGGCTTGTGGCAAGGAGCTTTATTGCACGCGGAAAACGAACAGGGTGGCGAAGTTTCCTTTCAGGAGCTTTGAAGCCTTTTCCGAGACGACAACTGAAGGAGAACACAATGGCACATGTGAACGGGCGCAAGGCGCTGATTGTTTGGGGCGGATGGGACGGGCATCAGCCGCAGCAGGTGGCGGAGATTTTTGAGCGGGAGCTGAAAGACAAAGGCTTTGAGGTGGAAGTCTCGGACACGCTGGAGGCGTACAAAAATGGCGAGAAGCTGAAAGCATTGTCCCTGATTGTGCCGGTTTGGACAATGGACACGATCACCGGCGAGCAGCTTACGCCACTGCTGGAAGCCGTCAAAAGCGGCGTTGGAATCGCCGGCTGCCACGGCGGCATGTGCGATTCGTTCCGGGTCGAAACCGAGTATCAGTTTATGACCGGCGGGCAGTGGGTCGCGCATCCCGGCAATGACGGCGTGGAATACACGGTGCGGATTACCGATGCCGGCCACTTCATCACGGCAGGCTCGCCCGCCGAGTTTACGGTCAAGTCCGAGCAGTATTACATGCACGTTGACCCGGCGAACAAGACGCTGGCGGTGACGAAGTTCCCCACGGCCGACGGCCCGCATGTCGCGAACGGTGAGTTCAATATGCCGGTCATCTGGACCAAATACTACGGGCAGGGCCGGGTCGCTTACAACTCGCTGGGGCATCATGCCGACATCGTCGCCCAAACCGAAGTCCTGCCGCTGATGGTGCGCGGCCTGCTGTGGGCCGCTCAGGCCGAAGACGCCGCCGAGTAGGGGCCAATCTTTGGATATTACTCTGCCGACAAACTTTGGGGTTGCGGCCTATCCGCCGGGCGCGTCCTACGGGCCGCGCCTGATGGCGGACTGGGAGTTTGTCTGGCTTCTTCAGGGCGACGCCGAGTACCGCTGGGGCGGGGCGTCTGCCGCCGCAGCGGAAGGCTCGGTTGTGCTGTGCCGGCCCGGCGCGACCGACTTCTTTCAGTGGGACCGGCAGCGGCGCACCCGCCATGCGTTTTTTCACTTCCAAATGGATGACCCGCCGGAGGGCTGGGAGCACTGGCCGCTGGTGCGGCCTCCGGCGGAGAACGACATCCTGCACCCACTATTTCGTCACCTGCTGACGTGGCTAGGGCGTGGGGACCCGGAGCCGTGCCGCCATGCCATCACGACAATGGTCTCCGTGTTCTGTTCGGGGAACCGGACCGCGCAGGGTCTGCCGCCGGAAGTCTGGCCGCCGGCCGTGGAGCGTGCCTGCGCGTTTTTGTTTCGGCGGTTGGACGAAGACCCGGCGGCCGCCCTGACGCTGCCCGCGCTTGCCGCGGCGGCGTGCGTCACCCCGGAGCATCTCTGCCGCCTCTTTCGGACGAGTGTCGGCCATTCGCCGTCGGAGACGGTTCGTCTGGCCCGGCTGGACCGTGCCGCCGCGCTGCTGGCCCGCTCGAACTACACCGTAACCGAGATCGCCGCGCTGTGCGGGTTTGCCAGTCCGTTTCATTTTTCGCGGCTGTTCAAGTCCGTTTGCGGCCTGCCGCCGCGCGAGTTTCGCCGCCGCGCCGCAGCCGGCAGCCCGCCAATGCTGCCCCACCTGGTGGAAGTCAAACGCCTGCTGTATTAATGCTGTGGCTTGGTTTTCCATGCCTGTTTTTGATGCTGTACGCCCGAAAATCCGCCAGGCGCGGCTATGGCGCGGAAGACCCGGCACTGCTACAATAACTCCATCTTACCAAGTGCAGAAAGAGGCAGTTTCTATGAATACTCTTCTTGACCGGCCCGCCACCCAGCCCGTTTCGTCTGCAGCCGTTACGCCGGACCGCTATTCCGTTTCAGTAGACGAATACATCAAGTTCCAACGCGACGGCTTTCTTGTCGTTCGCAACCTAGTTTCGCCTGCCGATGTCGCCGAGCTGCGCCGGCATACCGACGATCTGATGCAGGGACGGCTGCCGGAGCAGACCCGGCAGATGACGGTCGGCGACACGCCCCGGCAGGCGACCACCACGCAGGGCCTTGACGCGCCGCCGGCGCACCTGTCGCCGGAAGAGAAAGTCCAATACTTCCTGCGAATCCACATGCTGCACCGGCAGCTTGAGCTGCACGAGCGGTATCTGCTGCACCCGCGTGTTCTGGATGTCCTGGAAGTTCTGACCGGGCCGGACATTCTGGCGCTTCAGTCCATGCTGTTTCTGAAGCCCGCCGGGAAGCCGGGGCAGGGCTGGCACCAGGACAGCTTTTATATCCCGACCCATCCCGATACGCTCTGCGGCGCGTGGATTGCGATTGACGACGCCGACGAGATGAACGGCGCGATGTGGATGACGAAAGGCTCGCAGTCCGAGCCGGTCTACCCGCCCCGCAGCGGCGGCGGCACAGGCGATGCGATTAACGGCATCTCTCAGGTGGCCGGGGTCAGCGACCCGGACGACGACCACAACGACCTGGCGAAGATCGCAGATCGCTACGATCAGCTTTTAGTGTCGGCCAAAGCTGGCGATGTGGTCTTCTTCGGCGGCCATATCCTGCACCGCTCTAAAAAGAACTTTTCGCTTGACCGTGTCCGGCGGTCGTTTGTCGGCCACTACTGCAATGCCCGGTCCATGACAAACTGGGGCGGCGACGGGCTAGACACAATTGATCCGATGACCGGCATGACCAACGGCGCTCATATCCTGGCACGGGGCGACACGCACCTGCCGTTCGCCCGTCCCCGATTCGGCACTCCTTGCGCCGCCCTGCTGTCTGCGGAAGAGCGCCGCCAAAAAAGTGAAACCGCTGCCGCGATGATGGGGGACATGGACAGCGGCATGATGGGTGCCATGCCCTCGGATCCCAATATCGAGCATGACCACAAATAACTCCGCCTGCAAATAATTTTGCCGGTAATTCACTCAATCAGCGCATCAGCAAGGTACACTGCAAGGGCGGCTATTCATAGCCGTCCTTCTTTATTTGGCTTGATTTGGAGTGGTCCATGTCACTTTCCTCAAACCCCACTGACCGGCTGGCCCGTGCCGCGCTGTCCCTGGAAGGGCTGTCCGTCGGGGATGCGTTTGGGGAGCGGTACTTCACATCGGGCGCGGACGAGCTAATTATGGCGCGGACGCTGGCCCATCCGCCGTGGCACTGCACGGATGATACGCAGATGGCGCTGTCGGTCGTGTCCGTGCTGCGTCAGCAGGGCGAAATAGACCAAGACAAGCTGGCGACCAACTTCTCGGTTCACTACGAGGAAGAACGCGGCTACGGCGACGCCATGAACCGGCTTGTTCCTATGATCTACCTTGCCGGCATGTGGCGCATGATGGCACCGCGCCTCTTTAGCGGGGAAGGTTCGCTTGGCAACGGAGCGGCAATGCGGGTTGCACCTCTGGGTGCTTACTTCGCGGATGACCTTGTGCTTGCCGCCCGTCAGGCAGCGCTGTCGGCGGAAGTGACTCATGCACATTCGGAAGGAGTCGCCGGCGCGGTTGCCGTCGCATGTGCCGCCGCTTACGCGGCGCAGGTGGATACCTCCGCTCTGCCGACATGTTGGGAGTTTCTCGCCATGATTTTGCCCCATGTACCGCCGGGTCTCGTTTCGGACGGTTTGCGTTCTGCGGCGAACCTGCCTGAAGAAAGCAGTGTGCGCGATGCTGCTCGTCTTTTGGGCTGTGGCTACAATGCAACTGCGCCGGATACGGTTCCATTCGCTCTCTGGTGCGCCGGACAGCAGTTAGGTAATTATGAGGAAGCCTTGTGGCTGACGGCAAGCGGTTTGGGGGACATTGATACGACCTGCGCGATGGTCGGTGGCATTGTCGCGCTGTCTGCCGGAGCGGCGAGCATTCCTTCGGCTTGGACTGTCGCCCGCGAGCCGCTGCCGCGCTGGCCGTTCCAGGAAACCAGTGAGATTTAGTTCTAAAACCCAGCCTTGAAAGGCCGGTCCTCTCCAAAAAATCCCCATGGACCTTTTGCAAGGTTGACACCTTTATCACCCGGACTAAAGTCCGGGTCTTTTGGAGTGCAATTGTCCACCTGCGTGGACATCAGACAAGCACCATCTCCAATTCTTATGTCTGTGCCTCCTAGTATCGTTCCGATTTGTTCCAATCACTGCGTTCCATAGCGGAGTGAAAGGCAGACAATCGCTTTATCGAAGACCTGGAATTTTATTCCAGGGACTTACGCAAGAGGCCCAATGAAACTCTTTCAGCTTGCACGTATTTGTTTTCTCCTATCGCTTTCGATTAGCCACTTCGCACACGCCGCCGCGCCGCCGGTACGTCAGCGGCAGTTGATGGACGCCGGCTGGCGGTTTCAACTTGCCGCGCCCACTGCTCTAGGACATGCGGTTCCGGTGACAGCGTGGCGGCGGGAAGCGGTGACGGCGAGCCAGACGGACTTGCCTGTAGATGCGTCGGGACCGGGCTGGCAGAATGCAGCAGCGGGTGAAGATGTTTTTAAAGGCCAGTCGGGCTTCGCCTGGTATGAAGCGCCCCTGCCCGCGCTTGATGCTCCGCACCGTGTCCTGCATTTCGAGAGCGTGGACGATAACGCGACCGTTTACTTGAACGGAAAACGGCTGGTGCATCACGAAGGCTGGAGTGAGCCGTTCAACGTGCCGCTGGATGTGGCCTGGCGAGCTGGCTGGCCGAACGTCATCATGGTTCTGGTTGAGAACACAGCGGGTGCAGGCGGCATTAGGGGGGCTGTGACGCTCGGAACGGCAAGTGCGGAAGCGGACCCAAGCCGCCCGGCCTACAATGACCGCGCCTGGCGCGTGGTGCATCTGCCGCATGATTACGTTGTCGAAGGCACGTTTGACCCGAGCGGCGACGCCGGCCACGCCGCGCTGCCGACGCCTCGCGCCTGGTATCGGAAGACCTTCACCCTGCCCGCGTCGGACGCGGGCAAAAGCGTCTGGATTGACTTTGACGGCGTATACCGCGACGCCAAAGTTTACTTAAACGGGCAGATGCTCGGCGAGCATCCCGGCGGCTACGATAGCTTTCGCTACGACATCCGCCGGTATGCCCATTACGGCGGCATCAATGTGCTGGCCGTCTCGGTCAACCCTGCCCACCATGAAGGCTGGTGGTACGAAGGCGGCGGCATCTACCGCCACGTCTGGCTCAACGTCGCCGCTCTTGTGCATATCGCGCCGTGGGGGACGTTTGTCAGCACAAAAAACTTAGGGGTGATCATCAACGGCAGACTAGACGGCGGTGGTGGAGACCCCTTTGCCGACGTGACAGTAAAGACAACAATAGTCAATCAGTCGCCGAAGCCGCAGAAAGCCACTTTGGTGATTTACTTCACCCAGCCCGATGGTCTGGCTGCACCGGTTTCGCCTGTTCCTCTCACCGCCTCTTATATCGCGCCAGCCAACCGGAGCATCACAGCCAGCAGGATGTTCACCGTGCTGAACGCTCATCTGTGGTCTCTCGAAAAGCCGCAGATGTACCAAGCCCACGTTGAAATTGTGACCGACCCGCATCAACTCGAAAAGTCTCATGTCGCAGATGGGCAGTACGAAGCGCATCTCTCTACGGGAAGTTTTCAAGTAATAGACGCGACGGATACGCCGTTTGGCATTCGGACCCTCCGCTTTGACGCGCAAAAGGGCTTCTTCCTGAACGACAAGCCAATCAAGATCAAAGGAACATGCAACCATCAGGACTTCGCGGGCGTGGGGATTGGGATGCCGGACAGCCTGCTGTTCTGGCGCATCAAGAAACTCAAAGCGATGGGCAGCAATGCCTATCGAATGTCCCATAATCCGCCTGCTGCCGAGCTATTAGATGCCTGCGACAAGCTGGGAATGCTGGTCATGGACGAGAACCGGCATCTGGGCGACACGGAAGAAGCTAAGTCGTCGCTCACGACGCCGTACTCGGACCTGAGCGAGCTGAAAAGCATGATCCAGCGGGACCGCAATCACCCAAGCATCATCATGTGGTCCATGTGCAATGAGGAAGGCATTCAAGGCAGCCCGCAGGCGGCGGCAATCTTCACGGCGATGAAGCAAGCGGTGAACGCGAATGACGGCACGCGACCAATTACCTGCGCCATGAACGGCGGGTATGACAGCGCCGCCGGCATTACATCGGTGGAGGACTTGCAGGGGATTAACTACAATCCCGGCGCGTATGACGGCTTCCATCAGGCGCACCCGGACATGCCGCTGTACGGCAGCGAAACGTCCAGCGAAGTCGGCACGCGCGGCGTCTATGGCCCGGACACGTTCAAGATTGACGGCGTCACGTACTTGGGAGACCAGGCCAAAGGCTATATCAGCGCCTATGACATCCATGCGCCGCCGTGGGCGCAGACAGCGGAAGCCGCCTGGCAGCCGATCGCGGACCGGCCCTTTGTTGCAGGCGGCTTTGTCTGGACCGGCTTTGATTACAAAGGCGAGCCGACGCCGTTCGGCTGGCCGGACATCAACTCGAACTTCGGAGTCATGGACGAGTGCGGCTTTCCGAAAGACACTTATTACTACTACCAGTCGGTGTGGGGCGACAAGCCGGTGGTGCATCTGTTCCCGCACTGGAACTGGGCCGGAAAAGAAGGCCAGCCGGTTGACGTCTGGGCATACAGCAACGCCCAGTATGTAGACCTGACGCTTAACGGCAAGTCTCTCGGCGAGAAGCAGATGCCGAAAAACGGCCATGTCCACTGGTCGGTGCCGTATGCGCCGGGGAAACTGGAAGCGCACGCTTATAGCGGCATCGCGCGAGAACGGCAAGAGATTGCTGCGGACAAAGTGGAAATGACCGGCGCACCGACGGCGCTGAAGCTGACGACGGACCGGACAACTTTGACAGCGGACGGCGAAGACATAACGATGGTGGAAGTGGATGTCGTAGACGCGGCGGGACGCATCGTGCCGACGGCGAGTAACTTGGTGACGTTTAGTCTCACCGGCGCGGGACGGATTGCCGGCGTGGGGAACGGAGATCCAAGCTGCCACGAGCCGGACCAGGCCGGTACGCGCTCTGCCTTCGGCGGCAAATGCCTGGTCATTATCGGGGCAGGAGAAACAGCGGGCCAGATGACGCTGACCGCAGCGTCGCCCGGCCTGCAAAGCGCGTCCCTACATCTCGTAGGCCGCTGAGGGAGCCGCGCACATGGAATGACTGTGCCTTAGCTGGTTGCGCCCGTTGAACTTGGCGGCGTACAGGGCCTGATCGGCGGCGGCGATCAGCGCGTCGGTGCCGGCGCAGTCCAAAGAAAGCGTGGCGACGCCGAAGCTCGCGGTCACGGCGCGGCATTCCTAATGCGCGTTTTCAATGGTAACCCGGCAGCGCTCCGCCGCCCGAAGCGCACCGGCCCGGTCGGTCTGTGGCAGGACGACCACGAACTCTTCGCCGCCGTAGCGGGCGACGAAGTCGCAGTCGCGCATCGTGTGCTCCAGCAGATGGGCTACCTGCTTCAGTACCGCGTCCCCAGCGGGGTGGCCGAAGGTGTCGTTGAACTGCTTGAAGTGGTCCACGTCCAGCAGCAGCAGCGACAGCGGAGTCTGGTGGCGCTCAGCGGTCTCGCACTCCGCCAGCAGCCGCTCCTGGAACGCCCGGTGGTTTTTCAGGCCGGTCAGGCCATCCGTTGTCGCCAGATCGCACAGCTCGCGGTTTGCCTGTTCCAATTCCTGCTTTTGGAACTCCAAAATGACGGCATAATCGTGGATGCGCTGCTCGGCCTGCTTGCGCTCGGTCAAATCATGCCAGACCGACAGCATTGCCGGTTTTCCATCGAGCGTTACCGGAGTGAGAATAACTTCTGTTGGAAACTCTTCCCCATCCAGCCGCGTGTGAACCCACTCCGAGCGATGAACGCCGTCTTCATAGGCGGCGGCTGCCATTTGTCGCCCTTTTTCTGAGGAGAGCTGTCCATCCGGCTGATATTGAGGTGCCAGGTCCTGAATCTGGACGGACAGCATCTTCGCTTTGTCCAAACAGCGGAGTATTTGGAGCGCGGCTTGATTGCAGTCAATAATCCCACCACTGTTTACCAGAAAATGTGCTTCGGACGAATGCTCGAACAGCACCCGGAAGCGCTCCTCGTTCCGCACCCGCTCCGTCACATCCATCATGGTTCCCACCAAACGCAGCAATTCTCCACCGTTATCTAAAATCGGTT
>JAABUQ010009189.1_pt1 | contig 13481 bp, 9 predicted proteins | sample 5560001 | NCBI WGS metagenome assembly JAABUQ01 (sample SAMN10711888, study PRJNA513371) | rock metagenome | isolation source: Antarctica rocks | place: Antarctica: Victoria Land, Finger Mt nord | collected 2015-12-18 | reverse complement strand
GACCCACGACAGCCCCGCACATCGGCTCAACGGCAGACGCTATCATGAGCACTGGCTCCACAACCTCATGGCGTCCACTTCACTGATGGGCGTCAGAAACCACGTACCTGCAATCCGGTAGAGTCAGCAACCTTCGGAACGAACCGCCATCGGTCCTGATGCCCGGCGAGGTCGCCCGGTTGAGATTCCACTACCTCGGCCCCGTGGACGGGAATCTCCCGGTGAAGCCGGGGACCTACACCGTCCGGGCTCACTGCTCGTATTACCGGGGCGAGGACGGGGAAACTTGCCGGCTGGAATCGGCGCCATTCACGGTGACGATCAGTGCCGGGGACGTCCGGAGATGGGAGTCGTACCTGGCGTGGTGATCGGCCTACCGTCTTCATAGAATGCAGGGAGACGCCCCCACCCGCCGCGACGCCCATCGACCCGGAAGGGACGCCGAGCGACGATGCCCACAGCCCACGCCGAGGATCGGCTCTCCGGACGACTGGCCCGCGAAACGCGCTGCGAGGTCCGGTTCGACCTCGGGAGCCGGATGCTCTATGCCACCGACGCCAGCCTCTACCAGATCGAACCCGTCGGCGTCGCCGTCCCCCGGTCAGCCGAAGACCTGGCCACGGCGGTGCGGATCGCGGCCGAGGAAGGGGTGGCCGTCCTGCCCCGGGGCGCCGCGACGAGCCTCTCGGGCCAGACGGTCGGCCCGGCGCTGATCCTCGACTGTTCGAAGTACTTGACACAGATCGGCGTGGTCGACCGCGACCGCCATACCGTCAAGGTCGGGCCGGGGGTGGTCCTCGAACGGCTTAACGCCCACCTCAAGCCGCTCGGCCTGATGTTCGGGCCCGATGTCTCGACGGGCGACCGAGCGACCATCGGCGGGATGATCGGCAACAACTCCGCCGGCGCCCGGTCGTTGAAGTACGGCAAGACCGGCGAACACGTCCGGGCGCTCGACGTGATCCTGGACGACGGCACGGCCGCCCATCTCGGCCCGCTCACCGCCGAGGAGCGGGAAGCCGCCTGCGACCGGCCCGACCGCGTCGGCCTGTTGCACCGCACGGTCCGCGACGTGGTCGCTCGCCACCGGCAGGCGATCGAGGCCCACTTCCCGAAGATCCTGCGGCGCGTCAGCGGCTACAACCTCGACGAGTTCATCCCCGGCCTGCCCGTGCGGCCTCCCGGCTGGGTGGAGGAGCCCTGGGCGTTCAACCTCGCCAAGCTGATCGTCGGCTCCGAGGGCACGCTCGCGATCGTCGCCGGCGCCGAGCTGCGCGTCGTGCCGGTCCCGCCAGCGCAAGGGCTGGTCGTCCTGTCGTTCGCCACGATCCCGGCGGCCCTCGACCGCCTCGGCGAAATCCTCGCAACGGGACCGGCCGCCGTGGAGATGGTCGACCGGATGATCCTCGACCTCGCCGCCGGCAACGCCGAATACGCCCGCCACCTGAACTTCGCCGAAGGCCGCCCCGCCGCCGTCCTGGCCGCGCAATATTACGCCGACTCGGCCGCGGAGCTGGCCGACCGCGCCAACGACCTCGCCCGCCGCTTCGAGGGGCGGCCGGGCGTCCTCGGCGTGCGCCAGAGCCTGTCGGCGGCGGCGAAGGACGACTTCTGGAAGATTCGCAAGGCCGGCGTCTCGCTGCTCATGGGCAAGGTCGGCGACGCCAAGCCCGTCGCCTTCGTCGAGGATACCGCCGTCGCTCCCGAGAAGCTCCCCGCCTTCTTCGACCGCTTCAACGCCATCTTGAAAGCCCACGGCACCGCCGGCGCCTGCTACGGTCACGCCGACGTGGGCTGCCTGCACATCCGGCCGATCCTGAACGTCAAGGAGGTCTCGGAAATCGAGAAACTGCGGTCGATCGCCGCCGAGGTGGCCGACCTCGTCATCGCGTTCGGCGGCGCCATGAGCGGCGAGCACGGCGACGGCCTCGCCCGCAGCAAGTGGAATGAACAACTGTTCGGCCCGGAGGTCTACGCCGCCTTCGGCGAGATCAAGCGGGCGTTCGACCCCGGCAATCGCATGAACCCCGGCAAGGTTGTCGCCGCGCCCGACCCCGGCGCTGATCTGCGCATCGGCCCGTCGTATCACGCCCTTGAGCCCGAATCGACCACCTTCGACTTCGATGCGCAGGGCGGGTTCGCGCGTGCTGTCGAGCTCTGCTCGGGCGTGGGCGCCTGCCGCAAGACCGACACCGGGACGATGTGCCCCAGCTACATGGTCACTCGCGACGAGGAGCACACGACGCGCGGCCGCGCCAACGCCCTCCGCCTGGTGATGTCGGGCGCCCTGCCCGCCGAGGGGCTGGCGGAGCCGACGCTCGCCGCCGCGATGGACCTCTGCCTCCAGTGCAAGGCGTGCAAGACCGAATGCCCGTCCAACGTCGACATGGCGAAGCTGAAGTCGGAGTACCTGAGCCAGCTTTATGCGGACAAGCGCATCCCCTTCGGCTCGCTCCTGCTGGCCAACGTGTACCGCCTGAACCCGATCGGCGCGGCGACCGCTCCGCTGGCCAACTGGGCCGCGAAGCTCCCCGCGTTCCGCTGGCTGCTGGAGCAGGTCGCGGGGATCGACCGGCGCCGGATCATGCCGGCGTTCGCCTCGAATCACTTCCGCAAGTGGTTCCGGTCGCACCGGCCCGACCCGCGCTCGGGGCCGCTGGGCCGGGTGATCCTGCTTGACGACTGCTTCACGACGTACAACCAGCCCGAGGTCGGCGGCTCGGCGGTGCGGCTGCTGGAAGCGGCCGGGTATGCCGTCGAGCTGGCGGGCCTGCCGTGTTGCGGGCGGCCGGCGATCTCCAAGGGGCTCTTGCCCAAGGCCCGCGACCTCGCCCGCGGCAACGTCGCGAAGCTGATCGACGCGGCCCGCGCGGGCGTGCCGATCGTCGGCTGCGAGCCAAGCTGCCTCCTTACCCTGGTCGACGAATACCGCGACTTCCGCCTCGGGACCGATGCCGACGTCGTGGCCGCGTCGAGCCTGATGCTCGATGCCTTCCTCGCCGACCGGGAGCGCGTCCCCGACCTGCCCTTGTCGCCCGCGACCGGGAAGATCCTCCTGCACGGCCATTGCCAGCAGAAGGCGCTGACGGGGACCGCCGGCACGCTCGCGGCCTTGCGGCGCATCCCGGGCCTGGACGTGCGGGAACTGGATTCCGGCTGCTGCGGGATGGCCGGCTCCTTCGGATATGAGCTGGGGCATTACGAGGTCAGCACCGCGCTGGCCAACCGCGTGATCCTGCCGGCCCTGGCCGCCGAGCCCGAGGCGACCCTGGTCGCCCCCGGCTTCTCGTGCCGGAGCCAGGTCCAGGGCCTTGCGGGCATCGACGCCTTGCACCCGCTCGAACTGCTCTCCCGGCACCTGCTGCCATCCTCCGCGTCCCGGCCGATCGAGGAATCCCGATGCCCCAGCGGTTCCGTGTCCTGATTACCGACTTCCTCGACGAAACCTCGGTGGAGGTTCCCATCCTCGGCGATGTGGCCGACATCGAGACGGCCCTCGCCGGCGACGAATCCGAACTGGCCGGGCGCCTGCCCGAGGCCGACGCCCTGCTCGTCTTCCACGACATCCCGCGCCTTTCCGAATCGTCGCTCGCCCTGGCCGGTCGCTGCCGGGGGATCGTGCGGGCGGGCGTCGGGTTCAACAACGTGGACATCGCCGCCGCGGGCCGCAAGGGGATCGTCGTCTGCAACGTCCCGGACTACGGCACGGAAGAGGTCGCCGACCACGCGATCGCCCTGCTGCTGGCCGTCGCCCGCCAGCTCCGCGTCGCCGACGCCGACATCCGAGGCGGGCGCTGGCACTTCCACTCCGCGCTCGCCTGCCCGCGTCTTCGCGGCAAGACGCTCGGGCTGGTCGGCTGCGGGCGGATCGGCACCGCGACGGCCCTCCGTGCCAAGGCGTTCGGGCTCGACGTTGTCTTCTTCGACCCCCAGTTGCCCGACGGCCTCGACAAGGCCTTGGGGATTCGCCGCGCCCGGAGCCTTGACGAGTTGTTGGGCCAGAGCCACTTCGTCAGTTTGCACTGCTTCCTCGACGACTCGACCCACAAGCTGATCGACGCCAAGGCCCTGGCCCGCATGCCGGCCGGGGGCATCTTGATCAACACCGCGAGGGGCCCGGTCGTCGATCAGTCGGCGCTGGTCGACGCCCTGGAATCCGGCCACCTGCTCGGCGCGGGGATCGACGTGGTGGAGCGCGAGCCGCTGGACGACGAGCGGTTGCGGGTCCATCCCGGCGTCATCCTGACGCCCCATAGCGCGTTCTACAGCATCGAGGGGTTTGTCGAGCTGCGCCGGAAGACCGCCGAGGAGGTGCGACGACTCCTCAAGGGCGAGCCGCCACGCAACCCGGTGAACGGCCCCCTGGTTTCCGCCCCGAGGACCAGGCTCACCTGATGCGAACCCGGCAGGTTGCCGTCCGATCGGTCTTGACCCGCGTCTCCGGCTACCTGGAGACGGTCTGCTCGCATTCCTTGCAGCCCTACCGGGGCTGCCCGTTCGGAAAGTCGCTCTGCGGGGTCGGTTGCTACGTCCGCCACAACATCTTCGCCACCAAGGGCGAGCCCTGGGGCTCGACGCTCGACGTTCGCGAGAACGCCGCCGAGGTCTACGCCGCGACGTTCGCTCGCGAGCAGTCCTGGGCGCGGCGGCGACGGGGACGGTTCTCGGTCTTCCTGTCGAGCGCGACGGAGCCTTTCCCGCCCCAGGAGGCGCGATACGGCGTCACTCGCAGGGTCCTCGGGGCCATGATCGAGCGGCCTCCCGACGCCCTGATCGTGCAGACCCACTCGCAACGGGTCGCCGATCACGCCGACGTCCTGCGTGCGCTCGCGGAGGCGTGCGACCTCCGCGTTCACATCTCGATCGAGACCGACCGCGAGCGCCTTCCCGGCCTGCCGCCGCCAGCCAGCACCGTCGCCCGCCGGTTCGAGGCCGCCGAGGCATTGAAGCGCGCGGGTCTGTTCGTGGTCGTGACCGTCGCCCCCCTCGGGCCGATCGCCGACCCGGAGGGCTTCTTCGCGAGGATCGCCAGGTCCGCCGACGCGGTCATCCTCGACCACTTCATCGGCGGTGACGGCTCCTCCGACGGCTCGCGAACGCGCAAGACGGCCCTCCCGGCGGCGATGGCGGCCGTCGATCCGGCGTCCACCGGCTTGGCCTACCTTCGCGAGATGGCGGCGGTCGCCCGCTCGCATTTGCCCGGCCGGGTCGGGCTGCACCGTGACGGCTTCGCGGGACGTTGGGACGCTTGAACGGCGCTCGGATCGCACCATCTGGCGACTCGCCAATGTCCCGGTTGCGATCCCGTCCCGTCGGCCTCGCGGCCCTCGCCAGGGCGAAGTCGACCTGTCAGCGGGCGTCGAGCGCGAAGTACATCGTCTTGGTCGGCTGCGGCGCGGTTCGCGCGTACATCAGGCCGAGGTAGAGGCCCGGCGCGATCTGGCGAATCTCGTCGCGGTTCTTGCCGTACACCCGGGAGGTCCCCTGGTAGTCGAGGATCATCGACGGTCGGCCGTCCAGCCAGCTCGGCCCCTGGTAGATGCGGCCGCGGATCACCCGCATCCCCAGGAAACGGTTGACCGCCGTGCTGTCCTCGGAACGGAACACCTTGCCCTGCCAGAAGACGCGGGCCATCCCCGAGGCCGGCCCGGCCAGCTTCTTGCCCGGAAACAGCAGCGCCCGACCCTTGACACGCCCCTCGGGAGTCACCCCCGGCACCGCCTGTCGGTAAATCTGATCGAGCTGCGCTGGCCCCATCCCCACGAGCTGTTCGAGCGAGGTAATCCCAGAATTCGCACGATCGACCCCGCCAGCGGCGGTCGACACGAGGACCGCGAACAGGCAAGGCCAACCGCGCCCTATTCTCGCACGTCCGCGCCGCGACCCGTCGACGACCATGCGACCACCCTCGATTGTCTTCCCAACCCACTCAACAAGCCGCCACCGTGGCTCCCGTATCGACGAAAACCAGTGGCATCCTCTAATCGTTCCCAAACAAACCACGGCGAAGGCCCGGCGCGGATCGACCGCCCCCGCCCCGAAAACGAGCGCACTTGCCTAATTCTTAGACAAACGGTATGAGTGGCCCGCTGTTATTAGATCCATCGTAGAATAGGGGGAAAGGATTATTAGCGGCGTCGATCGCTTTGGGAGGCACTCGGAGGGTTTCTGGAGGGTATATTTCCTGAGGTGGCACATGATTCGCTGTTGCATGGAAACCATCGGCGTCGTCAGTTTCCTCTAAGGGACCCAGGTTCACCAGAGTTTCACAGGACTTCGCAGTGCCTCGGACGATCTTCCAAGAATCGCAGGTCGTAAAACTCTATGTGTGCTAGAGATGTGGCGAATGACCCCGAAAAGGGAGGATGAAGACCGAGGAGGCTCAATCCGATCCGTTCGATTCTGGCCTTCACGGGTCCTGGATCGGTCGGACCGGCGAACGGATGAGGTGGCGGCGTGTCAATTCCGCGAACACGACGGCCCCCATGGCCCGAGGATCAGAGCCGGCGAGATTCCTCGCTTTCCCTGGTCGCCGGACTGAACTCCAAGCCGAGGGAGACGGACCATGCCCGATATCACGACTCTCAATGATGAGACGGTAGGCGTTTGCCAGGTCGATCCTTTCCCGACTTCGCCCCTCCCGAGACCCGCCAGTCGCTTTCGCTTCTTCCAAACGCTGACCTTGCTGGTCCTGTCTGCTCCCCTGCTCCCGGCACTGGCGGATGAGACGCCCGCGACTCCGGCAGCGCAGGGAAGTCTGCTGGTCATCGGCGGGGGACTGCGGCCCAACAACGCCGAGATTTACCGCAAGTTCATCGAGTGCGCCGGCGGCGATACCCAGGCCCAGATCGGGATCGTCCCGACGGCCAGCGCGACGCTGGCGACTTCGCAGGCCACCGTCAAGATTCTGGAAGGCTACGGCGTCCCGGCCGAACGGATCTCGATCATCGACCTCACGCCGAACAACGCCGACAAGCAGGCGTACAACCCCGAAGTCGCGGCCCAGATTCGCGCGTGTAGCGGGCTGTTCTTCGCGGGCGGTGACCAGATGCGGATCACTGACGCCTTCCTCGGCCCCGATGGCCAGGGCACCCCGGCCCTGGACGCCGCCCGCGACGTTTACCGACGCGGCGGCGTGATCGCCGGCACCAGCGCCGGCGCGGCGATGCAGAGCGAGGTCATGATCTCCTCGGTCGGCATCCCGGTTGACACCCTGGACTTCGGGCTCTCGCCCGTGCCGTTCAAACGCAACGTCCACGTCTCGCACGGCCTGGGATTCTTCAAGGCCGGGCTCATCGACCAGCACTTCAACACCTACCGTGGCCGGCTCGCCCGGCTCGCCCGCGTCCTGATCGAGCGGAAGATCGCGATGGGCTTTGGCGTCGACGAGAATACCGCCATGTACGTCCGCCCGAACGGCCTCATCGAGGTCCTCGGCGCCAGCCATCTGACAATCGTCGACGCCCGCAAGGCGACGCGTGGCGACGGCCCCCTGGGCGTCCACATTGCGGGGGTTTCCCTGAGCGTCCTGTCGAACGGCGACCGCTTTGACCTCGCGACCGGGGACTATACCTTTCATGCCTCCAGGTCGGCGATCAGTCGCGGCTCCGAAGCCGTCCGCGGCAATCAGATCGTCCCGGACCTCGCTGGCGACGATGCGATCAACCGGGCCATCACCGAGGGCCTCGCGGACAACACGGCCGACGCCCAGATCGGCTTGTTGCAGCGCCGCAATGACGCCTCGGGGTACGCCTACAAGTTCACCTTCACCAAGACGGCCGCCACCGTCGGCTACCGGGGGGTGGTTGACGGCGTGACGATCCGAGCCGCCCGCGACGTTCGCTTCGATATCGATCCGGTCGCTTTGGCGGTGCCGGCGCCCGACTCCAAGCTCGACCTCGACGCGATCGCCGTGGCCCTGGCGGCGCCGGCGGCGCTCGACCCGATGGACCTGGGCTCGGCGTCCAAGGAGGTGCAGGCCCTCGCCTTCCGGGGCATCTTGCCGAGGGCCGATGTCAAGCCGTCGAGCCTGTCGGATCCCCTGACCCGCGCCGAGTTCGCCAGCGTCCTGGCCAGGGCGACCAAGGCCGAGGCCGGCCAGGCCAGGCCCCTGCCGTGCGCCGATGTCGAGGATTCGACCCCCTTCGGCTCCGATATCCTCAAGGTTCTCGCCAGCGGCTACATGGTCCCGGAACCCGGCAACCTGTTCCGCCCCGCCGACCCGATCAGCCGCCAGGACGCCGCCGCGGCCCTCGTCCGCGCCTACCGCTCCGGCGACATCCAGCGCACGGCCGCCGAGCCGATCGCCTTCGAGGACGCGGACCGGATCACCGGCGACTACCAGGACTTCGTGTACACCGCCGCGAGGGCCGGCCTGCTCGCCGCCAAGGACAACCGCTTCCGACCCGTCGACCCCGCCACCCGTGAGGAGGTGGTCACCGCCGTCTACAAGATGCTCGGCTTCCCCTGGTGAATCCGGCGTCGCCGGAACGCCCGGGATCGTCCCACAGCGCGATCCAGGGCGGTGGTTCCTGATCCCCCGATCTCGCCAATGTCGCCGCTCCCCGGTACGATCGCCGTGCGTGGCCAGGGACCGACCGAGGCGAGGCAACGCCGGGGGCGAGGCATGGCCGTTGTCGACGCGCGAGCGGCACGCCTGCGGGGCGTCCGGGTCCACAATCTCAAGGGAGTCGACCTCGACCTGCCCCTGAACCGCCTTGTCGTCTTCACCGGCGTCAGCGGCTCGGGCAAGAGTTCCCTGGCCTTTGACACTCTGTACGCCGAGGGCCAGCGCCGCTATGTCGAGACCTTCTCCGCCTATTCCCGACAGTTCCTGGAGAAGCTCGACAAGCCCGATGCCGACCGGATCGACGGCATTCCCCCCGCGTTGGCGATGGCCCAGCAGGGCCCGAGGCGCTCGGGCCGCGGCACCGTCGGCACCGTCACCGAAGTCCAGGACTACCTCGGCCTGCTGTATGCGCGGCTGGGCCTCGTGCATTGCGTGGCGTGCGGCTCCGAGGTCCGTCCCTCGGACCCCGCCGCCGTGGCCGCGGCGATCGACGCGCTTCCCCAACGGTCGCGCTACCTGATCGCCTTCCCGATGGAGGTCGGCCCCGATTCCGATCCCGCCGCGCTGGCCGACCTCCTGCGCGAGGACGGCTTCCGCCGCGTGCGAGTCGACGGTGCGGTCCTGGCTTTGGGGGACGGCCCCCTGCCGCGACCGGCCGACGGCGTCATCGACGTGGTGGTCGACCGGCTGGTCCGGGGCTCGGAAGAGCCCTCGCGGCGCCTCGACTCGATCGAGACGGCCTTCGCCAAGGGGCAGGGCCGCTGCCGGATCGTGGCCGAGGGGGTCGAGGAGCAGACGTTCTACCGGGGGTGGCGGTGCGCCCGTTGCGGGACGCCCGCGCTGGCGCCCGAGCCGCGCCTCTTCCGGTTCAATAGCCCGGTGGGCGCGTGCCCGGCCTGCGAGGGCTTCGGCCGCGTCATCGATATCGACCTCGCCAAGGTCGTGCCCGACCCCTCGCGATCGCTGCGAGGCGGGGCGATCGTCCCCTGGACGACGCCGGCCTACAAGACCTGGGCGGACGACCTGCTTCGCCACGCCCGGGCGCTGGGCCTTCCCGTGGAGATCCCCTTCGCCGACCTCACGACGGAGCAGGTGCGGGCGGTGGTCGAGGGCGGGGTCGGCTTCCCCGGCCTGCGGGGGTTCTTCCGGGCCCTGGAGGCGAAGACCTACAAGGTGCAGGTGCGGGTCTTCCTGGCCCGCTGGCGGGGATACCGCCCCTGCCCGGCCTGCCAGGGGGCGCGGCTCCGGCCCGAGGCGCTGGCGGTGACGGTCGGCGGGATCAACATCGCCGCACTCACAGCGATGACCATCCGCGCGGCGAAGGCGACCCTCGACGATCTCGCCGCGACCGAACGCGGCCCCGTGGCGAGGCGTGTACTCGACCCGGTGCGGGCTCGGCTGCGATATCTCGACCGCATCGGCCTGGATTACCTGACGCTCGACCGCCAGGCGCGGACGCTTTCCGGTGGCGAGGCGCAGCGGGTCGCCCTGACGACGGCGCTGGGCTCGGGGCTGGTCAACACCCTGTACGTCCTGGACGAGCCGACCACCGGGCTGCATCCGCGCGACGTCGGCCGGCTGATCGAGACCCTCCGCGGACTCCGCGACGCGGGAAACTCGCTGGTCGTCGTCGAGCACGATCCCGCCGTCATGCGCGCTGCCGACTGGCTGGTCGACATCGGCCCCGGCGCGGGGGAGGCCGGCGGTCGATTGCTCTACGCGGGCCCCCCCTCGGGGGTCGTCCACGTGGACGACTCGGCCACCGGCGCCTATCTCTCCGGACGCTCCCGCCCGGCCATTTCCCCGCGACGCCGCCGGCCCGGAGCCCGTTGGCTCAGGCTGCTGGGGGCCAGCGGGCACAACCTCAGAGGGATCGACGCCGCGTTCCCCATCGGCCTCCTCTGCGCGGTCACTGGTGTCAGCGGGTCGGGCAAGAGCACGCTCGTGGAACAGACGCTTTATCCCGCCTTGCTTCGCCAGCTCCGCGGCGAGCCGCTCCCGGCCGAGCCGTATCGCGCGCTTGAGGGGGCGGAGGGGCTCGACGATGTGGTGCTGGTCGACCAGTCGCCCATCGGCCGCTCGGGGCGTTCCAACCCGGTGACCTACCTGAAGGCGTTCGACGAGATCCGCAAAGCCTTCGCCGACACGGGCGAGGCGAAGGCCCGGAACTATGGACCCAGCAAGTTCAGCTTCAACGTCCAGGGGGGGCGCTGCGACGCCTGCGAGGGCAACGGGTTCCTGTCCGTCGACATGCAGTTCCTGCCCGACGTCATGATGCGGTGCCCCGATTGCCGAGGAACCCGGTATCGCGCCGAAACCTTGGAAATCACTTACCGGGGCAAGACGATCGCCGAGGTCCTCGACCTGACGGCGCGTGAGGCTTTCGGGTTCTTTCGTCATAAGTCCAAGATTCAGCTAAGTTTGCGACCTTTAATGGACGTGGGACTCGACTACTTGCGGCTCGGCCAGCCGGCATCGACCCTGTCCGGGGGCGAGGCCCAGCGTCTGAAGCTGGCGAACTTCCTGGCGACCTCGCCGGGGGCGATCACCCGGCAGGCCGGGAAGGCCAAGGGGGTCTTCCTGCTGGACGAGCCGACGACCGGCCTGCACCCGGCCGACACCCTGAAACTGCTGGAGGTTCTGAACACCCTGGCCGACCTGGGCCATACGCTGATCGTCGTGGAGCACAGCCCCGAGGTCATCGCCCACGCCGACTGGGTCATTGACCTGGGCCCGGAGGCGGGCGACGGCGGCGGGACGATCGTGGCCCAGGGCCCCCCCGAGGACATCGTCCGCGCCGGCACCGCCACCGGGGTCGCGCTGGCCGATCTCCTGTCCCACCAAGGTGCGACATGACCGACACGCAGACCGTCTGGATGGTCCTCTGGAAAAAGGCCGCGACCGACCCGAACTTCCAGGCTCCGTTCGAGATCGACGAGGTGTTGCCGGAAACCGCCGCGGCGTTGGGGTCGTCCCCGGGCGACGCCAGGCGAACCCTCTCCGGACTCTTGAAGGAGCTGGAGCGGATGCCCGACGGCCGCCAGTTCTTCCGCCAGGAAGGGGAGGCCGTCGTCCCCCTGCTGGAGTTCCTCCGCTCGGCGAAGGACGACGCCTCGGCGTTGAACGCGTACCCCTTCGAGATCTGAGCCGCCCCCGGCGGGCCTGGACCGCGCCCTAGAATGCCAGGGTCCGGGGGCCTCTACACGCATGGAGACGGGGCGCATGGCGGCGAGCGGCGAGGAAATGGCGGCGGCCTTACCAGGACGCAATCGGCAAGTGGTCACGGTCGCGCTCATGCTGGCGATGACCGTGGCGGCGCTGGAGCAGACGGTGGTTTCCACGGCGATGCCCAGCATCATCGCGAGCCTCAAGGGGTTGGAAACGTATCCGTGGGTCCTGTCGGCGTACTTGCTCGCCTCGACGGTGGCGACCCCGATGTATGGCAAGCTGGCGGACCTGCTGGGACGCAAGCGGGTTCTGATCTTCGGCCTCGGGCTGTTCAGCCTCGGCTCGATGCTGTCGGGGCTGGCGCGGAGCATGCCGGAGCTGATCGGGATGCGGGCCTTGCAGGGGCTGGGGGCGGGGGCGGTGACGCCGATCGTCATTACGATGTTAGGCGATATGTACACCTTGAAGGAGCGGGCGAAGGTCCAGGCGCTCTTCAGCGGAATCTGGGGGGTCTCCAGCATCGCCGGCCCGACGCTTGGGGGGTATCTGACGGACCAACTCTCGTGGCGCTGGGTTTTCTTCGTGACCGTGCCGTTCGGGGTCGTGTCGGCGTGGATCTTGGTGGTGAAGGTTCGCGAGCCGATCGACCGCACCCACGCGCCGCCGATCGATTGGGCCGGTGCGGGCCTGCTCGCGGCGAGTTCCTCGGCGCTCTTGTTGTCGGTGCTCGGGGGGCGTGGGATGCCCTGGGAGGCATCGGCGGGGTTGTTCGCCAGCTCGGCCGTCCTGGCCGTGCTGTTTGTGCGCCGGCAGGGAGTCGCGGCCGACCCGATCCTGCCGTTGGGACTGCTGGCGAGGCGGGAGATTGGCTGGGCGATCGTCGGCTGCTTCCTGCTGGGGGCGGTGATGTTCGGGCTCGACATGTTCGTCCCGCTGTACGTGCAAGGGGTGCGTGGCGGCTCGGCGACGGATGGGGGCCGGTCGATCATGCCGCTGTTCCTGGCCTGGGCCATCAGCGTGACGGTCGCGGCGAAAGTGGTGGTGCGGTTCGGTTTCCGGTTGACCGCCAGTATCGGCGCGGCCCTGATCGCCCTGGGGATGCTGACCATCGCGGTCGGGTCGCGGCGTCCGGAATGGTCGGTCCTGGCCTTCGCGCCCGGAATGGCCCTGATCGGGCTGGGGATGGGCCCAACGATGCTGAGCTTTACCCTGGGCGTGCAGAACGCCGTGGACTGGGGCCAGCGGGGGGTCGCCACCGGAGCCTTGACGTTCTTCCGGACCCTCGGCTCGGCGCTGGGCGTGGCCCTGCTGGGTAAGCTCGTGGGCATCGGCCTGGCCCGGGGGCTGGCGGAACGGGGGATTCGCGGCGTCGACGTTTCCTCGGCCTTGACGCCCGAGGGGCACAAACTCCTGTCGCACGTGCAACTTGCGGCCGTCCGCACCGCGCTGGAAGTTCCCCTTAGCGGGGTATTCTTCCTGATGGTCGGGATCGCCGGCGCCACCCTGTTGTGTGCCCTGCGGCTGGAGGGAGGCCGGCCCGTATCGCGTGGCGATCGTACCGAGACGCCCGTGGAAGACGATCAGCTCGCCCTCCTGGCCGCCGAGGGAGCCTGAGCCGCCGCCTTTGGCCCCGACGGTGTCGGCCGGTTCCCACTGGTCCTCCCAAATGCCGCAATCCGCGAGCGCACCCCCATCCCGCATGAGCCTTTCAGGGACTTCGGCGCATCTCGACGCGACCGGAAGC
>JAABUQ010009188.1_pt1 | contig 13481 bp, 12 predicted proteins | sample 5560001 | NCBI WGS metagenome assembly JAABUQ01 (sample SAMN10711888, study PRJNA513371) | rock metagenome | isolation source: Antarctica rocks | place: Antarctica: Victoria Land, Finger Mt nord | collected 2015-12-18 | reverse complement strand
CGAACCCGCCGCCCCACGCCTTGCCCCCCGCCGACCCGCCCCCGGCCGGGCCGACCGTCGGCCGGGCCGTCGCCCCCGGCGCGGGGGAGGCCGGGCCCGGCCGGCCCGTCGCCGGCGCGGCCGCGCGCTCGCGGGGCAGGGACGCGCCGCCGAGGGGCCCGTCGACGGCGTCGTCGAAGAGGTCGGGGGTGTTCGGGACGATCATCTCGTGGCCGCAGTCCTTGCACCGCGCCCTCGTCCCGACCCGGCCCTCGCGGACCGTCTCCCACCGGCTGCACTGCTCGCACTGATACGTGATGCTCATGCGTCGCCGCCTCGAACGGGCCGACCGGCCGGGCCCGTCGCCGCTCGCCGCCGCGACGCCCGGGATCTCCACGCCGGCCCACGCCACCCATGGTCGTGGGTCGGGCCGGGCTTCGTCAATGGGCGTCAGCGCCGCCCCCCGCCCCGCCGGACCCTCCCCGATCGCGCCGGGGGCCCGGGCATCGGAGGCCCTGCGGGGCGCGACCCCGCCCGGGCCGGGCCCGTGATTGGGTTCGTTCCGTCGGCGAGGGCCGGTCATCGGGTTCGTCCCGTCGCCGGGCCCGCCCGGCCCCGGGGCCCGATCCTCGTGGGGGGCAGGCCGGCCGCCCCGGCGACCCGGGGGCGATCGAAACGGGACGAATCGGGACGGTCGCGACGCGACATCCCCGACCGGGCCGGTGCCCTGGCGATCCGACCGGGCCGATTGGCGATGTTCGCTCACGGATCGCCCTCCCTCCCTCCGTCGAGGCGCACCGCGATCGGCCCCGGGCCGTCGGCGACGGCCGGGAGCGGGGACGACGTCGGGGACGCCTCAGGCGTGGCGGGCCTGGGCGGCCTTCGCCCGCCGCTGCCGCCGGTTCCCGCCGCGGTCGGCCTTGGCCTTCGCCATCGGGATCGGGGCCTCGTCGGCGGCGAGTTCGCCCCGACGCGCCGCGACCGCCGCGTCGATCGCGGCCTCGACCGCCTCGACCTCCTCCGGCGTCACCGCCCGCTCCATCCGGTCGCGCAGGTCGGCGACCGTCGCCTCGTCCTCGGCCGTCATCGGCGGCTCGTCCTCGTCGGCCATCTCGATCGGGGCCGGCGTGGCGGCGCGGGCCTCCTTGATCGCCGCGCGGTAGGTCCGCCAGGCATCGCGCTCGTACCGGAGGATCAGCATCGCCGGCCTCGTCAGCAGGCCCGACGCGCCCGTCTCGGCCTGGCCGCGCTCGGACGCGTCGGCCGGCCCGAGGATGGATTGGATGAGGTCGGTCAGGCGGCGGATCTCGTCGACGATCAGGCCCCGGCGGAACTCGTAGAGGTCGACGCCGGGCTTCGTCGGGTCGAGCTGGGTCGAGCCCGCGCGGAGATGGGCGGGGACGCCGAGCATGTCCAGCGCCGTGGCGACCTCCGCGTCGGACCAGCCGCGATTGGCGTCGATCGCCTCGCCGAGCCGGCCCCAGTGGCGGGCCAGAAGCTCGGCCCCGTGCCGGGTCGTCTGGAGCCGGGCGGACACGGTCTCGGGATGCCTGGCCAGGCCCTCGGCGAGCTTGGCCGCATCGGCGGCGTGGTCGAGGTCCCAGGCCAGGCAGGCCCGGCCGGAGGAGGCGACGACGGCGGCGTCCAGCGCCCGCTCGCACCGCTCGATGCGGAACGAGGCGGCCACGGCGCGGTCGAACGCCCACTCCCCCTCGGCGGTCGCCGGGCAGATGTCCTCGGCCCACTTGGCGCGGCGGTCGTCGAAGTCGGCGCGTTGGTTGTCGCCGATGAGCTCCTCGGCGGCCATGCCGTGCTTGATGGCGTTGGCGCGGGACCTGGCCCGCCCCTCGGTCGTCTTCGGTCCGGTGCTCAGGAGGGCGTTCTGCCGGTTGGCGTCGATCTGCCGCTGGGTGGCCATGATGTCGGCTCGCTCCGCTGGGGGTGCTCGCTCGGTGGGTCGGGACGGCGTCGGGATTGACGCCCGACCCGTACTATCGAGGCGAGGGGCCGCGGAGTTCCGCCAATCCGCGCGACGGTCCGTCGGACGGGGCACACCGACGCGGACGACCCGGAGGCGTCGTCGATGATCCCGGGCGACTCCAGACCTTCCCCGGATGAGCCTCAAAGGGATCGGCCTCCGTGCCGATGATGATCCGAGGGCCCGAGCCGCCGGGGCGCGGGCGGGGCCGCACGACGGGCCCCATCCATCGCCGGCTGCTCTGTTTCCGGTCCGTCATTTGCTGAGCATCGCCCGGCCCGTGGCCAAATCGCAGAGTTCCCTCACGATCAAGGAGGATCGGCGATGAGATATCGGATCGCTGCTGCAATCGCCCTGTTCGCTTCGACCGGATGCTCCCTGATCGAGCGGGCCGACACCGCGATCGATCGCCTGGGGACCGCCAACGAGCGGCTGGCGGAGGCGAATCAGCGGATCGCGGCGGCCGACGCCAAGATCGCGGTCGCCACCCAGAAGCTCGATACCGTCGAGGCCAAGCTCGACGAGACGAACCGGCAGGTCGCCGTCGCCAACGGCAACATCGGCACGGCCGTCGCCAAGATCGACGAGACGAACCGGAACCTTGCCCGCACGAACGGGGCGATCGGCGAGACCAACGCCAAGATGGATACGACCAACGGCGGCCTCGGCCGGGCCAACGCCGGGATCGACGCGGCGAACCAGAACCTCGGCCGGGCCAACGGGATGATCGGCGAGGCCAACAAGAGGCTGGGGGTCGTCGACCAGGCGATCCAGAAGATCCCGGGCCTCCGGCAATGAGCCCGGCCCTGCGCAAGCAGGCAACGCATCGACGCCCCGATCCTCTCGCCGAGATCGAGATGGGGGGTGGCGCCGCGTCGCAGGCGGGGACATCCGATGGAACTCCGGCGATCCGGCCAGGTCGGGATCGTCACGGGGGCCGGCCGAGAGATCGGCCGCGCGATCGCCGAGGTCCTCGCGGCCGACATCGGCGTCGACCTCGCCGAGGCCTCGCGGCGGACGGTCGGGGCGATGGGGACCGCCCGGTCCGGCGAGCCCGCCGAGATCGCGCGGGCCGTCGCCTTCCTCGCCTCGCCGCAGGCCGGCTACTGCCAGGGCACGATCCTCGATGTCGACGGCGGGCAGAACCGCGCGCTGTCGGGTCGCCGCCAGGCGAGGCCCCGATCGCGGGTCAGAGGAGAATGACCCCTTCTCCTCGTTCGAGGTCGCGGAGGAGCCTCTAATAGCTTTCGATCGAGTCCGGCTCGACTTCGAGACGGCGGGCGATGATCTCAAGGGTCCGACCTTGCGGCTTACTGGCACCCGCCTCGATCCTTGCTATCGTCTTGTCCGATAGGGGTTTGAAGGCGTCTTGAGTGAGACGACGTTGTGTGCGAAGCCTGCGAAGGCAAGCGCCGAAAGTGCGGTCTTCTTCACGTCGGCGATCTTTCAATTTTTTCCTGAAAACAGGATCGCCATCGTAGAAGATCGCATCAGCAGAAGACTCGTATCGGCCCAGGCGGATGGCATGCCCGTAGTCGATCACCGAGAGCTCATCGAAATTGGGACAGTTACCAGAGCTAGTCGGCTTGAAGATGGAAAAAGGTACGGTGATCCGGGTAAGATCACCTCGATAGACCGTGATCGTCTTCGTCGCGGGATCAGCGACGCCGCCGATGATGAGAGTGTTACGCTCGGATATCGCAATCGCGTCCAGGAGGTCCGGCAAGGGCAGCCAAGCCTCCCTTCGATCGGCGCATACGATTGACGCGAACAGGCCTTGCGCGGGGACCAAGCTTGAAATCCTCGGGGGCTCGAGCAAAACGAGGCTGCCGAATCGGCGAGGCCGGGTCGATAGGCTCCGCCTGAATTCCGTCGCTTCTCCGACTAATTCGTCTGCCGCGGCCTCTTCCGATGCGACCCACCTGGAATTCGGTGGAGCGACCGCAACGGCGTGACGGATATCCGATCGGTTGCGGAGACAAGTAAAAATGTCTCTATGAGTTGAATGTGTCGGGAAGCCCCTGCCGAGGAAATAGATCGGTCTCTCTCTGGCGGTCGCCATCGGAGCCTCAGACTGGGTTGTTGCCGTGTTCGCGATCCCATGCGGCCCTCAGAAGGGCAACGTCTCTGTGGATGATTTTCACGATCCTGTCGTTGATGCCGCGAGGATCGGGCCGACGGTCCATAAAGTCCAACGATCGCAGGCCAAACCGCCATCTCATCTGCCCACGAATAATTGTAATATGAGGTTCTTCAAATTGAAATTCATTTGAAAAGATTTTAAGTTCCCATTTGGCTGATATTAAATAATTAGGTAATGGATGATCGTAAGGCATCGTCAATCCATGGAGGAATCGGGCTGGCGAGCCTCGAATCTCCATTCGAGCGTCCCGGGAGGCGCTTCTACCCCTTGCATTATGTCGGTTTTCCGGAGCGAAGTAAACAGACAAACTCCAGGATCGGCCGTCAGTCCGCCCGAGGCCGGGTCGGGCATCCGAACAGGCTTCGACATCGGGTTCAGTCCTGGCCGCTCGAGCGGGCGGGGCTGCCCGGCAGGAGAGACCGATCCGCAGATGATCAAAAATACCTTATCAATGATTATATTATTTATTGTATTATAATAATCTTAATATTTATGTTATCCGAATTTAATTCAAACGATGCACATTGGCCCGTTCGGGACCCTCCGGTCGTCATTCAATCCGAGGCCCCACCCGGGCCGCCGGGGGCGAGGCCGCGGAGCAGGAGGTCGACGTGGCAGCGGGCTAGCGCGGCGGCGTCGATCGGCATCGTGCCCGACCGGCCGAGCGAGTGCTTCAGGACGGTCGCCAGCATCAGGGGGGCGATCACGCAGAGGGCGGCCGCCTCGACGTCGACGGCGCGGAACTCGCCCCGGTCGATCCCGCGGCGGAGCAGGCCGGTGATCAGGCGGAGGCCCCGATTCACGACCTCGTCGACGTAGAACCGGGCCAGATCGGGGAAGTTGCCGGCCTCGGCGACCATCAGCTTGGGCAGCGCCCCGACCCGGCCGCCGTAGACCTCCTCGACCCAGGCCGCGACCACCCTCCCGATCCGCTCCGACGCCGGCCCGGGCCCCTCGATCGCCGCCTCGATGTGCTCGATCGTCGGCACGACGAAGGCGCGGACGACGGCCTTGAATAACTCCTCCTTGCTCGCGAAGTAGAGGTAAGCCGTCCCCTTGGTGACCCCCGCCCGCGCGGCCACGTCCTCCAGCCGGGTCGCGGCGAACCCCCGCTCGGCGAAGCAGTCGAGCGCGGCGTCGAGGATCTCGCCCGGCCGGGCCTCCTTCCGTCGCCGCCATCGGGCGCCCGGTTCGGTCTCCATTACGCCCTCCGACGGTCGCCGACTCCAGGGACGGACTCCGATTGTATCCTCCCCGAGAAAGAACCGGGACGGGGATTGACCCGGCCGATCGAAATTAATAACCTTCCAGTTAGTTATTGAACCCGTGGCGACCACCGACCGGACGAACCGAGGAGGCCCCTCATGCCCGACTCCACCGCCCCTGACGTCGAGGTCCTGATTGTCGGCGCCGGCCCGACGGGCCTGGTGCTCGCGCTCTGGCTGACGAGGCTGGGGGTCCGGGTCCGGATCGTCGACAAGACGGCCGGGCCGGGGACGACCTCACGGGCCGTGGCCGTCACCGCCCGGACGCTGGAGCTCTATCGCCAGGTAGGCCTGGCCGACGCGGTGGTCGAGGGGGGCGTCCAGGTCCCGGCGGCCAACCTGTGGGTCCGGAGTCGCCGGGCCGCGCGGCTGCCGTTCGGGCGGATGGGGGAGGGGCTGACCCCGTTCCCGTTCATGCTGACCTTCCCGCAGGACGCCCACGAACGACTGCTCGTCGAGCGGCTGGAGGCGATGGGGGTGGCGGTGGAGCGGCGGACGGGCCTGGTCCGGTTCGACCAGGGGCCCGACGGAGTCCGCGCGACCCTGGCGCGGGAGGACGGGTCGGGGGAGGCCTGCACGTCGGCGTATCTCGCGGGCTGCGACGGGGCGCATTCGACCGTGAGGGAGGCGCTGGGGATCGGCTTCCCCGGGGGGACTTATGAGCAGGTCTTCTACGTCGCCGACGTGGACGGGTCGGGGCCGGCGACCGACGGCGAGATCCACGTCGACCTCGACGACGCCGACTTCCTGGGCGTCTTCCCCCTGAAGGGGCCGGGCCGGGTCCGCCTGGTCGGGACGGTGCTCGGGGCGACGACGGGCGGGCGCGCCGGGTTGACCTTCGACGACGTGCGCGGTCGCGCAACGGAGCATCTGGGGCTCGCGATCGGCCGGGTGAACTGGTTCTCGACCTATCACGTGCACCACCGGGTGGCGTCGCGGTTCCGGGAGGGCCGGGCGTTCCTCCTGGGGGACGCCGCCCACGTCCACAGCCCGGTGGGCGGCCAGGGGATGAACACCGGGATCGGCGACGCGGTGAACCTGGCGTGGAAGCTCGCCGCCGTCCGGGCCGGGGCCGCCGTCGACGGCCTGCTCGACACCTACGAGGCCGAGCGGATCGGCTTCGCGCGGCGGCTGGTCGCCACGACCGACCGCGCGTTCACCCTGGTGACGAAACAGGGCCCGATCGCCCGCCGCGTCCGGACCCGGCTCGTCCCCCTGGTCGCACCCCTGCTGTTCCGGCCGGCGTCGGTGCGCCGGCTCCTGTTCCGGACCGTCTCGCAGATCGGCCTCGCCTATCGCGAGAGCCCGCTGAGCGAGGGCGCAGCCGGCCCGGTCCGGGGCGGCGACCGCCTGCCGTGGGCCCGGACCGGCCCGCACGGCGACACCTTCGACCCGCTGGCGTCGCTCACATGGCAAGTCCACGTCCCCGGCGAGCCGCGCCCCGGCCTGGCCGAGGCCTGCGACGCGCTGGGCCTGCCGCTCCACGTCGTCGCGTGGGGCCCGGAGGCCCGCCGATCCGGCCTGAGGCGCGGGGCCCTCTATCTCGTCCGCCCCGACGGCTACATCGCCCTGGCCGACCCCGTCGGCGATCCCGGGCGGCTGGGCCAGTACTTCCGGGCGCGGAGCCTGTCGGTCGCCCCTCGACGCGACGCAAGGGCCGGTGTGCAGCCCGGAGTCGCCGCGCGATGAGCCGCTGAAGTCATGATGATACGGGTTGCCGAGCGATTGTGTTGTGTATTTTCATATTGTAATTTCAGCATTCTTGAATTTATCTCTCCCGTACCAGTCCCGCAGGCCGGGCCGGATCGAAGGCGAGCAAGAAATCCAGCCCGGCCGGCCCGCGGCTCATCGCCTCCCCGTGCCTCCGCCAATCGAACCGGCGGCCTTGGCGTGCAACCAAATGGTTGCATAATGGGGCGATGGACGCGGACGTCGACAAGGTGTTCAAGGCCCTGGCCGACCCGGGCCGCCGATCGTTGCTCGACCGGCTGCACACGGAGAATGGGCAGACGCTGGGGCAGCTCTGCGAGCGGATGGAGATGTCCCGGCAGGCGGTGACGAAGCACCTCAGGCTGCTGGAAGAGGCGTCGCTGGTCGTCCCGATCCGGCGGGGCCGCGAGAAGCGGCACTACCTCAACCCGGTGCCGATCCACGAGATCGCCGACCGCTGGATCGGCAAGTTCGAGCGGGGGCGGCTCCGCGCGCTCGCCGACCTCAAGGAAACGCTGGAGGAACCGACCGATGGCTGATTCGCGCTCCGTCTACGTGACGTACATCCGCACGACGCCGGACGCGCTCTGGCGGGCGCTGCTCGACCCGGAGTTCACCCGCCGGTTCTGGTGCGAGACGTGGCAGGACTGCGCCTGGGAGCCCGGCGCATCGTGGAAGCTGATGGCCCCCGACGGCCGGGTCGCCGACAGCGGCGCGATCGTCGAGATCGAGCCGGAGCGGCGGCTCGTCCTGTCCTGGCGCCACGAGATCAAGCCCGAGATGCACGCCGAGGGCCATTCCCGCCTGACCTACGAGATCGAACCGCAGGGCGAGTCGGTCAAGCTCACCGTCGTCCACGAGATGGACCAGGCCGGCTCGAAGCTCATCGAAGGGGTGTCGACCGGCTGGCCGGCGATCCTGTCCAGCCTCAAGAGCCTGCTCGAGACGGGCGAATCGCTGGAGGCCACCCGGCGGTGGCCGGAGGGGTTTTGAGAGGCGGGAGGGCGGGGTCGATCGGCCCCGCCTGTTTCCATCATTCATCGATTAGTTCGTTCATAAATTAAAGTTATGTAACCGGTTTCGATGCGCCCCTATTCGAAGAACTTGGGGCAGGGCCCGGCCCGACGGCCGGAGCTTGGCGACCACCACGCCTCCCGCTCCCCGGCCCAACGATCATCGAGCGGACGGGGGCCGGGCCCGACCGGGTCGACGAGAGAACGCAACTTCACACGCCGGTCCTTCTCCTGCCTAACTCCTTGAGACTCGATCCTATAACAACACCGATTGGAATTCATATAAATAATGCAAATATAATTTTAGCTAGGCGTAGCAGGGATGCGCCGGACTTGTGACGACTGAAGCCTACGCTCGCGAATGCCACAGGAGCGAAGAAGGAGATGAAAAATCCGAGGTAGTACACGAAGTCGCCGACTCGCCAGCCAGGCCCCAGAACGGGCTGGCGGCACGGACCCGATCCCGCTCCTCGGCATGGCCGTTCGGCATGAGGTCCGATCCTCGCCATGTGCGTGGCGTGTCGATCTTCCCGGCCCGTCTCAGCCGCCCAGGAGCGCCTGGATGGGGGTCCCGAGGCTGATGGCGAACGGGCGGTCGAGGGGGTCGCGGACCTCGGCGGAGGGGTCGAGGCCCATCGCCTTGTAGATCGTGGCGGCGATGTCGGGGGGGGTCACGGGGTCGCGGGCGGGGTAGGCGGCGTGGGCGTCGCTGGCGCCGTAGGAGGCGCCGGGGGGCATCCCGCCGCCGGCGAAGAGCGCCGTGTAGCAGTAGGGCCAGTGGTCGCGGCCGCCCTTGTCGGCGCCGGCGTCGGAGGTGACCTGGCCGACCCGGGGGGTCCGGCCGAACTCGCCCATCGCGACCACCAGGGTCGAATCGAGCAGGCCGCGGGCGCTCAGGTCGTCGAGCAGGGCCGAGAAGGCGCGGTCGAACATCGGCAGGATCGATCGCTTCAAGAGCGGGAAGTGCTGGCGGTGGGTGTCCCACGTCTGGTCGTAGCGGGCGCCGGTGCAGACGGTGACGACGCGGACGCCGGCCTCGACGAGGCGACGGGCCAATAAGAGGCACTGGCCGAGGTGGGGCAGGCCGCCGAACTGGCGGGCCTCCTTGGTCCGGGGGTTGTCGGGGTCGAGCCCGTACCGGTCGCGGACGGCGGCCGGCTCGCGGCCGAGGTCGAACGCGCGGCGGGCCTCGGCGCCGGCGATCAGCTCGAAGGCCTTGCGATAGTGGGCGTCGAGCCGGTCGACGGCCGGGCCGGCCTCGAGCGCCCGGTCGACGGCGTCGCGGAGCGAGCGGCGGCCGTCGACCCGGGCGGGGGAGATCCCCTCGGGCAGGGTCAGGCCGGGGACCTTGTACCCGGGCCGGCTCGGGTCGCCGGCGACGAACGGCTCGGACGGGCCGCCGAGGAACCCGGAAGACTGGCCGGGGAGGAACGAGCCGTTGTTGCTCATCCAGTCGGGCACCTGGACGAAGTCGGGCAGGGCCCGGCCCGACGGCCGGAGCTTCGCGACCACCGCGCCGATCGGCGGGAAGTTGTCGGGCCTCGGCGTCGTGATCAGGCCGCCGCCGGCGGTCGGGTCGCGGCCGGTCAGGGCGTAGTAGGCCCCGGCGTTGTGGTCGTTCACCGCGTGGTGGACCGACCGGACGAACGTCAGGTGGTGCGCCTGCCTCGCCAGCCTGGGCAGGTGCTCGCAGAAGGCCAGGCCCGGGACGGAAGTGGCGATCGGCCGGAACTCGCCGCGGACGTCCTCGGGGGCGTCGGGCTTCATGTCCCAGAGGTCCTGGCCGGCCGGCCCCCCTTCGAGGAAGAGCAGGATCAGCGACCTCGCCTTCGCCCCCGGCGCCGACGCCCGGAGCAGGTCCGGCAGGCCGATCCCGAGCATCGCCGCCGAGCCGACCCGGAGGACGTCGCGACGGGAAGGGCCGGGACCGGGTCTCCGATGGGGTGCGCTGATCCGGAGCATGGGACGGGATCCTCGTCGGGGCCGGACGTTCGACGGGGGTGCGCCCCCATGATCGCCGGTCCGGGCCCCGTCGGCGAGGGGCCGGAGGCGGCCGTCGCGGCGGGGGGTCGGGCCGGCCCCGCCTTCGCCCTCGCCCTCGCCCGTCGGCCTACCGCGACCCCGGCGGCCGACGGAGGTGCGCCAGGTATCGGTACGCGGACCGCTGGGCGAAGGCGGAGGACGGCCCAAGGGGCGTCGCCCGGGGGAGCCAGGCGGGGTGGGCCCCGCGGGGGGTCGGGCTGACCACGGCCCGGCGGGGCGGGGGGGCGAGATGCACCGGCTTGCCGACCGGCCCGAGGGTGACCGGCTTGACGACCGGCCCGGCGACCGGCCTGATGACGGGCCGGGCGGGGCTCGGGGGGTGGCCGGGCCGGGGCACCGGCCGGGCCGTCGGCCCGTGCGGGTTCGGCCGGCCGAGCCCGACGCCCGCGCCCCCCGGATGCCCCCCGGCGAAGCCGGCGAGGCCCGGGAGGCCGGCGAGCGGGACCATCGTGCCGACCGAGGCGTCGACGAAGGCGGAGGCCGAGGCGGAGGCCGGGTCGAGATGGCGGGACGGGTCGGCGGCGACGACCGTCACCCGCACCGGGTACGTGGCCGCCTTGGCGTAGGTGTGCGACCCGTCGACCTGAAAGCCGCCCTGGGGGCCGACGACGACCTTGCCCGGCGAGGACTGGCCGTCTCCCCAGTCGATCGTCGCCGCGAAGCCGGCCGCCGTCGCGGCGGGGTCGGCGGCGTCGAACTGGGCGACGAGGCCGTCGAACGGCGTCCCCGGGACGACGGCGATCGGCTCCGCCTGGGCCTGGATCGCCCGCGAGCCGGGGTCGAGCGCCCCGCCGCCGAGGTCGAGCCGCCCGACCCGCGAGGCGAGGGAGTCGGGGCCGACCCCCTCGCTGAACCAGAGGTTGCCGTCCGGCCCGATCGCCGCGCCCTGGACCCCCCGGTCCGGGGCCGCGACGAAGACCTCCGAGACGTCGCCGGCGGGCGTCACCCGGGCGGCCCGGGTCGGCCCGACCACGACGAGGCTGCCGTCGGGGGCGGCGACCAGGGCGATCGCCCCGGCGTTGAACGGCCCGTCCGGCAGCGACGCCGGCACCTCGGCGACGGCCCCGGCGGCCGTGACCCGGCCGAGGACGCTCGACGAATGATCCGTCCCGCCGACGAACCAGGCGGAGCCGTCGGGGCCCGCCGCGACCTGCGCGACGTAGACGACGTCCGCCGGCAGGGCGAACTCGGCGACGGTCCCGTCGGCCGCGACCCGGCCGACCTTGGCCGCGCCGGAAGTCGCCCCGTCGGCGAACCAGGCGGACCCGTCGGCCCCGACCGTCAGCCCGCCGGGCGAGGCGCCGGGGACCGGGAAGAGGCGGACCCGGCCGTCGACCCCGACCCGGCCGATCGCGACGGTCGGCGACGGGGCCGAGGCGGCGGGGTCATACGACGGCCAGGTGACGAACCAGGCCGACCCGTCGGGGCCGGCCGCGAGGCCCGAGGCGGTCGGGTGGTCCGCCGGCAGCGGGAACGAGGCGGTCGTCCCGTCGGGGGCGAGCCGGCCGACCTTGGCCGACCCGTCGGCGAACCAGATCGACCCGTCCGGCCCGGCCGCGATCGAGGAGAGGCCGTCGGTCGCCGGCAGGGGGAAGGTCGCCCCGGCCGTCCCGTCGGTCGCGAGCCGGGTGACGCTCGGCGAGCCGGTCCAGGCGGAGTTGACGACCCAGAGCTCGCCCCCCTTGCCGGCGAGGATGGCGCCCGGGGCGTCGTGCGGCCAGGCGAACTCGACCAGGCCCGTGGCGAGGAGCTGCCGCCCCTCCAGCCGTTCCGCCCCGGGACGCCGCGAGCGCGGCCGCCGCGGCCCGGGGGCGGTGCGCCCCGACCGCCGGCGGGATTCGAGCGGCTCGGCCGTCCGGTCGATCTTCATCACGGCAGGGTCCTCCGGGGAAGGGGCAGCCCGTTCCGGCCTGATCCCGGACCGGGCGGGGTCGCGCGGGCGGCGGTGCGCCCATCCTGAATCAAGATCGGCAATATCCGGGACGCACGGCCATCGCAACCCGGCGACCCGGGCCGACGACCGCCGCATCGCCGATCATAGCCGCGTCGGACATGTCCACGCCGCGAATTTTTGCGGAAGATTCCGCGAATCTTCCCCCCCGTCACCGCGGCCCGGCGGCCTTGCGGTCGGGGTATTCGAGGATCTTGAGCTGATGGCCGGCGACGTCGTAGCTGTACTCCTGGTAGTACGGCAGGGGCGGCAGCGCGATGTTGTTCTCCTTGATGATCTTGTCCATGAATTCCTGGTGGGTCTTGGGGTATTCGCCGTTGGTCGCCTGGTAGAGGTCGGTCGCGTGCTTGATCAGGCCGATCGAGGTCTGGCCGATCGCCGAGATGTAGGCGCTGCCGGCGACGGTGATCGGGTCCTTCGAGATCGGCCGCGGGGGCGCGACCACCGCACCCTTCTGGATCTCGGCGGGAGTCTCCTTGATGTCCTGGGTTCGCTTGCCGAGGATCTCGCGGGTCTTGGCCTTCGGGGCGGCGGCGGGCCTGGCCGGGGCGTCGTCGCAGCCGGCGACCAGCAGGGCCATCGGCACGATCAGGGCGAGGCGGGGGCTCATGGGCGGGCTCCTCGGCGAGACGGGGGCAGGCGGGGACGCATGACGATCCGGGGGGCGTCGCCACGCTCTCCGGTCCCGCGCTCGATCCGACCCGGTTCGGTCCGGCCCGATCGATGGGTCATAGGTCGTTCAGGGATCACGCCGCTCCTCGACGATCCGTTCATTGCCAACCGGCAATCTGCGGAACGCCTTTGCAAAAATTAAAGTCATACAAATCAAAAACAAAAAAAATCTAATCGCATTCGCTTGGGGCGACGCCAGCGCCTTGCGACCGGAGTAGGCGAACGCCAGGCTCACCACGGCGTAGGCCGAGACCAGGAACGCTGACGCAACGAAGATGAAGACCAGCCTTCGCTTCCGGTCGTCACTATACGGCATGGAGGGCAGGGTCTCGATGGGCTCCCCGTGCGTTGCCCTCGGACGGGGGGCGCGGGCAACGCACGAGGTTCGGCAGCGAGGGCTCAGGACAAGAGACCAGGATTGTAACTACCCCCGGACGTTCCCCCGAAGAGGTAATAGCCAGCCGTGGCCCAGAACTCGGGATCAGGAGAAACGTAACTGATTAGCGCCCCTCTTGCCCTGGTTGAGCGTCACGCTTACGTTGGTCTTTATGAACGCAACCGACCTGTCCGCCCTGGATCGCGACGCACTGATCGCCTTGGTGTAACTGATTAGCGCCCCTCTTGCCCTGGTTGAGCGTCACGCTTACGTTGGTCTTTATGAACGCAACCGACCTGTCCGCCCTGGATCGCGACGCACTGATCGCCTTGGTGCTCAAGCTCGCCTCTG
>JAABUQ010009187.1_pt1 | contig 13481 bp, 20 predicted proteins | sample 5560001 | NCBI WGS metagenome assembly JAABUQ01 (sample SAMN10711888, study PRJNA513371) | rock metagenome | isolation source: Antarctica rocks | place: Antarctica: Victoria Land, Finger Mt nord | collected 2015-12-18 | reverse complement strand
AAGGCAGTATAGAGATATGGACGTCAGCGTTTACGCTTGCTGAAGTCTTTAAGAAGAAATGCGATGCTTCAACCCATTCCAGCCTGCCGCCTAAATACGATACAAATTTTGAAGACTATCTCTCTAATGACCATGTGATTTTGGTAGCGGTGACTCGGGACATTGGAGCATATGCGCGCCGCTTGCTGCGGGTACATCCTGACCTCAAAAAGCCACAAGATGCAATTCACCTCGCCACCGCAGCACTTCACGATCTAGACGAGTTTCATAGCTACGACGACAAGAATATCTTGCCGCTAGATGGCCTCATCGATTGCCAAAACGGCTCCAAGCTTACGCTCAAAAAGCCGGACGATCCGCCGCCAGGTCGTCCGTTGGCGCTGCCTTTATCGCTAAATCCCTAGTCTTAGCCTTCGACTTTTCGAGCAACCGATGCGGCACTCAACCTTTGGTGCAACCGCTATGGCGTTGTGGTGGTGGACGCGCGCTTTTTTTCTGCGTTCGCTCCGCCTCAATCTTCGCGACCTCCTCCTTCGGAACCGCAGCAACGGCTCCAACGAACTTCTTTAGTTCGTCCTCCGGAATCAGCGGGTCCGGTTCGCGTTTCGCCATGAACCGATGTTTATCGCGATCAGCGCTGCATTGCCTTGGTCGTCTCGCTCATCGGACTGAAGCCGCCTCTCCATCCGGGCTTAGTTTCGGCAAGTATATAATAACCCTAAAAAGGTGCCCTCCCGTGTAGTGCGGGAAGGGGGCGCCCCGAATCGTGTCTCGCGACAGTTTGGACGTTCTTCTTGAAGCGGTGCCGGACGTTGCCGATCGCGCTGCCTTTGCGCGCGTGCTCGAACAGGTCGGCGACCTATACCCGCATGCCGAGATCACCGTTCGTTATTATCTTGGCAAGGTTCGTGATGTGACGCTGCTCTTAAAGGCGAGACTGCCGGCGGACGAGAAATTGGCGCGTACGCTCGCACGGCGACGAGTAAAACCATCCGAGCCTGGTTCCCCTGTAGCATAACGTAACCGGCGACGCAATCGGGCCAACCGCAACGTCGTGACTGTCTCCCCTCTCGTATGAGATGCGGAGCCTGTCTCGCGACCCACGGAAGGACCCGAGAGCATGGGGCAACAGCGCTGGCAGCGGCACCGCATGGCCGCAGATTTCTCGCTCGACGCCGACTTCGAGCCGCAGGATCTCGACCCGTACGAAGCGCCGTCGAGTCTGGCTGTGCCGATCGTGGTCGACGGCATGGAGATTGGCGCGAGCTACGGCGGCGACCCGTACGAGGACGCCGAGATTGCGCTTCTGGGCGATGGATACTTCCGGGAACTCGCGAGTGCACCGCCCGACCCGCGCGCCGGCTACGTGCGGGAGCCGATCGATCCCGTCGTGTTCGGCGAAGATTACCTGGGCGCGAGCCCAGGGGCGCTCATGCGTCACTGGACGCAAGACCTGCCGGCCGAACAACGGGCGGGGTCGGGTGGCGGCCGCGGGCGACGTCGCACGAAACCCGTCGAAGTCTTTGGCGGGGGTGGTTCGCCGGCGGGGAAGGGGCTTGCATCGGTGGCCCCGTCGCAGCGCATGGTCGCGTGGATCACGCGGGCGACCGTTGAATTCTACCGGCAGCGGCCGGGCGTCGCGCGCGCCGTCGTAGCACAGCTCGCGGCGTACGTCCAAATCGAGCGCCAGGCACCGGAGCCCCCGCAGGAGCGCATCGTTGTGCCGCGTCGACTGCGGCGCAACTTCGAAGTGTGGGGCCTTTCGGAGGAGCAGGCCGCGCTCGCTCGCGTCGTTCGCGGTGCGGCTGATTACACGCTCGAAGCGTACGCGCTCACGCACGATCGCCAACGCGTTCTCGAACGCGACGGCGCAACCACGACCGCCGAAGCGCCGCTCGCCGCAGCGTAGAGCATGGAAAAATCCGGCGCGATGTGCTATGCTAATCGCGCCTCGCAATGCGCCCAGTGCTCCCCGTGGAGCGCGCAATTCATGTGCATCATCTGTGCAAGAATGGCGATGTGTTGAGATGGCGCGACCGACGAGGTTGCGCCCCGATGCAACGAAGGCGCTGCTCGACGCGCTTCGCGATGGAGCATCAGTCGTCGAAGCGTGTGAAGTGGCCCGCATCAAGCCGCGAACTTTTTACGCGTGGCTAAGCCGGGCGAAGAACGACAAGGATGCGCTTCAGAGCGTCTTCGTGCAGTTCCGCGATGAAATAATAGGGGCGCAAAAGGCCGGCACGCGCAAGCGTATCGATGCGCTTCTTGCGATGATCGAATCGTCGTCGCAAGCGCGTACATCCACTTTCGAGCGGCCCGCTAACGAGCGATGAGAATTGATGCACGTCCTCGGCGAGGCGTCTTCTCTATAAGGGCCCTCGAAAAGTGATGACATTATCGCACGAGGTGGCATCCCGACGCTGTATGCACAACACCCTCGATAACGTTCCCTTATCGCATGAGATTGCCCCTGATGACCCTCCAAAAACCAACATTATCAGTGGACCATTATCGCATGACTTAGCGGTCTCGGACGGTCCTGAAACGACGCTTGAACGGGTCGAATCGTACGCTTCCGAAGCGCGCTCGGCTGCAACGCGGCGCGCGTACCGTGCCGATCTCGAACATTTCTCGCGCTGGGCGCGGGCGGCCGGCGAGACGGTTTTTCCCACTTCGGCGACGACGCTTGCGCTGTACTTGACGCAGATGGCCGACGCCGGGGCGAAGTATGCGACCATCTGCCGGCGCATCGCGGCGATCAACGGCGTGCACAAGGCGGCGGGCTTCCCTTCGCCTAGCGGCGATGCGCGCGTGCGCGACGTCGTGCGCGGCATATCGCGCGTGAAGGGCACGGCGCCCAAGCGCAAAGACGCCCTGACGGTCGACCTCTTGCGCACGTGTCTGGGTACGCTCGACGGGTCGCTACGCGGGACGCGCGATCGTGCAATCCTACTGCTTTGCTTCTCGGGCGCCTTCCGGCGCAGCGAGCTCGCGGCGCTGGACGTCGCGGACCTCAAGTTCTCCCGGCGCGGGCTTGCCGTAACGCTCCGGCGTTCCAAGACGGACCAGGAGGGTGCGGGCGAAGCGGTCGGTGTTCCGAATGTCGCGCTCGCGGCGCTGTGCCCCGTACGCGCCGTCAAGGCGTGGCTCAAGGCTAGTGGCATCACCTCTGGCGCCGTGTTCCGCACGATCGTACGCGGAAAGCCGACCGAGCAATGGATCTCGGGCGCCGCAGTGGCGCTGCTCGTGCAACGCGTCGCGCAGGATGCTGGCGTATCGGGTGACTTCGGTGGCCATTCGCTGCGGGCCGGGTTCGTGACGAGTTCGGCCGCCGCGCGGGTGCCCGATCGCGACATTGCGCGCACGACCCGCCACAAGAGCCTCAAGATTCTGCACGGCTACGTGCGGCGCGCGAATCTTTTCGACGATCTCGGCTTGACGGAGATTATGCGCTGATTGCCACGAGGGCCGATGTTCGGATGGATATTGGCCCGCTCGATCTCCGCGTGCTGTGCATCGCGGTGCGAGCGCGTGCTAACGGCGTGCGATCGATGGCGGAGTGGGATGCCTACGAGTCTGCGGCGTGGTTTCGAGCGCATCTAGCGGGATTGCCACTGACGGCGCTCGCGCCGGACGAGGCGCGCGGCGTAGCCGCATGCATTGTGCGGGTCGGGGCGATCGTTGCGCGCCTGGGGCGCTACTTACCTACGTTTCACGAGGGACATCGCGAACTCAGATGACGGTCACAGAGAAGTGCGGGAGCTGCCTGCTTAATGCGGGCGAACATCATTGCCGCTGGTGCGGCGCGTCGGTGTGCGGTGCGTGCGTGAGCATGGATACGTTGTGCCGGCGTTGCTCGTCGCTGCGAGCGGACGGATAACGTCGCGCCGCGAAGGACGCGTGCGATGGACGAGCTTGGTCCCGTCGAGTCGGCGATCTTCGAAGACGACGTGCGTGAGATACGGCAGGGTGCGTCGCAGGTCGTGCAGCGACCGCGGTGGCAGGACCGGGCCGATCTGACGTGGCGGCTATTGCGGATTGCGCAATATGCGCTGCGTTGCGCGGCGCAGGTCGATGGGCGCATCGACCCCTTGCTCATAGCGGCGACGAAGCTGGCCGAGACGATCGACGCCGAGCGCGTCATTACGACGGAGCGGCGTAAGGCACGGCGCGAGTATCGGCCTCAAGGCGACATTCATACTTAGCCACTTCGGGAGCGCGGCGTCCAAAGGCGCTGCCGGCCCGGCATAACCATCGGCTTCGTCTCGTGGACGTTGCGCAATATCCAGCACCACGGTCCTTCGGCCCAACGCTCCCTCGAGACGTCGGCGAATGGCACGATGTCGACGAGGTCGCAGATGGCGACGAGTGCGCCCCGCGTCGCGTCGAGCGGAACCTCGCGGCTCGTCCATCGCGCGATCTGCCGAACGTCCTCCGCCGTCACGGAGCTCGACGCGTGGATCCAGAGCGGCCCGCGGTATGCGGTGCGCCAGGTTCTATTTTCGATGCGCTTGCCGGCGTGGACGATAGCCCACGCCCAAGCGGCGCGTACCGATAGCGCTGGATAGCCCGCGGCGATCGCGCGCGTCTCGGCGACGTATTGCGCTGAGGTCGCCGAGCAATCGGCGCATGTACGTCGCTCCGGTCGCGCCGGCGCGTGTGCGCAGATGCAGCAAAGTCCTTGTTCGACCGCGGCAGCGCGCACACGAAGCTTACGGTCGGCGCTCGCTCTCGAGCACTTGGCGCACGTGCTCCGACCCTGACGGGCCGCTCGCGTAGCGCAGATGGAGCAGAGTCCCAGTTTCGCCGCCATGGCGCGGCGCGCGCGCTTCGCCTCGGCCGCTTTCGTCACTCGCGGTCCTGCGGCAGGGGGAGTGATCTGGATTTAGGGTTCGCGACGAGAGTTTGCGCTCGACGCTCGATTGTGTCGACTGTCTCTTTTGCGGAAATGCGGCCTCCTGCGTTGTAATACGCGTTGAGTGCTTTGGCGACGGCGTTAAAGAAGTCGAGCATCTCATCGGTCGTGACCATCAAGGCGTGGCCCCATAGGCGTGCACTTGTGCGTACAACTTGGCGGTTACGTTCGTAAGCGCGCGATCAACGGCGCGTTCGGTCGCTTCGGTGCGTTGTTCGGGCGTTGCGATTTTGGTGAGTTCTTCGTGATAGAGGTCGAGCAGTTGCTCGGCGGTCGTCTTGGGCATGGAATGCTCCGATCTGGCCCTGGGCGGGCGCGGTCGTGGTTGCGATGCGGGGATGGGCGGCGGCGTTCAGTCGTCTTCGTACTCGATTTCGTAGTCGTCGTCGTCGTTCTCGACGGTGTCGGCGTCTTCGTCGATTTCTATCAATTCCGGATCCGGGTCCGCGGGTGGTATCTCGCGGTAGTACAGTGCCAGCGAGCCATCGTCGTTTAGGCTGAAGCTGTTCATCTCCGGATGCTCCTTGCGTGCGCGCTCGAGTGCGTTGATTGCCTCTTGCGCGCCTGGGATGAGCCGTACTTGGTACCAGGGGCCGCCTGAGTGATAACGGATGTAATTCACGCAACGCTCGATGTCGCCGTTGCGGTATTCCTGCTTCGCCATTGCGAGCCACTTACGAGCGATTGTCTCGTGCCCAAAGCGCTCATGGGTCGCGTTCACGGAAGCACCGCGACATCGTGCAGAGGCACGAACGCCTCCGGTTCGTTCGATCCATTCATGCACGGGCCGCAGACGTAGCAGTCACCGCTCGCCCCGCCGGCTCCGACGTATTCAACGTCGTGCGTGCATCCGTCAAGCATCATCTCGCAACACGTCGGGATCGTCTTGTCGGCCATCGTGATCTCCATTCCGGCGCACCCGTTCGGGCCGCGCACTGATGTTTATGTTGTGTCCCTATAGTACAGCATCGGGAGTGGCCGCGTCAAGCGTCTAGCTCCAAAAAATTCACTCTAACCCCTTGCGCTTAGGGCATCCCTCGCGTATACTATAGACATAACATAAACAACGTCAGCGCCCGATATGGGCCAGAACGGAGACGCGGATGCTTAGTATCTCGAACCCCGCTATCAGCGCAATGATCACTCCCGGCTCGCCGGTAGTCAGCACTCAGGGCGTTCAGGCGACGCTCGCATCGTTTCCTGAAGCGCTTCTCGATCGCTGCGCAGCGTTCGGCATCAAAGTGCGTGCGCTCGGCGCGCGTGAAAAATACCAGTCAGCGTCACCCGCGCTCGTCCGCCTCGGCGTCAATGTCGACGCCTGGCCCGTACCGCCCGCCGGTCTCTTCGTCGTCGAAGAGCGCACGCTGTACTTGCGGTCCGCTACGCCGATGACGATCGCCCATGAATTCGGCCACGCGCTCGACCGCATGCTCGGCGGCGGCAACTACCTCAGTGGCCAGGACCGCGCGATACGTTCCGCGTTCGCCAATGCACTCAAGTTCGTAACGCTTTACGCCGCGACTGGCTTCGATGAATACTTCGCCGAGTCCGTTCGCGCGTACGTCGGAATCAACGACCCCGCCTCGCCTTGGCCACCCGTAACGCGCGAGCGCCTCCGGGAAGTTGACCCTGCCATGTACGGGATCGTCGCTGGCATCTTCGAGGTTGCGGCGTGAGACGCATGATCACGCGCATGGAAGACGCTCGCGCACAAGGCGGCGCAGCGACCGTCATGCATGATCGTGATAGTAGCTTCAGGGTTCAGGGTCGCAGTGCGACCTACCGCGTCGAACTCATCACGCCGCACTTCCTAGTGTGTAACTGCCCCGCGTCGGTCTACGGCAATGCGTGCTGGCACATCCCGGCGGTCGGGCTGTTCCTCGTGAAGCATCCCGAGGTAGCGAAGGCGCTCGGTGCGCCGGTCGAGACGTGCCGCTCGTGCGGCGACGTGTTCGCCAACGGCATCGGCGACACGTGCGACGCCTGCGCCGAGGTCATCGCGCTATGAGCGCGGCGTACGATTTCGCCGACTGTTGGCCACCACTCAAACCCCCGTCACTAGACCAAGGCTGCCTCAGTATCCACGAGAGTGGCGTTCGCTGTTCGCGTCAGGTCGATCATTTCGGCAAGTGCATTGCGCGATCGCTGCTCGGCGACGTGATGGCTACGTGGCTGCGCTCGCTGCAACGTTTAACCCCGGCCGCGCGCGGTCTCATGGAGTTTGAATTCGGATGGCCAAAAAACGCGAGGCGCCGATCGAGGGCGATGAGGCGGAAGCAATCGCGCGCCTTCGCGGCACTGGAACTAAGGATAAGCCGCGCGGCGATGCGACGGCCTCCAAGGAAGGCCGCATCAATTGGACCGGCGTGCGCGAAGAGTACGTCACCGGCACAGAAACGTTTGCGCAACTTGCGCAACGCTTAGGCGTGCCTGTCAAGACATTGGAATACCATGCTGCCGAACTCAGGGAAAGCTCGGGTAGTACTTGGGGCGAGCTTAGGGCGTCATTCCGCGAAGACGTAGCGCGTCGTTTTCGTTCGGAAGCCACCGCGAAGCAAGTCGATGCGGCCCTCGGGGTTCATGAGGCCCAGGCGCAATGGACGCAGAAATTGGTCGATGCGGCGCTCCCGGTTGCGATCGACGCGCTTGAAGGTGGCAGCGTCGTTGGCGTTGAAGCGGTGCGCTCGGCGGTGTCGGCGCTTGCGGCCCAGCGCAAGGTGCACGGCCTCGATCGTGTGCCTCTGAAGGTCGAGGTCACGGGAGAAGATGGCGGTCCCATTGAGCACGACATCCCGCTCGGCGGAAGGCTCGATGCCGGCATCGCGGACCTTGCAAAGCGCGCTCTCGAAGCTGTCTTTGGGGAATCTGCCAACTCCGGCTGAACGTAAGTTAGTCGCTCGCGCGCACCCCGCATTCTTCGCGTGGACCTATTTCAAAAACGACGACGGCAATCCAATTACGCCGGCGACGGTCCACATGGAATGGTACGACATCTTCCTGCGCATGCTGCGCGGAGAGTTGCAATTCGTCGGCATTCAAGCGCCGAAGTCGCACGCGAAGTCGACGATTTTCTCCAAGATCGTCCCGCTCTGGCTAACGTGCGTCGACAATCCGAATGTTCGGATCATCAACGGTGCGGTCAACTCGGACCTTGCGGAGCGCTTCATGCGCGCCAACCGCCGCGAACTCGAAACGAACGCCCTACTCATCGAAGATTTCGGGCCATTCAAACCCGACCCGGCCGAGAAGTGGACGCAGACGGAGTTGATCGTGCGGCGCGACTCGACGTCGCAGTCGCCCACGTGGCGCGCGGTCGGATCGCAGAAGCCGGTGCAGGGCGGTCGATCGGACTGGGTGATCGGCGACGATCTTGCCGACCTTGAAAACTCCATGACGCAGCGCGGCCGCGACAAGCTCCAGGAGTGGTTCGAGGGTGATCTCGCCGGAACGCTCGAGCCCGCAGGTCGCTGTCTCGTTATCGGCACGGCTAAGCATAACGACGACTTGCTCATGCGCATCGAGCGCAAGGCCAAGGAGTCGCGAACCGGATGGTTCTTCAGGCGCTACGATGCGATTGTCGATGAAGAGACGAAGCGGACGTTGTGGCCGGCGCGCTGGGACTGGGATGCGCTGCAGACCAAGAAGAACGCGATTGGCTCGCTGACGTTCAATCGCGACTACCGCAACGTTGCGACCAATGACGAGACGTCGCTTTTTCCCTTGGCGATGCTCGAACGCGCCAAGAACCCTGACCTCGTCATGGCCGAGACGTACGGTGGCGACGACGGCGAGACGGACCTCGTTAGCGCCGCGATCGACCTTGCCATCATCGAAGACGAGCAGCAAGCGCAGAAGGCCGACGGGGACTACACGGTCGTGCAAGTGTGGGCGAAGGCGGCTAGTGGCCGTCGGCGGCTACTGTGGGGCATGCGCAAGCGTGGTCTCGGTATGACGCCGCAGATTTCCATGGCGGAATCGACCTTACGCCGCTATCCCACGCTGCGCACGGCGACGGTTGAAGCGAATCAGGCGCAGCGATGGTTCGCATCTTCGCTCTTGCTCGCGAGTAAGGGCGACCTACCCATCCGCAAGCATGTGACCGGCAAGGGCGTGCGCGTCGATGTGTACGAGGGCATCCCGTCGCTGCAGGCGTTGTTCGAAGCGGATATGGTCGAGTTGCCATACGGCGACGCGCGTTCACGCGAGTTTGTCGACATTTTTGTAAACGAATTGCACGGCCTCGGCGTCGAGGCGCACGACGATACCGTGCTCGCGTTCTGGCTGAACGAAGTCGGCCTCAAGAAACTTGACGCGCCGAAGAAGACGCCGTGGGTTGCCGGCGTCGTGCGCTCACGATAGGACGGTGCCGTTAGGCCAAGAGGAGTGCTCGCATGTCGCTTGTCGATCGCGTGCGCTCGGCCATGCGCCTCAGCGCGCCGGCAGCGCTAACCGTAGCGCCGACCGCTCCTGCTATTACTGCTGCGGCAGCGCCAGCGCAAACGCGCTCGCCACGCGGTGGCATCGGCGTCGTGTCGTCCGGCGGCCGCAAGTTCGAGACGCGCCGCTCGTCGATGCTGTTGCGGCGTTTCTCTGAGCAGAACGTCTGGGCGCGCGTAGCCATCAACCGGCGTAAGCGCGAGATCGCAAAAGCGCCTTGGTCGATCGTGCGCATCGACAATACGAAAGCCTCGCCGAAAAAGAACGTCGTCAAAGAGGCGTTCGAGTTGTTCAATTTCGTGAACGACACGAAGATTTCACTGTCGTGGCTCCTCAATATGATCGTCGAAGATATCCTCGTTCTTGACGCCGGCACCGTTGAAATCGAACGCACGGCCAGTGGCAGGGTCGCCGCTTTGTGGCCGCTCGACGGCGCGACGATCGCACCGAGTAACGCGTGGGACGGGTCGGATCAAAAGGCGCCGCGGTACGAGGAATGGCGCAACGGGCGCGTCGTCGCCCAGTACAAGAACGACGATCTCGTGTATATGATGGCCAACCCTCGGACGAACTCCGTCATTGGCCTCTCGCCACTCGAAGTGCTCATCGACACGATCGAGGCCGACCTGTACGGCGAAGATATGGAATACCGGCTCATGCGCAAGACGGCGCCGGCCGGCATGCTATATCTCGGTTCGGCTCCCGACGCGGAGCAGGTCGATGAATTCCGCGAGTTGTGGGCAATGGACATTGCCGGGCAGGACAACGTGGCCATCCTCGGTGGCGGTGCCAACATCGACGAGACCGGTAAAGTCGTCGCCGGTTCGGCGCCGACGTGGACGCCTTTCACGCGCAGTGCCGCCGAAGAGCAGCGTCGCGAGTACATGAAGTGGCTCGCCACGAAGGTCGCGGCCGCGTTCGAGATGGACCTGCTCGCGTTCAACTTGTCCGAGTCGGTGCACCGCAGCGTCGGCGCGAATATGCAATCCAAGACGGACGACGGGCTCATTGCGCTCGCCGACACGATCGCCGACTACATCACGCGCGAGATCATCTGGCAGATCGACCCCACGCATAAGCACGGCTTCCGGTTTATGAACTTGACCAAGCGCGATGCGAAGTCTGATTCGGATATCGACCGCACGTATATGTCGATTGGAGTTACGACGCCAAACGAGATCCGTGCGCGGATGGGCCTCGATCCGGTAGAGTGGGGAAATCGCCCGTGGCCGGCCGAGGTGGCGAAGGCCATCGACCCGGCCCAGGAGGGTGAAGGAGAGGCCCCGGGTGGTACTGGAAGCGGGTCGCCGCCCAAGGACCCGGATAAGGCGGACGACGATGATTCGAACGAGGACGACTCCTCAGACGCGTAAAGACGAGCCATAGCGCGTGAGCGACGACGGCAATGCGTTTCCCCATGTTGGCGAGATTGGGAAACGCACCATTGCAGATTACCGTGCGCGCCTGGAGATGGTCGCACGCGAACGTGATTGGTGGCGTGAAAAAGCAATCCTCGCGCAGATGGAATCCAATCGCCTCGGTGCGGAAGCCTTGCGCGCGATTGAGGTAGTTGCGACGCCACATTATTCGACACGCATACGTATCGCGCGAGTCGCCATACGCGCCTTGGCGTGGTTCGTCCGATGCGCCCTGTACAGCAGAACATCTCGTGAACAAGACTAGCCTCGTTATTGCAGCCGCGCTTCTGGCGATTGTAGTCGGTACGATCATGTTCGCGACAAGAGATGTACATGCGGACCCAGCTCGGGCCGTTGTAATCTGCCCTCATGGACGTGTTATCGCGCTCGCGGCCAGCAGGGCCGTCGGCCACTACGCCGTAGCCGTTACGTGCAGTGACACGCCCGGCACAGTGACTCGGGAGATATTGCAATAATGCCTATGCCGCCGTCGTACGATGACCACATCGTTCGCGTCACCCTAACGCGCGATGCGCAGGGGAATTTCACCGGCATCGTCGGTCACGCCGGCGCTCATGAGGACGACGATCGTCTGCGCGATGCGTGCCAGGAGCTCACCGATAAGCTGAACGAGGCCGGGCACCCAGTGTCCGACTACCGGATCGAGCGCGCGTGATGATCACGCCCCGTATTCCATGTTCAGAGACAGCGTGTCTGTTCGAGCATGGCCATAGCAGTCGACATTCATTCGATTGCCAGATAACGTATATCACTTCGACCATGCGACCGCCGGTGCCGATGCAACCAAACACGTCGTTGTTCGTTCCTGTTCTCGGGTGCGAGTGTGCTGGATGCGTGCGCGTGTGTCCGTGCGGGCACGTGGCGCACCACCACACCTATCATTGCGATGGCAGGATCGATTGGGGCTGCCCGGCAGATGGATGTAACTGCTCTCTGAACCCGATCGAAGCGCTTGCAGCGGGGTATCAGCTTCCCGAGGCGAAAGCGCGAGAGCGCGGGCGTTTTTGGCTCCTTTTTCGCTTAGCGCATGCGACTCGCGCCGTCCTCACTTCCCTTTGGCATCGCGTGCCGCTTCATGGCTAGGTGGGTCTCCGAACAGGAATACGCTGTAGCGGTTGTCGCCCGGCGTAAGGCGGAAAAGGTATTGCGCACCATGGAAGTGCTCTATGCCAAAGCGCAGAATGAGTTGGCCGATCTCCAAGGTGATCTGATCTGTGCCGAAAGAGAATTCGGGCCGCGACCTAATGGTGAGATTCCTCAAGGCTGCGGCATCGATAAAGCGGTCGCAAATGATGCGGCGTCGCCTCTACGTAAGCGCTTACGTGCGCGTCTAGCCGAGCGCAATTATTACGCCGAGCACTTGCATCGGTGCGTGAGGGAAAACGAAGCGCTCCGAACGGAGCGTATTTCGCTTATCGATCATGCGGATTCGTTAGAGCGCCAACTAAACGTCACGGCAAAAGCGATCAAGATGGCAGAATCCCGGGATTTCCGGACGGCTGCAATAGGCTTTGCGCTCGCACAAATCGCGTATTGGCTTCGCGCACGCTTCGTTAAGGAGTCTTTGTGACCGATCCAGAGAATCGCAAGGCGCTCGGCCAACTCGCCGGCATGGTATCGTCGTCCGTCGCTGCCTTGCGCGAGTGCTACAACGCCGAGAGTACCGGCGCAACGCCGAGCCCGATCGCGACGAATCGCATGATGGCGCTCCAGGCGCTCATGCAGACGCTCGAGTTTTGGAGCCAGTTGCTTTTGGCGCAGGCACAAGATCCAAAACCACCGGCTGACGTATCGCAGATGTGTGCAGCGGATTATACGCCGACGTCAGCATAATGTCCGCGCATTCTCCGTGCGTCGATCCCCACGACGATCGCGAGCCAAAGAAGCCGCTGACGCGACTCGACCAGCCTGCATCGTACTTGTGTTGCACGTGCTGGGCGAAAGTTACTGGTACGGCCGGAACCTTGCCTGACGTGGCGCGCGCGCACGAAGCCACGCACAGAAAGTTGTCATGATCACTCATACTGGTCCCCGCGCGCGCTTATGGATCGAATATTCATCAAATCGCGCAAAGCGTCGATCTAGTAGCTCGTCGATAGCGTTTCGCGCCCCGAAGCGAGGCACGATCGCTGGAACACGGCCGTGGGTAGACGCCCCGAATCTCGCCGATGTTGTCAGGCGCGATGTTGCAGCGAGGCGTGAGAAGCGTCGCGCTAGTTTGCCGAAAACCGAAGTGCCGCCATGGCAACCCGAGGTTGAGCGCGCAAAGACACCGCGGGCGCCCCGTACACCATCGCAGGATGCCATCGACCTCAACGAATGGATTCGCGCAAGAAGCGCACCGGTATCAATTCTCGGACGCCAGTATCGCCTAATTTCGTAGCACAACACCTTTCGTAACCATACCGTAACCGCGTAGCGCCGGCAGGCGCACAAAGGGAGATTCCTCGTGCGTCTCGGCGTCTTATTTGCTGCTGCTCTTGCGGCCGTGCCTCTTGCGTCATGCTCGAACGTCCCGTCGTCTGGCTGCGTGCAATACAGCGCAACGACAGGACCCGACGGTAAGCCTACGGCCACCGGAACGATCATCGCGTGTCCGTCGCCCGCGCCGTCGATGACCGGCTCGATTGTGCCGGTCGGAACACCGTCGCCGAATCCGTCCCCAATTGGAACGCCGTCGCCGCCGTCGA
>JAABUQ010009185.1_pt1 | contig 13483 bp, 8 predicted proteins | sample 5560001 | NCBI WGS metagenome assembly JAABUQ01 (sample SAMN10711888, study PRJNA513371) | rock metagenome | isolation source: Antarctica rocks | place: Antarctica: Victoria Land, Finger Mt nord | collected 2015-12-18 | reverse complement strand
ATCTGGCTCGGCTGCTGCATCGTCATCAAGAAAGGCGATACGTGCGCCTTTGGCTATACTCAATCCACTATTGCGTGCTCCAGACAAGCCTTGTAGATTACTATTCTCTATACTAATAATACCCACTATATCTGTTCGCACTCGCTTGAACAAATAAGGGTTGTGGTCAATAACCACAATGATCTCTCGAGGCGGTGTACTCTGTTGTTGAATAGACTCTACTGCTGCCACAAGGTCATTCCACCGTTCTTCTGTATACGCACAGATTATGACTGAAACATCGAGTATGTTGTTTGTCATTGCATTAGCAATCCTCTCTTGAGATAGCGTTGTACCAAAGCAGAACTGCGTCGCACAATTTGCCACACAAAAGTTCGGACGTTGGTATACATAGCCAATACGGCTGAAAATTTTTGCTCATTAAGCAATACCGCGAGTGCTTCCACGCTAGTGTCTGGTCTCACCATAAGGCGTGGCAGTGTGAAAGCATCGCTTTTTGCTGAACTAAACTGATGTTTAACCGCGCAAGCAGATGTAAACCCCACTTCTCGAACCTGCTTTCGGATAGTAGTAGTGTAGTACCCATAAGGGTAGGCAAAGCTCACTATTTCTTGACCCAGGTGTTGTTCTAACAACCTTTTGCTTTGCACAATCTCGTCCTGAGTTATAATGTGAGAAAGCATATCGAGCCGATAATGGTGGTGGCTATGTGCGCCGCATTCTATGCCATATGTACTAAGTTTTAGTAGTTGATCCCATGTGAGCATCGGACGTGCAGATTCACCTTCATGTTTCAGCCAACAGCTTGTGTCATTGACAAAAGCAGTGGCAACATACAGCGTTGCCACAAATCTGTATCGTTTGAGTATCGGTAGGACTTCTACAAAAAAATCGGCAAAGCCATCATCAAATGTTAAAATAACAGGTTTCTCAGGCAACGCAACGTCTTCCTGCGACAATCCGTTCATAAACTGTGTTACTGTAATAGGGGTATATAATTGTTGATGAAGATATAACATGTGTTCGGCAAACAGCGACGGCGATACAGTAAACTGCTTGAATTTACGGTTAGTCGAGTGCGAAATACTGTGATACATGAGTATAGGCACTTTTCTCTTTCCGAGTTGGGCCAACATTCTACTCACCTTTCTCTAAAGTTATTTCGTCAATTCTCGGTCTGCTTCTGTCTGGTTAGGCATATACCCTGTAGTTGTTACGCTACATTGCCGCTTTTTTCGTATACATCACGAACGAACCATTACAAAACGATCTCGTTAGAAGGCAAGGGTTCCTCAGGTGTTAAATATAAAGGCGTAATATGCTGTCTTTCTGCCAGAGGCGAAACAGTATACATGCGCTCTTTCACAATTGTTTTTAACACGCGCCAACCATCGCGGAACGTGCGTAGATTGCTCTGACCGAACATACGTGGTCGTTCAAAACTAGGAACCTCAACAACCTTTAGATTGGCTTTGCATATACGTATATTGATGAGTGTCTCAATTTCAAAACCATCACAGTCAATTTCTATATAGTCGAGGCAATACCTCCAAAAAGCATTGTAGCCGTAGCATAAGTCACTATATTTTGCTTTGAAAAGGATATTGACTAAAACCCCCAAGCCGTAGTTTCCAAGAGAACGCAATGGTGTAATATCATGGCTACCGCCCCCTTTAAGAAAGCGCGACCCCTTGGCGAAATCATCACCTTGTATAAGTGCTTTAATAAAACGTGGTATCTCGTTCGGATCAGTTGACCCGTCAGCATCTAGCATCACAATGATATCACCCGTACAGGCAGCAAAACCGAGTCTTAGAGCGTCGCCTTTGCCTCTCTTCTCTTGTTTGATAATATGGATTGTTGGAAGCAGTTGCTGTGCCACTGCGATAGTATCATCGCTTGAATGTCCATCGACTAAGATGACTTCACTGACGAAAGATGGAATCTTGGGTAGCACATGAATGAGGTTTGGAGCTTCATTATGTGTTGGAATGACTACGCTCACACATGGGTACGATTGATTTTTTTCCATGAGTTTCTATCCTATTTACTCAGCATAGCTGATTGCGCTTTACTTAGACACGTACTCAAATGTTTGGCTAGCGTGTGGACTTGTTCAGTTAGACTACTCATAAGAGTCCCGGAAATAACATAGCTTTCTACCTCGTTGGCTTCAGCTATGTCACGCCACGCTACTTCAGTCGCAGGTTCTTCACTTGCCCAGAGGAAAGTGATTTTGCCAGGGTAACGGGTAGGAGCATATCCTGCCGCTAGCCAGGTAAAAATACCCACATAATCTTTGCGTAGTGCTTCAACTGGCGGGAACATTCGATCAAGCCTTGCATCAATCTGTAACAACTGCGCGAAGTCTTGCAGTCGCGCATCGTTCGACGAGTGCAGATATCTATACAGGTGTCGTAATACATGCCGTAAACCCAGAAACCAATTCGCCTGCTTTTCCTGGCTACATCGCATTAGCCTGCCAACGCGATTGATTACAATGCGAAGTAAGCCTAGATAGGCAGGTTGTGCGGGACCTATCAGAAACAAGAGATCGACGTTCTGTCCTTCCGCATGAAGTTGTCGCGCCATTTCATAGGCCAGAAGCCCTCCATTACAAAAACCGCCGAGAAGATACGGACCCGCTGGCTGAAAGGCGCGAAGGGATGCAACATGCTGGGCTGCCATATCCTCGAATGTAGCTGGTATATGGATGCCATCAACTCTATACGGCTCCAGAACGTAAAAGGGCTGTTCTTTGCCCAACATACCCGCCAGGGTAAAGCAATAAAAAGCCCCTCTCGTCCAATCTCCATGCAAAAAGAAGAAAGGGTTCCTTGTTCCATCTGTCCGCACGGCTACAAGAGGATAGCTAGAAACTTTCTCTTCATCCATGAGAGCATTGTCAAGCTGTTCTATGGTTGGGCCAGCAAAGAGTGTTGCGAGCGGAATCTTCCTGCCACTGACCTGTTCAAATTGATTAACCATACGAGCAGCGAGTAAAGAATAGCCACCCAGAGTGAAAAAGTTGTCTCTGATTCCGACAGGCCGTGTATCTAACAACTCTTCCCATATTTGTATCAAGTGGGAATGCACTATCGATGTCGGCGGTACATAGGTTTCTTCTGTTGTGCGCTCCGTCTGTTGTGGTATCGGTAAGGCGCGTCTATCTATTTTGCTATTGTGCGTCAGAGGGAGCGTGTCCAGGACCATGAAAGCTGAAGGTACCATGTACGCTGGTAGCCTCTCTGCCAGGTAGCTCCGCAGAGTCTTAATGGTGAGCGTTTGCCCTTGAGTTACGACAACATATGCAACTAGTCGTTTGTCGCCAGGAATATCCTCACGGACCACGACCACCTCCTGAGCCACCGATGGATGCTGACTGAGGACTGCATCTATCTCACCCAATTCGACGCGGAAACCCCGAATCTTTACTTGATCGTCGATCCGCCCCAAAAACTCTACATTCCCATTAAGCATGTAGCGGGCAAGGTCTCCTGTCTTATAGAGGCGAGCATCAGCGTTTCGACTCAAAGGGTTAGAGACAAAGCGCTCAGCAGTCAACTCTGGACGATGAAGGTAGCCACGTGCTAAGCCTGTACCACCAATATAGATTTCGCCCGGCACACCAACAGGCACTGGCTGTTGATATGCATCTAAGATGTAAATTTGTGAACCAGGAATAGGTCTACCAATAACACTGCCTGAAGCAAGCTCTAAGGCTGCTGTTGTCAGTGGGTAATAGGTGACAAAGACGGTTGTTTCAGTTGGACCATACATAACGACGAGTTGAGGAGCCTGATCGCCTTGCCGATCAACCCACGGCTTCAAACTCTGAACTTCAAATGCTTCACAGCCAAAGATAACCAGACGCAAGGCCAGAGACCGGGGCGCACCGGAAGACTCCTCAACACGGATAAGCTGATGAAATGCTGAAGGACACTGATTGAGAATCGTCACTTGCTCTGTACGCAGCAAGGCGTAAAAGGCTTCCGATGATCTGCTCACCCAATAGGGAACCACCACGAGCCGCCCACCGGAAAGAAGGGGTCCCCATAGTTCCCAAACCGAGAAATCGAATGCATAAGAGTGAAAGAGGCTCCACACATCACGAGCATCAAAGTGAAACAAGGAACGCGTAGCATCAAAGAGATGTACCGCACTTGCGTGATTTATTAAGACGCCTTTGGGTTTCCCTGTGGAACCAGAAGTGTAGATCACGTAGGCCAGATTCTCGCCTGTTGCTGTACTATCTGGATTCGCCTCGCTCTCCTGAGCGATTTTCTCCCAGTCAGTATCCAGGCAAACAATACGTCCTTCGTAATTGGGCAGTTTCGTGATGAATTGCTGTTGGCTGCACAACACAGGAGCCTGGGTATCCGCGAGCATAAACGTCAGTCGATCTATTGGGTAGGTTAAATCTAACGGTACATATGCACCGCCTGCCTTGAGGATGCCCAATAATGCTACCACCATCTCCAGAGATCGCTCCACATAAATGCCCACCGATACCTCTGGCCGCACGCCCTGCTTTTGTAGGAAGTGCGCTAGTTGATTGGCTTTCCTGTTTAGTTCCATACAGGTCAGAGACTTTTCCTCGAAGACGACCGCCACCGCGTCAGGAGTACGCACCACCTGAGCCTCGAATACCTGATGAATACACTTGTCCCTCGAATACTCAATGTCCGTAGTGTTCCACTCCATCAATAGCTGGTGCTGTTCCGTCTTTGTCAAAAGAGGTAATTCTCCAAGAGGTTTTGCTGGATCGTTCACGATACTCTCTAGCAATGTCCGCCAATGTCCAACCATTCGATCAACCGTTGCGGCATCAAAGAGATCAGTAGTATACTCAAAGCGTCCAATCAGTCCCTCTGGTTGCTCCTCAAGTTCAAGCGAGAGATCAAACTTAGAGGTGTTGGTCTCAATATGTAACCGGGTCAATGTCCATCCTGGAGGAAGTATGGGAGGAGAAGGCTCTAGGGACAGTGCTATCTGGAAAAGTGGACTCTGGGCTACATTGTGTTCGATCTGCAATTCATCAATTAAAAACTCGAAAGGTATGCTCTGATGCATAGAAGCGTCACGCATCACCATGTTTTCTCGCCCCAGTAATTCGCGAAAAGTAGGGTTGCCAGATAGGTTTGTGCGTAATACGAGTGTGTTGGCAAAGGGACCTATTAACTTCTCGGTTTCTGGCTGGTCTCGTCCATCAATAGGGGAACCAAGAAGCAGATCGTCCTGCCCTGTGTATCTATGAACCAATACCTCAAACGCTGCTACTAGAGTTGTATAAAGCAATACTCCTTCCTGACGGCTTAAAGCTTTGAGATTGTCCGTTAGACTCTTAGAAAGTGTAAATTGATGTACCGCTCCATGATAGGTTCGCGTTGCCGGACGTAGGTGATCTATGGGTAGCGATAGGGCGGCAGGTGTATGTTCGAGTTGCGTCTTCCAGTACGCTGCATGCTCTGATGCCGTAGCTCCTTGTAGCCATTCCTTCTGCCAACGTGTAACGTCTGTGTATTGCAGTGGTAAGCTAACAAGAGGCGATGGCCGTCCATTCAAAAAAGCTTCATAGAGTGTCGCAAGTTCCTGATAGAAAAGTCTTATAGACCATGCATCAGAAATTATGGAATGCAGGCTTAAAAGCAGAAGGTAATCCTCATGTCCCAGCTTCAGTAAAGTGGTCCGTATAAGTGGTGCTTGACTTACATCGAAAGGACGCTGAGCCTCCTCCGTTGCTAAGCGCAGTACTTGTGTGTCTCTCTCTGTCTTAGAAAGGTGCTGTAACTCTACCACTGGTAGTGAAAGGGTTAGAGAACCGGTGATTGTTTGCTGAGGTTGTCCGTCGATCACCATTATAGCAGTACGCAGAACTTCATGGCGTTGTATGATCGCATCAAGACTCTGTTTGAATATATGTATATCAAGTGAAAACTGAAGATGCATATGGGAAATAATGTTATAAACAGTGGTAGCAGGTTCTAACTGGTCAAAGAACCAGAAGTGTTGCTGAGCTAAAGAGATAGGGAAGAGCTGTATGCCTTCTTTCATTTGAATATCGGAGTCTATAAATAAATTCATCAAGCCTCCTTCTTGTTTTATAAAGATGCGAGAGTAAGCAGTGTCATCTGGTATATCCTGTATACGATGAGTCATGAGAGTAGCAAATGGTATCTAGTGTTGTAACCGCCATTCGCTTGTGTAGTATGTCTGTATAGGCCCCTCCTCAATCAAGCTCACGAGGCGGCTAAACCATGCATCTTGCTCAAGGCTATTGTTAGCAATTCTTGACAATTCTTCGTTCTCATAATGAGCAATCGTGGTAAATTCGCGCGGTGCCTCTACCTTTCTAAAAAGCTCCCATTGACACATAGTTCTTGACTTGTGAAACATCATGATTACGTTGCCAATCCTCATGTAGAGCGATGATGGCATCCTCCTCGCCAACTTTGACTAGATAGGTGGATACGATCATAAACATATTCACAATCCTCTTCGCAACAGAACGTTCGTCTGGCACGATGCTATTACTGGGGGCCTGGGATCGCTCGACTACCAACAGGAGTATAACCTTGACTACTAGTAATTACATCGGGGAAACTTCTCATATGTAAGTAGTGCTGTGATGTTGTAGTAAGGTCGAAAAAAATAGGATGAAATACCTATGGTGGAGGTACGAGCACTTGCAAGTAGGGAAAGGCTAACAAAGCCATCAAGTATAGATAGGTACATAAAAATGTATTTCGCATGAGCAGAAATACCTATAGATGTTACCTTCTCCTTTATGTATACTATCAGTGCGGACGCGACAGCAGTCTGAACCAGCTTTGTTTTACAATTTGCATTCTTCAAGGAGACCACAGTATGTTAGAAACTCGCCTTCCATCGGAGCAGAAAGAAGTTCATGATCCCGCCATTCTCGCCGACGCCAGGCGATTGCTAGATGCCTGTCGCACACCACAAGAGATGCAAGAGGCGGTGCTGGCTGCCGTAACACAAGATCAGGAGTGGCGTGGTAAACAGTGTCTAAATTTGATTGCTCCTGAGTCGCTTGCCAGTCCAACGGTCAGAGGTTTGCTTGCAACCGAGGTGGGTAGTCGTGCCTCTGTAGGAAATATTGGTTCACTAAACCGCTGGTTTGCCGGTGCTCGCTATATCGACGAGATTGAAGCACTGTGTGTTGAATTGCTCAAAAAAGTCTTTCGCGCCCACTATGCCGACTATCGGCTAATCGCCAGCACTATTGGTATCATGGCAGTATATACCGCGCTCACGGAACCCGGCGACGTGATTATGAGCCTCACACAACCTTTTGGCGGTCATTCAAGTCATCGTAGTGATGGACCAGCAGGTGTGCGGGGACTAAAGATTGTAGATGTTCCATTCGATCCCGTCGAACTCGAAGTTGATCTCGACCTCTTCCGCAAAGTTGCGCCTCTCGTGCGTCCCAAACTGGTATCCCTGGGTGCCACGATGACGCTCTTTCCCTTTCCTCTACAGGCTATGCATGACACAGTTTCCGAATGGGGGGGAACTCTCTATTATGATGGCGCACATCAACTGGGGTTGATAGCTGGTGCTCAATTTCAGGACCCGTTGAGAGAAGGTGCAGCCATCATGACTGGATCGGCGGGCAAGACTTTTAGTGGTCCTTTGAGTGGCATCATTGTATGGGACGATCCAGAGTTGACCGACCCACTTACTCATGCAATCTTTCCTGTTCTAGCTGGTTCTCATCAGGTAAATCGTGTCGCCGCATTAGCTGTATCAGCAACCGAAATGCTCGCCTATGGCCCAGTGTACATGGCTCAGATTGTACGCAATGCTCAAGCACTGGGTAAAGCATTAGCCGAGCGTGGTATCCCCATCCTTGGTGCGCACAAAGGTTATACGACTACCCATCAGGTGATCGCTGATGTCCGACAACTGGGAGGTGGAGCACATGTAGCACAGCTTTTGGAGAGAGCGAACATTATTACCAACAAAAATTTGATTCCTGCTGACAACGCTCAGAATCGCGATCACCCCGGCGGGGTGCGTATGGGTACCATTGAAATCACTCGCCTGGGAATGTACGAAAAAGAGATGGCAACGATTGCGGATTTTATGGCGCGTGTCCTCATCGAACGTGTGGCACCAGAAGTTGTGAAAGATGAGGTAGTTGCCTTTAGAGAAGCCTACCAGACACTTTATTATTGCTTCGAGAACGGCTTACCTGGCTAAGTATGCTCAGGTGTAGCTTTTGAACGGCATGTACAAATCATGCTGCTCAAAAGCTACGCGAGTCCATGACGTATAGCAAAGGCCGCCGCTGCCGCCCTGTTATCACTTGTTGTCTTATTGAAAATGTGAGAAAGGTGGTTGGCAACCGTTTTTTCGCTGATTCCCAGCTCATTTGCGATTTGACGATTACTCCTGCCCTTAACAATAAGCTGTAGCAACTTCACCTCACGCATGGTGAGGCCAGCAGGTAAAGATCGAAGACTCGAACTATCTAGTCGATATAAAAGAGTGCGAAGCAGACGACGAACATGCTCAGCCGAGTCGGTCATGTTCATTTTCTCAAAGAGGATAAGCGAGTGGTTCAGGAGGTCTTTGGCTCGTGTATCGCCGTCCCGACCATCATGCGCCACAACTTCAGCCATTCTTAGTAGTACGCGAGCTAATTCAGGACGAAGACCCTCGCGTTGAGCTGTCGCCTCTGCTGTAGATAGGTGGATCATTGCCGTCGCCCAATCGCGACGTAGGATAGCCATCTCCCCCAACACACGGTCTACAAGGAAGCCGTACTGCCGACCATGAAAAGGCAGGAGACTTGGGTAGAGTTTTGCGACCCGTTCTTGATCGTCTAAGGCTATTGCCATAAGTGCCAGGCACGTTAGAATCGGCGCAGCTGATAAAGCATCGGTGGGCGATTTTGCTAGAAGTGCCTCTAAATCATGCAAGGTTGTATATGCATCTTCACGCTTTCCTAAAGCTATCTGTACCATACCAAGCATATTCGCATAATATATAAGCCCACCAGGACCTCTATGTTGACTCTCCTTCGCAGCCTGAAACTCTTGCTCGGCAAGCTCAAAATCCTCTTGCTGATAAGCAAGAAATCCCTTAGTTTGGTGCAGGAAAGCCAAAGAAATAGAACTTTCTTGATAGTCCACAAACGTTAGTGTATGGTCGAGCATTTGTTCTGCTTTAGCCCACATCCCTTGTGACGCAAACAGAAAAGCTTGCCAGGATAAAACATAAGGCAGCTGAGGCTGCTGTTGACAGCGCTTAACAAATTCTATACCACGTAAGTTCACTTCATTGGAGCGTCCGATTTCAGCCATGCAGTAGCACATGACCATCAGGTACATACAGCACTCTGCTGCTTCACTGGAATTGCCGTATGCATCTGCAAGTATGAGTGTTTGTTCCAATGACCCTATTGCTGCTGTATCGTTACCAGAGACATAGACATTGACTGCGACTACACGACTGGCCGCAATTTCGAGATTTTTATCTTTCAGAAGGTGTGCCATTTCCATTGCTTGCTGTGCATAAGCGGCTCCTTCTGTTTGCAGTTCCATATAGACGGATAACAATAGAGATAAATCGACGAGTATCCCTACCACCTCCGCACTTATAGTATTTCCCAAAAGTGTTAGCGCATGTTCAAAGGCTACTCGTGCAGCCTTCACAGCCTCTTGCCGCCATTGTACCAGTCCAAGGTTATAAGCAGCACGCGCTGCTGCATGCTGATCACCAGCCTGCAAGAGCCAGAGTAGAGCAGTTTCATAGGCTCCCGTTGCCTCGTTTATGTCCCCTGCCAAAAGTGCTGCTTCGCCTAAGCCCAAGAGTAGTGTTCCATATCGGTCATCACTCGGCCCAAGTAGTTTAAGAGCGTTCTGATAATGTCTCACACCCTCTTTGCTTGCAGAGGACTGTAAGGCAAGCTCGGCTGCTAGCTGAGAATAGGTTACGCCTCGGATACGGTCGCCACTCTGTGTAAAGTGGAAGGCAAGTTCTGCAAGCTGATAGATACTCTTTGTTTGCTCTTTCTCATACCGAACTTCGAGTGTTTGACCAATTGCATTATGTAGACGTTGGCGTCGTGAGGCACTCACCTCAGCATATAAACACTCGCGAATCTTGTCATGACTGAACTTGAACATCCCCGTTTGATCTGTTGTAACGAGTCGAGCATGCTCTGCCTCAAGCAGTCGTTCTTCAATACCCTCCGCCTCCCGACCTTCTACTGTAGCGAGTAGCGAAAGATCAAAGGTTCGACCAATAATTGCTGCTATTCGTAGGTGGTCAATAACATCGGGAGAGAGCCGCGCAAAGCGTTGGCGCAACGCTCCAACAATGCTTGATGGAAGGGTGTATTCGAGTAATGCGACTGCAATACGATGTTTGTCATCTTGAATCAACGCCCCCATTTCAATCCACCCTTGTAGAAGCTCCTCAGCAAAAAAGGGATTGCCTTCGCTTTGGGTATACAGGAGTTGACTAAAAGTAGGACTGATAGAGCCTTCAAGATAGCTAGCAGCAAGCTCCTCGCTCTCATCAGCCGAGAGTGGCTCCAGTGCAATCTGAGTGAGAACCCGCTGACGAGCTAGTTCTGTTACAGTACGCTCAAGTGCTGGATTACCGTCGCTCTCACCCTCTCGATAGGTACCCACAACCAGTAGTTTCGTCTTCGAGTGATGCCGCGTGATGTAGTAAAGAAGATCGAGACTCGAAGCATCTGCCCAATGAAGATCATCGAGAGTCAGGACGAGTACATGTGGCACGCTGATAGCTTCCAGAAACAAACCAACTGCTTCATAAAGACGCAGACGTGCCTGCTCAGGAAGTAAAGAATAGGTTGTGGTAATCTCACCCAGGCGAGAAGACAACTCTGGTAGAATACCTGCCAGTATCTGAGGTGCCATAGCTATCTGTTCAGGTAATTTATTTGAGGGGATCGAGCGAATATACTGACCAAGTGCTTCTAAAAATGGTAAATAGGGAGGCATTCCCTCAGATTCAGATGTACCACCTCGCAAAACAGTGGCTCCATCTCTTATCGCATACTCTGCAAATTCGTCTAAGAGGCGCGTCTTTCCAATACCGAGTTCTCCAACTAACAATGCAACTCTGGTATCTCCACTTTTTGCCGCTTCGTACTGCTTCTTTATTGAACTCATTTCACGCTGTCGCCCGACGAAATGCGAAGCTGAAGATGTTACAAAACTCTTTACCGAGGGTCTGGCATACTGTACTTCCATGAATATGCTCCCACACCAAAGCGCATACGACTAAGTAGCTATGCATAGTAGTCTTTTTACTAAATACAACATCTCAATATACATGTTACACACGAATATTTGGGTCTTAGACCGCAACCCACCAGTTCAGTGAAATATCTTAGTGATGTTAAGAAGATGGAGCTAAGTTGGGTGCAATAGGAACCAATCAAGAATAAGCACAGCTTACCAACAAGCCCTGACTATAACATTGGTAATGAGTATACGTATAGGGAAAAGTTTTTAGGGAAAGTTTTTATGCGTTTTTGACAAAATTATTCTGGTATAAGATGATTGCATCAATGTACATCCCATCATCTATGAAGAGTATAAAAGGGATGGATATTTGTAAATGTATCGCCTTCACTGTCAAGGCGGAATCCCTTGCCTAGTATTTCAAGATTTCTTATTTATTCATCAAGTGTATTTATCAAAACTTCAATCAATGTCACTCAGAAACCAAGCAGTATTATGATACCTATAAAAATAGTGGTTGTCAAGCTTGATAACCTTCAAAAAGTATGAATAAAGTCAACTACTTTCAGCGATTGAGAAGCAGTTGACCGTGTTGTAAACTGAGAACAACTAGACTTTGATAGTGCGAGCCTAGTAGGTTCTCCTTAAACTCGACATGCGACAAGCTTATCGGCGGCTGCTCGAAGTGTCGTTAAGTCTTTAGCAAAACAGAAGCGTGCCATGATCGGTGCTTGCCTGGGATCAGCATAGAACGCCGAAGGCGGAATCGCTGCCACTCCTACATTCATCGTTAGATGTCTACAGAAACTAACATCGTCTGAAAAACCCCAGGGACGTACATCAGCCATCAAAAAGTATGTTCCCTCATGTGGCGCGACAATCATTCCTGCGTTGTTAAGAATGTCGATAAGGAGTGTACGGCGTACAGCGTAGAATTCGCATAGTTCATCATAATGGTTAGACCGCGCCGCCTCTTCCAGTGCCTCCGCGACTGCGGCTTGAAGTGGCGTAGCAATTGCGAAGTTGACAAATTGATGTACGCGTCGAAGTGCTTCCGTTAAAGGTGCCGGTGCAATAGCATAGCCAATCTTCCAACCGGTAACGGTGAAACTCTTCCCTGCGCTATTGACCGTTACTGTGCGTTCCCACATACCAGGAAGAGTGGCGATTGATATATGTTTTCCTTTAAAAATCAGCCGATCATATACTTCATCGGCAATAACCAGGACATCGTGCTCACGACATAGCGCCGCAATGTCCTGGAGTTCCTCCATGCTAAAAACCTTACCTGTTGGGTTATGCGGCGTGTTTACCAGAATAGCTCGTGTCTTGCTATTAAAGCTCGCTCGTAATTCAGCAACATCAAAGGTCCAGGACGCTTCTCGTTGGTTGGCCGCAGCGTTCGCTGGAGGTCTCAAGGTGACAAAACGAGGTGTTCCACCCGCCATGATAATATCAGCAATATATGCGTCATAGGCCGGCTCAAACACGATCACCTCGTCACCAGGATTGACCATTGCCATGATGACATCAAATATAGCTTCGGATGCACCGCAGGTTACAGTGACTTCGGTAAGTGGATTGGCCTCCAACCCGTAATCACGTGCATATGTATTGGCAATTGCCTTCCTGAGTGCAACAATACCGGGAACAGGCGCGTACTGGTTTTGATCCGTTCTGATTGCGTTGATTGCAGCGATTTTGGCAAACTCAGGTCCTGCAAAATCGGGCATACCTTGTGATAAGTTAACAGCATTATGCTCAAGTGCAAGCGTGTTCATCTCAGTGAAGATTGTCGTTCCAAAGCTTCTGATTCTCTCAGCCATCTGTAGCGTCATATCTCGTATCTCCTCTCAATTTTGAGTGTGCATCTTCAGTTATCTCTGCTACTCAAGTAGTCTTTTATGCACCCGTTGATTGTCTCAACAAAGTGGTGTAAATTAATCACCTGCTTCACGCTGGAATTTTACACTGGATTCAAACTCCTATCTAAGTAGTCTACGCGTAAAGAGTGAATGTTATCAATATTCATGGGGTATATGATCGACGCAGGCAAGCGCATATTGCTTGCGTGCTGTGAGGCAATATTGAGAAAGGTCGAAAAGTCCGTCTTCCAACGTTCAGGTATCTGCAATGTATGCTTGCGCGTCTGGTGCAATATAGCCTCTTTATGCGCCTCTGTAAGAGTACCTTGCTGCACCGAATGATTTAATGCGAGATCAAGGTCCTTCCTT
>JAABUQ010009184.1_pt1 | contig 13486 bp, 10 predicted proteins | sample 5560001 | NCBI WGS metagenome assembly JAABUQ01 (sample SAMN10711888, study PRJNA513371) | rock metagenome | isolation source: Antarctica rocks | place: Antarctica: Victoria Land, Finger Mt nord | collected 2015-12-18 | reverse complement strand
AGTCGCCAGCCCGAGCGCGAATTGGCTCAGCCTGTCCCTCGATGTGCCAGTTGATCTCGCCCTTCATCACCACCCACCACTCGTCGTGCTCGTGGTAATGGGTGTCGTTGGGTGTGCCTGGCGGATGAACGATGACAAACGCCTGAATGTCGTCGCTGAGCACCAGCGGCTCCGACCACGGCCCCTCCTTGGGACCGTTGGCGAGCAGCTCGTCGAGACGTGCGTGGAGTTTGCCGGTGTCCAGAATAGGTAGTCGGACGGCCATGTGAGGAGTCTACCGCGCCTCCGAGGGACGGGCTGGTGGCGCCGTGCGCAACCACTGGAACGGGTTCGGCATGGCTGCCACGGGCACGTCGATCAAGACCGGTTCGTGGCTTCCGCTGCCGACTGTTTCGCGGAGCAGCCCCTCCAGCTCGGCAGGTGTGGTCGCCCGCGCTCCCCGCACGCCGAAGCTCTCGGCTAGCTGCACGAAGTCGGGATTGACCAGGTCGGTCCCCAGGACTCGCCCTTCGAACTGTTCGATCTGAGAGCGGCGGACATTGCCATACGCGCCGTCGTTGAAGACGACCGTGACGAGCCCGATGCCGTACTTTCGCGCTGTCGAGAGCTCAGCCAGACCCCAACCAAAGCCGCCGTCGCCAGTGATCGACAGTACCGCCCGCCCAGGATTGCCCACGGTTGCACCCAGAGCGGTCGGAAATCCGTACCCGAGCGATCCCTGGTAGCCAGGCCCGACATACGTCCGCGGCTGATACACGGGATACGCGGTCGTAGCCACGTACCCGACCTGGGTGAATTCGTTGACCAGGATGCCGTCCTCGGGCATCGCCGCGCGCAGGGCGCGCACCCACGCGTACTGAGGTTGGATCTGGGCGAGCACGCCCTCCGCCCAGGCCCGCAGCCCATCCAGCTCGGCCTGCCGCGACGCCCGCGCCGGCAATCCATCGAGATGTTCGAGCATGCCCAGCAGTCCGGCGGCGGCGTCGCCATGAATCGCCAGCTCTGGGTTGCGCGGCTCACCCAGATCGCGAGCTTCCACGTTGAGCAGCACGAGCCGAGCGCCGTCTGCCAGACTGACCTGGTCCTGCCCGTTCAGAAAGCGGGTGCCAAGCGCCAGCACGACGTCAGCTTCGGAAAGCACCCGGCGTCCGGCCATCGGGGTCAGCGCCAACCGATGGCGGTCGTCGAGAGCGCCCCGACCGTTTGAGCTCATGACCACAGGTGCCTCAAGGCGCTCGGCGACCGCCCGCAGAGCGCCCGAGGCCCCAGCCGCCACCGCGCCGCCGCCGACGTACAGCACCGGCCGCTCGGCCTGCGCAAGCAGCTCAGCGGCCCGACGCAGGAGATCGGGATCAGGCGTGAGTGGCTCGTCGCGCTGGACGGGGGCGAGCAACGCGACCTCCGCCCGCGTCTGCAGCACGTCCGGCGGGACTTCGATGCCGACCGGCTGAGGGCGGCCGCTGCGAAGCTGCCGCACGGCCTCGTGCACGAGGCCGGGGACCTCGCCCGGGCTGCCTGCCAGGCCCGACCATTTGGTGAGCGCGCCCAAAATGCGGGACTGCTCGGGAATCTCGTGCAGCAATCCAAAGCCTCGCCCGATGGCCGAGGATGGGATCTGTCCAGCAATGCACAGCACGCGCGACGAGCAGGCGTACGCGGTCGCAACGCCGGCCAGCGCATTCAGCAGGCCCGGGCCAGGTACGACCATGCACACGCCAATAGCGCCTGTCGTGCGCGCGTAGCCGTCAGCCATATACGCCGTTGCTTGCTCGTGGCGCGTGTTCCAGTAAGTCATCCGATCCGACAGTTTCGCCAGGCCGTCCACGGCGTAGTCGAGCTGCACCCCCGGTACCCCGAACACGTTGCTCACACCCTCGCGGGCAAGCTGCTGCGCCAGGGCCTCGCCCCCCGTCATCGCCTGGGCAACTTCCGCCACGTCCCGCGCTGGTGCCGACTGCATGGAGCGCACGCTACCCCAAACCGTGCCGAGGTCGATAGCCCTCGGGTGCAAAGCGTAGGAACAGCAGCGCCGACGTCGCCAGCAGCGACCCCGCCACGCCAGCGCTGATTCCGCGCCGAACCCGTCGGCGATGATCCCCAGCACCAGCGGGCCGAGTACATAGCCGGCATCGGACAGCATGCGGTAGGTGCTCATGACGGCAGCGGGCGAACAGAAACCAGCCGAAGCTGGGGTCAGCGCGAACAGCCCGGCCGCCAGGCCGGAGGTCAGCGTGGCTGGCACGATCACCGCCTTACGGCCGAAGTCGTCCACTAGGACGCCGGAGGGATAGGCCAGCAGAAGGGCCCCGAGGCTGACCAGGCTCAGCCCCAGCCCGATCTGGTCTGGCGCGAGATCGAGTCGCTGGCTGACCATGAGTGGGACCACGTTGAAGACCGCGCCTGTGCGGGCCACCGCCGCGGCGAACCCCTCTTCAATCCGTTAAAAGGATCGGTGCCGGTCAATGTCAATGCTGGCACTGGAAACTACGATCCGTACTTCAGGAGCGGCATAGCCGACTGGAGCTCGCTCATAGTGGTGCCCAGTCTGGCGCACGGTGCAGCCGCCAGCCAGGACTGGCGGGGAGCCATCTCGGACGCTATGGCCGTGTTCCTCGTCAAGCAGGATGTCGCGGGTACGCAGGCCACGCTGGCGCAGTCTTGTCTGGAAGCCAGGGTCTGCAAGTAGGCAGGTCTGTTGACGGCCAGAGCGTAGGTCGATAGTTGATGCGTGGGCCTCACGCTGCCGGCACAACGCGCCCCAGGACATGCTAACAGCCGATCGCGGATCACGGGCCGCCGCTGGTACCGGCCTGGCGACTGGCCCATGGTGCTCAAGCTCATCGTGCACAGTGGCGGCGTCGCAGCTGCCCTGGCCATCGGTCTGACGACCATGGGCTACATCCAGGCGGCACAAGGCCTGCGTGAGCAGGCCGAGGCGACCTTGAGCTCGGACGCTCTGGTGGTGACCACGTCCATCGACGATTGGAACAGCCAGCGATTAGCCAGCCTGGCGACCCTGGCCCGCTTGCCGGCTATCCAGCAGACGTTATCCGGATCGCTGGAGACCTCCACCCTGCGTGGCAGCCTCGAAGCGATGGAAACCGCGCGCGATAGTGCCGAGACAATGGAGCTTATCGACCGCGGCGGCACCGTCTTGTTCAGCAGGCACTCCAACGACATAGGGACCAAAGTGGGATCGCAGCAAGAAGTCCGCGTACCCCTGGACCAATTGCGGCCGTTCATTTCCCGCGTCAGTCTCCTGCCGGGGGGTCAATCGGTCATCTACCACGCGGTGCCTGTCCTGGACGGCGCCGGCGTACTGCTAGGAGTCGTCCGTGCGCGTTCGTCCGTGGAAACAATCCGACAGGTCGTCGTGTCGGCTGAGAACCGCACGGGTGCCGGCGCGACCGGCATGCTGCTCGACGAGCAGGGCCTCGTACTCGTCGAGAGCGAGCGGCCGGATTGGCTCCTCCGACCCGTCGTTCCGCTCGACCCCGAGGTAACCGCCAGGCTCGTCGAGGCGCGCCTATGGGGCGGTGATGTTGCGCCAGAAGCACTCATTCAGCCAGATCTCCTCCAGGCCATAGGCGTGCGGGAGCCAACGCTTTTCACCTGGCGTATGGGTGGCCGGGAGTTTCGCTCCCTCGCCCGGCCGTTGACCCAGACGCCGTGGTCATACGTCTCAGCGCTGCCGGTCGAGACGTTCGATGCTCCCGCGCGAGCCTTCTTGCGCAACGCGGTGGCGGCCGCTGTGTTGGGGTTGGCGTTGGGATCAGCGTCATTGCTGCTGTTTGCGCAATCGGTCTCAGCCGGACTACGCCGGGTGACCCTGGCTGCTCAAGGCCTGGCCAGAGGGGATCTGGAACAATCCCTTGAGGTCGGCTCGCGGGACGAGCTGGGTGACATGGCGGCCGCTTTTCAGGACATGGTCCGTCATCAGCAGCGCATGGCCGTGGTAGCCACAACTATCGCGGCGGGAGACTTGACCAGTGAAGTCAAACCCGCCTCTGACAGAGACGTGCTTGGTCTGGCGTTCGCCGGCATGCTCCGCAACTTGCGTGAACTGGTGAGGCAGGTCAGCCGGAGCGAAGAGCGCTTCCGTTCACTGGTCCAGAATGCGTCGGACATTATCACCATCCTCGAGGCTGATGGGACGATCAGCTACGCCAGCCCGGCCACCGAGCGCGTTTGGGGCCGCACGCCAGAAACACTTCTGGGGACGTCCTGGTTCGAGCTGGTCCACCCCGACGACACCAAAGCCGCCCGCGACTTCCTGGCTGAGGCTCTCCGCCAACCCAGCACGAACATTGCGAGCGAGGTTCGGTTGCAGGCTACTGACGGCACGTGGCTCGAATGCGAGATCGTGGCCAACAATCTGCTGGAACAAGCCGCGGTAAGCGGCGTCGTCCTGACCTGCGGGGACATCACCCAACGCAAGACATTCGAACGTCAACTTCAGCAAATGGCCTTTCACGATGCCTTGACGGGCCTGCCGAACCGGGCGCTGGTCACCAATCGACTCGAGCAGGCGCTCCTGCGCTCCTCCCAGTCATCTGAGAGCGTGGCTGTGCTGTTCGTGGACCTGGACGACTTCAAGCTGGTCAACGACAGCCTCGGCCACGGAGCCGGCGACGAGCTGCTGACCGCTCTCGCGACTCGCCTGCAGGCGTGCGTACGCGTCCAGGACACGACGGCGCGCCTGGGCGGCGACGAATTCATCGTGCTGCTCGAACAGGTAACCCGACCGGAAGAAGCGATCGATGTAGCCAACCGTATTGCACACGCGCTCCGGGCGCCCTTCGTCCTGGGAGATCGCAGCATGGTCATGAGTGCGAGCATCGGTGTGGCGGTGAGCGCACACGGCGACCGGGCGGAGAGTGTCTTACGCAACGCGGACCTCGCCCTGTACCAGGCCAAGTTGGCGGGCAAGGCGCGAGCGTCTCTGTTCGACTCCAGCATGGAGCGCACTGCCGTCAATCGACTGGAGCTGCAGGCCGACCTCCGCCAGGCACTGGAGCAGGATCAATTCCATCTGGTGTACCAGCCCATCGTCTCGTTAGCGGATGGCCATGTCACCGGCGTCGAGGCGCTCTTGCGCTGGCACCACCCGAGTCGAGGCGTGGTCTCACCCACAGAATTCATCCCGCTTGCTGAAGAAACCGGATTGATTGTGCCCATCGGTCAGTGGGTGCTGGAGGAGGCGTGTCGGCAGGCGCGTGCGTGGCAGGTAGACTACGGCCCCGGCCCCACTCCAATGATGAGTGTGAACCTGTCGGCGCGTCAGTTCCAGCGGCCTGAGCTCTTGGACAACATCGATCTGGTCTTGCGCGACACCGGCCTGGATCCCCGCTGTCTCACCGTCGAGATTACCGAGAGCGTGCTCATGCGCGATGCGGAGACGACGGTCACGACGCTACAGGTCTTGCGGGATCTTGGCGTACGCGTGGCCATCGACGACTTCGGTACGGGTTACTCTTCGCTGAGCTACTTGAAGCGGTTCCCAATTGACACCCTCAAGATCGACCGGTCGTTCGTGGACGGACTCGGGCAAGACCCGCAGGACACGGCTATCGTCCGGAGCATAGTCGCGCTGGCCAAGACGTTGAGCCTGCGCGTCACTGCCGAAGGCATTGAGACGGCCTCCCAGTACGCCTACCTGCAAGAAATGGGCTGTGATCTCGGCCAGGGGTATCTGTTTGCGCATCCGCTACCGGCTGAGGACATCGGGCTGCTGCTGGCTGCACGCCACCAGCACGCACCGCTCGCCCTTGCCGCCTGAGCTCTGACCGCGCAGCCTCGGTCCCGCTTCCGCTTCCGTACAGTCTTCCGAGACGCTTCACCTGACTTTCATGCTCGCCACCGATGCTGAGGTGTGACGCGAGCGGCTGACCAGGAGCTCCCGCAGACGGCTTCGCCGTGAAATTGTACCAGCGGTTCTTGCCGCTTCTGCGACCGTACCGAGCCCAGCTCGGACTGGCGTTCCTGGCAACTTTAACCAGGCCGGCCCTCAGCGCACTCAGGATCTGGCTGCTGAAGATCCTTATCGACGACGTCGTAGGCCGACACGAGCTGGGGGCGCTGCTCGGCGTGTGTGGTGCCTACGTAGGCATAGCCGTGGCCAGAGGGCTGGCCTCGTACGCTGACGATTACTTGGGCGGCCTGGTCGGCGCGCGCATCGTCTTCGATCTGCGCACCCGACTCTACGACCACTTGCTGAGCCTCTCACTGCGCTTCTATCACGGTCAACGTCTGGGTGACCTGCTCACTCGTTTGACCGGCGACATCGCCGCGATCGAGGACCTGCTCGTCTCGGGCGTAGCCGACCTGCTCGTCCATAGTCTGACCATCGTCGTGTTTCTGGGCATGCTGTTTTACCTCGACGCTTCGCTGGCACTCCTGTCGTGCGCGGTCCTGCCCGCCCTGGTCGCGGCCAGCGTGCTGTACGCGCATCGAACGCGGTCTGCTCAGGTAGCGGTGCGTGAGGCGGCCGGTGCGGTGACGTCGGTTGCTGAAGAAGGCTTGTCGGCGATCGCCCTGGTCAAGGCGTTCGCCCGCGAGCCGTTCGAAGGCGTGCGGTTCGCAGAAGCGGCCCAGAGTGGACTTCGGGCGCGGCTGCAATCGAATTGGCTGCGGGCGTTCTACACGCCCTTGATCGACGTCCTGGCCACCATCGGTACGGTCATCGTGGTCTGGTTTGGCGTTCAGGCAGTGTGGTCCGGCAGCCTGAGCCTGGGCGGGCTGGTGGTCTTCCTCGGCTATCTCGGAGCGGTGTACTCGCCGATCCAGTCGCTCAGCCGCCTGACGGGGGTCGTCCAGCGTGCACGGGTGGGCGCCGAGCGAGTCGCCGAGGTGCTGGATGCCGAACCCACCTTGCAAGAGCGACATCGCGCCCGCGCGATGCCAGCCGTACGGGGCCTGGTGGAGTTCCGCGGGGTCACCTTTGGCTACGCGCCTGACCGCCCAGTGCTGAAGGACTTCGAGCTCACGATCCAGCCCGGCGAGATGGTCGCGCTGGTCGGTGCTAGCGGGGCCGGCAAGACGACCGTCGTGAGCCTGCTCCTGAATTATTACGACGCGACTGGCGGGCTGGTGGCCGTCGACGGCCAGGACGTGCGTCAGTTCGATCCGGCGTCGGTACGCCAGCAGATTTCGGCCGTGCTCCAGGAGCCGATGCTGTTCCAGACCAGCATCCGCGACAACCTGCGCTATGGGCGCCTGGACGCCAGCGATGGCGAGCTCGAGGACGCCGCGCGCGCAGCGGGTGCGCATGGGTTCATACTGGATCTGCCCCTCGGGTACGACACGCCAGCCGGCCCGCGCGGCGCGCGGCTCTCCGGCGGCCAGCGCCAGCGCCTGGCACTGGCACGAGCGCTCGTCAAGGACGCCCCGATCGTGGTGCTGGACGAGGCAACCTCGGCGCTCGATCCGGTCACCGAAGCAGCGGTCCTGTCCAGCCTGCAGGCGCGCACTGCCGGACGAGCCGTCCTGGTCGTCGCGCACCGTCTTTCTACGATCCTCCACGCGGATCGGATAGTCGTCCTGGACCAGGGTCGCGTGGTCGAGGCAGGCACCCACGCCAAGCTGGTGGCACGCGACGGAGCGTATCGACGCATGTTCGACGCCCAATCCGGCCGGCAACAGCCGGCCGGAGCATGAGCACACTCGCGAGCACGGTTCACGTCCTCTTCATACCCACAGCACAAGATGAAGAAGAGACGCCCTGTCCGATTATCCTGGTCCGAGTTGTGCTCCGCACCTGCTGCCGCGTGCTCGTCCCGGGATCCCATGCCAGCTCAGGGAACTGACGCCGACGCGGCCACGGCCGCGCAGGCGCTCGCGCCTCCGGCTGGCGCAGCCGAGCCAGCGCCGCCCGCACCACTGGGCGCAACCCCGACATCTGCTCTCGAACCTCTGGCCGAGCCGTTGTTCCGGATGCTGTGGGCGGCTTCGATCGTCTCCAACGTCGGCACGTGGATGCAGAACGTCGGCGGCGCGTGGCTGATGACCGAGCTGACCCCCTCGCCGGTGTTGGTCGCGCTCATGCAAACGGCTACCAGCCTGCCCATTTTTCTGGCCGGCCTGCCGGCTGGTGCCCTGGCCGATATCGTCGACCGACGTCGGCTTCTGTTGTTCGCCCAGACCTGGATGCTGGTCGTCGCCGGCGCGCTCGGCGGACTCACGCTGATCGGATTGATGAATCCCTGGCTGCTGCTGACGTTCACGTTTGCCCTCGGCGTAGGCAGCGCGCTCAACGCTCCCGCCTGGCAAGCGGCGATTCCCGAAATCGTGAGCAGGCGTCGGATGCCGGCCGCCGTGGCGCTCGAATCCGCTGGCTTCAACCTGGCGCGAGCGGTCGGACCGGCCGTGGGCGGGCTCATCGTAGCCTGGGTGGGCCCGGGCGCCAACTTCATGCTGAATGCCGCCTCGTTCCTGGCGACGATCATCGTGCTTTACCGCTGGAAGCGTGTCCGACGCGAAAGCCATCTGCCCGCTGAACGGCTCCTCAGCGCCACGCGGGCTGGGCTCCGCTATGCTCGTAACGCACCGGAATTACACGCGGTTCTGGTGCGAACGATGGCGTTCATGCTCTGCGCAAGTGCCCTATGGGCGCTGCTGCCCGTAGTAGCGCGGCGGGAGATGGGGCTGCCGCCTAGTGGCTACGGTGTCCTGCTGGCCTCTATCGGACTGGGCGCGGTGGCGGGCGCGGCGATCCTGCCACGCCTGCGCGACCGACTCGGCATTGACCTGCGCTTCGCAGGAGCGTCCTTTGTGTTCTGCCTGGGGATGCTCGCGCTCGGCTACGTGTCGAATCTGGCGCTCCTGTGCGCAATCATGGCCATCGCGGGTGTAGCGTGGATGGTCGTCACAGCCGGCCTCAACGTACTGGTGCAGGCGTCCGCCCCGAAGTGGGTCAAGGCACGCGCTCTGGCAACGTACCTGCTCGTGTTCCAGGGCACCTTGGCCCTGGGCAGTCTGCTGTGGGGCTTTGTCGCCGAGCGCATCGGCGATCCGCTGACGCTCGCCGCGGCCGCTCTCGGGCTTCTTGTGGCAACGGCGGCAACCTGGCGCTGGCGGCTCGAAGCAACCGAGGGTATCGATATCAGGCCGCTGCACCTGCTGCCAGAGCCAAACTTCCAGGACGCACCTGATCTGGAAGAAGGGCCGGTGCTGGTTACCGCCGAATACCACCTGCGCCTGGACGATGCTGGCGAGTTCCTGCTGGCAATGCGCGAGCTAAGTCGGGTTCGCCTGCGCGACGGTGCGATGCGCTGGGGGCTGTTCCGAGATCCCGCGGAGCCAGGCCGGTATCTCGAAAGCTTTGTCGTCGAGTCGTGGGGCGAGCATCTGCGCCAGGTGGACCGAGCCACCTTCGCCGATCGGGCCATCGACGAACGAACCCGCGGCTTCCTCGCCGATGGCGATCATCCAACCGTAACCCATCTCGTCGCAGCCAGGGCGCCCCACGAACTGCAGCCACTCACGACTGACCTGTAAGCCCACATCGGGTGCGAGCTGCTGGCACGTATTCTGCAAAAACGCGGCCCGCCACGCCTGAAAGGATGAATTTTTATGACGTCCCAAGAACGACACGTGCTCGGCGAGCACGGGGATCACAACCAGACCGATGTTCGCGAAGAGTCGTCCGCGACCATTCAGCTGCGCGAGGAACAGCTCGCCGCTCGGAAGCATGCGGTCGAGACCGGACAGGTGTCGGTTGGCACCGAAGTTGTGGAGCAACAGCAGACGCTCGAGGTCCGGTGACCCACGAAGAGGTCACCATCGAGCGGCACGCCGTCGATCGGCGGCCAAGCGACGGCCCTATCTCAGAGACGGCCGAGGAGCTCAGCGTGCCGGTGCGCGAGGAGCAGGTGACCCTGGACAAGCAGGCCGTCGTGTACGAGGAGGTCACCCTCGGCAAGCGAGCGGTTCAAAAGACGCAGCGCGTTTCGGACACCGTGCGCAAGGAAGTCGTGGACGTCGACGCTCTGGGTAACGTAGACCTTGACGGACGGACCAGCGAGCGGCGCTGACGACCCACACGTATGAGCGCGTCCGGTGCCCCCGGTTGATGAACGGCGCGTGACCGAGCCGGGCTCGGCTCACGCGGATCCAACTAGCGGCGGCCCGTTCACGCGCGTTGGAGCATGGTCGAGCCAGGTGGTCCCTGCCGCCTGGTTACGAGCACTGCTGGTGCCACTGGTCATCCTGGCCTGGCTCACCGTCCTGGTGATCGTCGGCTGGTTGGTGGGGCATCTCACCCGGACGCTGCTGCTCGTGGTGTTGAGCGGCGTTCTGGCGTTTGCCTTCACGCCGCTGGCCAACTGGCTTGCGCGCTGGCTGCCGCGGCCGCTGGCTCTGGGCGGCGCCTACCTCATTGGCCTCGGCGTGGTCTTTGGATTCGGAGCCTACGTGGTGGCTACCGCGGCGGCGCAGGTAGCCAATCTCGTCGCCAACCTGCCGGCGTACGCGCAACAGGCGCAGGCGCTTGAGCCTCAGCTGGAAGGACTGCTCGCGCCGTTTGGTGTCGCGCCGGGCGCGCTGGGTGATCTCCACCAGCAGGTCTTCGCGCAGCTCCAGGCCACGGGTACGACTATTGCGCGCGACTCTCTGGCGCGTGTCGCCGGGTTGCTCGGCGCGGTGGTCGACTTGATCCTCGTCGTCATCCTGAGCGTGTATCTCGCCGCGAACGGTGCCCGCATTGCGCGGTGGCTCAAGACCGAGACGCCGACTGGCACCGCCCGTTACCGCTCTCAGTTGCTGGTAGTGGTGGTCACCCGCGTCGTCGGTGGCTACATCCGCGGAGTTCTGCTGCTGGCTGTGCTGATCGGTGTACTGGTGGGTGCGGGTCTGGCGGTGCTGGGGGTGCCGTACGCGGTCCTCCTGGGTGTACTGGCCCTGTTCATGGAGTTCATCCCTGTTCTGGGAGTCTTCATCTCGGGCGCTGCCGCGTTGGTCATCGCGATCGCTCACTTCCACGAGGTGCTTCGGCCGTTGCTCGTGCTGGGCTACTTCATCGTCGTTCACGTGATCGAAGGTGATGTGATCGGACCTCGGATCATGGGGAAAGCGGTCGGCATTCACCCCGCCACCGGGCTGATTGCTCTGGTGGCTGGCACGGAGTTGTTCGGGATCTGGGGAGCGCTGTTTGCTGCGCCGCTGGCGGGGCTCCTGCAGGCTGTCGCTACCGCCGCGTGGCTGCAGTTCCGTGGCGGCAAGCCGCAGGAGATCCTGCGCGTGATGACCGAAGAAGCAGCTGAGCGCCAGGAACGGCGTGTGGAGCTGGGAGAAGTCACACGCTCGACCCCGACCGGATAATCGGGCCAGCTGACAACAATTCGCACCGCCCAGCGCTCAAACGCTCCGAAGGCACAGGCGCTCGCAATCCAGGCCACGCTCACCTCGGCGCGCCCGTGTCACCTGGCGCGCGGGCGTGGCAACAGGCGCGTTCGTGTCGGGCCCGCAGCGTATTGTGAGCGGGCGTGGCACGCCTGAACATGCTGTGGATGCTGGTGCCGATCGCGCTGGCGGTGCTCGAGCTGGGCCACCCGGCCTGGTCGGATGGTTCGGTGGCCCGGGCCGTCTCCAGCGCGGGCGGGTGGTGGATTCCGCTGCACGTGCTGCTGGTGGCTGGCTACGGTCTGCTGACGGTCAGGCTCTGGCGAGACCTGCCACCGAACCGGTTGGGAGCCCTCGCTAGAGCCCTGTTTCTGATCTTTGGCCTGTCCAACACGGTCTTTGTGGCCGTCGACGGGATCGTTGTAGGACTGCAGGCCGTACCCGACCCGACCGCAGCCGACGCCCTATGGACCAGTCCGTGGGTGGGCGCGCTGGCGAACGTCACCGGTGCCGCGTGGTCAGGCGCGCTGCTGAGCTTCGCCGCGGCCGTGTCCCCGGGCCGAAGCGGCCGTGCTCAACTGCTCGGACTGGCCTTGATCTGGCTCACCTTCGTCGCGAGCGCCGCGGTGCCCGGAGCTGCCGTCGTCAGCCGCGCTCTGGCCATCGCCGTCGGCGCGTGGACCGTCTACAGGCAAGGCGTATCCAGCGTGCCGTTTGCCGTGCTCGTCTTCGCCGCCGTTTTGCGCCAGCACGTCGGCGCCGAAGCAGCACTCGGCCTGCTTCTGCTTGCCGTAGCGTTCGGCTTCAGAGAACGATCAGGCCCTGCGGTTGCGTTCCAGCTTTGAGCTGGCTCACGACGCTCAGCTTGACCATGTCGATCACCGCCACCGCATTGGCACCAGTTACCGCCATGAACCCAGTGCTGCCGTCGCGAGTGAAGCCGATGTTCGCCGCACCCTGCCCGACTTGCAAACGAGACACTTCCTTATACGTGTTGGCATCGAAGACGGACGCGAATGTGTCGGACGAATTGCTTACCACCGAGTAGCGCGCGTCTGGAGTCCACGCGTTGGTCACCGGCCCTTTGCCCGTCGGGAGCGTAGCCAACGTGGCCAGGTCGCTGGCATTCAGCACCACATTGGTATCTACCTTGGCCGTCTGGACCCAGACCTCTTTTCCGTCAGGTGAGACGCGCAGCATGTATGGCTGGCTTCCCTGCGGGAAATTCACGCTTTTGACCAGGTCCCAGGTGCGCGTGTCGAACATGGAGACCGTGTCCTGGTCGCGTTCTGGCGTGTACGCGAAGCGGCCGTCTGGACTGAAGTGCAGGTCGCACGGGAACTTGCCGGTGGGTACCTTGCGGACGATCTGGCTCGACCCGACGTCGATGACCGCGATCAAGTTGTCGCCAGCGACGTTGATCGCTGCGATCTTTGTGTTGTCTGGCAGCAGCATCAAGCTGTGCCCCGGACCGTTGCCCAGTTCGGGAATGGTCTTTTGCACCGTCACCCCGCGTGGGTCGATGCCGATGGCCTGCAGCTTGTTGTCTGGGAAATCGTACGTCCAGACCAGTTGTCCGTCCCAGTAGGTCTGCTCGTTGGACAGCCAGCGTACGGCCGCGCCGAGAGGTCGCGTTTCGCGTGCCTGCCGGGTGGCAGCATCGATGAGGGTGACGTCTTTCGATCCCACGTTGAACACGTACACCGTTTCGGCACCGCCCGCTGCACCAGCAGCGACCGGTCGGGTCGTGCTTCCCGGGCTGCCACTGGCCGTGGGTGCTACTGGGCTCGTCGGCGCTGCAGCCGGCGGGGGCGCCGCGGCTGGCCCGCAGGCCGCCGCCAGTGCCGTCAGCGCTACCCCGCTAGCACCCTTGAATAGGCTGCGCCGACTCAGTCCACCGTCGAGCACCCAGCGCCCGCCACCGAGGACGACCGGTGTGGTGGCCCCGGAACTCGGGGCGCACTCAGCCGGACCTCAATGCGACGGTGGGTTGGCCGTCAGGAGCGGGTTGACAATTTTGCCTGCCACTCGCCGAGTTTACTCCTGGTCTTCCAACGCACCGACGGCTTCGAGCTGCTGTCCGAGGTCTGCCACCAGCTCAGCCTGGCTGATGCCAGCCGCCGGCAGGAGCGTGATGAGCCACTCTGGC
>JAABUQ010009183.1_pt1 | contig 13488 bp, 13 predicted proteins | sample 5560001 | NCBI WGS metagenome assembly JAABUQ01 (sample SAMN10711888, study PRJNA513371) | rock metagenome | isolation source: Antarctica rocks | place: Antarctica: Victoria Land, Finger Mt nord | collected 2015-12-18 | reverse complement strand
CATCAGGACGCGGTCGGGTTCGTATTTATCGTGGGTCTCGCGGGCGAGGACTTCGGCCTTGGACCCGGCCTCCTGGCCGGCGATCCGCGCGACGAGGTCGCGGAGGCCGTGCTCGGCCCACTCGCGCTCGAGCGCCTCGCCGGGCGTGGCGGAGACAACGATGGCGTCGGCCCGGCCGCCGAGGGCTTCGAGGCACTCGCGGACGAGGGGGAAGGGGGGGACGTCGCGGACCGTCGCCTCGATCGTCCGGTTCACCGCCTCGCTCCAGGCCAGGGCCGTGGCGAGGTCGGCGTCGCCGGTCCGGGCCACCTCGACCGCGAGGGCGGGGTTGCCCAGGCGGGTCTCGCGGGCCAGCCAGGACCGGAGGCCGGTCAAGGGGGGGAGGGCCACCCCTCGGCGGACGATCGCGGGATGCTCGGCCAGGAGGTCGAGGGTCATCACCAGCCCGGGGAACCGGTTGATCCCGCGCCACTTCGAGTACAGGTTGAGGAACTCGGCGACCTCGCGGGCGTGCCTGGCCACCGAGGCCAGGCGGTAGTGCTCGACGATCCGGGGGATGAAGCAGTCCTTGTGCTTCACCTCCATCGTGTCGAAGGCGCAGCCGTCGCTGTCGATCCCGACGAAGAAGTCGCGGGGCGGATCGTGGGGGTCGCTCGGTCGGGTCATCGCGGGGCCCTTCGGGTGTCCCGCGCGATCACCCGAAGGGCGGATCGGGCGGCCCGGCGATCCTAGACCGGGCCGGACGCCGTGTCCAGGGTCGCCGCCGAGCCCTCCGCGAGCGGTCCGCCGGGCGGTCCTCGGCGGATTCGCTGTTAAGGCGACCCCGCGAAGTCTGAATGTAATCGACGACCGGCGAGCGTTCGCCATGCCCCTCCACGGGGCCTCGGCCGGCCGGGGACGATCGATCCCCGCCTCGAATCGACCTCTGGGAGCGTACCGACGTGACAGTTCTCGGCAAGCTCGAAGGCTACAAGACGTACCTCGGCGCGTTCGGCCTGTTCGCCCTGGCCATCTTCCAGTTCGCCACCGGGCAGGCCCTGATGGGCTTCCACAGCCTCTTCCTGGCCATCACCGCGGCGGGCCTCCGCGGCGCCATCGCCCACCTGAAACCTTGATCGGAGGGCCGGCACCATGCAGAAGTTCGGCAGCTTCTTCCGCGACCTGGTCACGCCCGTGCTCGTCCTCCTGATGGGCGGCGTGATCGTTTATGACCACTTCGTCCCCCGCGACCCGCCCGATCGGCCCTCGCTGGTCGACGGCAAGGCCCTGGGACGTTCTTTCGCCCCCCTGGCCGCCTCGACGATGGCCGAGGGGTGGATCGCCGCGGCCGACGCGATCGAGAAGGGCAAGTCCGTGGCCGAGGCCCAGGCCGCGCTCCAGGCGGCCTGGAAGGACGCCCGCGTCAAGGCGTTCGCCGCCAAGGCCGCCCCGGGCCTCGGCGTGGTCCTGCCCGAAGGGGCCGAGCCGGGCGACCCCGCCAAGCGTGCCGAGGTCGCCAAGCTCTGGCGCGACTTCGCCGCCGGCCTGAAAGGGGGCCGCTGATGGATCGGGATTTAGCCCATCTCGGCGGCTGGGTCCACCGGCCCGAGGAAGTTGGCCGCTTCCTCGAGTCGCTCCCCCGCCCCCTCTTCCGCGAGGCCGCGCCCGGCCTGAGCGGGTCGGGCGAGGGCAAGACCACGCTGTTGTACAAGGCGTTCAAGGAGGTCAACGCCGGGTCGTATATCGACTACCCGGCCCAGACGATCGGCGACTGCGTGAGCCACGGCTTCGGCCACGGGACCGACCTCCTCGAAGCGGTCCAGATCGCCGTCGGCCGCAAGGCCGAGACGTTCCAGCAGACCGCGACCGAGGCGATCTACGCCCTGGCCCGCGTCGACATCGGCGGCGAGCTCGGGTCGTATTCCGACGGGGCCATCGGCGCCTGGGCGGCGAAGGCCGTCAGCACCATCGGCACCGTCGATCGCGAGGTCGTCGGCCCCTACGACGGCCGGAGGGCCAAGAACTGGGGCGCCGCCGGCCTCCCCGATCCGATCAAGGCCCAGGCCGGCAAGCACAAGGTCCGGACCGTCTCGCTGGTCGCGACCTACGCCGAGCTGGAGGACGCCCTGGCCAACGGCTACCCCGTCCCGGTCTGCTCGAACCAGGGGTTCACGCTGGGGCGCGACGGGGACGGGTTCTGCTCGCCCCGGGGGACTTGGGGCCACTGCATGCTGATCGTCGGCGTCCGCGCCGGCGACCGGCCGGGGGCCTGCATCTTCCAGTCGTGGGGCCCGAACACGCCCACCGGCCCGCTCGCCCTCGACCAGCCGCCGAACTCGTTCTGGGCCGACCGCGACGTCGTTGCCGACATGCTCGGGATGCAAGATTCCTGGGCGCTCTCGCAGTTCGACGGCTACCCGGGCCAGGTCGTACCGACCCGGTGGTCTTACGAGGGGTTCGCCTGAGGCCCCCGGAAAGGTGCATCGACCCATGACCTCGATCCTCGCCGCGGCGGCCCTCGGGGCCTGGAGCTACTCCGGCTTCCTCGCCGAAACCGCCCCCAACGGCCCGCCGTCGCCGCCCCCGCCGTCCGTCCCGGCCCCCCGGCCGCCTGCGCCCGGCCCCTCGCCCCTCCCCGATCCCCCGAAGATCGACGAGGAGCCGGCGCGGCGACCCTCCCCCCCACCGGCGTCCAGGCCGGCCGAGGCCGCGCGGCCCGGCCCCGCCGCCACCCCGCCGCCTCCCGTCGCGGCTCCTCCGGCGGTGGCCCTCCGCTACCGGCTGGCGGACGCCTCGGGCCAGCTCTGGGAGCACGCCGACCCCGACGCGCTCCGGGCGTTCGTCCGGGCCCGGAACCAAGCCTGGTCCGCCCCGATCGCGGCGTCACCCTACTTTTTCGGCCCCTCGACCTGCGCCTCGGGGCGCTGTCGCTGAGCCGGACTTTGGGCCTTTCGGCCCGGAAAGCTCGCACCATGTCGAAGTTTCGCTCGTTCTTCTCCAAGGTCGAAGGCTCGGCCAAGGGGCTGATCAACGCCGAGGAGCTGTTCCGCTCGATCGTCACCGCGCTGGGGTCGGGCTCGCTCGTCGGCCTGCTGATCCTGCTGCTCCAGGCGATCCTCTCCAACATCAGCACGATCCTGCCCGACCCGACCGTCGCGTCGCTCGCCTCGATGGTCCTCGCCTTGATCCTCGACCTGCTCCGGCGTCAGAACCAAGGGACCACGCCGGTCGTCGTCCCGGGGACCGCCCCGAGCGTCGCGCCCGTCGTCATCCCGGCCCCCGCGCCCCCCGTCCCCTTCCATTGATCGAGCCCGGGGCCGGACGGAACCGGCCCCCTCGGCGGCTTCGAGGGGGATCCGCCAACATCAACGGGCCGGGGCGAACGTGCCTCCGAGCATCATCGCCGAATTTGGGCGTGATTCGAGGGGCGAGCCTGTCGTATGATGGGCGGGCCATCGAGCGAACGACGTTCGGCCTCCTTTCGGGCCGAACCGGGCTCGGGCGGGATGCCGCGGCGATCCGTGCTCAGGAGAGTCACTCCGTGGCGACTTCCGACAAACCGAAGCCGGTCAACGCCGTCCCGGCCGACATCCTGCCGATCATCCGGAACTCGGGCGCCCTCGCCGAGAAGCAGTTTCTCGAGGTCCGCGCCCGGGTCCTCGCCGGCGACTACCCGTCCGAATCCCGGAGCCTGGCCCGTTGCCTCGTCGTCGACGGCGTGCTCACCGAGTACCAGGCCAAGCGGATCCTCAACGGCAAGGCCCACGGCCTGCTCGTGGGCAAGTACGTGATCCTCGACCGGCTCGGGTCCGGCTCGATGGGGCGCGTCTACAAGGCGCACCACCAGCTCATGGGCCGGGTGGTCGCCCTCAAGATCATCTCGCCGGAGATCGCCACCAACGATCGCGTGGTCGCCCGCTTCCGGCGCGAGATGAGGCTGGTGGGGCGGCTCGATCACCCCAACGTCGTCCGCGCCTTCGATGCCGACCAGTCCCACGGCATCCTCTACATCGTGATGGAATACGTGTCCGGCCAGAGCCTGGGCCAGCGCCTCAAGAAGGGCCCCTTGCCCGCCGTCGAGGCCGTCGCCTACGCCGCCCAGGCCGCGCTCGGGCTGGCCCACGCCCATGAGCAGGGGATCGTCCACCGCGACGTCAAGCCCTCCAACCTCCTGGTCACCGAGAACCGCCAGGTCAAGGTGCTCGACCTCGGCCTGGGCGTGCTGATGGAGAACGACGGCGAGGCGAACTTCGCGACCGCCGACGGCGTCGCCGTCGGCACGGTCGACTACATGTCACCCGAGCAGGCCTGCGGCAAGGAGGTCGACGGCCGGAGCGACCTGTTCAGCCTGGGCTGCGCGCTCTACCACCTCATCACCGGCCGCCAGGCGTTCCCGGGAGATTCCCCAATCGAGCGGCTGGGCCATCGGATCGCCAATCGCCCGACCCCGATCACCGACCACCGGCCCGACCTGCCCGCCAATCTGGTCCACGTGATCGACAAGCTCCTGGCCACCAAGCCCCAGGACCGCTATCAGACCGCCGGCGAAGCCGCCGAGGCGCTCCAGGCCCTCCTCCGCCCCCGCAAGGCCACCGCCCCGGCGGCCAAGCTCGCCGCGCCCGAGCCTCCGCCGTCACCCGCGGCCGCCCCGCCGCCCTCTCCGGTCGTCGTGACCGTCCGGCCGACCTATCCCGGCTGGTTCCGGCCGATGGCGGCGCTGGCCGAGCGAAGCCCCAGGCGAGCGCTCGCCGCCTTGATCCTGGGGGTCGGCGTCGCGATCGCCGTCGGCGCCGCGATCGGCTGGACGATCCACGCCTGAGACCCGGCGGGGCGATCGATCAGGTCTCGACCGCCACGACGCCCCTCGGGCTCGTCGCTCCCAGCTTCGTCCGCCAACCTCGGATTGAGGGGAGATTGGTGAACCGGCGGTCGGCCACCCCGAAGAACGCCCAGCCGGCGGCGATCGAGGCGATCGTCACGATCGGGACCATGATCAGGGCCCGCGACCAGAAGGTCGAAAGGCCCAGGGCGGCCAGCGCCGCGTTGCCGACGGTGCAGACCGGCAGGTGGATCAGGTAGACGCTGTAGCTCCGCTTGCCGCAGGCCCGGAGCGGGTTGAAGCCCTCGACCCGGGCCACGGCCGGATCCCACCGGTAGCAAAGGATCAGGAGCAGGCCGAATGCCGCCGCCGCCGCCGTCGAGGTCACGCCTTCGAAGCAGCCGACCAGGAACAGGCCGAACAGGCCGACCTCGACCGCCCGCCTCGAAATCGTCGAGGTCGCCACGTTGATCCGCCAGAACAGGAGCAGCCCGACGGCGAACTCGTGCCAGAGGTCGGGGAAGAGGCCCGCATGGCGGGAGTCGCTCCCGATGTCCCACGACACCAGGTGGAAGCCGACGATGGCCAGCGTCGCGGCGGCGAGGGCCGCCTGGAGCCGCGCCGGCAGGAGGATCAAGGCCAGGAAGCAGACAAGGTAGAACTGCTCCTGATAGCAGAGCGCCCAGGAGACTCGATTGAGCAACAGGAACCCGGGCCCCCCCACCAGGGGCCGCCAGGTTTCGGTCAGGGTGATGTTGCCGACCCACTGGGCGAAGGTGAAGTCGGCGGGAGCATAGAGTTCCAGTCCGACCGCGGTCTGGTGGAGCCACCGCAGGTCCAGCCGATCGAGCACGACCACGACGGCGGCGATCAGGGCCAGCGAAACCCAGTAAGGGGGGAAGATCCGCCACAACCGTCGGGCCAGGAAATGGACCGGGCTGATCCCCTTCCGCCGCGACGACTCCAGGCTCGAAGCGATGCAATACCCGCTGATGACGAAGAAGAGCGGGGCGCCGATGTTGAGCGTCAGGCAGGTCACGATCGCCCGTTGGACCCGGGACGATCCCTCGAATCCCACCTGATCGGTCCAGAGGGCGACCGCCGCGTGCTCCAGGACGACCACGACGCAGACCACGCCCCGCCAGATGTCCAGGGCGTGATATCGGGTGCTCTTCGCCGGGATCGTCTCCTGCATCGCACGCGACTCCGACAAGGGCCAAGGTCCCTGGACCAATTTACCCGCGACCCGCCCGATCCCGGGCTGAAGACGTGGGACGGCGAGACGCCACCAGGGCGTCATCGAATCTCACCACCCGACAGGGCCGGCCACGGGTTCCGGCCGCTCGAAGGGCCCGGCGGGACATTCCCCGGGCCGATCCGACCCAGGTGTTGAGCGTCGAAGCGGGCCGGGATGGACCCGATTCTTCCGAGAAATCCCGCCGCGGCGCCGATGGATGCGTCGAGAGCTTCCCTGGCCGCGGATCCGGCCGAAACGAACGCCTCGCGGTCGAGTCAGGCCGGCTCGGGAGCCGCCCGGACGATCCAGACGGGCCTCAGGGGCACCATCGCGGTCAAGCCGGCCAGGGCCCGGCCGTGGTTGACCTGGATCATCGCGACGTCGACGGACCATCCTTGGTCTTTGACCCGATCCGAGAACCGGGCCAGGTTCTCCAGCCCGACGAAGTTGGCCACCAGCACGCCGCCTTGCGCGAGGCGGAGAAAGGCGAGGTCGAGGATCGCGTCGAGCCGACCGCCGCTCCCGCCGAGGAAGATGGCCGCGGGCGGCGGTTCCGCCTCCAGGCACCCGGGCGCCTCCCCTTCGACGATCCGAAGGTTGTAGGCGGCGAACCTCGATCGGTTCTCCCGCAGACAGCCCGCCTGGATCGAGGATCGTTCGCACGCCACGACCTCCGAGGCCGGAAATGCTCGCGCCAGATCGATCGCCACGCCACCCAAACCCGCCCCCACGTCCCAGATCGGACCCGCCGGGACGTCGCGGAATCGCGTCAGGGTCACCGCGCGAACGTCCGCGTGCGTCAGGAGGATCGGTCCGGCGTCCGGCTGGGCGTAAAGATGATCGGGGGTTGCCAGCGGTGGCGGAATTAACCAATCAAACACGCCGTCGCCGATTTGGTTTCGCTCGAGGATCAAAAAATTCAGGTCGTCGAACCGCGACCCGACCAGGCCGGCGATCGGCCGCTCGAAGACCCGCTCCTCGGGACTCCCCAACCGCTCGGCGACCCAGGCCGTGTAGTCATCGAGCCCGCGGTCGAGGAAGAACGAGGCGACGGCCGACGGGCTCGCCCCATCCTGCGTGAACAGCCCGATCCGGGGGCGGCCGAGGAGCGGCAGGAGCGTCGCCCCGAGCGGGCGGCCGTGGACGCTGGCGATGGCGGCCCCTTGCCAGGAGAGCCCCGCCCTGGCGAACGCCAGTTGCATGCTCGAAAGCGCGGGCTCGACCCGGATCTGGTCGCGGCCCAGGGCCAGGCCGAGCCGGTGGCCGATCCCGTAGAACAGGGGGTCGCCCGAGGCCAGGACCACGCAACACTCGTCGAGCCGACGCCCCCGGAGTCGCTCCACCAGCTCGGCCACGTTGTCGCCGATCGCGAATCGCTCGGCCGAAGTCTCGGCCACGCTCGCCAGGTGGCGCCGGCCGCCCGCGAGGAACGTCGCCGCGGCCAGCCTGCCCTTGGCGATCGGCGAGAGCCCGTCCGGGCCTTCGGCCCCCAGGCCCAGCACGTCGACCGGCCCGATCATGGCCCGGCCGGGTCGGCGGCCAGGGCGAGGACCCGCCCCTCGAAGTCGAACAGGGCGACCTCCACCCGCAACCGCCCGCCGACGTGCCCCCGGCAAGCCTCGGCGGCCTTCCGGGCGACGTGGGAATAAAACGAGGTGAAGCCGGCCGAACGGACCAAGTCCTCGACGTGCCGCCCGGTGTTGGCCCCGGCGATCGACTCGACCAAAGGCCCCGGCGCACCCGCGTCGCGGGCGAGGTCGGCCAGGAACGCGATGTCGACGCCGCCCCCGGCGACGTGGGTTTGCATCTGCCCGGTGGCCAGCTTGGCGATCTTGCCGATCATCCCGCCGATCGTCACCGCGTCTACCCCGCGCCCGACGGCCCGCTTCAAGGCGTCGCCGGTGAAGATCCCCATCTGGACGAACGCCATCTCGGGCAAGCCCGGGTACAACGCCTCGGCGAACCGTTCGCTCCGCCCCCCGGTCGTGAGGACGATGTGCCGGAGGCTGTTCGCCGCCGCCACGTCGATCGACTGCACGACCGACGCCCGCCAGCTCGCGGTGCTCATCGGCCGGACCACGCCGGTCGTGCCGAGGATCGAGATCCCGCCCAGGATCCCAATCCGACTGTTCAAGGTCTTCGAGGCGATCCCCTCCCCCCCGGGCACGGAGATCGTCACCTCGAAGCCCGGCCCATCGGGGTCGGGACGAACGACCGACGCCACCGCTTCGGCGATCATCCGCCGCGGGACCGGGTTGATCGCCGCCTCGCCCGGTGGCAGCTCCAGGCCGGGCTGGGTGATCCGCCCCACCCCTTCCCCTCCCAGGATGGCGACCCCGGGCGTCGCGACCCGGCGGACCGAGGCCAGGACCTCCGCCCCGTGGGTCACGTCCGGGTCGTCGCCGCCGTCCTTGATCACGCCGGCCGAGGCCGTCCCGTCGCGGTAGGACAGCCGATTGACCCGGATCATCAGGTCGAAGCCCAGGGGGGACCGGACGGCCACGGATTCGGGCCGCTCGTCCAGGAGCAGGAGCCGGCAGGCCGCCTGCGCCGCGGCGGCGGCCGAGGCCCCGGTGGTGTACCCTTCGCGGGTTCCCTTCGGGTCGCGAGGGGGGACGGTCTGCCCCCGGACCAGCTCGAAGGGGGGCCGCTCGGTCGCGACCCGGCTCATGGTCGCCCCTCGATCGGATCTCCGGCCAGGGTCAGCAGGGCGTTGATCGCCGCCGCGGTGACGGCCGTCCCTCCTTTGCGGCCGAGCGAGGTGAGGAACGGGGTGGTCGACCGCGAGGCCAGCCGCCGCTTGGCCTCCTCGACGCCGACGAAGCCGACCGGGATCCCCACGATGCAGGCCGGCCGCCACCCCTCGGACTCGACCAGCCGGAGCGCCTCGTCGACCGCCGTCGGGGCATTGCCGATCGCCACGACCGCCCCATCGCCGACCCGCGCGGCCCCCCGCCTCAAGCCCGCGGCCGACCGGGTCAACCCTTCGGTCGCCGCCAGGCGGTCGGTCTCGCGATCCCCCAGGCCGCACTCCACCCGGACCCCGAGCGGCCCGGCCAGGTCGCCCCGGACCCCGGCCCGGAGCATCTCGACGTCGACCAGGATCGGGGCGCCGGCCCGGAAGGCCGCGACCGAGGCGGCGATCGCCCCCGGGCCGAACCGGGCGGACGAGGCATAGTCGAAGTCGGCCGAGGCGTGGATCATCCGCCGGACGACCGCCCGCTCGGCCGGGTCGGCGACCCCTGGGCCCATCTCCCGGTCGATCATCGCCAGCGACTCCGCCATGATCCGGTCTCCGGCCGGGTTCGGCCCCGGCCCGGCCTCCGCCTTGAATCTGGCCCCGAGCTTGGCCGCGTGGATCCGGGGGGTGATCATCCGGCCGTGGGCGACGTAGGTCGTCGAACTGCCCACGATCACGGTGGTGAACATGGTCACTCTTGCCCCGGCCAACTCGTCGAGCCGGATGATGGCGACCTTCTCGTCCGGCCTGTAAGCGTTCTCGACCAGGCCGACGGGCGTGGCGGGCTCGCGGTGGCGGAGGAGGATCTCGGCCACCCGGGCGAGCTGCCAGTCCCGGGCCCGGCTCTTGGGGTTGTAGATCGCCAGCACGAAGTCGGCCTCGGCCACGGCGACCACCCGGCGGACGATCGTCTCCCAAGGGGTCAGCAGGTCGCTCAGGCTCAGGCAGGCCCAGTCGTGGGCGAGCGGGGCGCCCAAGAGGGCCGAGGCCGACGTGGCGGCGGTGACGCCGGGGATGACCTCGATCGTCGCCGAGCCTGGCCGGGCTCCGGCGAGTTCCCAGGCCACCCCGCCCATCCCGTAGACGCCCGCGTCGCCGCTGGAGATCAGGGCGACCGTCCGGCCGGACTCCGCCAGCTCCAGGGCCAGGCGGGCCCGCTCGACCTCCTCGCCGAGCTCGCGGCCGACGACCTCCTTGCCCGCCAGCCGGTCGGCGATCAGGTCGAGGTAGTAGCGATAGCCGACGACGACTCCCGAATCCTCGATCGCCCGCGCCGCGTCGGGCGTCAGGAGCCCCGGCGACCCCGGGCCGAGGCCGACGATCGACAGCTTCCCCGGTCTGGCTTGCTCGCGGTTCATCCGCCTAACGTACCAGGACGAGCGAGAAATAGGACAGGTCCCAGCCCAGCGCCTTCGAGGCGTCGACGAAGATTCGCTCATCACTTCGGCCGATCCGCTCCACCAAGGCCGAGCGGTCGAGCCGGCCCCTGACTCGGAGTTCCTCGACGAGCCGAGGCAAAACGTCGGCCGCCTTGAGCCAGCAGGACGACCCCCCTCGATCCAGGATCGGGCCGATCTCGTCCGGATGATAAGTCGCCGGGCAGACCGTGAGGATTTCCCCCTTCCGGGCGAGCGGCCAGCCCAACCGGGCCGCCGCTGCCGAGATCGCCGAGACCCCGGGGACCACCTCGACCGGCACCTCGGGATATCGGCCTCGGAGGTGCTCGACCACGGAGGAGCCCGACCCGTAGAGCGCCGGATCCCCCTCGGTCAAGAAGGCGACCATCCGGCCCGACCGGCTCGCCTCGGCCATCGCCGCGGCCACCCGGTCATAGCCGACCGACCCGTCGTCCGGCCCTCTCCGCATCCTCAAGGCCATCCCCCGGACCCCTTGGTCGGCGCGGAGCAGGGGGCCGACGACCTCGATCGCGAAGCCCGAATCATCGCGATGCCCCGCGTGCAGGACCAACGAGCAGCCGGCCAGGACCCGAGCGGCCTTGAGCGTGAGCAACTCCGGGTCGCCGGGTCCGATCCCCACGACGTAAGCGGTCGACGGGCCTGGGCTCATCCCTCGACCAGGGCGAGCCGGGCCAGGAGCCGGTCGTCCCAAAGGTGGAACGCCGGTTCGACCGGCCCTACCGGGTCCGCGACCGCCGAGGCCCGACGGCGGCGACGCCTCGGCCCGTGGCCGTGGTCGTCCGCCTCCTCGATCGCGCGGACGTCGAAGTGATGCCCCGCCTGGGGCTGGCCCAGGTCCGCTTCCCGGCCGACCAGGCGGACCCGGTACTTGCAGACCCCGCAGTTCATGTCCGGGGCGCCGTGGATGGCCTCGTGGGCCCGGTCCTCGAACGCCTGGATCAAGAGCGGATGGAGCCGGAGGTGTTCCGTGACGACGATCTCGACCCCCGGATCGGCCTCGGCATGCCTCGCCGCGACTTCGCCGATCCGCTTCAACAAGACGCCATCGAACAGGAGATAAGGCTGGACGACGATCCGCTCGTACCCCAGCTTGCGGCAGACCGAGAGGGCCCGATCGACGCTCGGCCCGGTCACGCCGGTATACCCGACGCTCGCCCAGCCCACCCCGGTCGCTTCCCAGAGGAACCGCGAGACCCGGGCGATGTTCGCGTTGGCGTCCGGGTCGGACGTCCCCCGCCCCACGAGCAGCAATAAGGTCCGATCGCTGGCGACTTCCCGTCGCCCTTCGAGGGCCTCGCGGTAGCGGATCGAGCAAAGTTCCAGCAGGTTCGGGTGGATGTCGAGGGCCCTGGCCATCGGCATGGCCACCCCGGGGTGCCGCTGCCGCGCCGCCTGGACCTCGCTGGGCACGTCGTTCTTGACGTGCCCCGCCGCCATCAGGATCGCCGGCACCACCACGATCCGGCTCGCCCCGCGCCCGATCAGCTCATCGATCGCCCGCCCGATCGTCGGCGAGGCGAACTCCAGGAACCCTTCCCCCTGGAGCCGGTCCGGCCGGACCGCGCGCCAGGCATCCGCCAGCGCCCAGAACTCCCCAACCCCCGCCTCGTCGCGGCTCCCGTGCGCGGCGATGAGCAAGGCGTCCGACATCGCGAGTTACCCCATCATCAAATGTGTGAGAGACTTCCGACTCAAAATAGCAGGGAGGAGGGGAAGCGTCAAGGAGGTTGGGATAGCCTCGAACTACTAATTCTGCACAAAATAGTAGCAGATTAGTAGTTCCCTAGATCGTTCCGGGAAAGAGCTTTATGAAAATCCCCAGGTCCGGCCCTTCGCTCGCCAACCTCCTGAACCAGTTCAGTTGGCAAGTCGATCTCTTCGGCCAGATTCTCGGCCAAGTGCTTGAGCCGACGGTCGGTGGACGTTACGTGCATTGGGATAAGTTACGTCATCTGCCACCCCCGCCGGGGCTCGGCCATGCCGAATGGTGGATGGGCTTGAAGCTGAGCCGGATGAGTCAACGCAGGGCGGTCCCGCTCGTGGACCTCGCGGGTCGGCCCTTCTCCTTCATGCTTGCCGATCCCCTGCCCGAATCGCTTCATCATGCCGACTCGGGGGCCCGGGGCGCGATCGGGACGCCAGCGGAAATCCTCACCCTGGAAATGAAAGATCAATACGTTATTCGATCATTGATCGAGGAGTCGATCACTTCCAGTCAACTGGAAGGGGCCTCCGTCACCCGGGACATCGCCAAGAGGATGATCCGCGAGGGGCGTCCGCCTCGCGATCGGGGCGAGCGGATGATCTTGAATAACTACCGGACGATGCAGCGGATCATCGGCATCAAAGATCGAGAATTGACGCCCGACCTGGTCGCGGAACTCCAGCGAATCGCCACCGACGATACCTTGGACGACAAATCGGGGTCGGGGAGGTTGCGTCGGCCCGAGGAGAAGATCGTGGTCGGCGACGAACAAGGCGAGGTCTATCATTCCCCGCCGCCCGCCGAGCAGCTCGGACATCGGATGGAGCTGATGTGCGACTTCGCCAATGGAGGGTCTTCCGAAGGATTCATCCATCCGATGATCCGATCGATGATCCTCCACTTCTGGTTGGCCTACGATCATCCGTTCGTCGATGGCAACGGGCGGACGGCGCGGGCGCTTTTCTACTGGTCGATGCTCAGGCAGGGCTACTGGCTCTTCGAGTTCCTCTCGATTTCGCGGATCATCCTGAAGGCCCCGTCGAAGTATGGCAAGGCATTCTTGCACACCGAGAACGACGAAAACGATTTAACCTATTTTTTATTATATCATGCCGATGTGATCCGACGTGCGATCAACGACCTCCACGAATATATCGACGGGCGGTCTCGGCGACTCCGACAGGTGGAAGCCGAGATGAAGGGGATGGTCGAGTTGAACCATCGACAGAAGGAGCTGATCGGCCACGCGCTCCGTCACCCCGGCCAGAGGTATACCTTCGAGTCCCACCGGGCCAGTCATGGGACGGTGTACCAGACAGCCCGCTCCGACCTGCTCCAGTTGGAGGGGCGGGGCCTATTGACCAAACTCAAGGTGGGACGGGCCTGGGTCTTCCTCGCGGCCAGGAACCTGGAGGACAGGCTCAGGGAAACCAAATAAATGATATTTCAAAATATTTTCTTATAAAATTATCCGGTGAGGGGAATTACCCGCCGAACAACGCGATCCGGGCGGACCAGGCGGCCGTGGCGGCGATCAGGGCGGCGACCTGCATGATCCGGACGGCCCGCTCCACGGTGGGTCGCGCGATC
>JAABUQ010009182.1_pt1 | contig 13490 bp, 11 predicted proteins | sample 5560001 | NCBI WGS metagenome assembly JAABUQ01 (sample SAMN10711888, study PRJNA513371) | rock metagenome | isolation source: Antarctica rocks | place: Antarctica: Victoria Land, Finger Mt nord | collected 2015-12-18 | reverse complement strand
TTTACCTGAAGATCCGCCGAGACGGCGCGAGACACGGTAGGATACGGGGGACATGGGGAGGGCGGGAGAGGATGCGCCCCCGGAAACGGCCCGCGCGGCGCGGGCTCGCCCCGAGACGCGGGTTGGACGAGCGAAACGAGGGTGGAACGAGGGTGGGTGGCGATGCATATCTTGGTGGTCGAAGACGATCGCGCGTTGGGCGCCCAGATCGTCGATGGGCTGCGGCGCGAACGCCATGTCGTCGATCTGCTGGTCGACGGGCGCGCGGCGCTCGACGAGGCGCCCGCGCTACGCGAGGGCGCCTACGACGTGGTGGTCCTGGACATCCTGCTGCCGGGGTGCGACGGACTGACGGTCTGCCACCACTGGCGCGCGGGCGGCCTACGGGTGCCCATCTTACTGCTGACGGCGCGGCGCGCGGTCGAGGATCGCGTGCGCGGCCTAAACGCCGGGGCCGACGACTACCTCACCAAACCCTTCGCCTTCGCCGAGCTCCTAGCTCGCGTGCGCTCGCTGGGGCGACGAGAGACGGGCTTGCGGCCGGCGATCCTGTGCGTCGGGGACCTGACGCTCGACCCGGCGACACGCCGCGTCGAGCGCGCCGGGCGCGAGATCCGGCTCACGGCGCGCGAGTACGCCATCCTGGAGTTGTTGCTGCGCCATCCTCACCAGGCGCTCACGCAGGACCAGATCGCGGCCGGCGCGTGGGAGCGCGGCGCGGAGCACGCCTCCAACGTGGTCGAAGTGTTCGTGCGCAACCTACGGCGCAAGATCGACGACCCCCATCCCGACAAGCTGATCCACACGGTGCGCGGCGTGGGCTACACGGTGCGCGCCGCAAGCGACGTATCGGCGGCCGACGCCGGGACGCTCGGGCGATGAGCATTCGCGTTCGGTTGGCCCTCTGGTACGCCCTAGTGCTCTGCGCGGGGCTGGTCCTGTGCGACGCCGTGGTGCTGTGGCAGACGGCGCGGCTCACCGGCGCGTCGCTCGACCAGACGCTCCAACAGCGGGCGCAAGACACGGCGGCCGCCCTGCGCCTCGGCCCCGGGACCCCGACGCTGCGCCCCGAGACAGCGGACGAGATTAGCCGCCGGCTCGGCGAGGTCGACCTCTGGGTCCGCGTGCTCGACGCGCGCGGCCGGCCGCTGGCCCAGGGGCGGCAAGGACCGTCCCCGTCGCCTGTCCCCGCCGCCGCGTTGGGCGACCTGCGTCCGGGGATCCGGACATGGGCGGCCTCGGGCGCGGCGAGCGCGCCCGAGGTGCGCATCGTCGTCCTGCCGGTGCTCGACCGCGGCCGGCGCGTGGCCACGATTCAGGTCGCGACGACGACCCACCAACTGCGGGAAACAAACGGCCACCTGCTGATGGCCATGGCCGTGTCGGGGGTGGCCATCGTGCTGGCGGGGGCGCTCGCCGGGTTGTTCCTGGCCGATCGGGCGCTGCGGCCGGTCGATCGGATCACGCGGCTGGCCGCCGGAATCGGCGCGGACGACCTGCATCGGCGCGTGTGCGACGAGACGTGGGGGCCGGGACGCGCCCGCCGGGACGAACTGGGCCGCCTGGCACGCACGTTCGACGCGCTGCTGGAGCGTCTGCAAGAGGCGCGCGGGCGGCGGCAGCGTCTCACCGCCGACATCGCCCACGAGCTGGGAACACCGATCGCGACCATCATCGCCGGCGCGGAGATCGCCTTGCGCCACCCGCACGAGGCCGACGCGGCGCGCCAGGCCTTCCAGCATATCGTGGACGAGGGGCGCTACCTGGATCGCGTGCTCGACGATCTCCTGACGCTCACGCGCGCGGACGCGGGCACGCTGGCGCTGCAACGCGAACTCGTGGAGATCGACGAGGTGTGCCGGCAGGCGGCGCACGCCCTCGCGCCCCTGGCGCGGGAGCGGGACGTGGCCCTGGAGCTGGACCTGCCGCCGCGCACGGTGCTCGTGCGCGGCGACGAACTGCGCCTGGCGCAGGTGGCGCGCAACCTACTCGACAACGCGCTCCGCTACACCCCGCCGGGTGGAACGGTCGTGGTGGCGCTCCGTCAGGAGGAGGGTGGCGACGACGGCGTAGGCGCCGGCGCGATCGTCACCATGCGCGTGAGCGACACTGGCCCGGGCATCCCGCCGGACGAGGCGGACGACGTCTTCGAGCGATTCCATCGCGCATCCCGCTCCGCGCCCGCCGAGCGGGACGCGCGCGGACGCCGGAGTGGGAGCGGGCTGGGGCTGGCGATCTGCCAGGCGATCGTGGGGGCGCACAGCGGAGAGATCTGGGTCGAGCGCGAACCGCAGGCCGGCGCATGCGTGGTCGTCACCCTGCCAGGTCTCACGGCGGCGGACACAATGGCCCAAGAACCGGGCGCGCAGGGGCAGAGTCTCGGGTGACCGTCAACGGCCGACGGCGATCTTCAGCCAATCTTCAGCTTGGGCCGCTACCATAGACGTGGGGGTGACGCGCGGCGGACACCTCCGGCGTCATGCGTCCGCGGATGCGCGCGGAGATGGCGGAAACGTCAGGCTCCGACGACAACGTAAAGAGACGACAACGTAAAGAAAAGAGGTGCGCCCGAGTATGCCATCCCGACCATCATGAGCCCCAGCACACGACCCCATCAATCTTCCCCCGCCCCAGACACGCCCCTAAGTGTCGCTAGCCCCACTAGCCACATGACGAGCCCCGCATAAGATGTATCTGGAGAACCGCAGTCTATGTCACGTATCCTTACCGGGTCGTTGGCCGCCCTTTTCGCCGGCGCGACCTCGCTAGCCATTGCCCCCGCCGCCCTGCACGCCGCATCGCACCCCGGAACGCACCGCGCCGGCGCGCCCGGTGGTCAGTACTACTCGGCCATCCTCTATCCGCAGGGGCGGTCCATCTCGCACGGCTCGATGGCCACCCTCCCCGACGTTAACGGCCTCAAGGTCAAGTTCTACACCGGCTACCTCCAGCCCGGACAGATCTACAACGAGTTCGTCAGGACGGGCGCCTGCGGCACGATGGGGCGCACCATCGTCAACCTGGGGCGCAACCAAGCCGACCCGGACGGCAGCGTCAACACCGTCACCACGATCAACCCGAGCCTGCTCTCCGGCGGCGCGCTGCACGTCGACGTGTCGCAGGACATGGCGGGCGCGCCGGTGGTGGCCTGTGGCGACATCCGTCCGGCCAGCGTGGTGCTGCACCTGCACTCGGTCAAAACCAGCGTGGTCAGTAACGCCGGCGGCATCTTCCTGATCACCTACGGCGTGCCGGGCAACCAGGTGCTCTTCGAGACACCCAACCGCACGGGCACGAGCGTGGTCGTCTTCGCGCAAGGGCTGGAGCCCGGCACCCTGCACGAGGAGCACATCCACAACGGGCAGTGCATCCCCGACCAGAACGGACAGGTGCGCTACGACCTGTACTACATGGAGACCGACCCCAACGGCGAGGGCGTGTCGGGCACGTTCTTCAACGGCCGCATCAACGTGGCCAACAGCTACGGTCAGGTCCACGCCGCCAACCTACAGTCGGCGGCCTGCGCCAACTTCGGCGGCGACGGCCTGCCCATGTAGGGAAGCTAACCCGCCCCGCGCGACTGCTCAAGTTGTCGACACGTAGCGTGAGTGAGGGGCGGCGCACGACATGCGCCGCATCCTCGCCCTTATCCGATCGTAGCAAGTATATGGCCGCGAACGAGCGTGTGAGCGGGGGAGATCATGGAAGGTAAGAGGCGGACTAAAGCCATAGGCGCGATCGGACGCGACAGTAGGAATTGGAAGTGGCCGGCGATCGTCATGGCCGCGTTGTGCGTGACGCTCGGAGCCACAGTAGCGGCCCCACGTTCCGCCGTCGCCTGCTCGCTCGACGGGAAGCCGACGGCCTTCGCGGACGGCCATCGGGCCGTCCTCTCGACGGACAGGGACACCAGGGCAGCCATGCGCACATGGGCCCCGTTCTCTTTCGCCGGCCGCTATCACGCGCGGGCGTCGCTCCGCCTGGCCGAAGACCAGGCCGCGCTCAAGGCCGTGCTCCCGCCGCAAGCGTTACGGGGTCCCTGGACGTGGACCTTCGGCGATGGGACGAGCGGGCACGGGTGGACCGCGACGCACCGCTACGCCCACCCCGGCGCCTACCGCATCACCATCAAGGCCTACTATCCGACGTGGCAAGAATATATACCGTTCGATACCGTGCGCATCGTCGTGGTCCGGTAGCCCCTCACGGAGGCGTATGCCATACGCCCCTACGCCCAGGGCGTATGGCATACGCCCCTACAACCGGGAGATATACATGCAAGCTCAAGGCACGGGGGAGGCCACGACGCCTTTCTCCATAGGGGTGGCGACGCGGATCGCGGCGGCGCTCCTGGTCCTGATCATCGGCGCGATTCACGCCTACGAAACGCCTGCCCAGTACAGCAGTCTCCATTACCTGGGTATCTTGTTCGCGGCCAACTTCGTCGGCGGCCTCATCGCGGCCGTTGGCATCTACCGCGACAAGCCCTGGGGTTGGGTCCTGGGTATCGTGGTGGCCGGCGGCGCATTCGCCGCCTACGCCATCACGCGCAGCGTCGGGCTGCCCCAGGACACGGGCGACATCGGCAACTGGGGCGAGCCGCTCGGCGTGGTTTCGCTGATCGCGGAGGGCGGCTTCGTGCTGCTGGCGCTCGCCACCATCCCGATGTGGGCGCGCCGCACCGATCGCGGGTCCGTCTAATCAAGCTTTATGCCCCGATGTCGCATCGGGTGATAGCTTCTAAGTCAAGACGAATGTCATGCGCTCTTAGGGCGTGGGGAAGCCCGGCGTCGAGAGGACGGTTTCGTCCGCGAGGATCGTCATCGCCTGGTACCCGATGAGGCGGGCGGTCCAGGCCGGCCCGGCCGTTCCCATGGCGAAAGCGGCCGTCGCGTAGGCGTCGGCCGTCCCCAAGTCGGGGCCGGTGATGGTGACGGAGAGGATGCCGTCGGGCGGGTGGCCGGTGTGCGGATCGACGATGTGGGCGCCCCGCGCGTACGCGCCTGAGGTCGCGATGGCCAGGTCCGTGGCCGTCACCACGGCCGCGATGCGGTCGTGCAGGAGCGGGTGCTGGATGCCCACACGCCAGTAGGGCTCGGGCGCGGCCCGCCCCCGCACGCGGATGTCCCCGCCGGCGTTGATGGCGTAGTTGCGCGCGTCCGCTTCTTCTAAAAGCGCGGCCGCCCGCTCGACCGCCCAACCCTTGACCAGGCCCGAGGGATCGACCGCCCCAAGGCGCAGCGCGACATCCCCGACCCGCTCCCACTGCGACAGCAACGCGGCTCCAATGTCGAAGTAGCCGTCGGTCTCCTCACGTAGCGCGGCGCAGCGCGCCAGGACGGCCTGGACGTCGGGATGGGTGTCCTCGAGCGCCAGGTCGCCGCGGTTGAGCCGGCTGATCTCACTGTCCGCCTGGTAGGTACTGAACGTGGCGTCTACCCAGCGCAGCCAATCGAAGGCGCGATCGAGCGCCGCGGGATCGACGTGCGTGTCACGCACGTCGACCCCGATCGGCATGCCCATGATGTGCTCTACGCGGCGCGGCCCGGGGAGATCACTTGATAGAGTGGTGCTCACGCGTTTAGAGGGTGTGAGCTTTGTGGGCGGTGTCGACCGCGGCTTGCAGCGACTGGGCATAGGCGTCACTGGTGAGTGTCGCGCCGCCGATGAGGTCGATCGTCGCGCTCTGCGCCCGCAAGACTTCGCCGCGCAGCATCGGGATCGCTTGCTGGTTGATGAACGCCGAGCGCTCCCGCTCCGTGGGGGCCGTCGCCTGGACATCGGTGATGCGCTTGCCTTTCACGACGATGGTCACCTGCACCGGCCCCCACTCCATGTCCGCGCTCGGTCCCTGATACTTATACGTGGTGGTGGCGGCCCGTGACGCCGGCGTTTTGTGCGCGGCCGGATGGGGCTTCGCGTGTGTGGGCGTGGGCGTCGGACGGGGCGTTGGACGAGGCGTCGAGCGCGTGGCGGCCCAGACGCCGCCGAACGGAATCACGGTCGCCGCGGCCGCGGTGATGAGGGTTATCGAGCGTCGTGTCATGTCAGTTTGGTCCTTATCTATATCTATACTTGTTCTATGTCGGACGGTTGCTAGAGGGCGAAGCGTTCGGTATGGATGGACGCGGGCGGCGTCCCGGCGCGGCGGACGTTGTGCTCAGCGGCACGCATCATCGCGGGCGGGCCACAGATGTAGACCTCACGCGTGGCGATATCGGGGACTAGTTCGCGCAGGTGCTCCGGCGACAAGCGATGGGCGCCCTCGGGGCCGCGGTGATCGCCGACGACGTAGTAGAGAGCGATGCCGCGCGCACGGGCCAGCGCGTCAAGTTCGTGGCGAAAGACGAGATCGTCCTCGCGCACGACGCGATAGATGAGCGCGACATCGACCGCGCGCGTCGCCTCCTCGACCATGGCGCGGATCGGGGTGATGCCGATACCGCCCGCGATGAAAAGGACCCGCTCACGCCGCCGCACCACGTCGGTGAAGACGCCGAAGGGACCCTCGGCCACCACGCGCGTACCCGACGCGATCTCGCCGATGCGGCCGGTGAAGTCGCCCACGCCCTTGACGGTGATACGCAGTGAGTGGCCGTCGGGGGCCGCCGAGAGCGAGAACGGGTGCGACGCCCACCAGCGCCCACGGTCGAGGAAGCGCCACAGGAAGAACTGGCCCGCGCGCGCGTTCAGCCGGTCGAGGCGCCGACCGGTGATGCGCAGCGACACGACGCCCGGCCCGTCGGCCACCACCTCCGCGACCCGTAGGCGGTAGTAAAACGCCTGCGCGACCGGCACGGCGAGGCGGAACACCACGAGCAGCGCCAGGGTGGCCAGGTAGAGCGCCGTCCAGTAGGCGGCGGCCGGGTTAGCGGTCAGGTCGTTGCCGGTCGGGATCTGATGGACCCAGGCCAGCGCGATGCCCGCGTACGCGGTGAGATGCACGAGGTACCAGGCCTCGTAGCGCAGGCGCCGGCGCACGATCACGAGCGAGGTGACCACGACGAGGACCATCAGCGCCGTCCCGACCGTGGCCGCGACCATGCCCGTGTAGGCGCCGAGCAGCCGCGACACCTCGGGGGGGATGGGGATACGATCCATCGCCGCGTACCCGAGCGTGATGAGCACGACGTGCGCGAGCACGAGGTAGAGGCAGACCTTGCCGTTGAGCCGGTGCCACACGGTGAGCCGATCGAAGCCCGCGAGCCGCTCGAGCGGGGGCAGGCGGGCGAGCAGCAGGACCTGGAGCAGCGCGAGGTAGGCGCCGAGCAGGCCGGTAACGCGTCCGAGGCTGGTCAGCAGGGCGCCCGTCGTGCGCAGGCCGGACACGTTCCCGCCCTGTACCCAGAGCCAGACGATCACCGCCGCGTTGGCGACGACGACCGCCGCGATGGCCCACGCCATCGCCGTCCGATAGCCGTGGCGACGCCGCGGCCCGGCGTTCGGCGTCGCGGTCACTGTCGCCCCCCGCGCGCCGTCAAAGAGTCCGATATCCATAACCCCTCACCTCACCTCGTGCGCGCGCCGTGGCGCCGATCGGAGGACTGTATCCGTACCTCACTCGTCGCTCCATGACACTCTGTCCGTCGTCTGACGCGGACACTCCCTTGCACGGTCCTCACCCGATACCGTCGCGTCGTCTACAGATATCGTAGGGGCGGTAGATGAAGATTGCGTGAAGAAGACTGACGATATATAAGACTATGCTAAGGAAAAGCTAAGAGTTCGCTAAGAGCTTGGGGCATTGTCCGGCCGTTACGTTAGTCTGTCGTGGCGCCGATCCTCCGTGCTATATCCATCGCGGAACTCAACCACTCCGCCTCGTGTCATAACCATAAAGTACGGGCGGCATATGACCGTTTCGTGACACGCCGATGACAAATCCATGATCGAGGGTGAGTTCATGGTGAACGGATGAAAAGCGCGCCACCTGTCGCACGGGTGTTCTTAGCGATTTCTTTAGGCTAGATCGCCGTCCTCAGCCCCTGTCCTCATTGATGCTCGGCAACACGACGACGAACTGCGCCCCCGTTCCTGGGGTGTCCAAGCCGTTGGTCTCGACGCGGATCTGGCCGCCGTGGGCCTCGACGATTGCTTTGCAGATGGCCAGTCCCAACCCGCTGCCGACAGCGCGGCGTGGGCCCTCTGTCGCGGCCGTCTCCCCCACGTCCCCACGATGGAATCGCTCGAAGATACGCTCCCGCTCGTGTGGCGCGACCCCTTGCCCGGTGTCCCGGACCCGGAGGACCACCCAGTCCGCTCCGCCCGTCCTGTCCGCCGCGCCGGCGCCTCCCGGCTCGAGCCGCAGCGTGAGCGTCACCGCCCCGCCCGCCGGGGTGTGACGGAGCGCGTTGTCCAGCAGGTTGCGCACGACCTGTCCCAAACGCCCCTCGTCGCCCATAGTGAGCAACGCCCCTGGAGGCGACGATGTACGCAATGCTACGGCACGATCGTCCGCCAGGGGCCGCACCGCTCGCGCGGCCTGCCGGCAGACCTCGTCGAGCTCGACGAGCTCGCGCTCCAGCGGCAGCCGCCCGGCGTCGGCCCGCGCCAGCAGCAGCAAGTCCTCGACGATGCGGCCGAGGTGGCGGCCTTCGTCCAGGTTGTGCGCGAGGGCGGCCCGATATGAGTCGGCGTCGCGGGGCTGCCGCAGCGCGACCTCCGCCCCGCACACGATCGTCGCCACCGGGGTGGCCAACTCGTGCGCGGCGTCGGCGGTGAGACGACGCCGGCGCTCGTCCGCCTCCTCCAGCCGCGCCAGCATTCCGTCGAACGTCCGGGCGAGGCGGCCCAACTCGTCGGCGCGCGCCCGCGCCGGGCGGCCCCGCATCTCCGTCGCATCGCCCAGCCGGCAGTGTAGGTCGCCCGCCCCGATCCGCGCGGCCAGCCGCGTGATGCGGTCCACCGGCCGCAGCGCCCGATCCGCCAGGAACAGACCGCCCAGCGCGGCCGCCACGAGGATCACCCCGCCCGCGACGCCCATCGTTTCCAGGAGTTGGCGGCGCGCCGCCTCGATCTGATCGGTCGTCGTGATGATCTGGACCGTGGCGGCACGCCGCCCGTCGCGGACGACGGGCTGAACCAGCACGCGGACGTGCCGCTCGCCCGCGAGCTCACGATCGTACACCCCGGCCCGCGTGGCGGAGAGCAGATCGGCCGGCAGGCCCGGAAACGGCGGGCCTTGGCGCAGCGCGACCCGGCCCTCCGGGCCGAGGACGCGGACCCAGAGCGTCGTCCCCCCGAGTTGACCCGCGCCCTCGTCAGGCGCATCGGGGCGCAGGACAATCCCGCGGTTGAACCGCAGGTCACCGGCCACGTCCCCCGCGCGCTGGCGCAGCGTCGTATCGAGCGCCGCGCTCGCGGCCTGCCCCGTCTGCCACACGACCGCGCCCGCGAAGAGGCTCAGGCCCAGGCCTAGGACCGCGATGTACCACAGGGTGAGTCGCGCGCGCACACTCACCGTCCCCCCTCGCGTCCCCGCGGGTCGCCGGGGGCGTCCAACGCGTAGCCCACGCCGCGCACCGTCCGCACGAGCTTGTCCGGGTGGGGGTCATCGATCTTGCGGCGCAGGTTGCGCATAAAGACGTCGACGACGTTCGAGGCGTGCTCCGCGCCCAGATCCCAGGCACGGTCGGCGATCTGGTCGCGCGTGAGCGCCTGGCCGGGGTGGCGCAGCAGCAACTCCAGGATGGCGTATTCGCGCGCCGTGAGATGGATGGGGCGGCCCGCGCGCTCGACGCGGCGCGTGCGCGGGTCGAGCGTCAGGTTGCCGGCGCGCAACGGCCCCACGCGCACCTGCGGCTCGCGGCGGCCCAGCGCGCGCAGGCGTGCGAGCAACTCGTCGAAGGCGAAGGGCTTGGTCAGGTAGTCGTCGGCCCCCGCGTCCAGACCTTGCACGCGATCCTCCACGGCCCCGCGGGCCGTCAGCAGCAGGATCGGCACGCGCCGGCTCGCCGCCCGGACCCGCCGGCAGACCGTCAGGCCATCGCAACCGGGCAGCAGCACGTCGAGGACGACCACGTCGTAGCGGTCGTCGCCCGGCGCCAGGAGGGCATCGATCGCGCCCGGCCCGTCCCCGATCAACTCGACGATGTGCCCGTCCTCGCGCAAGCCGCGGGCGAGTTGCTCGCCCAGCACACGCTCATCCTCGACCACCAAGAGACGCATGGTTCTGTGTCTCCTCTCCTCGACAACCCGTGAACAACCCATGGGCATTCGCCGCACGGGAAACGCCCTGCCCTCATCGTAGCGCATGCGCCCCATCTTCATGCGATCTTCATGTCGCCCCCCTACGCTACTTGGTAGAGATAGTCGGATAGAACTGTGTGAGAGGTGATCGTATGCGCGCGGAAACGACAACGCCGGCGAAAACGGCGGGAGGGGGCCAGCCGGGGAGAGACCGCGTGATCGAGGCCCTGGTACGGTTTAGCGGCGTCGGGCGCGAGCCGGGGCGCGTCCCCGCGGCGGCGATCCTGCCGCTGCGCCTGTTCCTCGGCGTCACCTTCATCTACGCCGGCTTGCAGAAGCTGACCGACCCGCAGTTCTTTAGCCCTACGGCGCCCGGCTTTATCGGCCGGCAAATGAGCGGCTTCGTGCATGGCGGCTCGCCGCTCTCGCCCCTGCTGACGCGCCTGGCCGTCCCGCACGCCGCCCAGTTCGGCGCGCTGATCGCCTTCTGCGAGCTCTGGGTGGGGCTCTCAGCCCTGACCGGCCTGCTGACGCGTTTCGGCGCACTGGGTGGCCTGGCCATCAGCCTCACCTTCTACCTGACCGCTACCTGGACGGTCCACCCCTACTTCCTGGGGGCGGACCTGCCCTACGCCCTGGGCTGGCTCACGCTCGCGCTCGCCGGCCCCGGGCTCTATAGCCTCGACGAGCACTTCTTTGGTCGGGTCGTGCGCGAACGTGCCGCCGCTCTTGCCGCCCTTGCCGCGCCGGCCCGCAAGGGACGCCCGACGCCCAAGCCCATCCCCCTCGCACAAGACCCCGTGGCGCGGTCGGCCTTCGTGCGCGGGCTGGGTGCGATCGCGACGGGCGTGGCCGGCGGCGGCCTCGCCGGCGGCGTCGCCAAGCTGCTGACCCCCAACAAGGTTTTCGCGCACCCGGGCAGCGCGCTGCCCGGCGCGACGGCGGGCGGTGGCACGCCCGCGGCGGGGACTGGGGGGGCGGCCGCGCCACAAGCCCCGCAGGCCCCGCCCGGCATGACCTTTTTGGGCAACGTCAAGCAACTCCCCGTGAACAGCGCGGGCCAATACACCGATCCCGCCTCGGGCGACCCCGCCCTGCTAGTTCACATGGCCGACGGCCGCTTCGTGGCCTACGACGCCGTCTGCACACACGCCGGCTGCACTGTCGAGTACGACCCGACGCAGCGCCAGTTGGCCTGCCCGTGCCACGGCGCCGTCTTCGACCCAGCGCATGGGGCGCAGGTGCTAGCAGGTCCCGCCCCGCAGCCGCTGGCGGCGCTGGAGGTGCGGATCGACACGCGCGGCAACGCCTTCGCCAGAGGCGGCGCGGGCGGCGCGCCGGCCCCGACACGCGCCACCGGAAACAACGGGTAGCGCGGCGGGGTGGCATATAGCCTGCTACAGATCCTCGAGGTAAGTGGGTCTGCTACAAATCCGTGGCGGTAACCGGCGGAACAGCGGAAGAGGACAACAGACGGTGGCTTATAGCGCGGCCTGCGGGATCCGCAGGCCTTCGCTGGCTGGCTTTACCACATCGCGACCAACGCCGGCATCGACGCGCTGCGCAAACGCAAGATCCCGCAGGCGGAGTTCGACGAGGGCGTCGCCAATACGTACCCCGACCTCTCCCGCTGGCACTCGCCGCAAGACGTGGCCATGGCCGATGAGGAGAGCCACGCCGTCTGGGCCGCGCTGGAGCGTTTGTCGCCCAACCAGCGCGCCGCGCTGACGCTGCGCGAGATCCACGGGCGTAGCTACGCCGACATCGCCAGCGCCCTGGGGACGAGCGTCGGGGCCGTCGATGTACTCATCTTCCGCGGTCGCCGGCGTTTCCGTGAACACTATGCGAAAGAGGCTCAGGCCGGCAGGCGCGAGGAACGGCGGCTGACCTGTAAAGAGGCGCGGGCGTCACTGGCCGTCGTGCTCGACGACGAAGGGCGCCCGGACGAGCGCGCCGCCATCCTCGCCCACGTCCGCTCTTGCCCGGCCTGCCAACACGAGATCGCGGCGCAGCGCGCGGCGCAACGTAGCCGAATCCTGCTCCCCCTCCTCCCACTGCCGGCGGTGATCAAGCCGAGCCTGTTGCCGCACCTCGCGCACCTCGCGCACCTCGCGCACCTGGCGCACCTGGCGGCCGCCGGTGGCGCGACCGGAGCCGCGACCGGGACCACGGCGGCGGGCGCGGGCAGTTCTGGCGTCGGCGCGTCCGCGGGGGGCGCCACGGCGGCGACCGCCTCCAGCGCGTCTGGCGCGGCGTCAGGAGCCGGAGCCATCGTGGCCGCGGAGGAAACGACGGTTGCCGGGGTCGGAGTCGGAGGTCTAGGGGGCGGCGCCGGGGCGGGCAGTCTGGGAGCGGTGTCGCTGGGCGCGAAAGTCGCCGCGCTCGCCGGAACCAAGGCGGCGATCGTCGCCGTAGGGCTCGCCGCGGCCGGGGCCGCGGGGACCGCCGCCATGATACAGGCGCGCCACCATACGAGGCCGGCGCCTACCCAACCGGCCCAGACCCGGCGCCCTATCGCGGGCCGGGCCACCTCCGCGTCTTCACAGCCCTCGCCCACCGGCCGCCCACGCCAGGGCGTCGCGGGGGGACAAAACGCGACTCCCGGAGGGACGCCGGGAACTCGTACAACTGGGCGGCTTTCGGCCGGACAACGCGTCGCCACTATGACGGCGCAGGCTAACGCGCCGGCCTCGCCGGGGACGCTCGGGCAAGTTCAGGCAACCGGCACGGTGTCCAGCACAGTCGCCGGCGCGTCTGGCGGTACAGCGGCGCCTGGGGGGGCGACCCGCACAACGCCTACCTTGACGGTCGGCGGCGCGCGCTCGGCCACGCCCTCCACCAGCGTCACATCGGTCGGGACCACATCGGCGGCAGCCCGAACCGTTGGGACCGTTACAGCGACGACCGCGCCTACAACTGTCGGGACCGTTTCGGCGGCCACGGCGACGCGACAGGCAACGGGTAGGAGATACGGCGTCGGCCGTGCGACTCCAGGGGCGCCGCCATCGACGGCGCCAATAACGCCGGCCGGCACAACCGGTCCAACCGGCGCCACGACAGTAGGGCCGGGCGTCACCGCGACAGCAACGGCGGCGACGACGACCACCGCCACCGCGACGGCGACGACCACCGTCAAAGCGACCGAGACGGCGCCGGCGACAATTAACGCGACTGGGACTGCCACGCTACCGGCGGCCACCACCGCCACCGCCACCGCCACCACCGCCACCGCCACCCCCGCCACCCCCGCCGCCACCGCCGCCACCGCCACCACCGCCGCCACGCCAACCCACGCGGGCGCG
>JAABUQ010009181.1_pt1 | contig 13492 bp, 12 predicted proteins | sample 5560001 | NCBI WGS metagenome assembly JAABUQ01 (sample SAMN10711888, study PRJNA513371) | rock metagenome | isolation source: Antarctica rocks | place: Antarctica: Victoria Land, Finger Mt nord | collected 2015-12-18 | reverse complement strand
CCCCCCCGACGACCACCGGGTGCGCGCCACTTTTTCGCGCGGAGGAAAAGGGGTAGACTAGCAGGCAACAGAAGGCGGTGAGACAAGGAGGACGAGCATGGGCGGGGGACAAGGCAAGGAGACGTGGCCGGTGACGGCGGCGGATGTGTTCACGGGGTTGGCGGACTGGCGGGCGGCGCATCCACGCGCAACGTTGCAAGAGATTGAACGGACGCTCGACGAGCGACTGGCGCTGCTGCGCGTGCGCATGCTGGAGGACCTCGCGCTGGCGAGTAAGCACGCCGACGTGCAGGCGCTGCCGGTGGAGGAACGGCCGTCCTGTCCGGCCTGTGGCACGCGCGTGGAGGCGCGGGGGGCCAAGACGCGGCGGCTGACCACGACGTACGAACGGCAGATCACGCTGACGCGCAGTTATGCGGTCTGCCCCTCCTGCGGGACGGGGCTTTTCCCCCCTGGATGAGGAATTGGCGCTGGCGCCGGGCCACCTAACGCCCTATCTGCGTGAGAGCGTGGTGCGGCTAGCGACGTGGATGAGTTTCGTGCGGGCCGGGCGCGAGATGGCGCACTTCACAGGGGTCCAGGTGGGGGGGACGACGGTGCGGCGGCTGACGGAGCGGGCGGGAGCGGCCTATGTGACGGTGCAAACGGCGGCGGTGACGCTGCTGGAGCGGGAGTTGCCGGCGCCACCGGAGGGGCCAGCGGTGCAGTACCTGAGCGTGGACGGGGCGATGGTCCCGCTGGTGGGCGGGGTCTGGGCCGAGGTGCGCACGCTGGCGCTGGGCGAGGTCGTGGTGCGGGAGGTCCAGACACGCCGCGACCGGGAGCGCACGGTCCACGCCCAGGATCTCTCGTACTTCTCACGCCTGACCGACCATGAGACGTTCGCGCGGCTGGCGTTGGTGGAAACGCAGCGGCGGGGCACGGCGCGGGCGGGGGTGGTTTGTGCGGTGGGGGACGGGGCACCCTGGATTCAGGACTTCATCGCGTGGCACCGCCCGGACGCGGTGCGCATCCTGGATTGGCCGCATGCGCTGGGCTACGTGGCGAAGGTGGCGACGGCCGTGTATGGGCGGGACACGCCTGCGGCGCGGACGTGGCTGGCGCACCAGCGGCGCGCGCTCCTGGAGGAGGACGCGGGTCCGGCCCTGGTGCTGACCGAATTGCGGCGCCTGCGGACGGAGTTGGCGTCGGTGGCCGCGGGGGCGCACCCTCATCTGGTCTGGACCGTCACGGCGGAGCGTACGAGCGGGCCGACGCCCGCCCCGCTGACCGGAGTGCTGGGGCAGGAAACGGCCGCGCAGGCCCTGGAGGTGGTGGGCGATAGCTTGACCTACCTGGAGCCGCGGGCGGCGCAATTATGCTACGCGGCGTTCCGCGCGGCCAACTATCCGCTGGGCAGCGGGAGTGTGGAAAGCGCGAACAAACTCCTCGTGGAAGCGCGCCTGAAGGGGGCGGGCATGCACTGGGAGCGCGCGCAGGTGAATCCGATGGTGGCGCTGCGCACCGTGGCCTACGGTGATGGCTGGGCCGAGGCGTGGCCGCACATCACGACCCAACAGCGGCACGCGGCCCGTGTCGCCAGCGCCGATCGCCGGGTTGCCCGCGTCCAGGTGGCCCAAGCTCAAGCTCAAGCTAGCCCACCGGAGACGCCGCCCGTGTGCGGTCGCGTGACGACTCCACCCGCCTCCACGCCCCCATCGCGTCGCGCGCCCGCTTCGGTTGAGGACTGCACGCACCGTCCGCACAAGCCAGCCGCTGATCACCCCTGGCGGCGAGGATCATTGAGCCGCCCCCGGTGCGCCTAGCGCGAAAAAGTGGTGCGCACCCACGACCACCAGGGTCCGTGACATTTGTCGCCGAAACGTAGATCCTATTATGAGGCAACGACCCCACCAAAAAGCAGATTTAGTTATGAGGCAACACGGCCCCCGCATGGCCTCTGTCGCGTCCGCTGGCGGTGTCGCGCCGCGCCACATGCTGATTGACAAGATGCTGCTGGCGAACCCCCATTACGGGTTTCGAGCGCGTCAAACTGCGTGTGATCACGCATGCCACCGCCCTGTCAGGAGGGCTCCATTGAGGTTCGCCAGCAGCATCTTGACAAAGCCTCCGGTCATGGTATATGATCATTGCAACGTGAAAGACGCTTTTATCTAATGAAGAGATTAGGCCCATGCACACTGACCTCACGGGGCATCGGGTGTCGGCCACGATGAAGATGAAGCGGCCCGACCAGGATCGCTACAACATCCGGGTCCTGGATCGCGCGATCGATATCGTGACGCTCCTCGCCGACGGCGAACGGCGGACGCTGACGGAGATCAGCGACGCCGTAGCGTTGAGCAGCAGCACGACCTATCGCCTGCTCGCGTCGCTGATCTCCCGTCACTTCGTTGAACGTCACGCGGAGAGTAACAGCTACAAACTCGGCCTCGCGTGCCTGGAACTGGCCTGGGCCTTCCGCGATGGCGATCCCATTCGTCGCCTGGCCCTGCCGCACTTGCAGGCGTTACGTGACGCGACCGCCGAGACGGTGCATCTGGGGGTCTTACATCAAACCGATGTGGTCTATCTGGAGAAATTGCCGGGGCTCCACTCTGTCGGCATCATGTCCTCGCAGGTCGGTGCGCGCTTCCCCGCGTACTGCACGGGATTGGGCAAAGCGCTGCTGGCTTTCTCAGACGTAGAGCATGTGCGCGCGCTGCTCACGCTGACGCCCCTCGTGCGATTCACGGATACAACCATCGTCACACTCGGCGACTTGATGCAGCATCTCGCGGAAGGCCGTCAACGGGGCTACGTCTTCGATCGAGAGGAGCACGAGGCCGATATTTGTTGTGTCGCCGCGCCCCTTGTCGGCCGGGATGGCGCGCTCGTCGCCGCGATCAGTGTGGCCGGCCCGGCCAGTCGGCTAGGCCCCATCGAAGACAACCGCCCGGTGATCAATGGCGTGCTCGCGGCCGCGTGTGCCATTTCGGCCGCGTTGGGCTATCGACGTTCCGATTGGCCGCCGCGCCTCAATGAGCGCGCTCCGTGGTCGGGGCATGAAACCGTTATCCACGATAGAAGCAACGGAAAGGGGGTGATGACAACAAATCGCCGAGGCGCCCGATCGACATCGCGCGGCATCATCGCTGGCGAAGGTCGCGGGGCCGTTGCTTCTCAGTTCATCGATACGACATCGTCGTTGTAATCGTCAAGGAGTGTATGATCATGGCATCATCCCTGTCTCGCCGCCGTTTCCTGGAGAAATCGGCCCTCGCCGCCGGCGCCGTCGCCGGTGCCGGCGCGTTGTTGAACCCGAGCTCGTTCTCGCGTGCGGAGGCGACAAGCGATCGCGCCACCACCACGCTGAACGTCATGTACACCGCGGCCGAGCTCACCGCCAAGGATATCAAGACGTTCGAGCAGCAGCACCCCGGCGTCAAGATTAATCTGATCACCTATGACCCGATCCGCCTCAGCACCATGTTCTCCTCCGGCAATCCGCCGGACTTCATCCGCTCGGCGGGCGCGCCGGACATCCTCAACCAAGTGTCGCGGGGCTTGGCCCTCGACCTGACCTCGTATTTCGCGAAGAGCAAAGTTCTCAATCCCTCCGGGCTCATGCCGATCAACAATGTGTACCGTTGGAATGGGAAGACGCAGGGGCAGGGTCCGCGCTACGGCGCGGTCAAGGACTGGTCCCAGGACGGCACGCTCTGGTACAACGAGGCGCTGTTCAAGAAAGCCGGCGTGAAGCCTCTGAGCGGGACTGCGCCGGTCAGCTACGACGAGTTGCTCGCCATGGGCAAGAAGCTGACCGTGCGCGCGGGCAACCGCTTCCTGGTCTACGGGCTCGACATTGGGTGGGGCGCCTTCATGCAGGGCAAACTCATTCAGATGCTGGCGCAGGAGGGCAAATCGCTGTGGAACAGCGACTACTCGCAGGTCGATTTCACGACGCCGGAGGCGCGCAAAGCCTTCAAGTGGTATGTTGACTGGGCCCAGGCGCGCGTCGGCCCGTCACCGATCGACCCCTACTCCGGGACGTCGGAGCCCTTTTTCGCCGGCCGTAAGGCGATCGTGCAGTGGGGATACTGGTACCACGGCGACATCGTGGCTAACGCGCCCAAGCTGTTGTCCCAGGTCGCCTTCGCCCCCGCGCCGCTGTGGGGCAGCAAGCGTGTGAGCGCCTGCTTCGCCGGGACCGGTGCCTGGATTCCCCAGCGTACCGCCCACAAAGACCTCGCGTGGACGTTCATGGAATACTTTATGGGCGGGATGCCGGCCTACGAGCGGGCCAGCGGCGGCTGGGGGCTCCCGGCCGTCGAGAAGTATCACGCGGACGTGCCGGACACGACATCCTTCGACAAGCGCACCAACGCCGTCCAGGCCAACGAATCGAAATACCTGACTATCTTGCACTACTCGCCCTATATCGGCAGCGACGCCATGGAGGCGGCCATCATCAAATACATCGAGCCGGTCATGCACGGCAAGGCCTCGCTCGACAGCGGCATCCGCGATCTGCAGAACGCGGTCAATCAACTCCTCGCGCGCGGCAAGTCGGAGGCCAACGCCTAACGAGGGTATCGTCGTCCCTCCGGGCCTGGATGGCCGGATCGGCCGTCCAGGCCCAGGTGGGCCTGGTAGAGAATAAGAAAGGAGTGCCGATGGCTCTTCACTCCGGGCCGCAGGCCGCCCAGGCCGTACGCGCTGTCCCCTCCGCGCGGGCACGGCGCCACTCGTGGTCACGTTATTCCAATCGCACGTTCTACCTGTTCATCTCCCCGTGGCTGGTGATCGGGTTCCTCGCGCTCACACTGATCCCGCTTGTCTACGCGCTCGGGCTCAGCTTCACCAGTTTCGACGGCATGTCCGGCCGCTGGCATTGGCTCGGCCTGCAGAATTACACGGAGCTTCTGGGCGACCCCGATACCTGGTGGAGTTTGGGGCGCACGGTACTATACACCGCCATCGCGGTGCCCCTGGGCATCGCCGGTGGCTTGGGGCTGGCCCTCCTCTTGAACCGTCCGCTGCGCGGCATCGGCGTCTTCCGCACCATCCTGTACTTGCCGGCCATCGTGCCCGTCGTGGCTGCCGCTATCATCTGGAAAAGCATGTTCGACACCGACGCGGGCATCATCAACGCCGCCCTGGGACTCGTCGGCATCAAGCCGGTGATTTGGCTGCAAGATCCCACGGCCTTCATCGCCCTGATCGTGATGGTGCTCTGGGGCATGGGTAGTGGCATGATCATCTTCCTGGCTGGCCTGCAGGGCATTCCCACCGAACTGCGTGAGGCGGCGGCTATGGACGGCGCCAACGCGTGGCAGAGCTTCCGCTCCGTGGTCCTGCCCCTGCTCACGCCCGTGCTGTTTTTCCAGGTGGTGACCGGAGTGATCGGAGCCTTGCAAACGCTGATCCAGCCGCTGCTGCTCACCCCCACGGCCGGCGGCGCCAGCGGCTACACGCAGGTCCCGCGCGGCAATTACCTCTATATGGTCAACGTCTACCAACAAATCTTCAATAATCAGCGCTTCGGGTACGGTGCGGCCCTGTTGTGGGTCCTCTTCGTCGTGCTGCTCGTGTTCACGCTGCTCGTGATCCGCTCCAGCACGCTCTGGGTGTTCTACGAAGTCGCGCAAGGGAAAGAAGGCTAGCATGAGTCAGGCGCTACCGGTCTCCGAACGGGCCGTAGGTGGCGTGCGCGCGGAGCGTCGCCGGCCGCACAGGGGGACGGTCCTCACCGTCGCGGCCCTCATCGTCCTGTGCATCATCTTCGCCGCGCCGTTCCTGTGGCTCATTCTCACCGCGCTCAAGACGCTCGCCGAGATGGCCGCCTATCCCGTCCACTGGCTGCCCCAGCAGGCCCAGTGGGGCAACTTTGGACTGGCCCTGACCACCATTAATTTCGGTCAGTTCGCGTGGAACTCGGTGTTCCTGGCCACGATCTTCTGTGTGTTGACGACGGCAACGAGCGCCCTGGTGGGCTTCGGCTTCGCCCGACTGCGCGGCTGGGGCAAGCGGCCCCTGTTCGTCATGATGCTCTCGATGACCATGCTGCCCCCGATCCTGACCATCATCCCCACCTACATGATTTTCGCGCGCATCGGGCTGGTCAACACCTACTGGCCCTGGGTGCTGTGGGGCCTGTCGGCCAGTCCCTTCCTGGGATTCCTGTTTCGCCAATTCTTCGCCGCCATCCCGCTCGACATCGAGGACGCGGCGATCGTGGACGGCTGCGGCTACGGGCGCATCTTCTGGCAGATCTTCCTGCCACTGTCCAAACCAGTCGTGGCGACCGTGGCCATCCTCTCGTTCCAGTGGACCTGGAACGACTGGTTCGCGCCCCTCATCTTCCTGAGCACGAACAACACGACCCTGGCCGTCGCCATGGGCGCGGGCTATACCGACCCACACGGCAACGTCTTGACCAACGTCCTGGCCGCCGGGGCGATCTACTACAGCCTGCCCGTCATCGTCCTCTTCTTCGTCGCCCAGCGTTTCTTCGTCCAGGGCATCGTGACCACGGGGCTGAAGGGCTAGGGGTTCAGGCATGCAGGAGCTGCAGGGAAGAGTGGCCGTCGTAACGGGGGCGGCGCGGCGCATCGGCTTGACGATCGCCCAGACGCTGGCGCGGGCCGGCGCCGCCGTCGTGATAAGCGACGTGGTCGACGGAGAAGCCGCAGCCGTGGAGATCCGGTCGTCGGGCAGACAGGCGCTCTATCGCCGCGCCGATGTCAGCCACGCCGAGGATATGGCGGCGCTGGCGGCGGCGGCGCTGGACACCTACGGCCGGCTGGACATCTGGGTGAACAACGCCAAGGTCGATGCGCGGGCGAGCGTGACCGACCTCGCCCTCGATGACTGGAACGCCGTGCTGTCGGTCTGCCTGACCGGCGCATTCCTGGGCGCCAAGTACGCTATCCCGGCGATGATCACCTCCGGTGGCGGCACCATCGTCAACATCGCCTCAGTGCATGCCGTGGTGGCCTATCCGCACTGCCCCGCCTACGACGCGGCCAAGGCGGGGCTCCTGGCCTTGACCCGGCAGATCGCCGCCGAGTATGGGCCGGACAACATCCGGGCGAATGCGATCCTGCCGGGGCTGATCGTCGATCACGGGCCGGACGCCTATAGCCCCCAGGTGGAGCGCCTCGCGCGGACGCTGTATCCGGTTGGGCGTGTGGGAATCTTCGCGGATGTCGCGGCCGCCGTGCTCTACCTCGTCTCCGACGCGGCGTGCTTCGTCACGGGCGCGCAGTTGGTCGTCGACGGCGGCTTGACGGCGCGCTCTCCCGAGTGGGCGACACAAGGGACGCAGCCAAGAAGGGGAGAGAGGTCGGATACGTGAAGATCACGACACTGGAAAGCTTATTCGTCAAGCCGCGCTGGCATTTTCTGAAGGTCCACACGGACGAGGGGATTGTGGGGCTGGGCGAGCCGATCGTCGAGGGCCGCGCGCGCACCGTCGCCATGGCCGTGCGTGAGTTGGAATCTTACCTGATCGGCCAGGACCCACGCCACATCGAGCGACACTGGCAAACGATGTATCGGGGCACGTTCTACCGCGGTGGTCCCATCCTGCTCAGCGCCATCAGTGGCATCGAGCAGGCGCTCTGGGACATCCTGGGCCAGTCGCTGGGCGTACCCGTGTACCACCTCCTGGGCGGCGCGGTGCGCGACCGCATCCGCGTCTACGCCCATTGCGGAGGAGACAGCCCCGAGGAGGCCGTGCGGAGCGCCCGCGAGCGTGTCGCCCAGGGGTACACGGCGCTCAAGACGGCGCTCGACGCGCCGGTGCGCATCATCGATACCAAGGCTTACGTCGAGCGCCAGGTCGGGCGCATCCAGGCGATGCGCGCGGCGATCCCGGACACGGTGGATCTCGCCGTCGACTTTCACGGACGTGTCAGCCCCGCCATGGCCATTCGTTTGTGCAAGGAGCTTGAGGACTGCAGCCTGCTGTTCGTTGAGGAGCCGGTGCTGCCGGAGAACGTGGACGCTTTGGTCGCGGTGGCCCGCTCGACTACGATCCCTATCGCGACGGGTGAGCGCCTCTACACGCGGTGGGGCTTTCGCGAGGTGCTGGAGAAGCAGGCCGCGCGCGTGCTTCAGCCCGACCTCTGCCACGCGGGCGGGATCGGCGAGGTGCGCAAGATCGCCGCGATGGCCGAGGTCTACTACGCGGCTATCGCCCCCCACAATCCGCTCGGCCCCATCTCGCTGGCGGCGGGCCTACAGGTCGATGCGTGCAGCCCGAACTTCCTGTGCCAGGAGCAGGTCTCGCTCGGCGAGGGCTACCTGACGCAGCCATTCGTGGTGCGGGATGGCTACATCGATCTACCAACGGCACCCGGCCTGGGGATACAACTCGACGACAACGCGGTGGCGGCGCGCCTCTACGACGGGAGTTGGGAGACGCCGCGGGTCGCCCACCCTGATGACGGGTCGTTCGCCGATTGGTAGTGATGGTCTGGTTATGACACGGCGACGTGCACGAAGAGAGACCTCGCCGTCGTTCCATAAGCGGGACGCAGGCCGCCCGACGGGGATGGGGCGTTACCTGAGAGATTACGCCCATCCACGGGGTCATCGAGAGCGGTCATGTGGTTTGGGCCGGTACGCCGCGGGCACGGGGTATCGTCACATGTCGCGACGGTTTTGTCTGCGCAAGCGATCGTGTCCTGACCTCCGACGCTGCCCGGCCGGCGAGGGGCATCCGGTGCGTATTATGGAAGGGAGCGGAACGTGATGGGTGCAGTGAGGGCGTCGGCCAGACGGACGCACAGTGACCTGGTACAGGCTGTGCGTCGTACGCGCGTTGCGGCTGGCGACCTCACGCTGTGGCCCATCGGCGGCGCCGGGTACATCGTCAAGAGCGCCTCGGCCCTCATCACGATCGACCCATTCACCGGCCCGTCCCACCCACCCCACTGGATACGCGCGATCCCACCGGCGTTTGACCCCGCGCGCCTAGCGGGGGTTGACGCCGTCGTCCTGACGCACGAGCACGATGACCATACCGACCCGACAACGCTCACGGCCTTGCTGGCGCACACGCAGGCCCTGGTTATTGGGTCAGCCGCCTGCGTCGCGGTTGCCCGCGGCATCGGCTATCCGTCAGAGCGTTGCCACCTGCTGAGACACGAGCAGGCGCTGGCCGTCAAAGACGTGCATCTGACGGCCGTCGCCATGCATGACCCGGCCGCGCAAGACTGCAACGGCTACGTCGTCGAGACACCAGACGTTGCCATCCTGCACTGTGGCGACAGCCTGTATTTTGACGGCTTTCACGCGCTCGCCCGGCGCTGGACGTTGGATGCCATCCTCGTGAGTGTCGGGGTGAGCCCGCCGGGCGAGACACTCTATATGGACGAGGCCGATGCGGCGCGAGCGGCGCGCGACAGTGGCGCACAGACCATCATCCCACAACATTTCGATCTTTGGCAGAGCACGGCGATGGATCCGCGTCGCGTTGTGACCGTCGCCGGCTGGTATTGCGCGCGCACACCGGTTATTCCCGCCTACGTGAAGCGACGCATAACCATCTCCGCACAGTAAGGCGATACGGGAGGACACGATGGCGCGTCACATGATGATGAGGCCCCAGGCACGCAACGACATGACGCATCAGACAGGTGACAACGAACGCACATCTAGGCAGCCGTCCTGGGCGTGGGCCGCGTGGATCACGTCGCCGTCGCCGCCTGGGGGCGACGGCGACATCATGGTCCCGCTGTGGCCGGGGATGGGGTCATTGTTGCGAGAGGGGCGATTGCCCCGCGTGACGGCCAGCGGCCGGCCTATCCGCGATTGGTCCGCTGCTCATGGGGGCGGCGCGACGCGCGCGGCGCGATCGAGACGGAGGCGCACGAGCCGTGACCGGTGATGCACACAGACACGTTGGTGGCGCACACTTGGACGAGAGACGTTCGTGCGACATCGTGACCCTGGGCGAGACTATGGTCTTGCTGTGGCCGACTGGCGCTGTGAGCTTGGAAGACGCCGCGACGTACGAGCGCTCGCTCGGCGGCGCGGAGAGTAACCTGGCGATCGCACTGGCCCGCCTCGGGCTCCGGCCGCGCTGGATCAGTCGGCTCGGCGACGACCCGTTCGGGCGCTATACACGCGCGACGCTAGAGCGGGAGGGCGTGGTCGTCGATGCCCCTGTTGACCCAGGCGCGCCCACGGCCGTCTTCTTCAAGGAGCGCATCGCCCATGGTCCGCGCCGCGTCTATTACTATCGCCGTGGCTCCGCGGCGAGCCGTCTGGCCCCGTCGGACCTGACCGTCGCCCAGTTCGCGGGGGCGCGCCTGCTGCACGTCACCGGCATTACCCCGGCGCTCTCGGCGGAGTGCGCCGCGACCGTGGACCGCGCGATCACGCTCGCGCGCGCGGCGGGGGCGCGTGTGTGTGTCGACCCCAATGTGCGGCCGCAACTCTGGCCTGAGCCTGCGGCAGGGATTGCCGCTTTGCATGCGCTGATGGCGCGCGCCGACGTCGTCCTCCTGGGCGATGAAGACGCTGCCTATCTGTTCCCCGGTCTGTCCAACACAGCCGTCCTGCGCGCGGTCCGCGCGCTGGGTCCACGCGCAGTCGTGCTCAAATTGGGGGCGCGAGGCGCGCGGGCCATGGTGGAGGGAGAGGATGTCAGCGTCGCGCCCTACCCCGTCGCGGTCGTCGACAGCGTGGGCGCGGGCGACGGCTTCGACGCGGGGTTCATCGCGGGGCTCTTGCGCGGCGACTCATTGCCGCGCTGTCTCGCACTCGGCGCGCGCATCGGCGCCGCAGCGGTCGCGACGACCGGCGATTGGGAAGGGTATCCGATGAGCCGTGAGCTTGGCCGCGAGTGGAGACTGACGACTATCGACCAAGGAGATAACGATGCTCAATCACGATGAGGTACTGAAGCGCACGCTAGATCATCGCCTGGTGGCGATTATCCGGCTGCGCCACGAAGCGCCGCTGGCGCGGGTCGCCGAGGCCCTGGTCGCGGGCGGTATCCGCGCGCTGGAGTTTACCTTGACCTCTCCCGGCGCGGTCCCGGCCATCACGGCGTGCAGGGCACGTTTCGGCGATGACATCATTGTGGGAGCGGGGACGGTGCTCGACGCGGAAGAGGCGCGGCGCTGCCTCGACGCTGGCGCGCAGTTCCTGGTCTCGCCCGGCTTCGACCCGGCGGTCGTCGCGCTGGCGCGCGCGCGGGGCGCGTTGGCCCTGCCCGGCGCCTTGACGCCGACGGAGATCGTGACGGCCTGGCGCGCGGGTGCCGACGTGGTCAAGGTCTTCCCGGCGCGCGCGTTCGGCCCGCGCTACATCGCCGACCTCCTGGCGCCCTTGCCGCGCGTCCCGCTCATGCCCACGGGTGGCGTGGACGAAACGAACGCCGCCGCCTATCTGCGCGCGGGTGCCGTTGGCGTCGCGGTCGGCGGGAAGCTAGTCGCCGAGGACGCCGTCGCACATGGTGACTGGGATGCGCTGATCGCGCGCGCGCACGCGCTGGTCGCAGCCATTCGACAGGGGGGTGACCAGCCGTGACGGCGTGGACAGCGCGACAAGGGGCGTCCATGCCGCGACGCTAGCCCCTTGGGACGAGCGCGCAGTGTGCGCGTGGTTCGCGTTGTACATGCACGACACCTTGCCGTACTCCTCGTGTACGCCTGGAAGGGACCGTACTGCAGGGTACGGGCCAGGTGATGCAGCGCCGTGTGATGGGTATCGGGGTTTGGCGTGTAAGGGACAGCCACACGCTGAGGGCATAGCGCTTGTGACGCTGATCGTTCGGGTAGCGACCGGCCGCTCTGAGCGCGGGTTCACCACCGCACGGGCGCCAGGTGCCTGGCGCCGGACAGGTTATCCCTCGCCGGCGGCTTCACCATCGGCACTCCCTATCGTGTACGTACGAGGCGACTCCACGCGCTTATACCTCATCCCGTAGGCCTGACTTCTGGCCGTCGTCCGATCGGTTGTGCGCTTTGACGGCGTTGCGCAGGCGCAGATCCTTGAGCTGGGGGAGTTCCGCCAGCGCGTCGTCCTGGGGCGCGTAGCCGACCAGGGTGCGCGCATCCGAGATGTCGAGCCGCTTGAAACGATTATCGCTGAGTCCGTGCAGGACGGCGAAGCGAACGTCCTCGACGTCGATGCAGCGCATGATGAGCTGGTGCAGGTCACGCTGCGAGACGAAGGCGTCGAGATACGGCAGGCCGCTCTCCTGCTGGACGGTCTCCGTTGGTTGGAAAGCACCGATCCGCAGGGCAATGACCGAGAGCCCCTCCTGTTCGGCCATGTAGCGTCCCAGCGCCTCGCCGAAACACTTGGAGACGCCATAGAGGTCACCCGGGTTGACGGGATCGCCGGTCTTGACCTGCACGTCGGCGGGGTAACCCGAGACGGCATGGATCGAGGAAGCGTAGACGACGCGCCGGCACCCCGCGCTCTTGGCCGCCACGAAGGTATGATACGTCCCAATAATATTGGTCGGGAGCACGCTGTGCCAGGTGGCGGATGGGCGCGGGTCGCCGGCCAGATGCACGACGGTATCGATGCCCTGGCAGAGATCCTTCAATCGCTCCAGGTCGCCCAGATCGGCCACGACGACCTCCCCATGCCCCTCAATCGCCGCACCCTGCGCCACGTCCTGGACCATTAGGCGGAGACGATACGTGTCAGGCGCATGGGCGGCAAAATAGGAGCCGATGCGACCGGCGGCGCCGGTAACCAGGACGCGCCGCGCGCGATGATCGGTGCGCGCTAGCGGTTCGGCTGCGGTAAAAGATTTCATCCGAGCGTCCTCCTCGTCATCTCGTTCACCCACGACCACCAGTGCAAAGGGTGTGCCCAACCGTGACATAGATCCCGACATACGGCATCTCCGTCCGATAACCTCCGAGGAACACACAACGATCACCCGTCTGCACGATCACCCGTCTGCGCCCGTCGCACACCGAGGTAGCGCGCACGGTCGAGCGTGCGCGCATCATCTGGCTCGCCGCCCAAGGTTGGTGTGTCCCCGCCATCGCCGCCGACCTTCGCTTGAATGAGCGGGCGTACGTGCCTGACTCAAGCGGTTCAATACGGTAGGGCTCGACGGCCTGCTGATGCCCCGCGTCCGGGCTGCCCACCCACAGACAGCCATGCGGAGGTCGGTGAGGTGATCGCCGCAGCCTTGACCACCCCCCGCCACTCGGGCTTGCCCGTCGTATCTTGGACGCTCGACCGTCTGACGGCATACGCGCTCCCGACCAACACTCCGGCTTCCTCGCGCGGTCGGTCCAAGCGCTACAGATTAGGCGTCCAGCCTTCGAGCGAACACCAGAGTCACGCCCGGTCGCACGGTCTTTTCATCGTTCTCCTTCCCGGCGCGCCACCATCCTCGATGGCCGTGTCCTCGCCGGTCGTTGGCACGCCGGCCGCCTCTTCCTTTCCTTCCGCTTCTCTCCACTCTTATGGATACGCAGGCGTCCCATCCGGCGTGCGTGTTTGCGTCCAGTCAATCGTCTCATGC
>JAABUQ010009180.1_pt1 | contig 13492 bp, 13 predicted proteins | sample 5560001 | NCBI WGS metagenome assembly JAABUQ01 (sample SAMN10711888, study PRJNA513371) | rock metagenome | isolation source: Antarctica rocks | place: Antarctica: Victoria Land, Finger Mt nord | collected 2015-12-18 | reverse complement strand
CCCAGGCATATGGCCTCAGTGGGCACCGCTGGGCGCGCGCTTGCGCGAGGATCCGCCGGGTGGCCGGGCGCTGCTGTGGCTGCCCGGATACGCGTCGCCCGCCGCGCGTGCGGGGCGCTTCGTGATGCCGTCCGTGGGGCGCGCGCCACCGTACGTCCGCGGTCCGCTGGGGGCGCCCGCGGCCGCCTCGATGCGCACCTCGTCGTCGTCGGTCGCGGAGACGCAGGCCTTGAAGCGCTCGACCATGGTCGGGCTGATCTCGAACAGCGTTTCTCGGTCGGCGATGCGTATGGCGCCGATATCGCGCTTGGTGACCCCGCCGAGACGGCAGATCAGCGGCACCAGCCATTTCGGATCGGCCTTGTCCTGGCGTCCGATCGGCATCCGGAACCAGATGCCCTCGCCGGGCGGGATGCGGTCCGGCCGGTCGGCGCGCACGCGCGGGGCGGCCGCGCCATCGTGGCGAGCCTCGGCGCCGCGTCCCTCGTACGCCGGACGCGCCGGCCGGCGCTCCAGCGCGCGCGTCGGCGCCGCGGTGATCTCCTCGGGGTCGGGCAGGCGGGCGCGGTGCATGCGTATCAGCGCGGCCGCGATCTCCTCGGGGCTGCGGCCCTCGATCAAGGTGCGCGCGAGGGCTAGGTCCTCCGGTGCGATCTCCTCGGACAGCACCGGGTCGGCCAGCAGCCGCTCGCTGTCGCGGGCGCGTATCTCGTCCGGGCTCGGCGGCCCGCTCCAGCTCGCGGTGACGTTGCCGTTGGCGAGCAGCATTTCGGCGCGGCGGCGTCGTGCGGCGGGCACGATCACCACGCAGATGCCCTTGCGACCGGCGCGTCCGGTGCGGCCGCTGCGGTGCAGCAGGATCGCGCTGTCGGTCGGCAGGCTGGCATGGATGACCAGTCCGAGGTCGGGCAGGTCGAGCCCGCGCGCGGCGACGTCGGTGGCGACGCAGACGCGGGCCTGGCCGGTGCGCAGCGATTCCAGCGCGCGCGAGCGTTCGCTCTGGCTGAGCTCGCCGGACAGCGCCACCGAGGCGAAGCCGCGCTCCAGCAGGCTGCCGTGCATGTGCCGGACCATCTCGCGCGTGGCGCAGAACACCATCGCGGTGGGGCACTCGAAGAAGCGCAGCACGTTCACCACGCTGTGCTCCTCCTCGTCGCGCGCGGTCAGCACGGCGCGGTACTCGATGTCGGCATGTTGCTGTCGGTTGCCCGAGGCGGTGTCGATGCGCAGCGCGTCGCGCTGGTAGCGTCGCGCCAGGCTCGCGATCTCGCGCGCGATGGTGGCAGAGAAGAGCAGCGTGCGCCGGCTCTCGGGGGTCTTGTCGAGGATCGTCTCAAGCTCCTCCCGAAAGCCCAGGTCAAGCATCTCGTCGGCCTCGTCGAGCACCACCACGCGCAGCCCCGAAACGTCGAGCCGGCCGCGGCTGAGATGGTCGCAGAGCCGGCCCGGCGTGCCGACGACGATGTGGCAGCCCGCCGCGAGCGACTGCGCCTCGCGACGCAGGTCCATGCCGCCGATGCACGACACGATGCGCGCGCGGGTCTCGGCATAGAGCCAGGACAGCTCGCGATGCACCTGCACGGCGAGCTCGCGCGTGGGAGCGACGACGAGCGCCAGCGGGGCGGCGGGGCGCTCGAAATGCAGCGCCGCGCCGAGCAGCGTGTCGGCGGCGGCGAGCCCGTAGGCGACGGTCTTGCCTGAGCCGGTCTGGGCGGAGACCAGCAGGTCGCGTCCCGCCGTCTCGGGCTTCAGGCAGGCTTCCTGCACGGGGGTCGGTTCGGCGTAGCCGCGCGCGGCGAGAGCCTGTTCGAGCGACGGATGGGTGGGGGGAAATGGCATGTCGCGCTCTATAGAGCAGTTCACTATCCGACTTAAAGCACTGGCCGACTTAAAGCACCGGCCGACTTAAAGCGCTGGCCGATCCGCGGTCATTCCCCCTGGTCGATGGGGGTGCGCCCGATCACGGCGTAGATCGGGTCGCGCCAGTCTGGGTCATGCTCGTCGGGACAGACTTCGCCGGTGGTGATATCGCTGAGGCCGGCGCGGGCGAGGCACAGCAAGACCAGGCGCTGCTGGTCGGCAGCATCGAGCGCCTGCCAGATCGCCACCGCCTTGGTCGGAAAGCAGCGGTTCGAGAAGGTGATGACCAGCGGCGCGCCGGGCCGGAGCACGCGGGCGAGCTCGCGGAAGACCGTCACCGGCCGCTGCAGGTACTGCACCGAGACGCACAGGCAGGCAGCGTCGAGGCAGCGGTCGGCGAGCTTGAGCGACGGGTCCTGGTTGAGGTCCTGCACGAAGTAGTCGTCGAGCCGGGGATTGGCGGCCAGCTCCTCGTCGTTCATGCCGTGGCCGATTACCCGCTCGAACGACATCTCCTCGGGCAGGTGGCTGACCCAGCTGCTCATCAGGTCGAGGATGACGCCGCCCTCCGGGAGTACTGTCCGGTAGAGCGCGGTCACCGCCGTTATGGCGCCGTCGTCGATGTGGGTAAGGAAGCGCGGCTGCGCGTAGAACAGCGCGTCCGGTGCCGGATCGGCCTTGTCGAACGCCCTCGGATGGAAGCCGTCGACGTCGTCGGTCAAGCTGGCACCTGCCTGCCCGGCCATGTTCAGGCAGCCGTGATGGCGTCGAGACGCGCGTCGATGGCTTCGCGTGCGGCCAGCACGGCGGTCTTGAACGAGCCGCGCAGGCCGCTCCCGCCGGCTATGCCGCTCTCGGGCGCGCCCTCGTGATGAATGGTCCAGCGACGATGACCATCCTGCTCCGGGCTGATCACGTAGCGCACGTCCCGGTAGAGCAGGGTCTGTTCCATGCTGTCCTTTCGGCAGGGAGGTCGAGCCGCGCATCCGTCCGCGAGCCATATATCCCGTTGACAGCTACATAAGGTCCGTCCCCGCCACCCACAACACGCCCGCCCCGACATGGTGCGTCGGCGCCCGGAACATCCTGCCGGCTTGCCAACGAACCGCAATCGGGCGACCTATCGTCTCCCTCTGCCAGCGGATCGCCCATGCCCGTATCGCTCGCCGTCCATGGCTCGACCACCGCGCTGCGGCCGAGCCGAACGCAGTCCTTCTCGGTGGTGCTGCTCATCGAGCTGTGGGAGCGCTTCGGCTATTACGGCATGCAGGCGATCCTGCTGCTGTTCATGGTGCAGCAGCTCGGCTTCCGGGACCGGCAGGCCAACCTGCTCTGGGGCGCCTTCGCGGCGCTGACCTATACCGCACCCGCTGTCGGCGGCTGGATCGGCGACCAAGTGCTGGGCTCGCGTCGCACCATGCTGATGGGAGCGATGACGCTGGCGCTCGGCTACCTGTTCATGTCGCTGCCGGTAGGCGGCACGCTGCTGCTCTACCTGGCGATGGGCACCATCACCATCGGCAACGGCATGTTCAAGTCGAACGCCGCCAACATGGTGCGCCGGATCTACGACGGCGACGACAGCAAGCTCGATGGCGCCTTCACGATCTACTACATGGCGGTCAATGTCGGCTCGACCGTCTCGATCCTGCTCTGCCCGTGGCTGAAGGACCGCTATGGCTGGCACGTCGCCTTCGCGACCTGCTGCGCCGGACTGCTGGTCGGGCTCGCCAACTACGCGGTCATGCACCGGCGCGTGGACCATATCGGGTCGCCCCCCGATGCCCAGCCGCTTCGCCCGGAGCGGCTCGCGGCGGTTCTCGGCGGCGTGCTGGTCGCGATCGCCGCGGTGACCTTCGTGCTGCAGCATCCCGACATCGCGCGCGCCTGCGTCTGGCTCGCCGCCCTGGTCGTCGTCGCCGTCTGGATCTGGAGCTTTCGCGGCAGCGCCGCCTCGGAACGGCCCGGCCTGCTGATGATGTATCTGCTGACGCTGGAGGCGATGCTGTTCTTCATCTTCTACCAGCAGATGTCGACCTCGCTGACCCTGTTCGCGCTGCGCAACGTCCGCCTCGACTTCACCCTCGGCGGCACCCCGCTGTTCCACTGGTCGGCGGGGCAGTTCCAGGCGCTCAACCCGATCTGGATCATGCTCGCGAGCCCGCCGCTGGCCTGGCTCTACAACCGGCTTGGCGCCACCAAACGCGATCTCTCGCTCGCCGGCAAGTTCCTGCTCGGCTTCGCCTGCGTCGCCGGCGGCTTCCTGATCTGGTGGCTGTGCTGCCGCGCCAGCACGTCGCCGCAGGTCTCGCCCTGGGTGATGGTGTGGGGCTACCTGCTGCTCTCGCTGGGCGAGCTGCTGGTCAGCGGCCTGGGACTCGCGGTGGCCGCGCGCTACGTGCCTAGCCGGATCGGTGCCTTCATGATGGGCTCCTACTTCCTGGCGGTCGGCGTCGCGATGTATCTCGGCAGCATGGTCGCCAACATGGCGGCACTTCCCGACCTCGGCGGCGCTACCGATCCCGCGCAGAGCCTGCCGCTCTACACCACGCTGTTCTTCCGCCTGTTCCTGCTGGCGTGCGGCGGCACCCTGCTGTTCGCGCTGCTGCTGCCGATCACCCGCAGGCTCGACGTCGCGCACCAGCGCGGCCCCGCCGGCGGGCGCCTGTCGCGGCCATGACCTGATCAGGCGCGGGCGACGATCACGTCGCCCGCCGGCCGGCGCATCGACATCGGCATGGCGGGCGCGACCCCGAAGCGTACGGCGAGATCGGGCCTTACCGCGCCGAGACCGAGCCAGCGCGCGAACTCGGCGCGCGCGGAAGGCACCTCGACGAGCTGGTTGATGTGCGCGTGCCGTATGCCGAGCGCCGTCGCCTGCAGGGCGAAGCGCTGGAAGCTGCGACCGACCCGGGTCCGGTGATCGGCGTCCTGCCGGTCGCCGATGAACACCGCGACGCCGGCGGACGACCGCATCTGTCGGACATACTTCGCGTTCTCGGCGGCCTTCCTGAAGAACAGGTCGAACATCCGCCGACCCAGCCAAGGCGGCGAGGTCGCATTTCCCGAACAGCGGGTGAACAGGCCGTCTCCCGTTGCCAGGGCCTGCGACGGGTCGAAGCGGATCCAGTCCCGCAGCTCCTCCACGAAGGCCGGATCATCCATCTGCAGGCTGTTGGCGCGTACCAACTGTTCGAGCACGGTCTCGCGCCTGCCCCGGTCGGTGACCAGGATGACCGAGACGCCCTCGATGCGTGCGGCTGCCTCCAGGCGCCTCAGCGCGTCGCCGGGGATGGCGCGGCCGTCATAGTCCGACCGCGTCGACTGCCGCGCCGGGATCGCGCGGTAGAGCGCATCGGTCCGTGCCGGGCCGGACGCGAGGTCGATATCGAGGCGGCCGTCCTCGAAGGCAAGCGCGCCCGGTCGTCCGTTCGCGCCGGCCGCGATCAGGAAGTTCTCGGCGGCACAGCCCAGGCTGACGAAGAGATGGTGGTCATCGGGGTCCACGACCGGAGTGCGGCGCGAGAAGTCGGGCAGGATGCTCGCGCCCGACCCGTGCCGCGCGAAACGCCAGGGCTGCGTGTTGTGGCCGTTGGCGGCGAGGCTGGCGAAGCGAACCAGCGCCCGGAAGTCCGCATCGCCGGAAATCGGGGCGCGAAGCCGGTCCGCCGCGGCCCGGTAGTCGTCCCGTCCGCCATCCGCGCAGCCCGATAGGGATGGCAGGGCGGCCAAGGCAGCCGAGCCGACGATGAATTCCCGTCGACCGTGCAAGGCAGCCCCCATTTCCTGGCCTCGCCGGACAGGCAGGTCAGACGATCATACATACTGGCTTTCGCCCACCAGGAAAGCAGCCCCCCGGCAGTGCCTGAACGTGCCGTGCATCCAGGGTAGACCACGCGTGCCGGCCTTCGAGCGCGTCGACGGCTGATCAGGCGGCGATATCCCCTACCACCCGGGTCCAGGGCCGAAGCCGGGTCCGAAGCCAGGCCCCCAGGCGCCCCAGCTCCATGACGGATCGGAATACATCTGCGCCGTCGTCGCCTGCTCATCGGCGAGTTTCTGCTGTTGGGCATTCTGCCTGTACTGACCGTATGCCTGCTGCGAGCCGACGTACAGGCAACGGCACACCAGCGGGTCGGCATAGACGTAGCTCACGGTGTCGCCGTGCGCGCTGCACGAAGTGGTGCGCCGGCAGGCGGTTCAGCATCGCCTGACGCTCCGGCGTATTGGCCGGACGCACGATGAAGCCTGCCGCTGCCAGCGTATCCTCCTTCTGGGAAACCCTTTCCTGCTGGGTCGCGCACCCCGCGACGCCGAGGAGGGGAAGCAGGATCGTCAGCGCCAGGCCGGCGCTGCTCCGCTCGCCGCGGTGCAGGGTAGAGGAAGTGCCGGATGCCATGCTGATCTCCGATAGGTTCGGCTGATGAACCTGGAACGTGGTGGACGCAGAATTGGAAGGGGACACGTTGAACTCGGCCTCCGTGCCCGGACAGACGGCTGCCAACATGGAAACCATCGAACGCGTTGCATTATCCGTTCGTCATGTTGGAGCCTGACCGCTGCGAGGCGGCATCAGGAGAAGGTCGTCTCGACGCCTACCGACAGGCGGTCATCGAGGTTCAGGACCGGCCACGATGATGGGGGAAGCGGCAGCAGGTCGGGTGCCACCCAGTGCCGCCGGGCTTGCACCGAAAAGAGCCGCTCGCGCGACCAATGCGCCAGCAGCCAGCCTGGATCGCCGAGTGCCGACTGCATCAGGCGATTGCAGGTCTCGTGCAGGCCGAGCGTCCGGTGGGCCGCCACGAACGCGACGGCGGCCCGGATCGAGGCCTGGGTGATGGTCTCGTGGTAGCCGCCGCTATCGGTGTTGGCGACGCCGGTGGCCTCGTTGTAGGCGCGTATGATGCCCGGCAGATCGCGCGACGGCAGCAGGTCGTGACGGCAGCGAAGCATCCAGAGCAGGGCCGCGAAATGTGCCGCATGGGTCCAGCACGGCTTCGGCAGGCTGCGGTCGAGCAGGCTGCGGCCGATGAGGATGACGGCGTCGTCGTCGCTAAATCGGTGGGCCGTCATGACGGGCTGTGTTGGGAGTTGGCCCGGCGGCGGCCCACGCAACAGGCCCCGCCGGAGGCGAGGTTGGTCGAGGCGACGATCGATGACGGCGGAACCAGCTGGCGTCCCGATACCGACAGATGAAGACCGCACGCGACAGCGCCGCCGGATGCGACCGGGTCTGCTGCTGGCACGTGAGGGACGCGCGATCGGACATGCAGGCAGCCTACGATCCAGCCTTTGCCAGGATCAAACAGTTTCGGACGGTGCCTGGGATTTCGGTCGGCGCATCCGGGCCGGTTTCCCGACGCTCAGCACGTAGAGCAGCCCGGCACCGAAGAAGCCGACGTAATAGCCGATATCGGCGCCGCCGAGCAGCCGCGCGACGGGGCCAGTATAGAGGTCGCTGACCGAGAACAGCGCGATGGTCAGCACCGCGCTCACCACGAAGATCGTCGCCGCTTGGGTCCAGCCCGGCGGCACCTCGCGCGGTCGGGAACCGACCAGGTACCAGTCGGCGAGCACGATGCCGATCCAGGGCGCGATCCAGTACAGCGTGACGACCAAGTAGCTGGTGTAGAGCTCGGCGTAGCGGCCGGCGCCGAACACCGGGATGACGTAGCCGAGCGTCGCCGTGACGATCGCGGCCAGCACCCTCGGCACCCGTACGCCGGCGGAGATCAGGCTGTAGCTGGCCGTGTTGTCGTTGAACGAGTTGCCGGTGATCGAGGACAGCGCGATCGCGGCCAGCACCACCGGGCCGAGGCGGCCCGCGGCATGCTGCAGGTGGGCGATCACCGCGGTCGGCGTGGCCTCGCCGATGCCGGTGGCGGTGACCAGGCCGAGCAGCTGGAACGGCACCGCCGACAGCAGCAGCCCGGCCAGCGCCAGCCAGACGATGCGCCGCGACGACGTATCCGCCGAAAGGTAGCGCGTGTAGTCGGAGGAGTACGAAGCCCAGGACAGGTTGAAGCTGGCCAGTATGGCGGTCGCCAGCACGAAGGTGGGCAGGCTGACCGGATGCACCGCGTGCGGCACGACGATCGGGTGCGCCGCGTCGCCGCGCAGGCCGAGCACGCCGATCACCGAGAACACCACCAGCAGCAGGCCGCCGAGATATTTCTGCAGCGCCTGCACCATGTGATGGCCGTAGATGCTCGCCGCCATCTGCACCGTGGCAAGCACCCCGAGCGCCAGCCAGAACGGCGTCGCGGCCCCGGACAGGGCCAGCAGCGCCACCAGGGCCGCCGCCGCCGGCACATTGTTCACCGCATCCCAGCCGACGCAGTACATCCAGTTCAGGAACGAAGGTAGGCGGATGCCGCGCTGCCCGAGCACGCGCCGGGACGCCTCCATCTGCGGCAGCCCGGTGGCCGGGCCGATGGCGGCGGCCAGGGCCACAGGCAGCGCTCCGATCAGGTTGCCGAGCAGGATCGCCAGCACGCCTTCGCGCAGGCCGAGCCCGAGCACCACCAGCAGCACCCCCACGACCCAGCCGCCAGGACCGAGGTTGGGCGCGAAGTGGCTCCAGAAGACGCGGTCGATGCGCATCGTCTTCTGCGCGGCAGGCACCGGCTCGGTCACCACCTCGGTGCCGGCGCCTTCCATCCGCAGACCGAGAGCCATGATCGTTTCCCGCCCGAAGCGTTGCCTTGCCGCAGAGCATGGCTGCCCATGGCCGTCGCGGCAATCGCGGCGCATGTATCGAACGGCCGGTTAAGTCGATATTAAGCTTCCAGGTGCGATACTGCGCCGTCGATCGAGAGAAGCGTGGAACCCATGTCACACGGTTGCGTCGCCTGTAAGCAGGGACAGCAGGTTTTCCCATTCACGATGGCATTCCAGCCGATCGTCGATGTGCTGGAGCAGCGCATCGACGCGTACGAGGCGCTTGTCCGCGGACCGCACGGGGAGGGCGCGGCTCAGGTCCTGGCGCAGGTCAACGCCGACAACGTCTATGCTTTCGATCAGGCGTGCCGAGTCAGGGCGATCGAGATGGCGGCAAGGCTGGGCATCGACCGGCAGCTCAATATCAATTTCCTGCCCAACGCGGTCTACCAGCCCAACGCCTGCATCCGCACCACGCTGGAAGCCGCGGCCCGCACCGGGTTCAGGCGCGACCGCATCACCTTCGAGATCATCGAGACCGAGATCATCGCCGATCCCGCCCATCTCGCCGGGATCGTGCGGGAATATCGCCGCCAGGACTTCAAAATCGCGCTCGACGACTTCTCCACCGGTTATTCCGGCCTGTCGCGGCTTGCCGAGCTGAAGCCGGATATCGTCAAGCTCGACCGCGTGCTGGTGCAGCACTGCGACCAGGACCAGACCCGCCTGGCCATCGTCGCGAGCATGATCGCCCTGGGCACGGCCATCGGCATCAAGGTCGTGCTCGAGGGCGTGGAACGGCTCGCCGAGGCGGAGGCGCTGAGATCCGTGGGAGGCCGCTTCATGCAGGGGTTCTATTTTGCCAAGCCGATGTTCGAGGGCATCGTGCGCGACGACATGCTCTGGCGGGCGGTCGAGTGCAGCGCGGCCTGAGCAGGCGCATCCCGGCAATGGCATCCCGGCAATGGCATCTCTGGGAGCCGCCGCTCATCCACCTGGGCGAGCCGCGCGTAGAGACGTCGTGATCCGGCCATGCCGGGGCGTGCCGTGCTGATATCGTTCCGGCCTGTCGACGAGGTTGCCTGCGCGTGACATTCCGCTCGCTCCCCATCGGCAGGCGCGCGGTCATGGCGTTGCCGCTCCTGCTCGCCGGCGGCTGCTCGCCGGCCGGCATCCTGAACGCGCTCTCGCCCGACCGGCTGGTGGCGCAATCGATTGTCTATGGCAACGGACCAAGGCATAGCCTGGATGTCTACGCTCCTGATCCGGCCTCGCGTCATCAGGCGCCGCATCGTGTCGTGCTGTTCGTGTACGGTGGCCGGTGGGACAGCGGCGACAAGGCGATGTACCGGTTCGTCGGCGGCGCCCTCGCGGCCCTGGGCTTCATCGTGGTGATCCCGGACTACCGGCTCTATCCGCAGGTGCGCTATCCGGATTTCCTCGATGATTGCGCGGCAGCGCTCGCGTGGACACGACGCAACGCCCGCAGGTTCGGCGCAGCGACGTCGCCCCCCTTCATCATGGGTCATTCCGCAGGCGCATACAACGCAGCCATGCTGACGCTCGATCCGCGCTGGCTGGGCCGGGTCGGCCTGTCGCCGCGCACCGATCTGCGCGGGATGGTCGGCCTCGCCGGCCCCTATGATTTCCTGCCGCTGGACACTGAGGAGTTGCGAAGCATCTTCGCGCCTGGACAGAAGCTGCGCACGACGCAGCCGATCGCGCATGTCGACGGCCGCAACCCGCCGATGCTGCTGCTCGCCGGCAGCGCCGACACGGTCGTGCGTCCGTCCAACACCACGCGGCTGGCGGCCGCGATCCGCCAGGCCGGCGGTGTCGTCGAGGAGCGGATCTATCCCGGCATCGGCCATCTCGAGATCCTCGGTGCGTTCGCGGGCTCGCTGCGGTTCCTGGCACCGAGCCTGCGCGACAGCGCGCGCTTCATGCGCGACCTTGATGATAGCGCGCATTTAACGCAGGCGGCCCCGCCGATCGCGGAACGCTGACGGTCCAAGGCACATCCGGCATCCTGCTACCGCCGTATGACCGTCATGAGCCTTACAGCGGTTGTATCGCCAAACCTGATCGACGAGACTATTCTCCATTTCAGGGAATGGAGATGGCTGCAGCCTCGCATGGCCGACGAACCGATACAGGACCAGGGCGAGTCGCTCGACTTGCTGCTGTCACGTTGTGGCGGCGGCGACCGGAACGCGTTCCGCCAGCTCTATGACCTGCAATCCGCGCGTCTCTACGGCCAGGCGCTGCGCCTGACCAGGCAACCGCAACTGGCTGCCGACGCGGTGCACGATGCCTTCCTGCAGGTCTGGCAGCGATCTTCCCGGTTCGATCCGTCGCGGGGCCGCGCCGAGGCCTGGCTGTCCAGCCTGCTGCGCTACCGCGCCATCGACATCCTCCGCAAGCGCGGACGCGAGAATTACGGGGCCGAACCGGTCGAAGAGCCGGATACCAGTCCGGACCCGCTGGATCAGCTGGTCTCCAGCGCGGAAGGCACCGCCCTGCGCCGTTGCCTCGACGAACTCGAGGAAGGCCAGCGCCGGGTGGTGCTGTTGGCCTTCGTCGACGGTCTCAGCCATTCCGAGCTCGCCGCCCGGCTTCAGGCGCCTCTGGGTACCGTCAAATCCTGGGTGCGCCGGGCGCTGCTCGGCCTGCGCCGGTGTCTCGAACCATGAGTGGCAGCATCCCCGATCCCGCAGACAACGATCTGCTCGCCGGCGAATACGTGCTCGGCACGCTGGAGCCGGCGGATCGCGCCGCGTTGGCGCGTGAGGCCGAGACGGACGCCGGGCTGCGCGCGGCGATCGACGCCTGGGAGCGCCATCTGGCGCCACTCAACCGCGCGAGCGATCCGGTCACGCCGCCGGCAGCCCTCTGGCTGCGCATAGAGGCTAGCGCCTGGGGCGGCGGCGCGGTGGCGCGTCCTGCTTCTGCCGGCCCCGCTTCTGCCGGCCTGGCCGTCGCACGTGGCGTCAACCGGCGCGTGCGGCTGTGGCAGGGCGTCGCGGCGGCCGGCTTCGCTCTGGCCGCAGCGATCGGCGGCATCGCCATGCTGCGTCCGCCGCCGGCGCCGCCTGCGCCGCCGCTGGTGACGGCCCTGCTGCCGCTCGGCCGGCAGACCCAGGTGTTCGTCGTCGAGGTGACGCCCAACGGCGCGCTCAGGGTCCACCCGGTCGGCGGGGTGCAGGTCGCAGCCGATCGTACCCTCGAGCTGTGGCTCCTGAAGAACGGCGAGAAGGTGCCCAAGGCGCTGGGGCTGCTGCCGGCCGCAGGCACGCAACTCGGCGCGGGCAGCCTGCCCCAGGGTGGCGATGCCCAGATCCTGGTCAGCCTGGAGCCGCGTGGCGGCTCGCCCACCGGGTTGCCGACGGGGCCCGTCCTATACGGCGGCTCCATCTAAGAAGGCGGTCAATACTTCTACTCATCTTGGAGGACGACGCGTGGCTGAGCTGGCCGATGCACTCGAACGCTTCAATCGCAAGGAGCGCAATCTGCTCATCCGTTCCGTCCTCGGTCACAAGGAAGCACCTCTGCAGCTCAGCGAGCCGTTTCGTCAGACCTTGGCAGTGAAACTAAATATCCCAGCCCTGCCAGAGAACACATGGTGGGCTACAGATTACCATGTGAGCTGGATTGCCGGGGCGCTGGCGGTCTACCTGAGCGACAAAGCCGCGGTAGCGCACGGCCGCCCAAATCCGGAATCGAATAGCCGTCGTTTGGTCGAAGGCAATCAGGAGGATATTGATCTCCTCATCGCCGCCGGGCAGCACCTGATCATGGTCGAGGCCAAGGCTTATGGTGCCTGGAGCGCCGCGCAGGTCGCCAGCAAGCTGCAGCGCCTGGACCTGTTGCTCGCCTATTACGACCAGATCAAACACGGCAACCGACCCGTCCACTTCCATCTCGTGCTGATGTCACCGCGGCAACCGCAGCATCTGCCGCGTAAGCTGAAGGAGGCCATGCCGGCACGACTGAGCCAACTCTGGCCCGATCTTCCCTGGATCCCGCTCAAGCTCGAGACGTCGGTTCTGGAGGTCACGCGATGTCAGCCTGATGGAAAGTCCTCGGCTGCCGGAGATCACTGGCGCGTCGTGACCAAAGAGCACGAGCCAGTCGAAGAAAGTTGATGCGCTGTTAGCCATAAGTATCGCCTCTGGTGGCCATCCGACGCAACCAGCGGCACTTCCGGTGCTCACGGACCCTTAAGGTCCGCCCCGCTCCGGTTCTCGACGGACACGCCGGCTGACTCACCAGAGCGAAGTCTCAGCCGGTCTTCCGGTGTTCCTTTAGCGTGAGAGGCGGGTGGAGAGGATCAGCATCGAGTTGGTGCGTTCTACGCCTTCCAGGACGCCGATGCGGTCTATCAGGCGGTCTGCTTCCTCGACCGATGCTGCCTCCACCACCGCGATCAGGTCGAACGAGCCGCTGACCGCATGCAGCGCGCGTACCGGCTGCATACGACGCAGCGCCGCCTCGACCGGCACGGCGCGCTTCGGTGCGACGGCGATCATGACGTGCGCGCGCACCACGTCGCGGCCCGCCTCGCGGCCCGGGCGGATGGTGTAGCCGAGGATCGCGCCGCCCCGCTCCAGACGCCCGATGCGGCTCTGCACCGTCGTGCGCGAAAGCCCGAGCCGGCGGGCGATCGCGGCGGTCGGCAGGCGCGCATCTTCGCTCAACAGGTCGAGCAGGCTGCGGTCAAGCGCGTCGATTTGCATGGCGACGAACCTATTCGGCAGATCGCCGATGTCAAAGCGGCCGCTTCGGCGATGCGGAGCTTGCACGGGGTGCCTGCTTCCGTGCATTGCTCACGGCTTCGTTACCTGATTCCAATCCCACGCTCGGAGTGCTGCATGAAGGACATCGCCGTCATCGGCGCCGGCAAGATCGGCTCGACCATCGCGCAGCTGCTGGCCCTGAGCGGCGACTACGCCGTGACGCTGATCGACCGAGA
>JAABUQ010009179.1_pt1 | contig 13493 bp, 17 predicted proteins | sample 5560001 | NCBI WGS metagenome assembly JAABUQ01 (sample SAMN10711888, study PRJNA513371) | rock metagenome | isolation source: Antarctica rocks | place: Antarctica: Victoria Land, Finger Mt nord | collected 2015-12-18 | reverse complement strand
CCTCCAAATCGGTGCGCGATAGGCTCGGAAGGTTGTGGGGTGTTGCCATGTGCCAAGCGAATCGTACTCGCCCGCTTCAGGGAAGCCCTAAAATGCAATCAACCCCGGGGTTTTGCCCCGGTTACGCCGTGGGCCGATACCACAAGCCCGTCCGGCCGGATGATCATGACGGTCTTCGCCGGCATCGCCGAGTTCGAGCGCACCCTCATCCTCAGCCGCACACAGGAAGGCCGGCTGGCCGCCCAGGCGCGCGGCGTGGCCTTCGGCAGGCCGAAGAAAATGCTGCCCGATCAGCAGGAACTCGCCAGAGAACTCGTCCGCGACGGAAAATCCATCAGCGCCGTCGCCAGGACGTTCAACGTCCACCCAGCCACCATCTATCGCGTTCTCGACCGATAGCCGCCTTATGCTGCTTTTCTGGTCCGCTCAGCCGCACAGGCCCCCCCGGGCGTGGGGTGGTCAGCCGACCAGGGTGCCGGTGCTGGCCGGCGCCGGGCCGCCCCGCAAACCGGCCAGCACGAGATCGTTGAGCACGTCGCTGCCGCTCAGCCCACCACGCGCCAGCACGCCACCCTCGGACACGCCGATGCCATACGCGGCCAGTTGCGCGGGGCTCCACGGTGTCGCGGCCACCAGCTCGGATGGCCCGGCCTGGCCCGGCTTCGCGGCGACGGCCGTAGCCGGGCTTGTGGCGCCCTCCCCGGCGTCCGGAGTCAGACCGAGGCTTGCGAGCAGGTCGTGGCCAATTTTCTCCGGGTCGATCCCGGTCGCCTTCTCCAGGCCCAGGACGGCCAAGTTCAAAGCCATCCCGAGCGGGCCGCCCGTCAAGCCGCTGACGATCATCGAGCCCGTCACCCGCACCGGTTCGGGGATCGTATCCCCGGTCACCGCCCGGTAGATTGTGCCGACCACTGGAAGGTATTGGAGCGGGTTCAGTTCGGACAGCAGCTCGTGAAACGAGAAATGGCCAGCGCCCGAAGCAGCAGCAGCCGGGGCGGCGGCAGGCGCCGCGCGCACGGTCAACATCGGGAGTGTCGCCGCAGGCAGCACAGCGCCGGTCATGCCATATGCCCTCTCAGGTTATGGCGAGGCGGCGCTGCAGCATGGCTTCGAACGCCGCGAACACGCGCTCAACTGACTGCGCGCCAGAAGGATGACCTCCGTTGCCGAGCGGTTCGCCGCCAAGGGACCGAGGTCGATCATCATCACCTGACGTGTCCGTAACTTTGCTTTCCCCACGTCCTCACTCCAACGGCATCTACGCCTTGAACAGGCCGCCAAGCGACGACCTTGGAGAGCATATAGGCATGTCCCAAGTTAGCGTCTGAACCGCGCCGGGTTTGCTGGAGGCTGTTCGGTATGGCGTTGTTGCATGGATCGGAATGAGACTGAGCTGAGCCGTTGCTGCCGCCGCCATCGGCGGTGATGGTGAGCCGCTTGGCATTGGGTTAGCGGGGCCTGCCCACGTCCTACCACCAGCGCCGGATGGTCTGCACGGCGAACTCGGCGGTGTCGTAGTCCATGCCCACGCTGACTTAGCCTCTGTTGGCCGCCAGGTCGTAGACGCCATAGGGCACCGCACGCCCCAGCTCCTCGATGAGGAAGTCATGCACCCGCACCTGCTCGGGCGTGCCCTGCGGGCGCCACTCGCGGCCAGGGTTCCTGAACGGGCCGACCAGCTCTTTCTTCTTGGTGTCCACCGAGATCACCGGCTGCCCCTCGGCCAGCGCCGCCGCCGTGCTCCGGGCGATGTGGGCGAACTGCGCGTCCCGATCGGGGTGGCTGCTGCTCTCCAGGGTCTTGCTGTTTGCTTGCAGGCTGAACCCCTCGCCCTTGAGCAGGGCGCCCACCAGCGTCTTGCGCCCGCCGCCCTCCCGGCGCACCCAGCCCCCCTCCAGCGGCTCCCCCCGTCCAGCTCGCGCAGGCCGCGTCCGATGGTGCTGGGCGCGATCCCCGTCGCCCGCGACACCGCAGCGATCCCGCCGTGGCCCGCCGCACGTGCCTCGCTGGCCGCAAACAGCCGGCGGTCCTGCTCGTCCAGGTGCGGCGACAACAGCGCAAAACGCGAACGGATCGGGGCAGGGTCAACCATCCCACTAAACTATGGCATCAAGCCACGCACGGGAATCCCACGGATCAAACAAATTCTGTTGGTTGTTTACAGAACCTAGCCACCGCTTTTTTCGGTGCGCCCCTATAAGAAGGTATGCCTCTGAAAAGCACCGTCGCTTGCGCCGGGCTCAGTGGATGACAACGGGAAAACCCCGCGCCTGCGGTCGCAGGTATGTTTATAAAAAGTCGGAGATCCCTTTATCATGACTTCCTCAGTCAACACCAACATCAATGCGATGGCCGCTGTTCAGTCCATGATGGACATCAGCAGCCAGATGACCCAGACGCAGGCGCACATCCAGTCCGGCCTGAAGGTCGGCAGCGCTGCCGACAACCCCGCCGTGTTCACCATCGCCCAGGGCCTGCGCGCCAACGTCGGCGCGCTGACCGCCGTAAGTGACAGCCTCGCGACCGGCATTGCCACCATCCAGGGGCAGACCGCCGGCGCCACCTCGATCTCCACCACCCTGAACACGCTGCTGCAGACCGTGACCCAGGCGCAGAACTAGACCGGCGACGCCCTGGCCGCTTCCAACGCCACCATCACCAAGGCGCTGGGCAACATCGACGCCTATGCCGCTGCTACCACGATCAACGGCGTCAACATGCTTTCGAGCGCGGGCTCGGTCAGCGTTCTGAGCAACGTCGACGGCACGAACACGGTGGCCTCGACAACCTCGGCTTCCACCAGCTCTGGCCTTGGCCTGAGCAGCCTGGCAGTGACGAGCACGGGCGTGACGATCGCTGGTAAGTCCACGCTTACGTTGAGTGCTGCCGCAGCGAACAACGATGCGGTTACGTTTACATCCTCGACCGGCGCAGCCACCACCTTCACCTTCAAAACGACCCTGACGGGTGCTGCCAATGAGCTACTTGCCAGCGGCACCTTGGCGACCGATGCCACAGCTCTAGCGGTCGCCATCAACACTGCCAACGGAAGCAGCGTCGCAGCTTCGACGGCTGGCGCCGTAACTCTCTCGGGCGGTGGAAAGCTTTCCGGAGCGCCTGCGGGTGCTACGACCTATACCTCGGCCCAGTTGGCCACGACCGGTGACACGGTGACGTTCACCGGCTCTGCCGCCAACTCGGCGGCGCAGGTCTTCACGTTCAAGACCACCGCCACCGCGACCGGCGCAGCGAACGAAGTCATTCTCGGTGGCACGCAGGCGCAGACGATGACCAACCTCGCTGCGGTGATGAAGACGGCGGGAATTTCCGCATCGTCCAGCAACGGTCTCGTGACTGCTATTGGTGGATCCGTGACAAGCGGTACTCCCGCAAGCACCGGCACCAGTACTGTTTCCAACGGTGCCGCCAGCATTTTGCTGATGAACAACGCGATCTCCAAGATCGGCGTGACGTTGTCGGCGCTGGGTTCGGCCACCACCCAGCTCACCGGCCTGTCCGACTTCATGAGCAAGCTCCAGACCTCGGTGAAGACCAGCCTGGGCGCCATGGTCGACGCCAACTTGTCGGACGAAAGCGCCAAGCTGGCGCCTCGCTGCAGACGAAGCAGTCCCTGGCCATCCAGTCGCTGTCGCTCGCCAACCAGGGCCCCGGCGCGCTGCTGCAGCTGTTCCGCTAACGCCTGGCTCGCTACCGCCTGACCTGGGAGCGGCGGCTTGGCCGCTCCCGCACGGCACCTGCCCTCCATCCGGAGGGCAGGCAAGCTCGTCCTGATGGGAACCCGAAATGAGCTATGCCGCCTATGCCGGTATCCAGAAGTCGACAGAATCCTCGCGAGACCTGGAAATACGCGCTATCTCCTTCATCACCCAGCAACTCGCCCAAGCCAACCAGCCCGACGTCGAGCCGCTGGTCCGTATCCGGGCGCTGAACGGCAACATCCGTCTCTGGGGCTTGCTGATCGAGGATTTGTCTGACCCGGGCAACGCACTGCCCGATCCAATCAAGGCGAACTATGTCTCGCTCGGCCTTTACGCCCGCCGTGCAAGTGTGACCGCGCTGTCCAAGGCCGCCGACCTGACCACTCTGATCCGTATCAACACCGACGTGCTGGATGCGCTGGATTATCAGCGCAAGGGCAGCATCGCCGCCTAACCAAGGGATTTTCCCTATGGGCCTTCTGAGCGGCATCGACAACTTTACCGGCTGGGCGCTGCTGCAGAAGAACAGCGCCGCGATCGAGAAGGCCTACGCCGCTGGCGGCTCCGACACCAACGACGTGGCCTATTTCCAGAAGGTCGCGCCGACCCTGACCTCGCCGGACGCGCTGCTGAAGGACTACCGCGCGCTCACCTTCGTGACCACCGCCTACGGCCTGGCCGGCCAGCAGGACCAGACCGCGCTGCTGCGCAAGCTGATGACCGAGGACCCGAAGGCCACGACATCGCTGGCGCAGCAGCTGTCGGACAACAACTACCGCAACTTCGCCGCCGCCATGTCGGTCTGGGCGCCGCCGCCGTTCTCCAGCCAGTCCACCATCGATGCCGCCATCGCCGGCTTCAAGGAACATTCCTTCCAGGCTTCGATCGGCACCGACAGCACCGCCCTTCAGGAGGCCACCTACTTCAGCAAGAATGCTGTCGGTATCACGCAGCTGACACAGATCATGGCCGACAAGCCGCTGCTGGATGTGGTGCGGGTTTCCCTCGGCATTCCCGACAGCTTCGCCAACCTGAATTACGACCAGCAGAAGGCAATGCTGACCGCGCGGGTGGATATGAAGCAGTTCGCCACCGCGGATGGTGTCGCGAAGATCGTGCAGAAGTATCTGGCGATGGATGAGGTAAACAACATCAATTCCGGCACCGGCGCGTCCGACCCGGTGCTGTCGCTTTTCAACAGCAGCGGCAACAGCAGTGACGGCAGCTCCGGCATCACGATCAGTGCCAAGACCCTCAACCTGCTTGCCTGAGCCGGCGCCCGGCTGGGCCGTCCCATTTTAGGAGAGCCCCGGTGTACAACCGCTTGATCAGCACGGACACGCCGTTGCTGGGCGCTAGTTCGTACGGCCTTGATTCCATTCCCCGCCTGGACCCCGATTGCCGGCCGCCGGAGATCATCGGCACCGGCGCCATGGCCACGGCGATGATGCACGGCGCCGGCACCCCCGCTTTGGCCGAGATGATCGGCCGTCTGGACCATGACCCGTCGGCGGCCCTGTTCGACACCGCGACGGCGCTCTATCTTGCCTTCCGCCCCGAGCAGGCCGCCGAGCTGCAGCAGCTGGCACTGGCCGGCACGCAGCTGTACCGCGTGCGCAGCGACAATCCCGACGCGATCCGGCTGCTGGCGATCTGCGCGCCGGGCGACCTGATGGCCAACACGCCGCTCGATTTCATCACCAGCCATCTCGATGTCCGGCTCGACCTGCTGTTCCTAGTGCCGGGCCAGGACCTGCCCCAGGCTATTCCCGACCACGACCTGGCCTTCTTCGCCGCCGGCGAGACCGATCCGGCCACACTTGCCCTGCTGCGTGAGCTGTTTGCCGCCTGGCCGCGCCCGGTGCTGAACGATCCCGGCTTCCTGCCTGCCCTGGCGCGCCATCGTCTGGCAGGCCTGCTGGCCGCCGTGCCGGGGATCTGTAGCCCGCCCACCCTGCGCGTCAGCCGCAACCGGCTGGACCTGCTGGTCGCCGCCGGTGGCGGGCTGGCCACCCTGTTGCCGGGCTGCTCCTATCCGGTGCTGGTGCGCCCGGCCGGCTCGCATGCCGGCATCGGGCTGGCGCGGATCGACCGGCCGGTGGAGATGGCGGCCTATCTGCAGCAGGCGACGGCCGCGGAATTCTACCTGTCGGCCTATGTCGACCACCGCAGCCCAGACGGGCTGTTCCGCAAGTATCGCGTGGCCTTCATCGACCGCCAGCCCTACCTGTGCCACATGGCGATGTCGCAGAACTGGATGGTGCATTACCTAAACGCCGGCATGGCCGAGGACGCCGCTAAGCGGGACGACGAGGCGCGAGCGATGGCGGAATTCGCCACCGGCTTCGCCGCCCGCCATGCCGCCGCCTTCGCCCTGCTGCACGACCTACTGCCGTTCGACTGCTATTCCATCGACTGCGCCGAGACGCCCGACGGCCGGCTGCTGGTGTTCGAGGCGGATACCGCGGCGATCATCCACCTGATGGATGGCATCGAGATGTATCCCTACAAGCACGTCCACATGCCCGTCGTGTTCGATGCCTTCGGCGCCATGCTGCGCCGCCGGCTGGCAGCACCGTGACCCGGACCCTGGTGGATGCCTACGAAGGCTTCGCCGTCGAAGATTTGAGCTTGCGCGGCATGATGCGGACCCGGATAGCGGGTTTGTTGGCTGACGCCGGGCTGGGAGAGTTCATCCAAACCCTCCGCTACAAGGCCGAGTGGGTGGGGCGAACGTGGCATGTTCACGGCCGCTTCGCGCGCAGCACGGGAGTCTGTCCGGACTGCTGCCACATCGGCGGAAAGCTCGCTCTCTCCTTTCGGAGTTGGGTCTGCGATGGCTGCAACGCGGTCCGTGACCGTGATGTGGCGGCTGCTCGGGTGATCCTGAGCGGAACGGTGCCACAAGCGTTGCGGGAACCGACTTTGGACACGAAGCGAAAGCGAGGTTCTTTGCAGCGCGTTGACGAGGATCGGGCATCCGCCCGGTCTAGTCACGACGGGCCACCTTCGAATGTGGCAATTCCTCTGCCGGACCTAGCGGCGTGAGTAAAGGCAGTAAGAACGAGAGATCTGGCAGGTGCGAGCAGGCCGCCTCCCCTTCGGGGGAAGAAATTTTGATACGAGCGATCCAAAACTAGCTACGGAATAATTCCGACTATAAAGCATTGTGACCGTCTATATCGTTTATGATATCCATGGGAGATAAGTATGCCCGCCCTGAAAGAAAACACCTTATCCACGATGCAAGCGCCAGAAATTCAAGTTACTCCGACTATAACAGGCCTGAGTGCGCGCCACATGCAAATTCTCAATCTCCTTGTAAGTGGATTGTCAAATGAGGCAATGGCCAGCCAGCTAGATATTACGACCAGCACATTGCGTGTACACCTACAAAACATATTCAGAATTATGCAGGTAAAAAATCGCGGTGAGGCAGTTGCGAAAATTGTTGGTTTTGATTCGGCTGCACCGGGCACGATTGGAAATTTATCCCCTCGCGAAAAGGAAGTTTTAGAGCTTTTAGCAACCGGCTTAGGTGCTCAAAGTATTTCAGACCGTCTCGATATTAGCGCGCACACGGTCCGTGCATATTTGAAGGGTATTTATTTGGCACTGGGAGTAGATGGGCATGACGGGGCAGTAGCGAAATTTAGGCTATATGAACGGCCCGCGTTGGAGTCTTCACAAGCAATGATTCCAACTCGCAGAAGCGTTGGTAAGTTAACTGATCAGGACGATAAGATATTGCGAATCTTGTCTGATGGACTCAATAGAGGAGAGATCGCCAAGCGTATAGGCGTAACAGAAGGAACGCTAAGAAACTACATTAGCAAAATCTACAATGCCCTGGGGGTCAAAAATGAGGAGGACGCCCTGGACGTTGGCTTGCGCCAAAGAGACCCCACGTACGATTGCTTTGCAAAACTGAGGAATCGTGAAAGGGACGTGCTATCACTTTTGATATGTGGAGAAACAAAGAACAATATAGCTCGTATCCTCTCTATAACACCGGGAACGGTGCTTGTGTATTATAGTAATATACGTCGTTCCCTTCAGGCTAATTCTCTTGAAGAAGCAATCGAATCTTATAGAAAAATAATATAAACCGCAACAAGTTCACGCGAGGGTCGCTCCGTCACGGTCCTGCACGCAGGCCGCGTGAAATCACTCAGGAGCGCGGGCAGCGTCGCGGAATTGCGCCGCGTCGCAAGCTATGTCGGCAATCGCCCAGGACGGCGGCTTGGGTAAATGCCGAAGCGGCTTCAGCGACGGCGCAAGTTCATGCGCCTGATCCGGCGCCAGCAAGGCTGGCGCAAGAGGGCCAGTGTGGCGAGGGCCAGCAGGCCGGCCACGACGGCACGACCGATGCCGACGAAGCTGGCAGGCAGGCCGCCCGCGATGGCAAGGCGGGTCGCGGGCAGCGAGACGGAGAAGGCCAGCACGCCGAGCGCTCCCCAGAACAGGCCGGCGCCGTGATTGCTCTGCGCCGAAGGGACGGCAACGGACGCGGCATGCGGGTAGGAAGAGGGAGCGTTCATGCTGCCGAGCATGCCTGCACCTAGCCGAGCTTGCACAGGCCGAACAGAAAGCCCGCTCAATGCTGCACCAAGGCAACGCGTAAGGTCCGGTTATGGCAATTGCCGTTGTAACCCGTGACGTGATGCATTATAACCCGTTACGTTACGATTTGTAGAGACGGGGGAACATGGGCAAGCGAGGGCCGAAGCCGCAGGGCGAGGCGGCACTGACCCCGGCCGAGCGGCAGGCCCGCTACCGGGCGGCGCGGCAGGCCGGCGTGCCCGCCGTACGTTACCGCAAGCCCGGGGACCGGCGCAGCCGCCCGCAGCGGTGGAAAGATGCCGTGGCCGAGTTGGTCGAGCTGCAGGCGAGCTACCAGGACTGGCTCGACAGCCTGCCCGAGAGCCTGCGGGACGCCGCCACCGCCGAGGCGCTGGCGGCGGTGTGCGCCCTCGACCTGTCCGAGCTGGAAGGCGTGGAGCCGCCGCGCGGGTTCGGGCGCGACTAGCGGGCGCGGCTGCCCGGCCCCGCCGACGCGTGGGCAGGGCTATGCTGCACCGCAGCAACGCCGAATCCGCATTATGGAAAGGTGGGCGCAGTCCCGGCACAGTTCCCGGGCAGTCCCGGGACCCTGCCCAGCGCTGGCCAGGTGCGGGGACTTGGCCGTGAGCAGTATCCAAGCCCGCCAGAGAGGCGCCAGACGGGCGCGAGGACTTGTCGGATTCGTTGCAATAGGCGAAGAAAAAGGCTGCTGGTGTGCGGTCGATGTGTGAGGATCGCACACAAATTCTTGCCATGGTTCCTGGCCGAGCAGCTGGCCAGGTAGGGCCTGTCTTTGCGTGCCGTCGCGCGCGAGCTGGAGGAGCGCCACACCCCGACCGCCCGGAGTGGCCGGTGGCACGCCGCCAGCGCACGAGCGTTGCTAGGGCGTGCCGTCAATTGAGCCAGATTGCGATTGCGGCGAGGTGGATACCGGCGAGGAAGTTGCGTGCGGTCTTGTCGTAGCGTGTGGCGATGGCCCGGAACTGCTTGAGCTTGGCAAAGAAGTTCTCGATTAGGTGCCGGGCCTTGTAGAGGTCGCGGTCGTAGTCGCGCTGGACGACGCGGTTGGCTTTAGGCGGGATCACCGCGGCCTTGCCGGCTGCGGCCAGCGGCTCAAGGACGCGCTTGTCGGCGTCGAACGCCTTATCGGCGATCAGGGTGTCCGCCTTCATTCCTGGGAGCAGGTGGTCGGCGCCTTGCAGATCGTGCGCCTGCCCGCCGGTAAGGAAGAACCCGACCGGGTTGCCCAGCGCGTCCACCATCGTGTGTATCTTCGTGCTCAGGCCGCCGCGGGACCGTCCGATTGCCTGGTCCTCGCCAGCTTTTTTGGGCGCCCGCGCTGTGCTGATGCGCGCGCACGACCGTGCTGTCGATCATCGCATACTCGTTGTCGGCGTCCCCAGCCAAGTGCTGGAACACCCGCTCCCACACGCCGGACTTGGCCCAGCGGCTGTGCCGGCGGTGGACGTTCTTCCAATCCCCGAACCGCTCCGGCAGGTCGCGCCACGGCAGGCCCGCACGATACCGATACAGGACCGCCTCGACGAACAGGCGGTTGTCTGCAGCCGTCACGCCCACATGGCCCTCCCGCCCAGGCAGCAGGCCCCATATGCGCTCCCACTGGTCGTCGCGAAGGCCGTAACGCCGCATCAGTCAACCTCACCGTGGCTGACAAGCTATGAACCACAGCCTCCCCAATGTGGGAATTCCCTAATTGACGGCACGCCCTAATACGCCACGAAATTACCACAGGCTTACGATTGTAGGAAGATCTCGTTGACTACATCCTACAAGAATGTGATCATGATGGTATTTCGATATGAAAGACATCGCAAGGTGATCGTCACTGTTGGTAACACGAAGGGCGGCGTTGGAAAGACCACCCTTGCCGTCCAGATCGCCCTTTCCCGTGCGCTCGCTGGCCGTGACGTGTGGCTGATCGACGGCGACCGACAGGGTACATCGCAAACGGCCGTGGCGCTTAGGGCAGAGGCGAACCGGAAGCCCGGCCTAGCCTGTGCCCAATACCCAGACGGACCCATCTTGCGCGCTCAGGTCCAGCAACAAGGGCGCAAGTTCGATGACATCATCATCGACGCTGGCGGCCGGGACTCTACGGCCCTCCGAGCTGCCCTCGTGCTGTCCGATGTGCTCTTGGTTCCGTTCCAGCCCCGTTCGGTGGACGTATGGGCGTTGGCCGACATATCGGCGCTGGTAGAGGAGGCGCGGTCTGTGCGGGATAGCCTTCGGGTTTATGCGGTAATCAACTGCGCCGACCCCGGGACCGCTTCCAGCGACAATGCGGATGCCGCTGCGGCGCTCGCCGACTACCCGCAGCTCGCGCACCTCGATGCACCAATCCGTAGGCGTAAGGCGTTTGCAAATGCCGTAGGCCAAGGCTTGGCAGTGGAGGAGGTTGCTCCCCGAGATGCCAAAGCGTGCGACGAGTTGACCACACTGGTGAACACGTTGTTTGAAGTGCAAAGCAATGCGTTTACGAGATCAAGGTGATATGAAATGGCAATCACAAAGCCGGTAAGGCCCAAGACTACGGAAAGCTTCATATCTGGTGCACCCGACGCCCGTCCGAATGGGGTACGTCGGGGAAACAAGCAGCAGATCACGCTGACCATCGCGCCCGACCTGCTCGCGAAAGTGGACGAGATGGCGGAGAGGATGGGGCAGAGCCGGGCCGCCCTCATCAACCTTGCAATCTATCGCACCGTCGAGGGTGGGATTTGAGTGGCGAGGCTGAGTACGAGAAGGCAGGACAGCCGCAGCGCGACCTGTTCGGCCTTGACGGCGGCCCGCTTCCGCCCATGACGGCCCGTATCATCAAGCTCGCCAATGAGATCGCGGAGCGCCCGCCGGAGCGGCCGGACTACCTACATTCCGTGCTGTGTCAGGTGGGGCTTCCACGCCGACAAGTCGCTGGTGACACCTTCGAGCGCACGAATGGGAGGGCGTCGCTTCTGGTCGAGGCGGGAAAGCTCTGGAACGGCAAGGAATGGGTGCAGCAACCGCTTCCATACGGAACGCGACCACGGCTGGCCCTGGTTCACCTCAGCAGCGAAGCCGTCCGCACGAAGTCACCCACGGTTGAGGTGGGCCATTCGGTGCGCGAGTTCCTGTTGCGGCTTGAGATCGGCACTGGTGGGGAGGAGTACGCCAACTTCGGCCGGCAGATGCGGGCGTTGGCCGCCTGCCGCATGAGCCTTGGTGTTGGGCTGGATACGCTGGATGCCAAGCCGATCAAACGCTTCTCAGCTTGGGTCAACCAGAGCACCAAGCAACGTTCCTTGCAGCCGGGCGTGATCGAGCTGACCCCGGAGTTCTACGAATCCTTGGCAGACAGTGCCGTACCGCTCGACGCTCGCGCTTTGGGTGCTTTGAAGCATTCTGCGCTAGCCCTGGACGTGTACGCATGGCTGGCTCATCGGCTCCATCGCGTCCGCAATCGAGCTGGCACGAAAGTGTCTTGGGCCAACCTACGGGCGCAGTTTGGGCAGGAATATCGTGATCCTAAGAACTTCAAGCAGGAGATGACGAAGGCGCTTCGGGCGGTGCTTGCCGTGTACCCAGACGCCCATATTGAGCAAGTCCCCGGCGGCATGGTGCTGATGGCGTCACGACCACCTGTTCCGAAGACTGTCGTGCAGATCGGCACAAGGAGAGCGTAACCAGCGTTCGGCGGATCGCCACCCCCTCGGGGGTGTGGACAACCCTAGCCAGGGCTACATTGCGTTCGGCGGATCGCCACCCCCCCGTTCGGCGGATCGCCACCCCCTCAAGGGGGTTTTCGTTCGGCGGATCACCACCCCCTAAAACCGGTAGTTAGAATCCCTGTAGCTTTTACCGGTAGCTGGCTGCGCTGTTCTGTGGACAACCTGGGTGCTACGGTGCTCGGGACCGTCAAGGACGCACGCCAAAGCGTGCGCCGCTCCGCGGTGCCTTCGGCATCCTTGACCGCCCCTGCGCGCCGTGCCGCGCCAGAAGGCGTCGGGACGGAAGGCGTCCCAACCATACAACCCTTGGCCTCCGGCCCGGGTCGAACAGAAGGCGGCTGACAAGGTAAGGAATACACCTTACATCAGCGGCATCGTTGCTGTTTGGAAGCGTTGGGAGTCGTACAATGCCCGTGGTCGAGGAAGTCTGTACCATCACCGCCAAGGGACAGACCACCGTGCCCAAGGCCGTGCGCCAGGCGCTGGGAGTCGGCTACGGCGGGCGCATCGCCTTCCGGGTGGCACGGGGCCGTGTCACCGTCCATGCCCTGCCGGAGGAGGAAGATGCAGACCCGGCCCTGGCGCCGTTCCTGGCGCTGCTGGAGGCCGATCTAGCTGCCCGGCCATCAGAAGCCGTGCGCCTGCTTCCGGAGGCCCTGGCGGGCCGCCTGGACGCGCTGGCGGCCGAGGTGGGGGAGGTGGACCTGGATGCCTCCATCGAGGGCGAGGTGAGCTTGTAGCGGGTGGCTGACGAGAAGGCGCCAGCCGAGCCGGAGCAGCACGGCTGGCGCCTGCATGCCCATCCCCTGTTCCTGGACCAGCTAGAACGGCTTCTGGCGGCCGTGGAGCGGGCCAGGCGGTCTGACCCGCAGGGATGGCAGGGGAAAGCCGACACCCGCCTTCTGGTGGCCCTGAGAACCTTGATCCTGGACCGCATCCCGCGTGACCCGCTGGCGGCGGAGTTCCGGCAGGGTAATACGCTGGGCCGGGGGCGGCGGCACTGGTTTCGGGCCAAGTTCGGCGGCAACCGGTTCCGTCTGTTCTTCCGGGCCGACTCCCGGGCGCGGGTGATCGTGTATGCCTGGGTCAACGACCGGGACACGCTGCGCAAGGCGGGGGCCAGCTCGGACCCGTATGCCGTGTTCGCCAGGATGTTGGCAGGCGGCAACCCGCCCGACGACTGGCCGGCGCTGCTGGCCGCGGCACAGACGGACAGCGCGGTGCAGCGCCTTGACAGAGCGGACAAGGCCACGGCGAGCCTGACGTGACGCAAGACGCGACCCCTGTCCTTTGCTGGTGCGGTTCTGGATCGTCCTAGTACAGCTCGCCGGAATTCGCCACTCCGTTCCATGTGACGTCGGGGCTGAGTCTGGGCGGCCACACGCTGGCAATAATCGTCACTGCCGGGCAGCACCGAGGCACGGCGTCCCGAGTCAGGAGCACCCCGGCTGTGGCAGTGCGGAGTCTCATATTCCCTGCTAATTCG
>JAABUQ010009178.1_pt1 | contig 13494 bp, 7 predicted proteins | sample 5560001 | NCBI WGS metagenome assembly JAABUQ01 (sample SAMN10711888, study PRJNA513371) | rock metagenome | isolation source: Antarctica rocks | place: Antarctica: Victoria Land, Finger Mt nord | collected 2015-12-18 | reverse complement strand
GGTTTGGAGGTGGTGGAAGAGGTTTCGAGATGAGGGTACGGGGGGGGAAGAGTTTTGAGGGTGAGTGGCGGAGAGGTGGCATTGTCTGTGTCTGCGAAGTGCGGGGGCTGGATTTACAAGGAGTGGAGGAAGGGGGATTGTGTGCGGTGTGAATGTAGGGACTTGGGTTTGAGGGTAGGTTTTTTTGATATAGCGGAATTGAATCCGTAAGTGAATGGGTTTGTTTACTCGTCTGGAGGTTTTGATGGAGATTGTCTGGTTCGGAATATGACTAACGAATGGGATGGGATCGCTTTGCTTTGCTTCGATTTGATTAGAAAGTGATGTACATTTGCTCTACCGCTCTCCTGCTGCTTGCTGCTATCCACCATTTGAATCGAAACGACCACGCTGCCCACCGCAGATTTGCTAAGGGTGTAATATATGTTCATCACACACGTATGAAGGCTGTTATGTGGATGAGTGCAAAAGCCGTGGCGTACAGCAAATGAACATGTAGCACGTTGGTCAATGTGTGGCGGACATGCATAGCCATGCTAGAGACCGGCCACAATTGAATGTAATGCAATTCTGACCACGATTGTCCGAATGATGATTGAACGGGGGCAACAAAGCCGAAAGAAGGAAGAAATCCGGTCAAGAGTCCACAAGGGAGATCCAGGGAAGCAAAGTCGAAGCCATGAAGAAGAACGTAGAAAGAAGAATAGAGTAGACCGGGGTATAATGCGCCTCGTTCTACACATCACCATGTTTCATGATCATCAGGCAGCACTTTTGAGAAAGTGCTGCCGCTCACATAGCATCATAAGAGGAGTGAGGAGTAGCGGCAACGGCGTGGTCACTTAGCGAAGCAGATGAATCGCAAGCATCCGTGACGCAGTAGAGTTCACGTATAACGTAATCACGAATAGCCTGGGGGACCCGCGGGGAAAGAACTTGATTGCTGCTGGATCTGAACTTGATTTGCCGCTATGCTAGTTTTCCACAAGGCCTTGTAGTTCTGGTAGCCGCCGTACGCGGCGTATGCTTCCTCTCCTCCTGGAGGATCTTCTGGGAATACCGGCATCTGAAGATGTTGCTGCGGGGGCGTTTGGTAGGGTGACTGGTTGGCGGTTTGTTGGGATGATGCCTGGTAGGGGCTCTGCTGGAAAGGAATGGCAGATAGGTTGCTGGATGGTGGGGTACGCTGCTGGGGGTTGCTAAGACGAGTTTTTTCCTGCTATGTGGGAGATTAGGTGGGCGGGAAACAGGGCAAAGAGGGAGGAACGGATATGGGCTTACCACTGAGCGTACTTTGTCCATTATTGCGACTTTTGCCTGCTCGATAGCGGCTCGAGTCCCAACAAGTCCAATCTCACGTTCCACATCGCTACCGCTTGCAGGTGTGACATTGATTTTGCAACCTGCTGTGTTCTGGATCTCTCGAATCGTTTCACCGCCTGTCGAGAACATCGTCAGCTGAATTGTGACTGACAGTCTGCCGGATGACGATACCTTTACCGATAATCAAGCCCACTGTACTACCAGGTACGAAGACCGTGTCATTGACCTTGTCGATCTCACGGCTTCCCAGGTCCATCGATTTGGCGTTGTCCTTCGACATCCCTCCTTGGTTTGCTTGATTCTTCGCATCAAGCTCAACAATTTCCAAGATCAGCTCTTTCGCTCTGGCTGTGGTCTGCAGGGTACCGATCAGGTTGACCGGTCGCAGGCCATTGACAGCCTGATTTTCTCCTACGATATTGACGTGGCATCTACTTCGCTCTTGCAAATCGCGAATCGTCTCCCCGCCTCGACCAATGATGAGCCCAACAGTGCGGTCTGGCACCATGATCTTATCTGAGACCTCATCAACGCTGAGGGCTTTTTGATATCCGTCGGTTGGTTTGGGACCTGCACTCAGCCCACGGCCTGGTGGTGGAGGAGCTCTCCCTGTTGCAGAAGCCGAGCCGTTATCCCGCCCTTCAACCATTAGATGAATCTCGATTTTTGCATGCTCTCTAGCCGTTTTGTTGCCTGTGATCTTGCATTGGCGGTGGGGCCCACTAGCTTCAATTCCTTGAGCAAATTGAATGCGAGCCCCCGTGTCAGCCTCGATACGTCGTAGGGTCTCGCCTTGACGACCAATCACGGAGCCTACGCGTCCTGCTTCTATGAAGATCACGTCCACATTGTCATCCATCATGGGCGAACGGCTGCTTGCCAAGCAGCTATTCGAAGCAGAGCCCCCTCGGTCCTTACTTTGAGGATAAGAAGATCCAGGGTGAGATCCTCGAGCCTCGGGAGAAGCGGATCTTTTGCGGCGATTTCCAATATCTTGTCGGTAATGTTCAACCCGGCGGTCGTCACGATAGGGATTGTAATTGTCAGCGTATCTGTCTCGTTCCATCGACCCCATAGGTGAACGAGACCGAGAAGGTGTGGATCTGTGAATAGGCTCTGCTGTTCGGTATACGCGATCATATGGTACTGTTGTGCAGCTTGATCAGCGGAATTACAACGTTTGACGGGATCAGCGCTGTACGTACCAATCGAAGTACCACCATGATCTATGCTTCGAGATTGGGCCAGAGCGTCGGCTAGACTGACTGACCCTGAACTGACTGGTTTTATATTTCGAAGGTCGACGCTGCCAGAGCTGGTCGGCTGAGGGAGAGAAGAGTACTGTCGCGACGCTGGGATAGGAGGCGGTAGAAAGGAAGGTGATTGAGTACTTGGAGCCTGCTGAGGGAATGAAGGTTGGGTGTGCATGGAAGCTATGGTGGGACGCTGAGCGGCTGGAGCAGTCGTGAGCCAGAGATTTTGGACATGGTAGTGCGTCTGTGTGTACTTACCCAGCTTGGCTAGGATTTGAGAGATGTCAGGCTGGCCTGCCATTGTTGCTTGTCGACCTGGTATTATCTTGAAATGGTAGATTCTGCTTAAGCAGCGAAAATCACAGCAGTGATCTTGTTGACATGGTGAGTCAAAGCTGGTAATATGTATTAAGCCATGGTAACAAGGAAAGGGCGCAGTCAGTGATACATTGTCTCAACATATTAGACTGTTCAGGGAGTCAGATTACATGCTGCTTCCTATATAGTTGGTTGGGAGGATAATTGGAGGTCGAGGAATAATGACTTCAGATGAAAAACACCGACCTTTCCGAACACGTGATCGGAACTTTGCGCTATGGCTCGGCCCGAGGCCGTATTTGCTCTGGAATATCAGACGCAACAACGTCTGTACGTAGACATTAAGGGCATATCATGCCAACACCCAAGATTACCCTGCAGGCCCGGTCACCCCCGAGGAACCAGGCTCGCGATAACACTAATCTATGTTTCTCTTTTCCAAGTTTTAGCTTTTCTGGAGCTGGAGTCCCCATTACTTTAATTGCGATACATGACAGACCCGAAGCCAGGCACGATGCCTGATACTTGTGTGCCACGAAATTCACAGACTTTCCCATAACAGAAGCCCAAGACATTGCTGCACCTTCTCCTTCACTACTGCCTTCTACTAGACACTGCCCGTTGCCCTTTGTGTTCTCTACCCGGATCCTGCTGATCGTTCGTCAAATTGTCCCTTTGCGTCAAGCAACTCATGGTGCAGCGGTCAATTACCTATGTGGTGTTATGGCTTGCGAGAACAGCATGGATCCGATAGGACATCTGGCGCAGTCTCATTTTATTATTCCTGACTATTTGCCGCCAGCATCTCATGCAGTCTTGTTCATTGCCGACAATCTCTTCATGTGCGTTGGAGTAGGCCACAGCTTCAATCTCCCACAATGGAGAACAAAAACTTCGACCCCGCTGATTCTCAAACGAAGCCATCGCACATTAGGGGAGAATCTCTGAATAGTCAACGGGTAACAAGCCTGGTTTGCGTTCATTGAGATAGTATATCTTTCTTATGAGTCTTGGGACGTTGGAATGCTAATATCGAGTCAGAGCTCGGCTTGTAAGAAAGTCGCTATCATTACCATATGGCGAAGGTGTTGAGCGCCCACGTTAACACTAGTTTACTTCCTAGTCCACAACTCTCTCCTCATTCCAACACCTGCATCATTGACCGAGAAACATTAATTCATGCAATGCAATTTTCGGACCTATCTTAGCTCCTGATACGTGAAATTCCTTGTATTAGATAGAAGTCTAAGTATGCTAGACTCGAGTAAGTCCACACTCCGAATTCTGGTGGTTCATCTGCTGACAGCGATGGAAGACCCCAAGCCCCGGCCAGAGACGGCTTCCATGACCTCGACTCTGCCTACAGAAACAAGCGATGCCACATCTCAGGCTTTGGTGAAGATGTCTCAAACAGAGAACGCTTCTCAGGTTCAGACGGAAAATGGGCCCATTCGGGGCAACGACACTCATCAAGAAGAAGAAGAACCATCAAATCCTATGATTATCATCTTTTTCGACCAAACCCCTTCCACGACATATGAGTCAGACCCCGAAGAGATTCAACGTCGAAATGCTAGAATTCGACAGAACCCTGATGCACTCGTCAACATCATTGGAGATCTCTATATTGCTCGCGAGAAACAGGAGGGGAAGTTAGAAGTTGGTAGATATACTGCTTGGTGGACAGGAAGCCCTGTTCCCTTCCATCTGGGCTTCGTGATCCAGCTCGAAGATACAAGTTGTCACCATTTCGTGTCCGTGCGAGATCGTAAGACAACTCATCCAGTTAGTGTCCAGTATCCCGTACACAGATCACGCTCAACAACTTCAGTCCGACTACGCGAGGGACCTTATTCCGCTTGCCGCATCATATCTTCATTTACCTTATGTGAGCCCCTCCTGTTGACCACTAGAATATAAGGCATCATTGATGATCTATAGGGTACTAGAAAGCCCCACTTGCCGTTCTTCAGAGTAACGCCAATGAACGACAACCACAACAACGCAGTGGAGATTAGCAGCCAAGTAGCAGAACGTACCCTCGAGCATGCTCATATGATCAACAGTCAGTACGGATCGCTCCGTGAATTAAGTCCAACAGCAGCGGAGAATACGGCTCGGCTGCTCAATGCAGGCATGATTGACCTAGGTCTCCTCCGGCATTTGACTACTGCAACAGTCAAGGATGAAAAGGTGTCTTCGTCCGTCCCGACAAAGATTGTAGAAATCCAGACCTCGACGGAAAACTCGGATAGTGGAGGCCGGCAACAAACCAGCCTGACTAAGAAGTCCAAAAAGAAACACCTGAAGAAGTCGAAACATTCCAAAGCGTCGAAAAAGGTCAAACAGATGCCCGAGGAGAGATCTGGGGCTTTGCTCGAGGGCAAAGGCTCAATGGGTGACTCTATAGGAGCAAGCGTATCCTCCATGGTCGAGGCTGTTTCTCGAGGGTTCGGTCAGGATGCAGGAGATGATGAGCAAGGCGGCGGTCGAGGATCAAGTGCCACGACTCCACAATCCGCAGATCTAGGAAATTCCTCTGATAGAGCACTCAAGTTCTCGATAGACCTCGTCTCTTCTGATGACTCCAGTGATGCAGTTGGAAGACTCAAGCCTGAAAAGTCTGTGATTCATAAGCCTCGCTCTGATAGTGCCAACAAAGATTCCCAGGACCAAGCGTCACTCGACGCAGGGCTTGGCCGGTTTCCAGATTCACCAGAGAAGCCAGACAATGAAACTCATAGCCACTTCAAGAAAGACCTCGTTGTTGAGACTACCGCACTTGCGGAAGAGGCTGCCCTTTGGGAGAAGGTTCAACTTCATGAAGATGAAGGGATCGGGCGCGGAGATCGTGTTGCTAAGGACTTCTCAGGGCAGTTCAATAAAGATGGGGATCCCGATCATGCTGACGCTACAGAGACGGCGACTGTATCGCCATCACCACACATGCCAATCGATGGCATCGATCCTGCGTCTCATGGATTGGAGGCTGAGAAATTCGATATATCATCGGAGAGGTCAGTGCCTCCGCGGGATGAAGACCAGAGCGACCGGGTTCCTTGCCATCAGACTACGCTTGAGACTATTGGTGGACATGATACACATGTCGATACCGGGAAAGCAAATGGAGAAGCAGGTGTGGTCTTTTTCATTGACAACAGTGCTTCAAAAGAGCGTAACACGCTTCAAGGGTCTGCAACAAATGTCCACATCAACGAGGAGCCGCGAGATAATGCTCAGTCTGACGATTGGAAAATGGTCGTGAGAACCAATCCGAAAAAAAAGCAAGTCGCCCAAGTCAACACTACTGCTAAGGACAACAACTCGAGTGCCAGCATGAAAAACATAGAACGACAGCAACGGTCAGATGGGCCTAAGAACAACAGTCTTACGCACCCATCAGGACAATACACTCGAAAGAGCGTTAAAGCAAGTCAAGCTAGGATTGCCGATCAGAATCGAATTACCTTTGGTCAAGGCAAGAGTTCCGGAACTGCTGTGCTGCCAACACTAGGGGAACAGTCGAGTCTACAAGAGGATGTTGCGAAAATCATTGAATATCAACAGGTCATGCCTACATCCTCTGGCCGAGACGATATCGCCCAAAGCAAGAGCTCTGAAGTCGAAGTACACTCATCAGAGTTAGACCAGATCAATCCAATGGAGAGCTGTATGGGCACCATTGACCATGATGAGGGTATACCGATGTCCTTTAGTCATAGCGACGTTGACCAGAGGAAGAGTTCCGGTGTTGATGTACAGTCAGCAGAGTCAGAAGAGCAGAGGTCAGGGGAGGACGCCACAAGCGTCGCTGAAGCCTGCAGAGATATGCCCACCTCCTCTACTCTAAGCGACGATCTTAGTGCCGGCATGCAGCGAAGACCATCGCACGACTTTGATTCGGAAGCCGAGACCATACGCGAGAACCATGATCAAGATAGTGCACAATCTATCTCCGGGCACAAAATTGATAGCAGCATCAGGGTATCACCAGTGTTTGTACATTCTGATCCAGATTATAGGCCTTTGACCCCAGTCCACCTGTCAAACGAATCGCCAGCTTCCGTCGAAGGAGATCGAGAAATTGACGATGATGTGCATCATCCTCATCCAGAAGTAACAGAGGTCAACAACGAGCAAGTGTCTTCCTATAAGCAGGTGTCTCCCAATATCGCTCCAAAGAAACAGAGTCTCGACCACCAGAATCATCCATCCAGCATTGGGGTTCATTCAATCAATGGTATACAAACTTTCAATACTAGAGGGCTTATTTGGACTTACCGAAGCCTCGAACCTAAAGTGGAGCAGGATCTGAACGACGCGGGTATCCGGCGCTTCGAGAAACCTCCCACTTATTTCCACGAACAGCCTGTGGACTGCAGATGGAGGAAGAGCAGCAAAGAGCTCTATCCGGCCATAGTGAGCCAGATGACAACCGGTTACTCTCAGGCTGTTATTGAGTTCGACGGCGAGAAGGTTTACATTGTCTCTCACCTTAATCCTTGGCCCGATATACGTTCTTTTGAGTCACACCCTGATTTTCTGATTCCACCAAGGCTTGCAGAGTATCAAGCTTGCGAAGTCGCAGGGTACGAAGTCTGGCGCCACGATAGAGACCTTCTAGAATGTCACAAACGCGATTGTTCGGCGATGGTATCGGACGCTGATCCAACCTCCATCATCTGCGCAGGATGCGGTCCCAAGACAAGAATTCGCTACTGCACAGCTCAGCACCAAATCGACGACCTCAAATATCACTGGCACCACTGCGGGGACTCAGTGTTTATCCTCAAACGCGTCATCGATCACAACACCGAGCCCATTGAGTTCACTTACATGTGTCCAGCTATCAAAGAACTTCACAACCACCGCTCTTTCGCCCTTCATCGCCAGCGTCTTTACTCAATGTTCACACAAGGGCATTACACTCTCTTCGACCCCTACACCAAAAGGCCCCTCACACTATCTTGGCCGCAAGCTCACTCGCAATGGCAAGAGATGGAACAGCGCATCGAGCGCATGCTAAACATAGCCTTCTTCGATATCTTGAAGTATAGCACCCTCCGCTACCTATATCTCCTACTCCGACATCTTGCTAGCATGACTTACTTCCCTGACTCGCAGGCGGAGACTGGCGTTTCTCCCGTAGTAGTACTGCAGCACCAATTCGAAGAAGAATTCGGCAAAGGCACCTTCAAGGTTAACAATGGTCTTGACAGTAGCCGTCCCTGCGAATGTGAATGGTTCGGCACGAGTATGGGTCGGCGTCAGCATGTCCAAAATTGTAAATGGAGGCAGGTTGAGGGTTCACAATGGCACTCGGAACGTGGATCAGGCTTGTGGAAGGATGTTGCGGCAATGGAGGGTAACCATTGGATCTTGCGTGCTTGGGCGCAGCAACATCCGAGTGTTGGGGCCTGGGGGGAGAGAGTCGCGGGCTACGGCTACCCAGCGCCAGTGAGTGGCCAGGAGTGCAAGCTTGGACCAGGGTGGGTAGGCTGGGGCGCGGACGAGGATAACCTCTGTGATTAGGAGGATGATACTGGGGGGCGATAGCAGAGCATAGGGTCTCTTCGGCAGTATTGAGAAAGAGGACATTGGCAAAGGGACAAGTGAACAGATAAGGAGGATTATCGTATTGACAAGGCTGGCTAAGGATGGCATGCAGAGATTTGTGGGTCTGAATGGTGGCTTTGACGGGATTGGATAGCGGGAGCGCGATATGAGAAGTCCGCATCATCTGGCTATCTTGTACATAAGGAGCACGATGATAGAATGCAGAAAACGTTAAATCTCCCTGCCATGCCGCTGTCTTCAAAGCTATTGCGAGCGCTGGAGGACTGTGGAACCCCTGTCGCAGTTGACGCATAAATCTCGTCTAAATTCACTATCCAACAACGCTATCCTAAGTACGTAATACTACTAGTTGAAGCTTCAATTGCTAACTATATATACGATAGTACGTCGCTGCCCCAGTTCTGCAGTATTAGGCTGAGCCTTATAGTTTAAATCGCCGTTACCCCGCGTTTTTTCCTAGGTTTCTCGAATACTCAAATATATCTACTTTATTATTTATATTAACAATATATAAATAGAGCGTTAAGTAGCAAATATAATATATCGTAATATATATATAGCAATCAAAAGAGCTATTAGCTAGGTCTAATAACTTTTTATAATATTTTTAAGTCTCCTATTATTTTCTTTTCTAAAAGGTTTAATATCAAAATTCTTAATATTATTATTTTAATATTAAAAATATTAATATTATTAATTTTAATATATTAATATTATAATATACTTCCGTCTTTTTTTTATCTTCTTTTAATTAGCTCCTAGATAAGCCTCTTATTAATAGGATTATTATTAGAGCCTTCGAGCCTAATAAGGACCCGCTCTCTTTAATAAAGAGATAGTTCTTCAACTTCTTAAAAAATATTATTAATAATAAAAACCCTTCTTAGCTCTTATATAAATAATATTATATTTTTAAATATTAATTATAATACCCTAATAATATTGCTTTAAATAAAAAAGAAAATTATAATAAATTTAAAGCCTTAAATAACTTCGAGTTTAATAAAAATAAAATAGTCTTTCGGAAGTTAATAATTAATAAAGATATTTCCTTTTAAACCAGATATATTATTATTTTATTAATTATTTACGATCTTATTAAGCAAGTATATGTTTACTTTTATTATATAAGATATAATAAAACCTAATTAGAAGTCCAATATCTTTATTATAATATTATTTAACGTAAGGTTAGTTATTTTATAGAGCTCTATTAGTATTATTAAGTTAATAATCTTTAATATATTAAATCGCTATTAATAATAATTCAATTATTCAATCCGGCTTAGCAAAGTTAGGTAAATCTTATTAATATACGAGATAACCTTTGCGGTAAATATAAATAAATTATAATAGTAATTATAAATATCTCTCCTTCTCTGCGAAGTATTTAATAATATTTTAATATTTTAAGAGAAAATCTATAATAGTATTCGATTTTAATAGCTTTATTATTAAGAAATAGTATTATAAGGGGAGAATTTTTGAATTATCCTTTATATTTTAGCCCTAAATCTTAATAGCCTTAAATTTAAGGGGTCCAAAATATATAGGTATAAGGATAATATATAAATTTATAAGAGCAATACTAATTCTATACCAAAATTTGGTAGAAAATTAGTATTACTTTTATTTACTTAAAAATACTTCTTTAATATTTTGTTCTTAACTAACTATTAAATATTATAAAATTACTTTTCTAAGTATATATTCCTATAGCCTCTTATTATTAAGGAGTTATTTAATATTTATAATAATCTCGCTATCTTTTTTATAGCCTGCGGCTCTATTAGGATCCTTTAATCTAATAATAATACTAAATTCAAAAGGGCCCTACTTTATCTTTTATATTGCTATAATATTTATATTATTAATAATAATTTAAGATATTTTTAAATATAAGGAGTTATTAAAAAGGTAAATAATATAATAAAAGATTATATTAATAATTAAATAAAGATTAATAAAATATCTTGTTAGGTTTTAGGCTTAATTAAAATATATATAATATATAATTTTATTAAATATATTTTAATATAAATACTTCTTTACCAAGTTTATTTCGGCCGTTCCTCTATTATTAATAACGAAATCTAGCTTAATCTTAAAGAATAAAAGACTATTATATTTATAAATAAAAATAATAAGCCGGAAGACGATAAAGCGTCTATTAATTTAAATATTAATATATAAAATACTTTAAATATTTCTTTTGATATCCCCGAATTCTATATATCTATTTTGTTAATATTAATAAGAATATAATAATAATTAAGACCAGAACTCGAATAATTTACTCTTAATTAATAATATCTTGGTTATAATATAAACCGAGATATTATTAACCTCCCTATTTATATTAAGAAATAACGTAATATATTATAAATAAAAAAGATACTAAATAATAAAGCTAAAAGCAAATAATTTAAAAAGCGAATACCTTCTTCCTCCTAACTATCTTAATTTGCTATATCGTTAACCTTATTTATAGCCAATAGTATATTAGCTTTTATAGCCCTTATAATAAATACCCTTTAAGCTTAATTATAGGCTGATAAAGAAATAGCTCGGAAGTTTAATATTAAAAATATTAATAAAAATAATTATTTAAATAACTTATTAACTGATAGAATATTAATTTTTAATAATATATTTTATTTTTGCCCCCCCTTAAGTATTTAGGCCGGTTTTTAGCTAAAGGAATAATTTATAAGCTTAATTTAGCAATACCAAATTTTAGTAACCTTATTACCAAAAGTTGGCGTTGTTAAATTATATTAATTTTTTTCTCCTTTAATATTTGATTACAAATTTATAATTATAGGGAATATTTATAAATAAGATAAGAATAGCGCCAAATTTTGGTAATAAGATTATTAAAGTTTAATATTGCTTTTAATTTATTTATAAATATTTCTCTTATAATTTTTGAAAATATTTATTAACTATAAATCTTAGACTTTTTTATATTTTCTTATTTTTTATTTTTATTTTTTTTCTTTTACTTTCCCTTTCTCTATTACCTCTAGGTATCAATTTATATATTATTAAGGCTCGCGAATACTTTATTATTACCCGGGTATAAGATAAAATTAAATATAATATTAAAATAGAAACAGTAGCCTAGAAATTCTACCCCGGATATATTATCAAAATCTTGTTAAAAAAAGGAGAAAAAGCTTCTGCTATAAATAACAAAATAATCTATATTTATATTCTTAATTATTATTAATAGACTTATATATTGCAAATATAATATAATATTATCAATTATAAATACTCGGCGAAAAATATAATATTAGTTTCGATAATATTAACTAATATAATTAAGATCCCTAATAATCTAATAAAGATCTCCTTAAAAAGGGCTATTCGGAAGGAATTACGAGCAAAAGTATTAAGAATATCTTATCGATATAGAAATTTCCCTTATAATAAACGGTATACTTATAGAAAAGCTGGAAAACAATATATATTCTTTTGCTATAATCCTGATACCTTATATAGAAATAAGGTTAAAAGGCCAGATTTTAATATTTATATTATAATAAATATCAATTAAGATAATAAGGAGGTAAAAGATAATATAAGAAAAGATATTAGCAAGGGTTGAAATATATTTTTCAAATTTTTTTAATAACGATATTATTATAATTGCAATACAACTTTAATAAATACTCGCCTTTTATCTGCGTATATATAACTAATACCGAGCTGATTATAAAGTATTTTGAATATATAATTATTATTATAATAAATTTTTCGGTTTTTAATTAATAATAATAAATAATTGAATATTATTAGCCTAAATTATTATTAACGTTATTAATAATTATCTATATAACCAATTATCTAATAAAATATAAAATATTATTATATAGATTTTAAATAAATATTTATTAAATATAGGAATAATTGTATTAATAGCTTGCTATTATTATTTTGCGTATTTAATATACTGACCTAGCTGCTTTAGAGAAATCGGGGTTTTGGACCTAAAAGCGTCCTAAAACGATTGGTTATTCCGCCGGATTTTAATAGCAAAATAGTATAAATTTAACGAAAGTAACGGTTATTACCGGGCAATTATTAAGGGCGAAAAAATTCTTTATCGCAAATTTTTTTTTGGTATATACCGTTTCGGGTACTTTATAATAATAATACTATAGCTATTTAGGGGGGTACAGCAGATATTATATTAAGCCTTTGCTAATACTATATTATATATTAATTAATACTAAGGGAAAAGCGGCAATTAATTGAATAGTTAATTAACTAACTATTACTCTATTAACTAGGTAATTGACTAATCAACTGCAATAGTCAGTTGATTAGCCAATTGCCTGCAGTAATATGCAGTAGTACGTTGAATTGACAATCCAATATCAGTTGATTGACCATTCAACGAGATTTATACGTCAACTGCGACACCCCTTTCCCTATTTTATCTCCGAGCTATCTCCGGCCTCTATCGAGCCCCCGCAGCCCCACCTCCGTTCTCTCAAACAGCAAATCTCGTCTCATCCACAACAATTCCACGACCCCCATACCACCACAAAGAACGAGTCATGGCAGCGATAGCCCCCCATAGCCACGGCAACCTCCCCTCTCACTCTCACTCCCACTCCCACGACTTCAACCCCGCCGAGCACGGCCACTCCCACGAAATCCTGGACGGCCCCGGCTCCTACACCGCGCGGGAGATGCCCCTCGCCACCGGGCGGGATTGGAACGAACGCGCCTACACCATCGGGATCGGTGGGTAAGCCGCCCCCTTATCCGTCACCCCCTCCTCCCCCCACCGAGCCCCAACGCACCCTCCCCCCATCCCCAGACAACTGAACGAATCCCCCCCCTCACAAACAGCCCCGTCGGCTCCGGCAAAACCGCCCTCCTCCTCTCCCTCTGCCTCGCCCTCCGCAACACCCACTCCCTCGCCTGCGTCACCAACGACATCTTCACCCGCGAAGACGCCGAGTTCCTAACCCGCCACCGCGGCCACCCCCCCCCCCCCCACCTCCCC
>JAABUQ010009177.1_pt1 | contig 13494 bp, 18 predicted proteins | sample 5560001 | NCBI WGS metagenome assembly JAABUQ01 (sample SAMN10711888, study PRJNA513371) | rock metagenome | isolation source: Antarctica rocks | place: Antarctica: Victoria Land, Finger Mt nord | collected 2015-12-18 | reverse complement strand
CCCGGATCGGTCAATTCCGCCGGTCAGGACACTGAAACCTAGAAAATAGAGGCTCAGACGAGGCGGATGACGATCAGGGACCCCGGAAAACCGGGACGTTGGAACACTTTTTCCGCATCCTGTTAGGACGATCGACCACGGCGCTCTTGTAGATTTGGGGTGTCAGTTGCGAACGCCGCCGCCTTGGGGGATGAGTCGATCGCGCAGTTCGCCGGGTGTCATCTTGGCGAGACTGCGTACGTCGTGGGTCAGATGCGCCTGGTCGGCATAACCGATTTCGCCGGCGAGTTCCGCCAGCGAGGCCTTTGGTTCGCTCTGAAGCGCCTCGGTGAATCGTTCGAAGCGCGCGAGGCGGGAGAATTGATGCGGCTTGAGCCCCGTCCGATCCCGGAACCACCGGGCGAGCCACTTTCGGCTCCAGTCAAGATCGTCGGCAAGCGCCGACACCGCCTCGCCCGCACGAAGTCGTTCTAACGCAAGCCGGAGACGAGCTTCGACCGGATCGCGATCCGCCAACTGCTTGCCGATGAAGGCATCGAGCAGGATGAAACGAGCCTCAGTATCGTCCGCCTCGGCGAGCCGCCCGCCAAGCGCGCGTCCCGCTTCGCCTGCAACGTCTTCAAGCCGGACGGTGACATCGGCGATCGCCGCCAACGAAACACCGAACAACGCGGCGAGATTCTCGACGGGCATGTGAACGTGGAGGCCTGCCATCTCGCCGGTCGAACGCGATAGCGACGTCGCGCCAGCCATACCACCGATGAACCCCTCGCCAGCACCGAGGCGGTGGAGCGTTCCTTTGGCATCGACGATCTCGAGCGTGGCACCGAGATTGACGATAAAGACACCGCTTGTCGCGGCCAGTTCGCGGCGGGTCGAAAAGCTTTGCGTGTGTTCGTGCCAGGCACTGTACCGCTCAACATCTCGCATCAGCATCGGCTGTGGCATTGCCTCAGCGATTTCCCACCGATCGAGGCCATTATCAAACGCGCGCAGTTTCGTTGGTCTTCTCATGCGATCCAACTTAGCCAATCGGTTGGAGCGACGCCAATGAGCACCGCCCTGGCGATCCCTCAAGCGGCTGCTTTCACAATCGGCCACCTTTCAAGCCTGCGACCAACGTCGGTTGTTTCACGGCGGCCTCTCCCAAGCGATCCTTGAGCATAGGATTTTACGCTCTCCGTCGAAGTATCACGACCGCTTGCTTCGCATGCCCTTCGTCTGATCCAGCCGGGAATCTGCGGAAAGCCGGATATAGTCGTCAGTTTCAACTCCGAAAGCCGCGACCCGGCCGTTTGCGTCGTGGTGGAACCCCCAGCCATGTTTCTTGACGAGCGGGGATGCACGCAGGCACGCTCGTGACTTCGCGGCGAACGCCTCCTGTTCCTGCGCTCGATCTGCGTCACTGATATTGTTCCGGTGGGCGTGAACTTCGAACAGCAACTCATCGCTCGTGAGGCTATAGGGTCGCTCTCGCAAAAGCTTGAGCTGAATGGCGCCCACCGAGTTTTCCTTTGGCGCTGTGCCACGCACGGCGGAACTGTCGGGTGATGCGGCGATGAATGTGCTGCTGTAGTTCGTTGTCATTTTACTGTCGCAACCCGCTCCCACCCAAAGGGACGGTTTCGGAGACCGTCTCCATCGCGTCGATCAATGGCCGTCCCTTGGTGATCGCATCACGAACCGAAGGTAGAGATAGCGAGGCTGCGTGGCTTTCGCGGTTTGTCCAGACCTCCATGATCCAAACAAAATCGGCGTTCTCCGGATTGGTCGCAACTACATAGCTGAGACAGCCTGGCATACCGGCAACGCCTTGAAGCAGGATTTGCGCGAGCTCGTCGCCTCGACCCCGCTTGGCGGTCATCTTGCCAATCAAACCATACATGCTCAGTTCCCTTGTGGCCGCGGACGACGCGGATGGATGAACCGTCGCAAGGGCGGCCGCTCCAAGAACGAGTGCGCGTCGCTCAATCTCCATCAATTTCCCATATCAAAGCTCGGTACAATTCACCAGTTCGCAGCTCGCCGGTGATGCAGTTTCGGAACCGCAGCAACGCGTCCGAATGGCAGGTTTCAGGTTCAACTCTTTAGTCCCGCGACGACCGACCCGGGGGTCGTCGCCCGACGCGCAGGCCACGTTTCCGCCCGAAGCTCCAATCCACGCCGCCGCCGGGCATCACCACGGCCGGAGAAGACCCCACCCATCGCCTGGCCCTATCGCGTCGTCCCAGAAGCTGGTCGACCAACCCCGAGCGTGAAGCCGCTAGTCGGGTCCTCGGTCGGCCCGCCCGGCGCCTGCATCACGCCGTCAAGCGACTGGAACACACCGCCGACGATCCTACGCATCGGTGGTTTCCCCGGCGCGCGCCGCCTCGATCTTGGCGATGTCGATCTTCTTCATCGTCATCATCGCGTCCATCGCGCGCTTGGCCGCGGCGCGGTCGGGGTCGGTGGTCGCCTCTAGCAGCGCGCGCGGCTTGATCTGCCAGGAAAAGCCCCAACGATCCTTGCACCAGCCGCACATGCTCTCTTGCCCGCCATTGCCGACAATCGCGTTCCAGTTGCGGTCGGTGTCTTCCTGATTTCCGGTCAGGATCATGAAGCTGACCGCCTCGTTCGGCTTGAAATTTGGTCCGCCATTCAGGCCAATGAACGCCTGACCCAGGACGGTAAGCTCGACGGTGAGCTCCGCGCCCGCCTTCGACGACGGATTGTCCGAAGGGGAGTCATGACCTTCCCCGACATGGCTGTCGGGGAAGGTCGCGGCGTAGAACTCGGCGGCCTCGCGGGCCTGGCCGTGGTCGAACCACAAGCAGGTGGTCATCTTGGTGGTCATGGGTTTCTCCTTTCCCTCGACGTGCAAGGATTATCTTATTTGCCGCCAGCGAGCGCGAAAGCCACGCCCTGCGGATCGGCACCGAGGATGATGAATTGTCCGCCGGGCACCTCGTGCGGTCCCTGGTGAATGGTGCCGCCGGCCTGCTTAACCCTTTGGACCGCGGCATCGATCGACGGCACGTTGAAGTAATAGGTCCAGCGCGTCGGCCATCCGCTGGCGGCGGTCATCATCGCGCCGAGGCGCTGCCCCTGATGGTCGATGAAGCAGTAATCGCCCATCTCGCCCATCGACATCGTCTCTTTGTTCTCCCATCCGAACAACTGGCCGTAGAAATCGAGCGCTGCTTTGTGGTCGGTGGTGACGAGCTCGTTCCAGCCGCAATGGCCGGGCTCGGTGCCGAACGCCTTCGAATCCTCCGGGCTGTCGCCGCGCATGATGTAGAACACCATGCCCTGCGGATCGGCGACCAGCGCGAAGCGGCCGACACCGGGAATGTCCATCGGATCCATCAGGACGCTGCCGCCGAGCTGCTTGATCTTCTCGGCCGTGCCGTCGACGTCCTGAACGCCGATATAGCTGTACCAGCCCGGTTTCAGTTGCACGCCCTCGGGCGGCGTCATCAGGCCGCCGGCGCCATTGCCGTCGGGTGCGGTCAGGATGCGATAGTCGCCGGTTCCTTCCATCTCCGACTTGGCAATGCTCAAGCCGACCACGTCGGCGTAGAATTTCTGTGCGCCGTCGGCGTCGGGGGTCGACAGTTCGTACCAGATCGGGGCGCCATCGGGATTCGCCATCTTCTCTCTCCTTGCTTGCGGTGGTAATTATCCGTGGTCGGTGTCGAGGATCGGCGCAAAGCCACCGAAGATGGCGCGCTGGCCGTCCCAGGCGGGCGGGTTCTGCTGCATCATGCCTTCCGCCATCAAGGCGCCCCAGCCAGTGTCGTGGGTTGCTTTGTCCGGCCATTCGATCCAGCCGAAGGTCACCGTCTCGCCGTCCGTCGCCTCGACCGCGCGCTTGAAGTCGGTGGTCTTGCCGTCGGGCAAATCAGCGCCCCAGCCGTTGACGACGCGGAGCGCGCCCTTGTCCTTGAGCTTGGTCGCCATGAAGGCGGCGTGTTCGACGAACGCCTGGCGCTTGTCGTCGGGCACCGAGGCGACCATGCCGTCGATATAGCCGAAGGCGCCACCGTCGCCGGTGTCGCTGGCGATCTCATAGCCGCCATAGATCATGCGCTGCATGTCGAACGGTATCGGCTTGTCGCCCGGTTTCATGCGCTCGTCGTCCATCATCTTTGCGGCAGCCGCATCGCACGTCGCCTTGTCGGGCCAGTAGATCCACGAGAAGACGATGCCTCCGCCTTCCTCGGCCTTAACCGCGCGTTTGAAGTCGGTGCGCTTGCCGTCGGGCACGTCCTCGCCCCAGCATTCCACCGTCCGTGTTGCGCCGTATTCGGCGAAGATCGGCGCGGCCTTTGCGGCCATGTCGCGATAGGCGTCCTTCTGTCCCGGCTTCACTGGGACCACGAAGCCCTGCATGTAGGTCATATCGTCTCTCCTTGTTTCTGCTTGTCGAGCCACGCCTGGAACTCGGGCGGCGGCGAGCCGGTGAACCCGGCCATCTGGGCGGCGAGCGCGCGCTGGAAGGCAGGCCGCTCGATGCCCCGTGCCATGTACGCGACAAGATTGTCGTATGTCTCGACCAGCCCCTGGCCCTCAACGATGCGCAGCACCGCGACCATCAGTAGATCGCCGGCCGTGAAGGTCTCGCCGTCAAGCCAGGTCTTATCGCTGAGCCGAACCGACAGCTCCTTCAGACGCTCGTGGATGCGTTGCTCCACGGCAGGCTGGCGCGGCTTCGACCATGGCTGGCCTGCTTCGAAGATCGTGACGATCGCCAGGTCCATGATCGGCGGCTCGACCGTGTTGAGCGCGGCGAACATCCACTCGATGGCGCGGGCGCGGGCGGCAGGATCGTCGGGCAGCAGGCCGCCGAAACGCTCGGCGATATGCAGCACGATCGCACCGGACTCGAACAGGGCGATGTCGCCGTCCTGATAGGTCGGCACCTGGCCGAACGGCTGGCGGGCGCGGTGCGGCGGCTGCTTCTGCTCGCCCTGCTCAAGATAGTTGACGTCATAGGGCTGGTCGACTTCCTCGAGCGCCCAACGCACGCGCAGGTCGCGGACCTGCCCCTGCGCGAAATCGGGCACCCAGTCGAAGGCAGTGATGGTCGGATTGCTCATCGTCTCGTCTCCGTAAGGTCGTTCAGGCCGGCAGCGTCGCTACGGCCATGACGTGGTGCATCAGGATGGCGGCTGTCGTGAACGCGAACCCACTCGCACCCGACAGCCAAGGGAGATATTCGCGCATCGGGGTCTCCTTGCTCCGCCGGCCGTGCTCAGGCCGCGACCGGCGGCAGCGCGCGCACCCGCGGGTCACGCAGCAACAGCCCGCCCCACACCATCGCGCCGAGGTAGATGCCGAACAGCGTGTTGGTGACGAGTGGCATCTCGGCGCGGACGTTCACCGCCACGGCACCGCCGAGAAAGCCGGTGAGGAGCACGGCGCCGAGCAGCGCGGTGCGTGGCCAGGCGTAGAGCGCGGTGCAGACGGCAAGGATGCCGCCGATCATCCGATAAAGGCCGGGATTTGCGGCCAAGCCGAGCGGCGGGCTGTTGGCGATCATCAGATTGGGCGCGATCAGCTTGCCGCTCGCGTCCGCCGCGAGGGCGAGGATGGCGCGGCCGGACAAGGTGCGCCCGGCCCAGACGGTGCGGCTGGTGCGGGCGGTGGCGGCGGGGGCGGTATCGAGGGTGATGGCGGTCATCGTCTTGCTCCTTGGTTGGGTTGGGTCGTGCCCCAGGCGGCGACCGGCTCGGCTTGTTCGGTGGAGGCGGGCATCGCGGCGACGTCCATCCACATCGGCTCGAAGGTGTGGCCATCGAGATCCTCGAACGTGCGGCCATACATGAAGCCCATGTCTTGCGGCGCGCGCGGCTCGGCGCCGCCGGCGGCGAGCGCGGCCTCGACGATCGCATCGACCTCGGCGCGGCTGTCGCGCGAGAGGCAGAGCAGCACTTCGCTGGTCTTGTGCGCATCGGCGATCTGCTTGCCGGTGAAGGTCTGGTAGAATGCGTGGTCGAGCAGCATGAAGCTGATCTCGTCCGACCAGCCCATCGCGGAGGCCTGCGCGTTCGAGAATTGCTCGTTCTTGGTCATGCCGATCGCCTCGTAAAAGGCGGTTGCCTTGGTCACGTGGGCGACGGGCAGATTCACGAAAATCAACTTGGCCATGGCGGCTCTCCCAGCTCGTGCCGACCCGCTGAATCGGCCGACTTGACCTTGATGCGCGATCTGGTTATAAAACGCAACCATGAAGTCAGAAAAAATAACGATGGGCGAAAATCCGGCGGCGAAGCGTTGGTATGACGACGCCTGCGGGACCGCGCTAGCGATGGAACTGGTCGGCGAGCGCTGGTCGCTGCTGATCGTGCGCGAGCTGATGTTCGGGCCGCGCCGCTTCGGCGACCTACGCGCTAGCCTCAACGGAATCAGCGCCAACGTGCTGACGCAGCGGCTCGAGGGACTGGAGCAGGCCGCCATCCTGCTCCGACGCAAGCTCCCCCCGCCGGCCAATGTGCAGGTCTACGAGCTGACGCCATGGGGATATGAGAGCGAGAAGGCGATCCAAGAACTGGGCCGCTGGGCAGTCCGCTCGCCCGAGCATGATCCAACCTTACCGCTGTCGGCCGCCTCGCTAATGATGTCGGCGCGGACGATGTACGCTGGCGGGATGGACGCGACCGTCGGCTTCCGGATGGGCGTCGAGACGTTCGTCGCGACGCTGACGCCGCACACGATCAACATCCGCCGTGCCGACCCGATCGACGCTGACGTCACCTTCGAGGCCGACCAGCATGCGATCGCCGCGGTGATCTATGGCGGCCGTCAGCTCGCAGATGCCGAGGCCGAGGGCTCGATTCGCCTCGTTGGGGACCACACGGTTGCGCAGGATTACATCACGCGCTTTCCGCTGCCGACGAAGCTGGGTGTTGAATAGAGCGCCTCACTTCCTCGTTAGAAGAAGTCGCTAAGAAATGCTGCTGCTTCGCCGGTGATACCGACGATCTTGTTTGTCGCTTGACGATAGAACTTGAAATTGAGCTCGGTCTCCGGTCGGCCGTCATGCCAGTCGACGCATTGACCGATGTCGCGCCGTCCCAGGGAGTGCTTGGCAAGAGCAGTCCGTCTGACGGCGATGCTGACGCGCGGCGTTTGCCGTGCGGTCTCCGGTTGTCTGGCAACCGATTCGGCTGACGAGACGACCCCCCGCGCTATCAGGCCTTGCCCTCCTTCATTCTCGCTGGCGAAAAGGTAAATCGTGTCACCCTCGGCAATGTGCTTGCCGCCGTACATCGTCTTTTGCGCGAGGAAGGCGAATGTCGCTGACTGTGGATCGCCGATCTCAGCCTTGATCGCGAAAGCAGTGCATTGCCGCTTACCCATCTCGGCATTTTATCGCCCGGAGGAACGGCCGCAAGCGGGCGTGCAGAATGGACGGCAGCGGCAGGATTTGGGTCGGAAGCGGCCAAGGGTGCTACAGGGAGCCCCCTCCATGAAGAAGCCTGGGGCGAGCGTTGGCAGGGGCAACGAAGACGCTTCCGGGGATCCGCTGCAGATCTTGGAGGATCAGGTTGTTGTTGGTCGCCAGGAAGGCCGACAACTCGGACGGATCGCCGAAGCCATCGAGCTTGCCGTATTTGACCCATCGAGGGGACGCCACACGATCCTCGAAGAACGGGGTCCGGAGTCCACGAAACGCCATCCTGCCGATCTCCTTGTCGAAGGAGTAGGCCGCGTAGTCGTAGGAGAGACAGTCCTGGAGCGCGAACCGCTTGATCACGGGAATCGAGGTGGCGCGATAACAGTCTTCGATGTCGCTGGTGACGCCCGCCATCCCCTGCGTCTTCATGGTCTGGTTGAACCGGAGCGCGACCGCATACATGCGGGTGTTCCGATCGGCATGGTCGTCGTCGTAGCGGACGTTAACGCAGCCGGAGAGCGCCGTGCCGGCGAGAGCCAAGCCAAGAACGAGACGGGCACGAACGAAGACGGGCGAAGACTTCATCGCGCGATCTCGGTGCCGGCGAAATGCTCAGGCACAAGCTCCCACCGATCGCCGTACCAGACCTCACGGGAGGCCAGGACAGGTTGAATGGAAACAGGTTGAGGCAAGGTCTGCGGAGCGATCCAGACGCTCTCAGCCCCACGGAGCCGCCAATGGCCGGGCTCCAGACGATAGAGAACAGAAGGAGGTGGCGGGAGCGACCCGGCCACGGGCAAGCGTGTCGGTTGGGCAGACAGGGGAAGCAATTCGATCGGCGTGGCTGCACCCGGCGCCGCGATGGAAGCGACTGGCTGCACCTCCAAAGCGAGGAGGGCGTCGTCGATGGCCTGGATCGTGAGCGTTCGCTGCCCGACAGCAACAGACCCGCGAGCGGCCTTCACGTCGGCGAGTGCGCGTTGAAGGTTGGGCGGTGCCCTATCCGGCATGGCAGCCGCGTCATTGAGCAGCCGCGTCTCCGCGCGGCCGAGAGCGTCACTCGCCTGCCCATAGCGAGCCGCGTACGTGACCGACCGGGCGGCAAGCAAATAGGCGACCGGTCCGGAACCATCGGCGGCGGAAACGGGCGATCGGGACGATGGACGATAGGCATGGTTTCCACGTGCATATGCGGTCTGAGCCGTGGCGGGATCGGGTAGACCGGCCGCAACGGTCACGACGGTCAGGAGCAGCGCAGGAAGGGCGTTCATGCCGATGTTCTCCGAGTGGGGGCGGTCTTCGTCAGCAGTGCGGACAGCAATAGCCAAGCCAGTAAAGAACCGGCATGCGCTTCAGCGGGAGGGTGACCCATTGGGACGAGAGCACACCGTCAAGAACGCTTTCCTCGAGCGCCTGGATGCTGTCGGGCTCGGGGCTCGCCCGCCACTCGACGAAGTGCCGCTCGAGCAGCTTCGCTCCCGCATCGAACGTCATACCGGCTCTGATGCCGTCTCGAGCGCGGCCTGATTGAGTTGATCGATCAGCGCCCGCAACGCGGACGAGAACGAGGCGGGGCTCATCGCAGGCGGCTCGACCCGAAGGAGATGGGTGTCCGGATACTCGATATCGGCAACGAGGGCGATGGCCGAGGCTTCGGCACGGTGGGCCGGTGCGCCGGCGGCCTGCTCGATCGCGCCGATCGCTCGAAGCGTGGTGGTGTCGCTCGCCTGCGTGGCTGCTGCAGACCGACTTGAACCCGGCACGCGCCGTTGAGCACTGCGCGCGAGCATGTTGGAAACCGTCGTGACCGCCATGCCATCGGCCGGAGCAGGTGGTCGCGGCGGCAAAGCGCTCGCGGGCAGAGTGCCAACCGCCTCGATCGCAAGAGCAGCACAATTCGCCTCCGGTTGCCCTTCCTCCACCGCCACCAAGAACGCAGTACGGAGCCGGTCGATGATTGCGGACGGGTTGGAAGTCGCCTTCGCGAGCTGTGCACTCTCGATGAGACCGATGAGATCGCCGATCCTTCTTCCACGAACGTGGAGATCATCAACGTCAGGGTTGCGGAGCTGAATAGTCCGGCCAGTCCGCTTCATTCCATCGCCTGTCAGTGCGACGTGGAACACGCGGGCGTAGACCCGACGCCCGCCGAACAGGATGACGGCCTCGCCCTCGAGCAAAGACGTCAGGTCGTTCCAGTCGACACGCGAGACGGTGCGGACTTCGGCCGAGCGGGCTTCACGATAGGCACCGTCGCTCCCGCCCTGAAAGGAGGTTGCTTGCGTGACTTGCGTCTGCCCGGCCGTCTTCTCGATGTAGTCGCGGGTGCGGCCACTATCCTGTTGCCGCATGGCGATGATGGTGTTGGCGTTACCAAGCAGGGACGCGGTTTTCTCACCCAGGCGGGCGTAGATGCCGCTGACCTCCTGGAAGCCGAGCATGAAACTCACGTTCAGGCCACGACCCATGGCAAGCATGCGGTCCAAGCCGCTCGTGGCGTAGTAGGCCAGCTCATCGAAGCAGACGAAGAACGGGGACGGCCCCATCCCGGGCTTGTCGGCTTCGCTGTAGTCACCTTCGAGGGAGCCGCCGAGCAACTGCGCCATCATGGCGCGCAGAGAGGCGACGACCAGCTTGCCGAGGGCCGCAAGGGTGGCCTCCGAGTTCTCCAGCGCTGGAAGGTTGACGATGAGGATACGGCGATTGAGCACGACGTCGCGCATGTCGATGTCGCCGATGCCGACGCGGAAAATGTGGCCGAGTGAGACAGCGAGCTGGGTGAACGTCGCCGTGAAATACATCTGGGTGTAGCCGTGCTGCTTGGAGGGTTCCTCCCCCTGCTTGCTCAGCGGAACGGCGGTGTTCACGCCGGGCAGCTCGCCGAGATAGGAGCGGAGCGGCCAAGTGATGTCCTCGGGAACGTCGGCGCTGACGTCGACCTCGCGCTCGATCCCGGTATCGGGGTCGCGAAGGATGACCACCCTCTCCATGGCAAGCTTCCAGATCCACCGCAACTCGATCGAGAAGCGGATGACCTCGATGGTCAATTCGATGCCTCTGGTGTCGCGAAGCCAAACCAGTGCCGGTGCCAAGGTCCCGATGAGGGCGACGGCGCGTTCACGGAACACGCCGTTGGCGTCGTTCGCGGCCGGCTCGCCGAGTTGGCTGGCGAGCAGCTCGCGCAGCGCATCGTGGTTGCCGATCGAGAACGGATTGAAGGTGTGGCTATCCTTGACGCCGCTCGCGACCATGAAGTTGAGGACGCGCACGTCGTCGTCCCGGCCGGCAGCGCGCGCAAGAGCGAGCACCTTGCTGAACAGGTCGCGGTCGCCTTTGCCGTCCACCAGGACGAAGCCGCTGCCCTGCATCACGGCGTTCGCCAACAGGGACAAAATAGCCGTCGTCTTACCGGCGCCGGTCGTGCCGGGGACGGTGATGTGCTGGCGCGCATCCTCGGCGGTAATCCACAGCTCGTTGCCGTGAATGTCCCAGCCAAGAAAGACCGTCCCATTGGCTGGCTTCGGTTTACGCGTGCCGGGGGCGAGGTTCCCGTAGTCGGGACGATCGGCCGACCGAGGCAGGCGTATGGGCAGGACGGGCGCCCGGGTCAGCACCCACGTCGCGTACAAGAGAGCGGCAGGCACGGTCAGGTCGATCATGGCCGGCTCGAACCAGGTTGCCACTGCGGTCATGGCGATCACCAATCCAGACACCGAACCACGGAGCGTCTCGGACAAGCGCGTCGTCAGAGGACGAATGTCCCTGAACGTCTTATTGCCGTTGCGCTCGTAGTGGTCCTGAGGACCGAGAACCTGCCTTTCTGCCATGTCAGTCACTCATGCCGAATGCGTTCCGAGACCCACCGCCTGCAGACGGGGCGGACGTCGAGGGGGCGGGTGCCCCGGGCAGCGGCGTCACAGTGGGACGCTGATCCAGAAGTCGCTTGACGGCTTCCGTGGGATCACTGCTGGGCGCGGATGCCGGGCTGTCGGCGCGATCGGGGATGGGCCGCAGCAACGGCGTGACGGGCGGCGCCAGCTCGACCTGGTTCGATGGCCGAGCTGCTTGCGCGGGCTCGACCAGCCTTCCGCTCGACCTGTGTTGCGATTGGGAAACCGCCAGAACCGCCACACAAAGACCGGCACCGACGCAGAGGAAAAGAACATCCCTGCGTCGCGACGTCTTCCGTGCGGGTGCGGCGAGGAGGACGGGCGGCGCCGCGTTCCCCGCCACGACCGGCGCAGTGGCGCCGGGCGGGAGCACAAGGATCTGGATGTTCGCGTTGTCCGGAAAGGTGACGTTCATGTCGAGGCTCCGATCAGCTCTTGGCGGCACGGGGAGATTGACTGCCCCGGTTGCGAATGGAGCCGCTTCTCTTTTGGGAGAGGGAGCGAGCGTGACGCTGCAGCGCGACGATCGCGCGATCGAAGCTTGGCTCGACGATCGGAATGTCTGCCGCACGCTCGACGGCCCAATGGTCGCGCGCGCCAATCGCCTCCACTCGGGGATTTGGATGCAGATACCGGCCGGTCCCTTCGGTTTCGAAGCCGAGCGACTGAAGGGCATACCAGAGCGGACGATCGACCAGCTTGAGCCAGCCAAATTGCGCAGGCGCGAGGACGCCGCTGCGCATGCGAGCGGTGTTCAGCAACGACATCAGCGCGGTATTGGTCCAGGCATGCCGCTGCACGATCGCCCCGGCTTCGGTGAACACGGCGGGGTCGCGCAGAAGCTGCTTGCACTCGTCGATAATCTCAGGCGACACACGGAGAGGCGAGGCAGGACCGGTGCCGTCACTCTCGGCTGCGGCACCCGTCAGGGTTTCGCCCACGGTTCCAAGAAACCGGGCTGCCTCGTCACGACGACCAACGAGATGGAGCGAGAAAGCAATATAGACGACGAGAGCTCCGAGTGAGCCGGGTAGTGACTCTCGTCGTGGCCAGCCGAGCTGATCCATCAGTGCGGCAGTCGCGCGTTTCTCATCGAACTCGCCGTCGGGACCAAGAGCATGGCGCTCGACCCACTCCTCGGGTGTGAGGGCAAAGTCGGCCGGGCGCAGGGTGGTCGGCTTAGGCGGGACGATCTGCAAGCCCATGTCGATGAAGGCAGCGGGCGCTTTGAAATCCCGGCCCAGCTCGGTCGCAAGACCCATGAGGTCGAGACGACGCCGGTAGCGGGACGGAGCAGCGCGCACCGCGCAAATTGCACCCAGGAGAACCATGACGATGCAGGCCGGAAGACGCCACGCCAGGCCGATCTGGTGGCTGATCCGATACAGCGCGCCGATGGAAACCTGATAGGGATTCGAAGCGGCCATTTGCTTGTTGGCGTAAGCAAACGCATCGGTGAAGCGCGAAAGCAGGCCGATCTCCCAACGACGCCAGCCGATGACGGCGGCGCTGATCTCGCCATGGTACGACGACCACGCGAGATAGCCGAAGACGCACAGGCCGAGGACGATGATGATGAAGCTGAAGAGAATCATGTCGTCTTCGGACGCCCAAGCGGACCCGCGGCCTGAGGTGTTCGGCGACATCATCGTGCTGCCTCCTGAGTTTTGGTTTGTAGTTGGCCAGACGGGGACGGCACCGGAGCGGTCAGCCGCATCCGGGTGACCTGTTGCCAGAGTAGGCCGAGGTAGCGCTGCTTATGTTCGGGCGAATGGGAGTGATAGAAGGCGACGCCTTCCCAGAGATCGCCGCGTGCCTCGTCTAGCCCGGCCCGGAGTATCCAAGCGCCGCCCTCGAGATTGGCGCAGAGATTGTCACGGAGCGCCTTGAAGGCAGCTTCGTCGCTGGAATTCCAGCGCTGTGCCATCTTGTGAACCCAGGTGCTGTTGACCTGCATCGGACCGATGTCGACGGTGTCGTTCGTGTTTTGGCTCACGGCCCCGAGCCGACCGCCCTCCACCCGGAGGAGGAGCACCAGCAGCACAGCCGGGACCTTGTGGGCGTAGCTGGCCGCATTGATGCAGTCGCGCACGTATGTGGTCTGAGGAGTCCACTCTGCCTGCGCCGGAACAGCGGCGATCGTCGCAAGCAGCGCGAGGACGGCAAGACGGGGACTCATGGCCGCGCTCCGGGCCGCGCCGCCGGGTCAGCAGAAGGCACGGC
>JAABUQ010009175.1_pt1 | contig 13496 bp, 13 predicted proteins | sample 5560001 | NCBI WGS metagenome assembly JAABUQ01 (sample SAMN10711888, study PRJNA513371) | rock metagenome | isolation source: Antarctica rocks | place: Antarctica: Victoria Land, Finger Mt nord | collected 2015-12-18 | reverse complement strand
ACGAAGCCATAGGCAGTCCCGGCCTGGCCCAGCCGGTCCGCCGCCTGCTGCCGGGTCATGGCCTGGAACGCCTGGCCCACGCGGGCGTCCACGGCCGGACGGTTGGCGACTCGGGCGTTGTTGCTGCCGAAGCCCGCCTGCGTCGCCAGCCCCGGCTCATCCAGCACGCCGGCGCAGAACGCCGCCCATTCCCGCTCGTTCTGGATGGAGATCAGCACCAGGCTGCCGTCCGCCGTCGCGAACGCGCCGTAGGGGCAGATCGAGGGATGCGCCAACCCGACCCGCTGCGGCGCCTGGCCGGTGCCCTCGTAGTACAGCAGCGGCACGTTCATCCAGTCCGCCATGCCGTCGAACAGGCTGATCTCCAACTTGCGGCCCTGTCCGGTGATGCCGCGGGCGATCAGCGCTTCCAGCACGGCGGCGTGGGCCGCCATGCCGCAGGCGATGTCGCACGCCGACACCCCCACCCGCCCTGGCCCGGCGGGGTGCCCGGTGATCGCGGCCAGCCCGCTTTCCGCCTGCACCAGCAGGTCGTATGCCTTCATGCCGGCGTAGCTGTTGCCCGCGCCGTAGCCGCTGATGTCCACCGTGATCAGCCGCGGGTGCCGCGCCCGCAGTGCGTCCGACCCGAACCCCGCACGGGCCGCCGCACCCGGCGCCAGGTTCTGGATGAACACGTCGGCCCCGGCCAGCATCCGGTGCAGCAGCGCCGCATCGGCCGGGTCCTTGATGTCCGCCACCAGGCTCTGCTTGCCGCGGTTCAGCCAAACGAAGTAGCTGGACAAGCCGTGCACCGCGGCGTCGTACCCGCGGGCAAAGTCGCCCTCCGGCCGTTCGATCTTGACCACCCGAGCCCCGGCGTCCGCCAGGCGTGAAGAGCAGTAGGGCGCGGCCACCGCCTGCTCCAAGGCGACGATAAGCAGGCCCGCGAGCGGAAGAGGGGGACCAGGGTGCACGTCATGCTCCACGCGGAAGGGCAGGCCAGCGGCAGAGCAGGCGCTGCAGGCCGGAACACCCGCGATCATGCGTGGATCGGACCTGCTTGACCAGCAAGCACGGCCGGCCATCAGCTTGGTTCCAGCGGCAGTCGCAACTGCCATCGGACTGACGAGCATCGACCGGGTTGGACCACCCTCATGCACATCCTCGCCAATTCCAAACCCCTCGACCAACATAGAAGCCCAAATCACCAAGCGACGTCCCTCATCAGAGACCGACTTGGAACTGCGGACGGGGCAGAGGATACGTTGACGGCGGCGAGCCTGGCCCCCTATAAGCCGCCTCTGCAAAGGGCTGACGGCTGAACGGCCGGCAACAGCCCTTGCGTGGCCGGCTGGCCCCCACGCATCTGGTATCGGAGTTGTCTTGTGAAGCGCACGTATCAACCGTCTAAGCTGGTCCGCAAGCGCCGCCATGGCTTCCGCGCCCGCATGTCCACCGTCGGCGGGCAGAAGGTCCTGGCGAACCGCCGCGCCAAGGGCCGCAAGCGCCTGTCGGCCTGACCAGGCCGCTCGGGGCATGTCAGGTGCTGGCATGGCGCCGGACGTGCCGCTGCGCCTGAAACGGCGCGCCGAGTTCCTGCGGGTCGCCAGCAAGGGCCGCAAGGCCCCGGTGCATGGCCTCGTGCTGCAAACCTTGGCGCGTGGGGACGCCGCCCCCGCCCGTATAGGGTTCACCGTGACAAAGAAGGTCGGCAACGCGGTCATCCGCAACCGTACCAAACGCCGCCTACGCGAGGCCGCACGCCTGCTACTGCGTGACGAGCCGGTGCGGGGCGTGGACTTGGTGCTGATCGGTCGCGACACGACGCGCGGGCGCCCGTTCCCGTTGCTGGTTGACGACCTGCGCCGCGCCCTAGCCAAGACGCTACCCCAATGATCGCCGCCGTGCTGGTGTTCCTGGTCCGCGTCTATCAGTGGACACTGCGTCCCTTCATCGGCGCGAGTTGCCGGTTCGAGCCGTCGTGCAGCCACTACGCCATCGAAGCCCTGACCCGGCATGGCGCCCTGCGCGGTAGCGCCCTGTCTGCTTGGCGCATCCTGCGCTGCAATCCATGGACCGCAGGCGGCGCCGACCCGGTGCCCTGCGCCTCGAAAGTGACGGCCTGCTAATGGACCAGAAGCGTCTGTTCACCGCAATCGCCATCTCGATTGCCATCCTGCTGGGTTTCCAGCTTCTGTTCCCCAAGCGTCCGCCGCTGCCGGCCGACGTTGTGCAGGCGACGCAGAGCACGCCCACCACTGCGACTCCGCGCCCGACCGGCGATGTGGCGTCGCCGGGCACCGAACCCGTCGCGGTGCCGCCGCCGCGCGACGTGCCACGCCTTCGGGTCAGCGCGCCGCGCGTGCAGGGCAGCATCAACCTGATGGGCGCCCGGTTGGATGACTTGGTGCTGCGCGACTACCGTGAGCAGGTCGATCCCTCGTCCCCGCTGGTCCGCCTGCTGGAGCCGAGGGCTGATCCGCAGCCCTACTACGTGCAGTTCGGCTGGACCGGCGATGGCGGGGTGAAGGTGCCGGACCTCGACGCCACCTGGACCGCGTCCGCGCCGGAGCTGACCGTCACCCAGCCGGTCACGCTGAGCTGGGACAATGGCGCCGGCCAGGTGTTCGAGATCGCGCTGTCCGTGGACTCCGACTATCTGTTCACCGCCGAGCAGCGGGTCCGCAACACTGGGGAGGCGCCCGTGGTGGTGCATCCCTGGTCCCGCATCCGCCGCGACTACAAGCCGCAGACCGCCGGCTACTACATCCTGCATGAGGGCCTGCTCGGCGTGCTGGGCGGCAAGCTGCAGGAGCAGACCTACGACAAGGCGAAGTCCGAGGGCGACAAGACCCACGCGGCCTCGCTTGACATGGCGACGACGGGTGGCTGGGCGGGCATCACTGACAAGTATTGGTTGACGGCGCTGATCCCCGATCAGGCGGTGCCGGTGACGGCTGCGTTCCGCCACCTGCTGGAGAACAACTCCGACCGCTACCAAGTCGATTTCGTCGCCAATGATCCCGTCACCGTTTCACCCGGCGCGACGGCGGCCACCACGACCCGGCTGTTCGCCGGCGCCAAGGAAGTGAACCTGCTCGACCGCTACGAGGCCGATCTCAAGCTGCCGTACTTCGACAAAGCGGTGGACTTCGGCTGGTTCTACTGGATCACCAAGCCGATCTTTTACGCGCTGGACTGGCTGTACCACGGCACCGGCAACTTTGGCGTGGCCATCATGATCTTCACGGTGTTCGCCAAGCTGCTGTTCTTCCCGCTGGCCAACTACTCGTACCGTAGCATGAGCAAGATGAAGCTGCTCGGCCCCAAGATCGCTGAGATCAAGGAGCGCCTGAAAGACGACCCGATGGCCATGCAGGCGGCCACGATGAAGCTGTACAAGACCGAGGCGGTGAACCCGGTCAGCGGCTGCCTGCCGGTGCTGCTGCAGGTGCCGGTGTTCTTCTCGCTGTACAAGGTGATCTTCGTCACTATCGAGATGCGGCACGCGCCGTTCTTCGGCTGGATCCACGACCTGTCGGCAGTCGATCCGACCAACGTGTTCAACCTGTTCGGGCTGATCCCGTTCGACCCGGCGCAGTACTCGCACCTGCTGCACCTGGGCGTGTGGCCGCTGATCATGGGCTGCACCATGTTCTTCCAGCAGAAGCTGAACCCGCCGCCGCCGGACCCGGTGCAGGCGCGCATCTTCCAGTTCATGCCGATCATCTTCACCTTCATGCTGGCGAGCTTCCCGGCCGGCCTGGTCATCTACTGGAGCTGGAACAATCTTCTCACCATCGCGCAACAATGGACGATAATGCGGCGGACCAAGCTGGCGACGACGCGGATGGTGCGCTCCTCCTAGCGGCGGAGCAGGCGGCGCGGGTTGAGGCCGCCCAGCTTGAGGCGGCCCGGCTTGAGGCGGGGCGCCTGCTGTTTGCCGGGGAGTGCCAGTTCTTCTATGCCGCGCAGCGCCTGGATCAGTTGCCGGAGCCGGGGCTGCCAGAGGTCGCGTTCGCCGGGCGGTCTAATGTTGGCAAGTCCTCGCTGATCAACGGGCTGACGGGCCGCAAGGCGCTGGCGCGGGCATCCAACACGCCGGGGCGGACGCGGCAGCTCAACTTCTTCGGCCTGGCGGGGCGGCTGACGCTGGTGGACATGCCGGGGTATGGCTACGCGCAGGCGGCGAAGGAGATCAAGGAAGACTGGCAGGGCCTGATGTTCGAGTTCCTCCGCGGCCGTCCGACGCTGCGCCGCGTGGTGCTGCTGCTGGATAGCCGGATTGAGCTGAAGGCGTCCGACCTCGCCGTGATGGACCTGCTGGACCGTGCCGCCGTCACCTATCAGCTTGTGCTGACCAAGGCCGACGGCGTGCGGCCTGGCGTGCTGGGGCGCAAGGAGGAGGAGGTGCTGGCCCTGGTCCGCAAGCATCCGGCCGCATTCCCGGACATCCTGACTACCAGTAGCGAGACCGGGTTGGGCATGGAGGGGTTGCGAGCCGAACTGGCCGCTTTAGCACTGCTGCCTGCTCCCGCTGAGAGAGGGCCGGGGTGAGGACGGCCGCAAGGACCAGTCTGGCCGATAAGGGACGATCCTCGGTTCCCAACCCGGCCGGGTTTGGCCCTTGCCGCCTCCCTCACCCCGAGAGAGAGGGAGCAGACAGCATACCAGCCCCCACCTTGACCCGGCACGCAACCCGCCGCTAGGCAAGGGCATGACCCTGACCCCCGAGCAGTTCAAGGTGGCCGCCGAGGAGGCGGACATCCTCGTCCAGGCCCTGCCGTACCTGCGGCGCTACGCCGGGGTCACCATCGTCGTTAAGTACGGTGGCCACGCCATGGGCGACGAAGACCTCGCCGCCAAGTTCGGCCGCGACATCGCGTTGCTGAAACAGGTGGGCGTCAACCCGGTCGTGGTCCACGGCGGCGGCCCACAGATCAACGCCATGCTGGACCGTCTGGCCATCAAGTCCAACTTCGTTGACGGCCTGCGGGTCACCGACCACAATATGGTTGAAGTCGTAGAGATGGTCCTGGCCGGCACCGTCAACAAGCATGTCGCCGGGCTGATCAACCAGGCTGGCGCCCTGGCGGTCGGCATCTGCGGCAAGGATGGCGGCCTGATCCGCGCCCGCAAGCTGACCCGCACCGTCAAGGACCCCGGCAGCCACATCGAGCGTGTGCTGGACTTGGGCTTCGTCGGCGAGCCGGACCAGGTGGACGTGCGGGTCATCCATGCCCTGACCGGCGCCGGCCTGATCCCGGTCATCGCCCCGGTGGGCCTGGGGGAGCACGGCGAAACCTACAACATCAACGCCGACACCGTGGCCGGCGCCGTGGCCGGGGCGCTGGGCGCGAAGCGGATGCTGATGCTGACCGACGTGGCCGGCGTGCTGGACCACAACAAGCACCTGATCCCGGAGATGACAGTCGCGGAGGCAGAAGCCGGCATCGCCAGCGGCATGATCAGCGGCGGCATGATCCCGAAAGTGGAAAACTGCGTCGAGGCGGTACGCCGCGGTGTGAAGGGCGCGGTGATCCTGGACGGCCGGATGGAGCACGCCTGCCTGCTGGAACTGTTCAAGGAAGGCGGGCTGGGCACCTTGATCCGGGGCTGACGGGACTCCGGGGCTGACAGGGTCGCCCTAGCCGCGCCTGCCATCAGGGCCTGGTGGTCGCCAGCACCTCGATCTGCCAGGTCATTTCCGCCTCGGTCAGCGGAAAGCCACCATTCGGGCCGGGGGGCAGCAGGGCGCCCGGCTCCAGCCCGCCTAGGACCGCCTGCACAGCGGTGCCTGCCCGCATGCCGAAGCCGGCATGCCAGGCCAGGCTGATCAACGCCTTGGCGCTGCGCAGGGTGGCCGCACGCTCCACCGCTGCGATCGGCAAGCCACCGGCGATGGCGAGAATCGCCGAGGCGCGCCGGGTGTCGCCTGCCCGCACGGCGTCCAGCAGGACGGCCTCTGTCAAGGCGCCGGCCGCGTGCAGTCTGCGGAGGGACGTTTGCAGGTCCACCTCGGCCGGGGGCGCGGCAGCGGATGCATCCAGCCGGGCCATCAACTGCTGACGCAGTTCGCGGGCCAGGTCCGGGTCCAGGTCGGCGCGCTCGGCCAACAGGCAAAGCGACTCCCCCGCCACCAGCCCGGACAGGGCACGGGCGGCTGGCTTGCCCAGTGCCGGGTGGCGCACCAGCGGTTCGTGCCACTCCGGGTAGGCGCCGGCCTGGGCGACCAGGGCATCCAGCGTCGCCTCCTGCACGGCGGCCGTGCAATTGAGCAGCAGCGCACGGATGGCGGCGCTGTCGGCCTGCACCACCACGGCGTCGGCCACGGTGGCGCCCAGCCCCGGGCGGGCGGCCACGGCCCGGTTGGCGTCCGGATGCGGCGGCGTGGCCACCAGGGCCAGCAGGTCGCCCTCGGTCAGCAGCGGCGACAGGCGGATGACGGGGTCGCACACTGGCGGCGCCGGGTCGAACGCCAGGCGCAGGATCAGCTCGCGCGGGGCGGCGGGGGTTGCCTTCACGGCGTCGGCGATGGCGGCGCGGACGCGGACCGCCGCATCCTCCACCAGGGTTGCCAAGGTGGCGCGGACCTGGCGGTAAGCCTCGGCCTGCGCGGTGACGTCCAGGCCCGGCAGCAGGTGCGCGACCTTGGCGGCCAATAGCGCGCGAACCCGCTCATCGGTGTCGAACGTCAGGACGGCGTGCACGGCGGGCGATGCGGCTGCGTTCATCGCCACGGCGGCGCGAACCATCACCGCGGGGTCGGCCGCCAGCAGGTGCAGGACGTGCGGCGGGGTGCCGGGATGCGCCGCCAGGCGGACGCGCGTGGCCTCGTTGCCGAAACCCTGCTGGTCCTGGACGGAGGCCAGGGCGCCGCTCATGGGCGTGGACCGGACTGGGATGCGCCGGACTTGAACACGCCGGAGTGGGACACGCGCCACTGCCCGCCGCCGAGACGCTTTGCTTCATACATCGCCTGGTCCGCACGTTGGAGCAGGGTTTCCAGGTCCTCGCCGCTGCCGCCGGGCCGGCAGGCGATGCCTATGGAGACGGTCATGCCAACGGGGTCGCCAGCCGTCAGGTGCGCCAGCTCGGCCGGGTAGCTTATCCGCAGGCGTTCCGCCCGCTCGGCGGCCGTCAGCTCGTCCGATCCGTCCAGCCACAGCGCGAACTCGTCGCCGCCGAGCCGCGCCAGCAGGTCGGCCGGGCGGAAGGTGCGGCGCAGCAGCTCGGCGGTCAGCGTCAGCGCGGCGTCCCCGGCCTCATGGCCCAGGCGGTCGTTCAGCGGCTTCAGGCGGTCCAGGTCGATGAAGATCAGCGTGCCCGGCAGGCCCTCGCGGTCCAGCCGGTCGATGCGCCGCCCCGCCTCCTCCAGGAAGGCGCGGCGGTTCAGCAGGCCGGTCAGCGGATCGGTCCGCGCCTGCCGCGCCAGCTCGCGTTGGATCGATTCGTGCTCCAGCACCATCCGCACCACCGCCGTGACCGAGCCGGCCAGCATCCGGTCATCGGCGTCCCATACCTGGCTTGCCCCGGTCCCAGCGGCGGCAGCGGCGCCGCGCCAGATCAGCAGGGCCGCGCGGTCGCCGAAGCGGGTCGAGGCCGGGCAGGCCAGCATCTGCAAGCCGTCCGCCCCCATGCCCACCGCGATGTCCTCCCCGGTGGAGCGCAGCAGCCCGGCGGCTGCCGGCAGCAGCGGGCACGGGTCGGCGCCGTGCTGGTGCAGCACCCGGCACTCGCCATCGCCGGGCGCCACGTCCAGGATGGCCGCGCCGTCCGCACCCAGCGCGCGCGTCAGCTCCGCCAGCACGCTCTGCATCATGCGGGGGGCCATGACCTCCTGCCGCATCTCCGCCAGGATGTGTTCCAGCAGGTCCGCCCGGCGCAGCGCCGCCGCGGCCACGGCGCCCTGCCGTTCCCGCTCCGTCACGTCCACGCCGACGCCGCGCATGCCTAGGAACCGGCCGGCCTCGTCCAGCCGCGGCGCGACCGACATCGACAGGCAGCGCGTGCCGCCGTCCGCGTGGCGCAGCCAGGTGGCCCGCTGGCGGACCGGCGCGGTGATGTCGAAGGGGGTGAGTGCCTCCCCCGCCAGCAGGTGCGCCGCCGGTCGTCCCAGCAGCTCGGCGCCGGCATGGCCCAGCGCCGGATCGGGGGCGATGAAGGTCAGCCGGCCGCCCCGGTCGGTTTCGAAGACCAGGTCGGCCGCGAGGGCGCCGAAAGCCTGCCACCGCTGACGGCTGTCCAACAATGCTTGCGGCAAGCCGTCGGCTCGTCCCGGGCCAGTGTCCAGCATGTTGTCGATCATCCCAGCTTCCATGGCGGGACCATGCACCAGCGCGGGTGAAAGACTTGTTAGCACGAGTCGGCGCTGCAAAGGCGTCGCGTTGACACACCCGGGACACCCCCGCATGGTCCCGGCGCATCGAAACCCTGTACCCTGCCGGACACCACTGCCCATGTCGGACCACCCGCTGCGCCACGCCATCGAGCAACTCTGGGAGGAGCGGGCCACCCTGTCATCCAGCACCGGCGGCCCGTCCCGTGCGGCGGTGGAGGAGGCGCTGAACCTGCTGGACACCGGCACTCTGCGCGTGGCCGAGCCGGGGCCGCGCGGCTGGATGGTGCACGAGTGGCTGAAGAAGGCCGTCCTGCTGTCGTTCCGCCTCAATGACTCCGTCCCCATGCCCGGCGCCGGCGCCCCGGCGTTCGACAAGGTCCGCCTGAAGACCGAAGGCTGGGGGGAGAACCAGTTCGGCGCCGCCGGATTCCGAGCGGTGCCCGGCGCGGTCGTGCGGCACAGCGCCTACATCGCGCCCGGCGTCATACTGATGCCCAGCTTCGTCAACGTCGGCGCGCGGGTGGACCAGGGCACCATGATCGACACCTGGGCCACCGTCGGAAGCTGCGCCCAGGTCGGCCGCAACTGCCACCTGTCGGGCGGCGTCGGCCTGGGCGGCGTGCTGGAGCCGTTGCAGGCCAACCCCACCATCATCGAGGACGACTGCTTCATCGGCGCGCGGTCCGAGGTAGTGGAGGGCGTGGTGGTCGAGCGCGGCAGCGTGCTGTCGATGGGCGTGTTCATCAGCGCCAGCACCAAGATCGTCGATCGCACGACGGGTGAGGTGTTCCAGGGCCGGGTGCCGGCATACTCCGTGGTGGTGCCGGGAACCCTGCCGGGCCGCCCGATGCCAAATGGCAGCCCAGGTCCGGCGCTGACCTGCGCCGTCATCGTCAAGCGCGTGGATGAGCGCACGCGGTCCAAGACCAGCATCAACGACTTGCTGCGGGAGTAGGGGCGCCCGGGCGCCCCATCGTGTCCATCCTGTCCGACCCGCTGCCGCTGGCGCAGGCCTTGATCCGGTGCAACTCCGTCACTCCGGCCGATGGCGGGGCGCAGGACGTGCTGGCAGGGATGCTGGAATCCGCGGGGTTCACCGTGACGCGCCTGCCGTTCGGCGCCACGCCCAACCTGTTCGCGCGGGCGGGAGGCGGTGGGATGCACCTGTGCTTCGCCGGGCACACGGACGTGGTCCCGCCCGGCGCCGCGCCGTGGACGGCGGACCCGTTCGGCGCGGAGGTGCGGGACGGCGTGCTGTATGGCCGCGGCGCATGCGACATGAAGGGGGCCATCGCCGCCTTCGCCACCGCCGCCCGGGACCGGGTCGAGGCCGGCGCCACCGGTTCCATCAGCCTGCTGATCACGGGCGACGAGGAAGGCCCGGCCACCGACGGCACCGTGCGCGTGCTGGACTGGATGGCCGAGCACGGCCACATCCCCGACCTTTGCCTTGTCGGGGAGCCGACCAACCCGCTCGCATTGGGCGAGGTCATCAAGGTCGGCCGCCGCGGCAGCCTGAACGCCACCTTGACCGTGCATGGCGTCCAGGGTCATGCCGCCTATCCGCACCGCGCCGACAACCCCGTGCATCGTTTGGTCCGCGCCCTGGCCGCCCTGACCGCCGCGCCGCTGGATGCCGGCAGCGAGTGGTTCGAGCCGTCGAGCCTGCAGGTCACCAGCATCGACGTCGGCAACCCCGCCACCAACGTCATCCCGGCCAGCGCGGCGGCACGCCTGAACATCCGCTTCAACGACCGCCACACCGGCGCCGCGTTGGACGCCTGGCTGCGCGCCGCGGTCGCGACGCATGCCCCGCGGTTCGATCTAGACGTGGCCATCAGCGGCGAGGCCTTCCTGACAACGCCCGGCCCTCTGGTGCACCGCCTGCGCGATGCCGTCGCCGCCGCCACGGGCCGGCAGCCGCGGCTGGACACCGGCGGCGGCACCTCGGACGCGCGCTTTATCGCCCGGCACTGCCCGGTAGCGGAGTTCGGCTTGGTCAGCGCCACCATGCACCAGGTGGACGAGCGCGTGCCGGTTGCGGAGCTGCGGCACCTGACAGAGGTGTACCGCGCCATCCTGGCTGCGTTCCTGGACTGATTCCGCCTGCTGGGGGTCCTGACCGGCGATAGGAGTGCTGTCATTGCGAGCCGCCCTTGCGGCGCGGCAATCCAGAAGCTGCACGCGCGGTCCTTGCCGGCCTGGATTGCCGCGCCGAAACCGGCTCGCAATGACGGATACAGAGTGGGACGGGCGCAAGGTTGAACAGGCGCGGGTTGGAATGAACGGGTCAGAACTCTCAGGGGCTGCTATGAGACGCGCATGAGCGACGGTCCAAAACTCCGAGGCCCCAAGCCTGGAGAACCACGGAAGGACTGGAGCCTGTTCCTGGCCCCGCTCCGCGGCACCGCGCGGCTGGCCTGGGGCCGGATGGATGGGCTGCAAGCGTTCGGGTCCACGCCGGATGCCGTCCTGGCGAGCTTGGCGCCGCTGCTGGCGGTGCCGTTCGCCGGGGCGCTGTGGGCGCTGCTGCACGGCCAGGTCGCCCGGGCGTTGACCGCCGTGGGGTTCACGGTCACCGCTCAACTGGCCCCGCTGGTGCTGTCGCACGCCCTCGCGCGGCTTTGGGACCGGGAGGAGGGCTGGCTACGCTACGCCGCCGCCTATAACTGGCTGCAATGGGCAATCCTGGCTGTGGCGCTCGGGTTGCCGGTGCTGCTGGAGGGCTTCGGCCTGCCGGACCGGACGGCCATCCAGATTTATGCCTTCCTCCTCCTGGGCTACGTCCTGTGGCTGAATGGGCGGCTGGCCCGGCATGCCCTGGGGCTGTCCTGGCCGCGGTCCGCGCTGCTCGTCGCCGCCGTGCTGCTGGGCAGCACGCTTTTGGCGATCGGCCCGCTGGTGCTGCAGGCCGTGGTCACGGGAGAGCTGCAAACGGATCCTGTGGGTAGCGCACCCTGAGCAGGGTCAGCCCCGCGGGCGGCGCGGTCGGCCCGGCGGCGCGGCGGTCCCGGGCGGCTAGCGCCGCTCCCACCTGATCCGCCCGCCATCGGCCCTCGCCGACCAGCTTGAGCGTACCGGCCATGTTGCGGACCTGATGATGCAGGAAGCTGCGCGCCTCGGCCACGATCTCCACCACCTCGCCCTGCCGGCTGACGTGCAGGCGGTCCAGCGTCCGCATGGGGCTGCGGGCCTGGCAGGCAGCGGCGCGGAACGACGAGAAGTCATGGTGGCCCACCAGCAGCGCCGCCGCTTCCGCCATGGCCCCGGCATCCAAGGGGCGCTCAACATGCCAGGCGCGGTACAGGTCCAGGGCAGGGGGCGCACGGCGGTTCAGGATGCGGAAGGCGTAGGCGCGGCCGGTGGCAGAGAAGCGGGGGTTCCAGCCGGGCAATGCCGGGGCGGCCTGCAGCACCGCCACGGGATGCGGGCGCAGGTGGAAGTTCAGCGCGTCCCGCACCTTGCCCGCCTGGAAGCCGTCCGGCAGGTCCAGCATCGCCACCTGTCCCGCAGCATGGACGCCTGTATCGGTCCGGCCGGCGACGACGCTGGCCACCGGGGCGCCGCCGGTCAGCCGCGCCGCCGCCGCCTCCAGCACCGCCTGAACTGTCAGTCCGTCCGCCTGGCGCTGCCAGCCGAAGAAAGGCGTGCCGTCATACTCCAGCAGCAGCGCCCATGGCATCATCGCTCCGGCCGCGCTCAGCCCGACGGCGGTCCGCTCAGCGGCACCCGTCCGGCATCCCATGACCTGCGCGCGGCGGCCTCTGTCCTAATCGAGACGAGCAGGCGCCGCGGATAGGTCAAGGTCCTGGAAGTCATGTCATCGTCCTCAGTGCTTGGGTTCTCGGTGCTTGGCTGCCTGATCCCTGCGCCGACACGTATCACGCAAGCACCGTCCCCGGCGGAACAGCAAAGCCGCGCAGCAGGGCGGCAGCGTCCATCGGCGCACGGCCGGGACGCTGGACGCGCAGCAGCCGCAGCGCCCCGCCGCCGCACGCCACCAGCAGGGCGCCGTCCAGCGCCGTGCCGGGCGGGCCGGACCCGGCTTCCGGCGTGGCGTCCAGCACCTTCAGCACCTCGGCGCCCAACAACGCCCAGGTGCCGGGCCAGGGCGTCAGGGCGCGCACGCGGCGGTCCAGCGCCTCGGCTGGCAGGGTCCAGTCCAGCCGGCCGTCGTCGCGTGTCAGCTTCGGGGCGTAGGTCGCGCCATCCTCTGGCTGCGGCACCGGCAGCGGAGCGTCCTGCAGGGCCTGCACAATCATGCGGGCGCCCAGGGTGGCCAGGGTATCGTGCAGGTCCGAGGCGGTGGAGCGGGGTCCGATCGGCACCGCCTCCCGCAGCAGCATCGCGCCGGTGTCCAGGCCGGCGTCCATCTGCATGATCGTGATGCCGGTTTCCGCATCCCCTGCCAGCACCGCCGCCTGGATTGGCCCGGCGCCGCGCCACCGGGGTAGCAGGCTGGCGTGGATGTTCAGGCAGCCCCGGCGCGGCGCGTCCAGCATCGGCTGCGGCAGGATCAGGCCATAAGCGGCGACGACACCCGCATCCAGGTCCAGCGCCGCGAACGCCGCGTACTTCTCGGTATCCCGCCGCAGCCGGGCCGGGATGCGGACCGGTAGGCCCAGCAGCTCCGCGGCGACATGGACCGGGCTGCGCGTGCTGACCTTGCCGCGTCCGGCAGGGCGGGGCGGCTGCGTGTAAACCGCGGCGATGTGGTGCCCGGCCGCGTGCAGTGCAAACAACGCTGGCACGGCAAAGGCGGGCGTGCCCATGAACGCCAGGCGCAACGGCCCGGCCCCGTCCCTCACGCTACACGTCTCCCACGTTGCGCGCCCGTCGCGTCGCGCCGGTCACCCGGCGCTCTTCTGCTTCAGCTCCTTGGCCAGCCGCCGCAGGATCATGTTGCGTTTCAGCGCCGACAGGTGATCGACGAACAGCACGCCATCCAGGTGGTCGATCTCATGCTGCAGGCAGGCGGCGAGCAGGCCCTCCGCTTCCAGTTCCTGCGCCTTGCCGTCCAGGTCGTGATAGCGAACCTGGACGCGGGCCGGGCGGCTCACGTCGGCATACTGGCCGGGCAGGGATAGGCACCCCTCCTCCCGCACCGCCCAATCCTCGCTGACGCGGGTGATCTCCGGGTTGATCAGCACGATGGGGGCCGGCGTCTCGTCCG
>JAABUQ010009174.1_pt1 | contig 13498 bp, 12 predicted proteins | sample 5560001 | NCBI WGS metagenome assembly JAABUQ01 (sample SAMN10711888, study PRJNA513371) | rock metagenome | isolation source: Antarctica rocks | place: Antarctica: Victoria Land, Finger Mt nord | collected 2015-12-18 | reverse complement strand
CAGTTGCACCCTCACCCACATCCACCTCGGCGGGGCGTGGCTGGACAAAACGCGACTGCGACAAGAGCAACTCGGCGGCGCGCTCGGCGAAGAAGTGGACGGCGATTACGACCGCGCCGCCAAGGGCTACCTTGCCCTGGAGCGCGACTTCGTCGACCTCGGCGACTCCGACGCCGCGGCGTGGGCGTACGGCAAGAAGCGGCGCATGCAGAAGTCGGCGGCGCTGCGGCGGGCGCATACAGCGATCGGAGCGCGCCAGTGGCGGCACGCCGCGCGGGAGTGCGTCCGATATGCGACCGCCCAACTTGTCGAGTGGGTTTGTGACTACGGCGAGAGCATTCCGCGCGTGCTAACCTCGATCATCGTGGTCTATCTCGTCTATCTCGCGCTCTACGGCCTGACCGGCAGCGTTCTGCACATCGGCGCCACCCCCGCCGAGCGGTATGTCACGCGGAACCCCGTCGACCTGGCCATTTTCAGCCTCTTCGCCATCACTACCTCGGGGAGCCCGGCGGTCGGGCTCATGCCCAAAGGCGAGGCCGTGCAGCTGCTGACCGGCACCGAAGCCTTCCTCGGCATCTTCCTGACCGGCCTGCTCGGCTTCGTGGCCGGCAACAAAATCAGGCGTTAGGGCATACGAAACGGCATAACGACATGTGCCCCGTGGAGCATACCACTACCGGGCGCCGGCGCTGCCGTCACGATGAGCCGCATGAGCGTGCCGGATGGGGGAGGCGTGATCAAAGCCGTTTCGTCGCAGCGCATGCGCGCGCCGTGCCCCGCAGGTATCCCACAGGTTCCCGTCGAGCCGCCCAGTTGGGACAACTCGCGGCTCAGCCCATCCCTGAGCACCGCATCGGGCGAGCCGATCGAACTCACAGGCGCGTCGACCGTGTAGACGATCCGGGCGCTCCCGGGGCCACGCGACACCTCCTTCAGCGTGACCAGAAGTCCTTGCCGGCTGACGCTGTGCTGAAAAACGCCCGTGCGCGCCATGGTCCCCAAGGCGGCCAGATGCAGCGGGACGCGCACGGCCGGCGCGCCGCGTCCAGCCTGCACTATGGCCGCGCGGACGGTCGGCGGCAACGACGGGAAAGACGCGTAGCCCATCGCTGGCCGATTCGCATCCAGGAACGGGATGAGCCGCGCCAGACCCCACAGGACGCCCTGCCACCCTCCCGGCCGCCGCATCATGGCGAGCCCCGAACCCCACACGGAGGTCCCGCTCGGTTGGTATGTCCGGCCTCTATCGTCGCTCAACGACAGGGGCGGAACCGCGTCCCCGGGCCCCGTGGCATGGAACAGGACCGTGGTCCGCGTCCCGTCCACAAGTACGAGGTCGACCACGATGGGCCCGGCGACGCCCGAGCCGGCGGGACGGCCGGTCAGCCCGGCGGCGATAAGCTGCCGCGCGTTCGGCGGGTACGCCGGGATCGAGCGCGAGGAGGGCGGCGCCGGGCTGACGCGCGCGGCCACCAGGATCGCGCTCAACACGAGGAGACCTCCGATACCGGCGATGGCGTAGCGACGAACCTTGGTTACCATGCTGTATCCTTGTATGACGCTTCCCTCTCTCAGCGCGCTGAGGTCGTGGTGCGCGTCGAGGCCGTGCCGTACACGTAGTACGTGGCCCTGCCGACCGTCAACGTCACGCGTCCGGTCGTGCCGATGAAGTCGCCGTCGATGCGCGCGGGCACGATGCGGAGGGGGCCGCCATACGGCTGGTCACCGCGCGCCCGCAGGACCGCGACCGGCCCCGCGATGCACGCGCGCCGGGTTGTGCCGCGCTCGAATACATGCCCCGGCGCCACGTAAGCGGTCGAGCCGGTCACAAAGGTCAAGAGCCCGTAGGGCGCGAACGCGGTGGCGCCGGCGGGGAGGCCCTCTATCAACTCGAAGCGATTGGGGCCGCCGCTCAGCACCGTGACCCGGCGCGTCACCGGGCCGCTGATCGGCTGGCCGGGCGGCGTCGGGGACGCGCACGGGTCGACGGCGGGCGGCGCGGAGGGCACGCCGGTCCCATTAGCGGGGGGGAACGGCCCCACGCGCGGGATGAAGCGCAGGCTGCGCAGCGCCGCGAACTGGTCGGGCGCGAGGATCTTGTAGGCGACGCCGGCGTGGGCCAGGATGATGGCCGTGACCGGCCCGTTGCTGGGCACGCCCGTCGCCTGCACGCCGGGCGCGCCCGCGTACGTGACGGTGATGCGACTCGTCGGCCGGACGCCGCCCAGGAGGCTATCCATGCCGGCCGCGGCGACGCGGGCGTCGTCGCGATCAGAGGTCGTGCCCCAGGAGACGATACTCAGGCGCACGACGTTGTGGGTTGCGCCGGCCGTCGGGCGGCCGCTGTATTCGAGAATGCCGACCGGCGCCTGGTCCTGGACCCAGCCGGCCGGACGGGCGAACGCGATACCGAGGGCGGTGTCGCAGACCATCCCCGCGGGACACGAGAGCGCCGGCACGACACGCGGGATGGTGGCGGCGCGGGCGCTAGCGGGGTATGCCGCGACGAGACCGAGGGCGCCGAGGGCGCTGAGGGCCAACAAGGGGCGATCGGTTGAACGTAGGGCGGCCATGATGATTCCTTTCTAAAGACAGCGCGGATGATCGGGCCGTTGACCCGTCCATTGGTATAACGACGTACCAGGAGAAAAGGTGACGCGGGTGGTGATCGGCGCGGATGTCACTTGTGCGCCTACCTTAACAAACGGACGTGACCATGGCGATCAAGGAACGGCGCGTTAGCGCAAGCCCGCGGCGACCTGCTCCAACGTGCGCGACGGGAGGGTGCGGCTGGAAACGAGCGCGGCCGTGCCGTTGCTCTCTAGGCGCGCGAGGGCCGCTTGCCCCCCGCGTCCTGGCCATACGAGCAGACGCTGGCCGTTCAACGTGACGGCCCGCGCCTGCGAACGCGGCGGCGTGACGTCCCAGGCGCTGCCCGGCAGGGTCTCGATCAGCACGAGCGCGACGCGCCCTCCTCGGTCGGCGTAGGCCTGGCGCACGCGGTCCTGCGGGGCGTAGCCGCGCGTTTCGTCGTAGAACGAGTCGTAGGTCGGCGTTTGCGCCACCAGGCCCGGCGGGACCATGCCGGGGACGAGCGCCGAGAACAGGGCCACGTCGTCGGCGGCCTGGATGTCCAGCAGCGGCTGGCTCAACCCGTTGATGAGCGGGCCGCGCCCGCCCGGGATCGGATTGGCGAAGATCTGCGGCGCGAGGTCGAGCCCGTAACTGACCCCGGTCACCAGGAACACGGCCACCGGCCGGCCCCTATGGCCGAGGCGCTCGAGGCGCAAGGCCAGCCCACTGGCGGCGTCGATACAGGCCTGCCCATCGCTCGACAGGGCTATCACCCAGCAGGGGCGACCGGCCACGATATCCTGGCCGGTCAGGCGCGCGCGGCCCGGTGCCACGGTGGGGAGCAGGCGCTGCACCGCCCCGGCCGTCGAGCCGAGCCCCTGCATGGCCGGTCCCAGCGGCCCGCACGGCGTGCGCGTGGTCGTGGCCAGGCCGGCCATCGGATTGAGGCCCCACGTCCGCCGAGGCGCGCAGACGTATGTGCTGCCCTCGCTCTGCGCCCGGCCGTGCCCCGCGCCGAACCATAGCTGCGTGTCGGCCCGCGCGCAACGGCTGCCGTCGAGCGGCGCGGGGCACGGGCCGTAGGCGGCCCAGGGCAACCCTCGCACGCTGTCGCCGGCGTCGCCGGTCGCCGCGTAGGTCGCCGTGGCGATGTAGGACGCGTCCTGCCCGCGTAGCGCCGGGTAGCTCGCCGCCCCGCGCAGTAACGCGTCGGGGGACGGGCCAGGCCGGACCTCGCGGTAGCGCGCCCCGAGACCGACCGCCAGCAGGAGCAGCAGCGCTCCGCCAGCCAGCAAGACGGGGCGCAGCCAGGAGGGGGCCGCCGGCCCTCGGACACGTCCCACCGGCCCCCGCGCGGCGCCCCAGGTGTCACGCAGCGAGGACAAGCCGGCGTCCATGGCGGCGGCCTCGGTCAGCGGTGGAACACCGTCCGAGCCAGGGCCGGCGGGGACGCAGGCGCTCCCAGTGGGGCGCGACGAGGATCCGACGAGGGCCGGGGCGCTCCCGGCGTCGATAGTCGCGAGGTTCTCTTCGGCGACAACGGCGCGGGGACGGCTGGCCAGCGCGACGGGCGCGGTCGGATCGAGGGCGCCCGCGACGCCGCGGGCGAGTCCGGACAGCGCCAGCGTGGACAGCGCCAGCGCCGCGCCTCCAAAGGTCATCCACCACCAGTTCCCAGCGGCCACGGCCTCCTGCGCGCCGGCCAACGCGGTACCCCAGCTCGTCGTCCCGGCAGGTAGGCCGAGGCCGAGAAAGTCGAGCCCCGCCTCGAGAGCCACGTAGCCGGCGGCGCCACCCGCCGCCCACGCCGCGACCGGCGCCAGCGCGGGGGGCAGCAGGTGCGCGCAGAGGAGGCGCGGGCCGCCCACGCCGGCGGCGCGCGCCGCCTCGACGTACGGCGCGGCCAGCGCGGTGCGCACCGCCGCGCGCGCCAGGCGCGCCGGGGCAACCCAGCCGCCGAGGGCCAACACGACGACCATCAGCCCCGCCGAAACGCCCCCCAACCGGGCGGCCAGCAGGAGCAACACCAACAGGGCGGGAGCGGCGCCGCACACGTCCATCAGCCGCGCGATCGGCGCGTCCAGCCGCCCCTCCTGCCAGCAGGCCAGCGCGCCGAGGACGACACCGAGCCCTGCGGCCAGCAGCGCGGCGCCGGCCCCGATCACGAGCGTCGTCCTGCCGCCCCACAACAGCAGGGCCAGCACGCTGCGTCCGCGCCCGTCCGCCCCGAGCAGGTAGGTCCAGGAGAGATCCGGCGGCCGGTTGGCGGCCAGGGGATCGAAGCCCACGGGGTCGGTCGGGTCCTGCGGGGCGATGAGGGGCGCCAGCAGGCTCAACAGGACGATGACGGCGAGGGTCGCGAGGGCGGCCGCCGCGCCCCGTTGCGCTCTGAACCGCGGCCAGGCGCGCGCGATCACGGCGCGGCTCCATGCGGCCGGCGCAGTTGCGGGTCGGCCCAGGCCGCCACGAGGTCCGCGACCAGCCCCGCCGCCACGACGACGAGCCCGAACAGGAGCAGCAGCGCCCCCAGCGTCGCCGTGTCGCCCGCGCGCGCGGCATGGTAGGCCAGCAGCCCCAGTCCAGGCCAGCCGAACAGGTATTCGACCAAGACGAGCGCCCCGGCCAGCGGCGCCAGGCCCGCCGCCGCTCCGCCAACGACCACGGGCAGGGCCGGTCGCGCCGCCCGCCATAGCACGCGCCGGCGCGACAGCCCGGCCGCCCGGGCCACGCGCGTGTGCGGCGCGCCAAGCTCGACCGGCAGGGCCGCCGTGACCAGGCGCAGCCGCGTGGCCAGCCCGGCCAGCGTCAGGGTCAGCGCGGGCAGGGCCAGATGGCCGAGCAGGTCGCCCAGCGCCACGGCGGGTTGGGCGCGCCACAGGTCGAGGTACGCGGGCGCGCCGAAGGCCGGCAGGGCAGGGTCGACGATGCCGCCCGGCGGCAGCGCGCCGAGCCCCACGCTGAAAAGGACGACCAGCACCCCGCCTAGCCAAAAGGTCGGCGTCCCCTGGCCGATGTCGGCCAGCAGCCCCAGCCCGCGCAGGAACATCCGCCACGGAGACACGGAGATACGGAGGCTTGATAAGGGCCTCCTATCATCCCTTGTATCGTCGGCGCCCCCATATCCACGCGACAAAGGCTTGTTCTTGGCGCCTCCATGTCTCCGCGGTGTGGAATCTTCGGCGAGGGCTAACAGGAGGCCGCCGCCCCACCCGGCGACGAGGCCGATCAGGGCGGAGGCCAGGACCAGCAGGACCGTGGCCGGCAGCGCGGCGGCGACCGCCGTCGTCACCGGGCCGCCGTCGACGGTGCGGCCGAAATCGAGGCGCGCCGCGCCCGTGAGCCAAGCCGCCGCATCGCCATGCCCACCCGCGGTGACGAGCAGGGCGACGGCGACGGCGAGCCCCAGGAGGGCCAGCAGGGCCTGGCCGAGGCGGCGCGATGCGTAGGACAACACACTTAAATGGTACGGGCCGGCGCGCTACCGCGCCGGGGCGCCTACGAAGCGCCAACTACGCAGCACCGGCGCCACCTCGGGCGGGATGAGCGCGCCGAAAATCGTCACACGGTAGTAGTGGCCGCGCCAGGGCGCCACCAGCAGCGTGACCTGCCGCCCGTTGCCGGCCGGCAGCGAGACCAGGCGGTATCCCGGCACGCCGCCGAGCCGGACAGGCACGACCGTCAGGCGGTTCAGCAGCGCGGCGGGGTAATCGGCGTCCACGAATGGCTGCAACAGCACGTTTCGCGGCGTGCTGCCCGGCCGGTCAGGGAGCACGTCGATCCACAGCTTGCCGGAACTGCCGGCGTCGGGATCGGCCGCCGAGACCGGCTCGAAAAAGCGCACGCCGTCCCCGAGCGCGCGGGCGAAGCCTGGATTGGTACGGGCGTCGAGGACGCCCCAGGTCTGCGGCCGGCGCAGGTCGAAGGTATGGAGCGGATCGTGGTAGGGCAGCAAGACGCTTGCCGCGCGCAGGGCGATAGCACGGGCGGTGGGCTGCACCCGCGGTGTGGCATTGACGGACACGGCCACCGTGGGCGGCGGTCCCGTCAGGCCGGCCGCGCCGGGCGTCCTCCCCGCGCACCCACTCAGGGCCAGGGCGAGCAGTAGGAGCGCGGCCGGCGGGACGAGCCTCCGGCCGGCCGCGCGCAGGCGCGCCATCATTTGGCGGGCAGCAGATACTGCTCGGCGAAGACGAACAGCACCATGGCCGACGAGCAGGTGTCCAGCGCGCGCAGACGCCATCGCCCGATGTAGCCGTGGCCGACGAACACCGACTCGGCCTCGGCGGCCTCGGCCTCGCCGTCGCGCAGCCTAAACCCGGCCTGTGGCAGCCCCGTCAGAAAGAACGACACGGTGGGTCCGAAACCAGTGGACGGCACGATGCCGCTGATCACCGGCTTGGTGTTGTCGCCGCGGTACCCGATCACCGAGGTGATGGCGGTCCCGGGCGGGAAGGGGAACGAGGCCGGGAAGCCGCGCGGCAGCGCGATGGCGCGCCCCGCGTGCGCGCAGGCCGGCGCGCGCGCGGCCGACCGCTTATAGAGGTATTGCGTGGAGAATCGCGGCGACGCGCCGCCGGGCGCGGCGCCGGCCAGCGGCGTCCTGGCCACGCCGGGGGCCGGCATCACGGCTCCCGGTACCAGCGTCGTGGGGCCGGCGGCGGCGGACGGCGCCGGGGCGGCGCCGGGCGTAATCGGCGCGTTGGCCGCGCACCCCGTCAACGTTCCGACTAAACCGATAAGAGCGACCCCTCGATAGATAGCCCGATGCATCCGCGCCCCTTTTGACAGCAAGTAGAACTGCTATGAACTTGCCTGAAAGTAACACATGACGCCCATCCCGTAAAGGGCGGCGCGCGGCGTGGCCGCGCCAGGTGGCCGCCGACGCCGACGAGGTGTATGCGGGGGGACAGCCGGTGCTGGAGGTGGTGGAGCCGCGCAGTGGGGTGATCCTCACGCTCGACCCCGCTCCGTGTCGGGATGAAACGGCGTGGGGCTGCGCCTGGCTGGACCTGGAGGAGCGCGGCGTGGAGGTCGATGGGGTGGTGGCCGACGGAGCGGAGGGACGGCGCGCGGGGGCTGGCCTGGACCGTCGGAGCGCGGCGGAGAGGGGCCAGTGCCCATGGGCGGCGGGGCTGCCGGAGCCACGGCTGGATCATTGGCACACCCTGCGCGACCTAATACTACAACGTTAGGATGCGCTGTCAGCGTGCGACCGCGGTCGCATGGCAGCGTCCGCCGACCGCGGTCGGGGGGGAGCGCAGGCGTCTCGCCCGTCCCCGGCACGGCAGTGCCCGTGCGCTGCCAGCGGGGGCCCCTCTGGGGAGGCAGTCGCAGGTCAATGTCACGTTGTAGTACTAAGCAGGTGCGCACAAGTCTGGCATGGTCCATTTACGTGTGCGCCAGGCACGGAAAACAGGCCGAATTTATGGTTATGTGCTTAGGGCGGAGCGCGCACGGCCTGGAGACGGAGGCGGAGCGGCGGCTGGCGGCGGCGGAGCGCGCAAAGCGGGCGACGGCAGAGGCGGCCTACCGGGCCGCCTACGGGCGGGGGGCGCGGCGGGGACGGCCGCTGGGCGGCGCGACCGACCCGGCGACGGTGCGGGCGGTCGTGCAGGCGGCGGCGGAGGCCATGGCGCGGGCCGACGGGACGGCCGCGGTGCTCGCCACGGTGCGGGAGGCGTTGCGCCCCGTCGATCCGGCCAGCGGTCAGGTGCGCACCCGAGAGGCCGTGGCCGGCGAGCTGCGCGCGGCCGCCGCGCGGCTACGCGCACTGGGCGGGCGGGCCACAGAGGCCACAGAGATGGGACACAGCCCGCTCGCTCTCGCTGGCTTGCCCGCCCCGCATTGGCTCGACGCCTTGGGCTACGGACGCCTGCGGCCGTCAGCCGACGCTGAATTTCCCGCGCGCCCGGCGCAAAGTGTCAACACATTAGCCGCCTAAAATGAACCATGCCACTGTGTCGGCAGAAAATAGCGACACCTTGATGGCTACGCGCCTCGTCCGAACCACTTGGACGAGGCGCGTAGCGGTGGCAACTAGATATCGAACACGTCGGCCATGGGGTGGGAGAAGCCGGGGATAACGTCTTCCCCGTCGAGGTGATCCGCGGTGTCCGCGTGTAGCGTCCGAGAGGGGCATCCCGCGTCGCCGGGGCGCCACACGTCGATCGCGCGCGCGTCCGGCCAAACGATCCACACGAGCCGCGTGCCGCCGTCGAGATAGCGCGCGGCCTTAGCGGCCATATCCGCGGAGGTCTGCTCGGGCGAGGCGACCTCGACGGCGAGCTCGGGCGCGAAGGGGATCGGCCGCTTCTTATCCAAGACGTGCGAGAACAGGGCGGCGCCATAATAGCCGACGTCAGGGAGCAATCCTGTCTCGGCTCCCTGGAACTTGTACACCCCGTCGGCCGGCGTCACACGGCCCAGGCGACGCGGGCGAACAAAGGCGAACAGCGCGCCGAAGATAATCCCCCCAATGTTCGTCGCTTCTTCGCCGCTCCCGGCCATACGGACCAAGACCTCCTCGACCACTTCGTAGCGCCAACCGTCGTCCGGCCGCGTCAATAGGTCGTCCACCGTCGTGCGCCCCACGCCCGGGACAATCTCCGCCCATGGCGCCAGCGTACTCGCCGGCAGTGTCCGCGCTTCAGCCATCGCCGTTGCACCTCCCCTTGTTCGCATCAGCGCCGGTCGCGGCGCCCCGGTTGGGCGAGGCGCGGCCTGTCATTCCAAGATAACACTATCCCCCCTCTCCCGCGCACGGGAGAGGGGGTTGGGGGGTGAGGGCCCGTCTACCGCGCCGTGCCGGCGCCGCGCGTGGCGACGGGGCGCGCGCCCGTCGCTCCGCCGCGGCCGCGGCGGCCCAGGAAGCGGTTGAACTCGCCGGTCTCCCACATCACCGCGAGCGGCGTGGCGTTGAAGATTGAACTGTAGGTGCCGCTGGCGATACCGATGAGCAGGGCCAGGATGAAGATACGGATGCTGCCGCCGCCGAACAGGAGCAGCGCGGTCAGGGTCAGCAGCACCGTCAGCGAGGTCGTCAGCGAGCGGCCCAGCGTCTGCGCCAGCGAGTTGTTGACCACCGTGTAGTACGACTCGCCGGTGCGGCGGCCCATGTTCTCGCGGATGCGGTCGAACACGACGATGGTGTCGTGTACCGAGAAGCCGATCACCGTGAGCACGGCCGGCACGAAGTACGAGTCGATGCGCACGTCGAACAGCTTACCCATGATGGCGAACAGGCCCAGCACCACCAGCACGTCGTGCAGCAGCGCGGCGATGGCGGCGCCGCCGTAGACGAAGGGGTGCTGCAGCTTGCGGAAGGCGTAGGCCATGTAGAGCAGGATCGCCGCGGCGGCCAGCAGCACGGCGTAGATGGCGCGCGTCGTGGTATCCTTACCCACGCTCCCTCCCACCGATTGCAGCCCGATGCGCCGCACGCTGTCGATGCCGCCGGCGGCGCCCGTGCCATACTTGGCTTGTAGCGCCGACACGATGTTCGACTGCGCCGTGACGTCGGCGCCGATGTCGCGCGTGCGCACCACATAGCCGGCCTGGTTCGGGTAGACACGTGCGTCCGCCTCGACGCTCTGGACCTGCGCCTCGTCGAAGGCGACCTGCTTGCCGTTGGCGGCGGTGTACGTCGTGCCCTTCACGGCCGACACGATACCGTCGGCGGTAACAGGCGTTCGTGTGTGCAGCGGCATGACCACGCTTAACTCGGTGCCGCCCGAGAAGTCGATGCCCGGCTTGAGGCCGCCGAGCAGCATGAAAATGATGCCGGGCACGATAATGACACCCGAGATCAACAGGTACAGGTAACGGTATTTGAGCAGATCCATCGCTAGCTATCTCCCGCTTCTATGCTTTATACATGCCGGTTAGATCCCGGCGCCGAACAGGGCGCGGCGCGCCGTGCGCGAGTTCGAACCGCCCAGGACCAGCCGCAGGAAGGTGCGGCTCACCAGGATGGCCGTGATCATGGAGATGGCCACGCCAAGGAACAGCGTCGTGGCGAAGCCCACGATGATGCTGGCGCCGAAGGTGCTGCCGAACCAGTACAGGATGGCGCAGGTGATCATCGTGGAGGCGTTGGAGTCGCGGATGCTCGGCCAGGCGCGCGAGAAGCCGGAGTCGACCGCCGCGCTCACGGAGTGGCCGGCGCGCAACTCTTCCTTCATGCGCTCGAAGATCAGGATATTGGCGTCGACGGCCATACCGATGGAGAGGATGAAGCCGGCGATACCGGCCAGGGTGAGCGTCACCGGGATGAGCTTAAAGGTGGCGAAGACGACGAGGGCGTAGATGACGAGCGCGCTGTCGGCGATCAGGCCCGGCAAGCGGTAGTACAGCGCCATAAACAGCACGACGATGAAGAGTCCCACCAGGCCGGCTGTGATGCTGGAGCGGATGTTGGCCGGGCCGAGCGAGGCGCTGACCTGCCGCACCGAGGCGATCTTGAGCGGGATGGGCAGCGCGCCGTACTTGAGCTCGGTGGCGATGTTCTTGGCGTCGTCGAGCGTGTTGGTGGAGATGGCCACGTTGCCGGTGGGGATCGGCTCCTTCACCGTGGTGTCCTGGTAGACCTTGTTGTCCAGGGCAATGGCCATGTACTGGCCGACGTGCTGCTGCGTGTAGCTAGCAAGCTTGTCCGCCGCCCCGCTGTTGACGGAGAAGGTCACCTGGGGCGTGAAGGTGTTGGGGTCGGTCCCGACGGCGACGCTGCGCACGTTGATGTCGGTACCGTGTACAATGATCTGAAACTTAGTCGTGGGATCACCCGTTTTCAATGGGGTGGTGGCGTTGCCGACGATGGTCAGCACGCCGGTGCTCTGCAGTGACTGCTCGACCTTCTGCACGTCCTTGTCTTTGAGGCCGGGCAACTCGACGCTGATGTAGCGGTCGTTATTGCTCTTGACGGTGCGAACGATCGGCTCGCGGACGCCGAAGCCGCCGTTGACGCGCGCCTCGATGATCTGACTGGCCGCGTTGAGCTCGTCGTCGCTAGGGATCTGGCCGTTCTGGGGGATGGCCTTGAGCAGCACCTGCGCGCCGCCCTGCAGGTCGAGGCCGGTGACCGCGACGATCGGCCGGCCGAGGTTGAGGGTGAACGCCTTGGTGAGGCCCGAGAAGTTGATCACGATCGCCAGCAAGGTGACGATGAGGATACCCACTAGGGTATAGAAGTTACGCTGTCGCATATGTAGATGTCTCTCCATAGGAACAATGGGAATAGGGGGCGTGGCGCTTCACGGCCGCCCATTAGTAGGTAGTTAGGAACGGCCTATCATGGCGCCGACACGGGCGATGCGCGGGATAGCGCATGGCCGTAAGCCCTTTACGCGGGTATAGGAGGGCTCGGACGTCTGATAGGGAAGGAAGTGAGGTTAGGTGAGGGGTCCGGCGCGGATGCCGTGCGCGCGGCAGGAAGCGTGCCGCGCCGGCGACGCGGGAGCCTGGCCGCGCGTCGAGGCCGTGAGATCCAGGGCGCGCAGGAGTCCGCCCGAGGCCGACCAGAGCTTTCCGCCGCTGGGATGCCCCCGCTCCGACGCGCGCGAACCGGCGCCCCCCGTTTCCTCGACGAGGGGGGCGGTCCGCGCGGCGCGGAGCAGCACGGCGGCGAGCGCGGGATTGTCGGCTCCGGCCGTAAAAGGCGCCTCCGCCACAGCCGCATCGGCCGGACGTCGGCTGTCTTTGGCCGGAACGGAGCCCGCGACGGCGTTGAACGCGGCCGACGCGGCCTCGACGGCGGCGGGCGCGCCGAACTGAGGCACAGTCCCTCCGCCGGCGAGCACCGCCAACATCAGGAGAAGGAGCCTACGGCTGTATCGCGTCACGTAGCACCACAATATCTTGTCGCATAAGTCCGGGGCACGAGCTTGTCCCCGAGCGTGGCGGATTAACTAGTCATATAATACAGCGTTCGGGCGCCATAGCGGAACGCCCCGGCCGCTAAAGGGATGCGCCCCGCGATAACGCATTCCACTATTTTAAGGCGCACCCAGGGCAAAGTCATTAAAGAGCACCGCGCGATGGACCCGTCCACCGTATTCCGCCCGCACCAGCCGTGCCCTAATACTTCGAGGGACGGGGCGGGCACGGATGGTGCGGACAGCAATCCTGGTCGTGAAGCTCATTAACTAGGAGGGAACGTGTAGCATGGACACGACAGCGACGCGTGTCGCCGTCCTCTACCACCCGGCGAAGGCGGGCGCCGCGGAAACGGCTGGGCGCATCGCCGCCGGCATCGCGCGGATCGGGGCGGGCATGGCCGGTGTTCTCTCGCTCCACGACCTCGATTCCGCCGCCGTGCGGGACTGCTCGCTCGCCGTTGTCGTTGGCGGAGACGGCTCTATCCTGGGGGCGGCCCGCCTGTGCGCGCCGCTCGGCATCCCGCTGCTCCCGGTGCAACTGGGCCGGTTGGGGCTGCTGGCCGAGGTCGAGGCGCACGACATCGAGGCGGTTCTCCCCCACTACCTGCGCGGCGACTGCTGGCGCGACGCCCGCCTGATGCTGACGGCGGCGCTCGACGGGGGGCCGGACGGGGACATCGTGGCGCTCAACGACGTCGTGATCTCGCGCGGCGTCAGTTCCGGCCCCATCCGCGTGGATGTGACGCTCGGCGGCGAGCGCTACGGCACGGTCTGGGCCGACGGCCTCATCGTGGCGACGCCGACGGGCTCGAGCGCGTACACTCGCTCAGCGGGAGGGCCGATGGTCCACCCCGCGGTCGCCGCGCTCTCGCTGACCGCCGTGGCCCCACAGTCCGGCCCGCCGCAACTCCTGGTCATCCCGGCCGACGAGTCGGTGGGCCTGCGCGTGACCACCGACGCGCCGGGCTGGGTCCTGCTCGCCGACGGGCTCGTGCGCGCCCTGCCCGCGTCGGAAACAGCCGTAACGGTGCGGTGCGCGCCACACGAGG
>JAABUQ010009173.1_pt1 | contig 13505 bp, 17 predicted proteins | sample 5560001 | NCBI WGS metagenome assembly JAABUQ01 (sample SAMN10711888, study PRJNA513371) | rock metagenome | isolation source: Antarctica rocks | place: Antarctica: Victoria Land, Finger Mt nord | collected 2015-12-18 | reverse complement strand
GGTGCCGCTCGAGGTCGCAGAGAATCGTGCCGTAGCGAGTGGCTTTCCGCCACGCCCAGTCATCGATGCCGAGCACGCGCGGCGACTCGACCTTCGCGGGCGGCGCGGCGCACACGAGGCGCAGCAGGGTGTCCCCGCTGGTCGGCATGCCGAGGGACGCCGCTAACCGTCTGCCCGCCTCACCGCCGAGCGCGAACCCGATCGCCGCGAGCGCGGCGCGCAGGCCGTGGCTGCGTCGGGCACCGGGCGCAACTAGTGCTTGCTCAGAGGAGGTCGTCGGGATTGCTGTAAGGTGTACCCTCCTCACCGCAATCGTCTCAACAGATGCGGACTCATTTTGCCAATCACGAAGAGGTCTCCTGATTATGCACTAGCGCGGGTAGGCGCTCGCGGAACGTCCTGCGCGGGCAGTTGGCGGTCGGGCAGAAGAAGCGACGGGCATGGATCACGAGCGCGACCGCGCGCCCGGCACACGGGAGATCGGCGACGCGGCGCTGATAGCGGCTGTGCACTCGGTGGCCACAGCGATGGCAGATCGGGCATTCCGCCGTCCGTGCGGTCGTCGCGGCGATGAGGGTGAGGCAGGCGGCCTCGGCGCAGACATGGTCGATACGCAGCCCGCGGAATTGCGGGAACAAGGCGGTGAGGTGCATGGGGACCTCCTTCGCGAGGGAAAATTCGATACGAAGGAGTGTAGCGATTATTCGGTCATGCCTTCACCGTCGTTGCGGAAGACCCGGTATGTCTTGGCTAAGTGTGGCCAGGGAGACGATCTTGCCGCCGTGCACCGTCGCGTCGCCTTGGCCCTGCAGCGGCGCGATGCCGAGGTTCCGCCATGGGTCAATGGACGTGTTGTTGATCCACGTCACCCGTTCCCCGGCCACCTGGCGCGGCGCGGTGAGGTCGAAGTGGATGTGCTGCGCGACGACGCTCGCCAGGAAGGTCCGCACCGCCGCTTTCCCCTGGTAGGCACCGGTCGATCCGGGCTGCGGCGGACTTTGACGCACCGTCGCATCGTCGGCGAAGAGGGCGAGCGCGCCGTCGACGTTCTGCGCATTCAACGTGGCGTCGAGCGCCTCGACGACCGAAAGGGGATCCTCGGCCGCTGCGGCGGGCATCACGGCAATCATCGTTGCCAGTATCAGCGCGGGCAGGATACCTTTCCAGAGTTTCATCGGTCCGTCCCTTCCTTGTGGTTGGCCGACGCGAGCGCGCGGGCCGCGATCCCGGTGCCTGTCGTGCTTCGAGTGTGCCCTGGTACCCTGGCCGCCGCCAGCGACAACTCATACACTTCCCCCATACAGGCCCAGTGTTACGGAAGCTGCTACCAAGTGCAAACTACGGGGCTCTTTTGCGGCATAGCGACCCCAATCGGACGGTACAACAGATCCTTGGGAACGCTGAAGTGCCGAGAATGATGAGAGGAGGAACTTTCTTCGCAGTCGGCGCATGAACGGACGGCGAAACTCGGCCTCGTTTGGGGCGCAATCGGGCAAAGTGCCGTCTCCGAATCATAAATCGGCACTAATTGACCGAGAATCCGAGGGCTAGTTTGCATCTCATGACAGCTTCCGTAACACTGGGCCATACAGTTGCGCGGCCGTCCTGCTACCATGTCACGGTGCGATGTCACGCGGCGGCGATTCGGCACGGGTGGGGGAATGACAATGGGCGGTGGGGCGACCCTCGGTGCGCTGCTCCGGCGGTATCGGATCGGCGCGGGCCTCTCCCAGGAGGCGTTGGGCGAGCAGGCGGGGCTGACCGCGCAAGCGATCAGCGCGCTGGAGCGCGGGCTGCGGCGGGCGCCCTACCGCGAGACGGTCGCGATGCTCGTCGCGCCGACGCCGCTGCTCGGGCGGGAGGCCGATATCGCGGCGGTGACGGCGCTCCTGCGGCGCGACGATGTGCGCCTGCTGACACTCACGGGGGTCGGCGGGGTGGGGAAGACGCACGAAAGCGGAGGACGCACTGATTGCGCGGTGGGCAGCATGACCACCGTTCCGCATACACCTACCGTTTACTGCACCGCCTTTATTGTATTGATCCAGAGCCCCGAGGTGCGGTGCCAGTAGCAGGAGTTGATGTACGGATTCTCCTCCGTCGGGAAGCCCGTCCAGTAGGTCGTATTCGTCGGGATACGGTGGAACCACTGCACGAGGCCAATGTCCGGCAATGCCTTGATCCAGATGGCCATCGCCTGCTGGAAGAGCGGGAGCAGTTTCGGGTCCTCTGGCGACACCGCAGCCATCTGATCCACGATCTTATCGAAGTCCGGGTTCACCCAGCGGTACGGATAGGTGGCGCGCTGGCCGGTTGGCTTGCTATACCGGCTATGATAGAGGTTGAGCGTGGCGTACGGGTCGCGGACGCTGCCGCCATGCCCCTGCATGAAGGCGTCAATGTTGCCGGTATTCAGGTTGTCGCTGTATTCCGGCCCCTGGATCAACTTGAACGAGGCATCAAAGCCGCCTTTGCGCAGTTGCTGGCTGACGATCGGCGCGATGTCCTGGAAGAGGTTGCCGGGGCAACTGATCACCAGCGGGATCGTCTTGCCATCCTTCGTCCAGAGGCCATCACCGTTCTTCGTGTACCCCTTCTTCTGCATCGTTTGGGCGGTCTTGTCGAGGTTGAAGTCTTCGATCGGCGCCGCGAGGTCCTTGACGCTGTCGATATACTTCTGCAATGCCGGGAAGGCCGGGAGGGGCAGGAGCGTCTTCTCGCCCGCGCTCTGGTATCCCAGCGAGACGATCTGATCGCGGTTGATGGTGTAGTTGATTGCCCAGCGGATGTCCGGGTCGTTGAACGGCTCCTTCATGTCGTTGAACCCGAGGCTGACGGGCCACCAATCGCGGTAGCCGTACGGTACCTTGTTGCCGGACCATGTGGTGATCTTCGGGTTTTGCGCCAGGACCGTCTTGATGTTGTTCGGTCGCAGGTCAATGGACATGTCAAGCTCGTTGTTGATCGCCAGCTGGACGACCTTCGTCTCATCCGAGCCAGGGATGACGATGATGCGCTCGACGCTGGGCAGTGGGTGGAAGCCGGTCTTCGCGGCCCACCAGTCGTCGCGCCGGTCCCAGATACGCTGCTGCGGCGTGGAGAGGACGAGTTTCCACGGCCCCGTCGTCACGGGGTAGCCCTTGGCGATGTCGAAGTTGCTGAATGAGGTCGGGTCCTGATCCTTCCAGATGTGCTCCGGTTGGATCATCACGCCGATGTCCTGATGGAACTGGAAGTAGCGGAAAAAGAAGCGCGGGTTCGGCTCGTTCAGCGTGATCTTCACCGTCTGGTCATCCGGGGCGGTGATCTCCTTCACCCACTGCTTCATGTCAATGCCCCAGGTCAGCTTGTCGGCGTTGTTCTTGAGCATATTAACCGTGAAGACGAAATCCTTCGCCGTGAAGGGCTGACCATCGCTCCATGCCACGCCTTTCCGGACATGAAGCGTGTATTCGGTGAAGTCGGCATTGTTCTCGTAGCTCTCCAGCTGCCATGGGATCAAGCCATCCTTGCATGGCATCCCGTTCGGGCCGCAGACGGTGTCCGTGTGGTAGGAATTGTAGTAGTACGGCGCCTCGAAGGCGTAGGGGTAGCCATCACCGGTGACGATGCCGGTGAGGAACGGGTTGACGGCGTTGTAGTCCGTGACCTGGTTGCCCGTATTCGCGAAGATCAGGGTGCGGTTGCGCGGCACGTTCTTGAGCGCGTCGGCGCTCTGCTGCGCGGGTGTCGTGGGTGCGCCGCCGCCCGTCGTTGCGGGCGCGCTGCCACTCGCAGTGGTCGGTGCGGCGCTCGGGCTGGCTTTCGCAACCGCCTGGAGCGTGGCATCCGCGTTGTTGCTCGTTTTCCCGCCGCCGCACGCCGCCAGCAATGCCGCCACGCTCGCGCCAGCGACGCCGGCGAGGAACTTCCGCCGCGAGATTGCCATCGAACGTTCCATGAGGAGTCTCCCTTCTTCTGCCTTCTCCGAGTCCGCGAATGATCAGGATACGCTTCGCTCTTTCGCTTGCGCCACTTCACCTCCCGCCGTGACGATCGCTGGCGCGCGAAAAATCTGGCTGATGTCTCCTTCGAGGGTCGCCGGGACATCCCGATAGAGGTAGCAGGCCACGGCGCGATGCTCGTCCGTGCGATAGAGTGGCGGCGGGGCTTCGTGGCACATCGGCATCACGTAGGGGCAGCGATCCGCGAACTTGCAGCCCTGATTTTTCGCCTCCATCGCCTCCGGTCGGGAAGGCACGGCCACATCCTCACCCCAGCGCCGGTCGGGATCCGGCAGAGGGATGGAGGAGACGAGCAGTTGGGTGTACGGATGCTGCGGGTCCTTGATGACGTGTTCCACATCGCCCGTTTCAGCGACCGAACCGCGATAGAGCACGATGATGTTGTCGCTCACCTGGTACGCAGTTGTCAGATCATGCGTAATGTAGAGGAAGGAGATGCCGAAATCCCGGTGTAATGTGCGCAGGTTCTCCAGGATCGTCGCACGCAGCGACGCATCCACCATCGAGACAGGCTCGTCCGCGATAATCAGCCGTGGCCGGAGGAGCAGGGCGCGCGCGACCGTGACACGCTGCCGCTGGCCGCCACTCAATTGATGCGGATAGCGGCCGAGTGTCTCCTCGGGATCTAGGCCGACGGTGCGGAGCGCGCGCTCCATCAGTTCCCGCGCTTCCGCGCGGGAGTGGGCGAGATGGAACTTGCGGATCGGCACGGCCAGCAGATGATCCACCTTGTAGAACGGGTTGTAGACGCCAAAGGGGTCCTGGAAGATCGCCTGCACTTCTCGGCGGAACTGCGCATGCTCTTTTCCCGATGTATGCAGCAGGTCTCTGCCGTGGGAGCGGACGTCGCCTGCCGTCGGTCGCAGGAAGCCGAGGAGGATCTGCGCGAGCGTTGTCTTGCCGCTTCCGCTCTCACCGACGACCGCCGTGAACGAGGGGACGTCATTGCTAATCGAAAATGAGAGATCGTCGAGGGCGACGGTCTTCCCTTTCTTCGCGTTGCCGAAGACCTGTGTGATGTGTTGCGCCTCAATCAACGCTGCCATAGCGACTCCTCAACGCGGGATGGGGAGCGACCCAGTGACCGGGAAGAACCTCCTCCAGATCAGGAATGCTGGACGGGTCCGGAAATGTATCAACCCGGTCCGCCATGCCCCCGAACATGCCCTTTTCTTCCAGAGAGGGGAGGCTGGCAATCAATCGCTGCGTGTACGGGTGGAGCGGATTGTGGAAGATCTCCCGGATGGGCGCAACCTCCACGAACCGCCCTGCGTACATCACGCCGAGCCGGTCCACGAACTGCGCCAGCAACCCCATGTCATGCCCGACAAGGATCACTGATGCCCCCAGCCGCTTCTGGACCGCACCGAGCGTCTGCATCACCTGCCGCTGCACGACGACATCGAGGGCGCTCGTCGGTTCGTCCGCGATAATCACTTTCGGTTCCAGGCAGATACCGAGCGCGATGCAGACGCGTTGCTTCATGCCGCCGCTCAATTCATGGGGATAGAGGCGGCCCACCTCGTCACGCAACTCCACCATGCGCAGGAGTTCCCGCGTCCGCTCCCGGATCTGCTCGTCCGTGACATTGTGCTCGTGCGCGCGGATGCTGTCCTCGAAGTGGTCGCGGACGCGCCTGAGCGGGTTGAGCGAGTTCATCGCACCCTGTGGGATGAGCGCAATGTCCGCAAGGCGGACGCGACGGACCTGCTCCTCGGAGAGCCGGGCCAGATCGCGCTCGCCCAGATAGATCGCACCGCGGACGATGCGGCCCGGCGGCTGGATTAGCCGCATGATCGCCAGCGCGGTCGTGGACTTGCCACTGCCGGATTCGCCCGCCAGCCCGAATCGCTCGCCCTGCCGGAGGGTGAAACTGACGCCCTCCACCGCTTTCACGGTGCCGCGTGCGGTCTTGTAGTGGACACGCAGGTCATCAACGCGCAGGAGATCCGTACCGATTGCCGTCGCCGCGCTCATGTCGTTGCCCTCCGCATGCGGGGATTGGCGATCTCATCGAGGCCGATGCTGATCAGCATAATGCCGATGAAGAGCAGCACCAGGAGGATGATCGGCGTCAGCCACCACCACCAGAGACCGCGGATCAGGGCATTGAAGGCGATGGACCAGTAGATCGTCATGCCCATCGTCGGCTCGTTCTGTGGCCCGAGGCCGAGCGCTTCGAGGCCGATCGAGGCGAGAATCGCGGAGCCGACCGCGCCAACGAAACTCGCCGCCAGATAGGGCAGGAGGTTCGGCATCAGTTCGAAGAAGATGATTTCGTGCGCCTTCATGCCGGACATCTTCGCCATCTGTACGTAGCCGCGCTCGCGCATGCTGAGTACCTGCGAGCGGATCGTCCGCGTCGGCCACATCCAGGCAAGCGAGGCGACGACGAACGCCATTTCATTGATGCTGATCACTCCCTTGATCGAGGCCGCGATGGTGATGAGTACGACCAGGCTCGGCACGGTGAGCAGCACGTCCGCGATGGTGCGCAGTACATTGTCCGTCGCGCCGCCGAGATACCCGGCAGTGAACCCAAGGATAATGCCGATCCCCAGGCCGACGATGCCGGCGATGAAACCGACGCGCAGCGTCAGCGGCAGGCCGACGACGATCACGGCGAACAGATTGCGCCCCTGATCGTCCGTGCCCACTGGGTACGCGCGTGACGGATGCAGGTCCGGAGGGACGGAAGCGGCGGCGGCCTGTGCCGCGTCAACGAACAGCCGCCCGACAATGCCGATGGAGAGGAGCGCCAGCACGATCACCGACCCAATCAAGAGGGCCGGGTTGCGGCGCAGATAGCCGCCAAAATTGCTGAGACGCTCGCGCCCGGCGCTGATATCGCGCGGCATCACTTCCTGCTGCGGATTACCGACGAGAGTTCCCATTTCACGCCCCCTGATATTTGATGCGCGGATCCAGGAATGGATAGAGGAGATCGAGGATCAGCGTCGCGACGCCGAGCGTTAGGATCACCATGAAGACAACTCCGTAGATGATGAAGTAGTCCGAGCCTTTGATCGCGGTGTAGAGGAGCGTGCCGATGCCGGGGTAGCCGAAGATTACTTCCACGAGCACCGAACCGGAGACGATCCGCCCGATGGAGAGCGCGAGGGACGTGTATTGTGGCAGCATCGCGTTGCGCAGCGCGTACTGGGTGAAGATTTTGCGGTTCCGCAGCCCACGCGCCTCCGCGAAGAGCATGTAGTCCTCTCCCTCGGTCGTCACCATCATCGAGCGCATGCCGAGTGCCCAGAACCCCATTTCCGCCAGCACAATCGAGAGCGCCGGAAGCAGGGAGTGTTTGAAGATCGTGCCGATGAACGGGAGGGTGAGGGACGGGACTGTGCCTGCCCGGTAGCCGCCATAGAGCGGAAACCATTTTAGCGAGAAGGCAAAGAGATAGAGGAGGATCAGCCCAAGCAGGTAGTACGGGATTGCGGAGAGCGTCAGGAATGGCCCGGTGAGCGACTTGAACGCCTGCGGCATGCGCGGCCAGGCCATCAACGCCCCGGAGAGCGTGCCGACCGCAAACGCGAGTAAGGTTGCGGTCGTGAGCAGACCGATCGTCCAGGGAAGCGAATTGAGGATGAGATCAAGCACTTTCGCCGGATAGAGCGAGAGCGAATAGCCGAAGTTGAACGTGAACATGTCCTTGAGGTAGCGGACGTATTGGAGCCACATCGGCTGGTCGAGGCCGAATTTCGCCTGATATGCCCTGACCATATCCTCCACGCCACTCTGGACAAACCCGCTCTGCACCGCCATTGCGGAGAGACGAGCACGGATTGGATCCGTCGGCGAGAGGCGCGGGATGATGAAGTTAATCGTCGCTGCGCCCCAGAGCACCAGGAAAAAAAGGCCGATCCGTTTCAGGAGATAGCCTGTACGCATGAATGCTCCTCTGCCCCATGATGCAGCCTTGCGACACTTCTCCGGACAGACTGAATCCGCCTTCGGAAGCGATGCGCGGACTTGCCGCTCTGCCGCCTATATGCGGTAATCCGTCAATAAGAATAGTTGCCAGGTGGCTTTTGCTATGTCACCCATATAAGTGGGGAGGTCTTTGATACCGTGACCATAGCATGCCCTGATTGCTGGCGTCAAGAGGATGCCTGACATCGGGTGTACCTTACGGATTTGCGGGGATGACTGTCGCAGGGCGAGGAGGGAGCAATCGTTTGCGCCAGGGATGATTTGCGGTCGGACGACCGTCGACGACCAACCGAGGACGAGGCACGGGTGACGGGGCGGTCGGGCCGGGACCCCGCGACCGGCGCATCGCCCAGTGTGTCGAAGCGGCGATTGTTGACGGCGAAGATCGACGACATTCTGCGGCTCCTTTGCGTGCGATGGTTGACGATGCGTATTCTCCTACAGGACGGACGTTCCCGGCTCCTCAAGCCGCGCCGCTTCTGCCCCTCGGAGCGCACGGAGCGGGTCGGCGAGCCACGCCGCCATCGGGACGATGAAGCACGGTCGGGAGATCAGCGCCTCCCGGCGCTTGCGCAGTTGCTCAGCGATCAGCGGCGTCTGATCCATGTGGTAGAGTACCGGACACCCCTCGGACTCGCCGATGACGGCGTACCGCTCGTCCATCACATCCTCTCTGACTCGTCGCGTCGGTGACGGGTCAGGTTGTCACAGGTGGGGCAGCATTTGCTCGTTGGCGCCATGGGTATCACCCGTGTCTGTCCGTGACGGCCTGCTCGATCGCTTCCCCGAACGCGGCCTTCGACAGCCCGCCGGCTCCCGGTTCTCGCCGTTTCGTGCCTTCACGGTCTTCGTGCCTCGTTTCCGGCGTGCCAGGTTGTTTCTCGTCTTCGTCCTTCGTTGTTTTGCCCGGATTCTTGCCCATCACGCATTCTCCCTCTTCCATCACTTTTCCGTCGTCCGCTGACTGCTGCACTGCTCGAGTCGTACGAGCGTGGCACGTTCCGTGCCGTGTTGAAAGACGACCGATTTGACGGGGCAGGGATAACCGGATTCAAACGGGACTACGACCGGATGGCTGCATCACATGCGGGGTATGACGCGCCGTTCCGCGTCCCGCTTTGCTTTCGTGAGGCGGCCTTACTTCCGCTGTTCCTCATCGCGCAGATACTAGCGCACGCCCTTGGTCGTCAGGCCGACCACCCCGTGCTCGTTCTCCGCGCGGTACCCGGCGTCCCGTTGGCGACCCGTGCCGGGAACGTGCTGCGCGCGTCGTTCAGGGAGAGCCAGAGACCGGTATGATGCACAGAGCGCGAGGGAAGTGCCGGACCCGCGCTGGCGACCACTGCCCGGTGCACTCGTGGCTGATCGGAACAGATGATGCTCCTCTTTCCGCGCACATTTCCCCATCACCCAAGTGCTTGGTGGCTCTATCTGCTCACGTACGCCTTGCTCGCGGTCACAGCGATCAGCGTGCTCTTCGAGACCAGCCAAGGTCTGAGTCGGGGACTCTCCCGCCTGCGCCTCTGGCTCGCCGGGACCGGCGCGGCGCTCTTCTGCGTCCTCGTTGTGCTGACGCAACGCCTTGTCCGTCCGATGCTCCTCGCCGCTTTCGTCAGTGGAATGCTGGTTTGTGCGCTCTTCTTCCTCGGCTGGATCGGCGTGCAGCGTCGGCGGTGAGCGGTGCGACGCCGGAGCAGCGCGCGGCGCTCAGTATCGGGAAGGGGATCTCTCAGGCAGCGGTGCCGCGCCTATCCCGGTGGGCGATGCAACACATCTCCACCCTCCCCCCAGCCTCCCGCATGCGCAAAGCCGCGTTGATTGGCGGTGGGCGACTCCTTCGACACACTCGTCCGTCCGCAGTACGGTCTTGCCGCCATCACTGACCTTCACCCATCCACACGCTTCGCGGTGTGCACGAACGGGCGGTCAAGTATCAGCCGCCGTGCCGACGGAGTGATCGAGGGGTGCGATGGCGACCGCCTGGTGAGGGACGATTCGCCTTACCGACTGACTGTCCATCGGTCATTCCGGGGGTGACGTCTCGCGGCCCAATCGTTTGGCGATGTGCGGTGCGGGACGCTGCGGGCTGATGTCGACTGCGTGCTCTCCGTCACGTATGGTGAGGACCGCATAATAACAGGCAGCATCGCCCGTGATCGTGAACCATGCCTCCTTGCCATTGCGATGGATTATCATCCTTTCCAGTGCCGATCCGCTCTGCTCCGCAAAGGCATCTGCGGCTGCCCGTAAGGGATTCGGCGCGTGCATCGCACCCTCCATTCCGTCTTACACAGACCACGCATCCACTTGACGTGGGCAGACGATGCATGACTGCTCGCATTCGTTCCTGCTGTGACGGATTGCGCCGTGCCCGGATCAGGTCTCCGCCGGGTCATCGTCTTCCGCGAGGATCGCATTGCAGAGCGTGACGCACTCATTGCAAATGTACACCCCCTGCGGTCCGGCAATCAGGTGCTCAACCTCCTCACGACCCTTGCCACAGAAGGAGCATGCGTAATGAGGCGGTGGGCCATCAATCAACGTCCGTCTCGGGCCGTCTGGTTGCTGACGCTCTTCATTGGTCGTCATCATCATTGCTCGTTCCTTGATCGTCGGATGGTGCGTGGGATCCCGTGCATTGCATCATACCGCGTGGATTGCATCGTATCAGCGCTGCGCGTGGCGACGATACGCGATCATCCGCTTCCTTTCCTTGCGGTAATCGTGCAACGGTGATTCGCCGTTCGTCCGATGCGGACGCGGACGAGCGATCGGTCTGCCCACCGCGCCACGGGTGAATGCGCACTGATGGATGCTGTTCGGTTAATGACCACCGTCCCGTCCGTCGTCTCCTTATCACCGCCTCGCCTCCCCGTCCTCTCTGCTCGTTCGGGATGCCGCCCTCTTGCACCGTGACGTACGATGCCGTTGGGCCATACTCGGGATGATGAGGGGGATAGTCACCAGTGATCGGCAAAACGAACGACCCGACTGGGGACGTCCCTGTCCCCACCGTCCGCGTGATCATCCGCGCCGTGCGCGACGCCGACACCGTGTATTTTGCCTTCCCCCGCTTGCAGCGCGCCCTGGTCGTCGACTTCCGGCAGAGCGAGAGTCACCAGCCCGCCGCACTCGTCGCTGGCCTGGGATTCACCGTGGAGGAGCAGCGGGCGGCGGTCGAGAAGCTGCGTCCCGGTCTCCCGCCGATCGAGCGGTTCGTCGCGATGGTGTGGGGCGGCTCGACGCGCGCCTTCGCGGAACAGGGGGTCCTCCCGGTGATCCTCGATCGGCTGCCCCCGCAGTACACGCCCGCAGTGATGGTGGCAATCGAAGAGCTACGGGCGGTGGAGCGCGGCCTGGCACCTCGTCGCGCGCAGCCGGAAGCGGCAGAAGGAGGGGACAACCATGGGGGATGATCGTCGGCGCCGCGCGCGACAGATGAATTCCCCGCGTCCGACCTGCGCCTCGGCGGCGGCGCGGTCTCCGACCATCCGGGCCGTCACCTGCGACGGCGATCACTCCCCGCGACGATCAGCAGCGTGACGATCACACCGGCCAGCACAAGGCCGGCGGTGATCGCCCCGATCCAGCCGCGCCCAACGAGTCGAAGCACGGCAATCGCGACGGCCAAGATGACGAGATACAGGAGGGTGAGGGGGCCGCGATTGCGCGGCGATGGCAGTGGTTCCGGGGGCATCGCCGGTACTCCAATCCTAGCAGTCGCGCTAACCGCCCGCGTCGCCGTGATTCTCCTCACGCCCCGCCCGCCCCGCCAGTCGACGTTTGTCTTCCGCCGTCAGATCGGCGCATCCCCGCTGGTGATTCGCACACATGACTGGGCGGCGGATGAAGGCAATGGCGGTTACTGCGGCGACAACCCGACGCCATCGCGTGCGCATTCCCTCCCAAACTAGCAGCGCGATGACAGCCGAGGTAAGCCAGAAAGCGCGGCGACCATGGGGGATCATGCGACAGCCCTCCCTCATATTGCGGACCGCGCCCCACCGAAGAGCGCGATCATGCCGCTCTCCGACGCAGACGAGGTGCCCCGTGCATGAGGACAATGCAAGTGTTGCGCCGCTTTGGCGAACACAGTTGATAGTAGGCCGACCACCGCTCACCGATTTCCTTGCCGTACCGGAATCTTGGTCACCGATAAGGACGAATCGATGATCTTATGCGGACCACTTTCTGTCTTGCCGATCACCGGCCCCGATTGATCCAGTTCTATACTCGTTCTTCGTCTCATCCGCTTCCGGCGAACAAAATCGGTGTCCGGCCACGGTTTTCTTCCCGCTAACCGACGCTCAGCATCCGGATTCGGCGAACATCATTTGTCATCGGTTGCTGCCAGTCGCGTCGCAGATGCGTTCTCTCGCCGGTCGGGATGCCTGAGATAGCGATAAAGCGTGGCGCGCGAGACCCCGAGGGATTTGCAGATCTCCGCGATGCTGTGCGAGTGATCGGCGTAGATCCCCTTCGTCATTGCCACCTTCGCCGGTGTCTCCAGCTTCTTCGGCCGCCCACCCTTCCGACCGCGCGCCCGCGCCGCCGCCATCCCCGCCTGCGTCCGCTTGCGGATGATGTCCCGCTCGAACTCGGGTCGATTGGCGAAACGCCACTGAAAGAACGTGAAGGATCGGACGGCAACAGGAGCGGCGGTGCCATCGACCAGGAAATGTCCATCTAGGGTCTACCCCAACCGGACACACCGCTGCATACCGTCTGTCGGGTCCATTGGCGTTGCAGGCCTTAGCGTACAATATTTTCCGTTTCGCCAATCGACCCCGATAAGCGTCCCATGCTCTGGCTCCAGCCAAGTACCGACTTGCGTTCTCTGCGCAGCACTTCACCGGATTGATCGACCCTTGCGCCCCCCGCTCGTAGTACGTACACTCTCCTTGTCCAGAGGAAGTGCCGACTCTTCCCCTTCTCGGCACTTCCGCAGCGCTCAGGAGGCCAATGTACCGTCCGATCACGGTCATTGCGCCCGAAAAGGGCTGCGCAGATTGCGGCTCATAGCAGCTTCCGTGACACCGGGCCATATAGAGCAGTCGTGGCCTGAGCGCGGATCATCGTCGCTTCACGCAATAGACTATTCTCGCCATACCATTCGGCAACTCCTGCAATCTTCTATGTCCATTGTGCCTCGGAGTGCTGCGTGCCTGGCGCAGACACCTCCTTACAAGATTTACCGCAGGGCATGATCGAGCACCATACTGAGGAAGAGCAGCGCGAGGTAGAGATTCGAGTAGACGAAGACCCGCTTCGCGGACGCCTTGTTCGTCTCCTTGAGCAATCGCCCGACGTAGTAGAGAAAGCCCGCGCCGAGCAGCAGCGCGACAGCGATATAGAGCGTCCCCATCACCTGTCCGATGGCGAGCAGCAGTGTTACCACGATCAGCACGACGGTGTAGGCGGCAATGTGGCGAGCCGTCCGCTCTTCCCCGATGACGACGGGAAGCATCGGGATGCCGACACCCTCATAGTCCTTGCGGATCAGGATAGCGAGCGCCCAAAAGTGCGGCGGCGTCCAGAGAAAAATGATCGCGAAGAGGA
>JAABUQ010009172.1_pt1 | contig 13505 bp, 13 predicted proteins | sample 5560001 | NCBI WGS metagenome assembly JAABUQ01 (sample SAMN10711888, study PRJNA513371) | rock metagenome | isolation source: Antarctica rocks | place: Antarctica: Victoria Land, Finger Mt nord | collected 2015-12-18 | reverse complement strand
GAACGGGGTCAACCATGGCGAACACCAGCGACACCATCCTCCGCAAGGTCCTTGGGACCACCCTGCAGACCGGAGCGTTGCGGGCGGTGATCCTGCTGGGCGCCTTCGCCTTCGTGGGCGCGTTCTTTGCCTACTTGATCCGCTAGACCGGGCCGGCCTGGACGGCGCGGCGCCGTAAGGCCAAGGCGAGCAGCCCGGACGCCAGCAACAACATCGATGCCGGCTCCGCCACAGCGACGTTGTAGCCGAGGACGTCAAGCGCGGTGACATCGAGCGGCGTGATGTTCTGCGCATACCCGGTGGTCACGGCGGGATCCATCAAGCCGCCCGTGCCCTGCAGCCAATGGCTGGCCTGATACTGCCCGGAACCGCCGACGGAAAAGCTGGCAAGGCTCGTCGTCCCGCCACTCAGCGAGAAGTAGGCGGACTGCCCAGCCTGGAAGCTTGGCGTCGCCGGGGCGTTGTAGCGGAACAAGTCCAGCACGCTCTTGAACGAGCTACTACTGTCGAGGGCTGAGTCGAAGCCCAGCAGGTGCGCGATCTCATGTTCAGCAATGCCGATCAAGTCATAGTTGCTGGTATTCAATGTGGCGCGCGTGTCGGCGAACTGAATGCCGGAGTTGGAGGTGAACTCGATGGACCCGTCGTTTCTGCCAACCGGGGTCGTGAAGCCCAAGGCCCTCGCCTCGGCGGAGGTCAGCAAGACGGTTCCGCCGGGCACGGTTGCCGGCAGGTTGGCTGCCGCCTGTGCATCGGCGGCGCTTGTCTGATCGGCGATGTAGAGGGCCTCGAAGGCGGCGTAGCTCGAGGGCGTCACGAAGGTGGCGGATTCGCACCCAGGATAGTGCCACCGGTGCCTGATGTCCCCAGGTCGCGGAAGCCAATGCTGACGTTGACCGTGATGGGATCAGCGAAAATGGAGGACCAGGCTGCCGCAGCGGTCTGGAATGCCGAGGCCTCGCCTGCGGACAGGGTGTCGCCCTGGATCTGGGTCAGGTCGAACGTCAGCGCCACCGCGGGCGACGCTGTTGCAGCGCAAGCCAATGCAAGCGTCAGTGCAACCGGTAAAGCAATGCGAGACATGATCCTGAGCCTTTGATAGTTGAAGCACAACTACCATAGAATATTCAGATCAATATTGGCTCTATAGTAGAACAAATCTTGACATCACTGTACAGTAATGATCTCGCGCCCGCGCACGCCGATGAACGTCACCATGATGCTGGCCACCAGGCACAAGGTGCCCGCCGCCATGAACGCGCCCATGTAGCTGCCCGTTCCCACCCGCACCAACCCAGCCGACCACGCCGCCGTTGCCGCGCCAAGCTGGTGCGTCGCCGCGATCCAGCCGAACATCACCGGCGCGTTCTCCTCGCCGAAGCAGCGGGCGGTCAGGCGCACGGTCGGCGGCACCGTGGCGATCCAATCCAGCCCGTAGAACACTGCGAACATCCCAAGCCCGGCATAGCCAAACCCGACATAGCCAAGCCCGGGGTCGAACGCGAATGGCAGGAATAGCAGGCTCAATCCGCGCAGGCCGTAGTACCACGCCAGCAGCGCCCGGTTGTCCCAACGGTCCGACAGCCAGCCGGACAGCGTGGTGCCAACCAAGTCGAACACGCCCATCGCCGCAAGCAGGGAGGCGCCCATCACCTCGGGGATGCCGTTGTCCACGCAGGCCGGGATCAGGTGGGTGCCGATCAGGCCGTTGGTGCTGGCGCCGCAGACGAAGAAGCTGCCGCCCAGCAGCCAGAAGTCGCGGCTGCGCAGCCCGGTGCCGAGCGCGCGCATGGCCCGGACCGCCGGGTTGACGCTCGGACGCACCCGGGGAATGACCGCGGCGCCTCCATAGGGCGGGATGCCCAGGTCGGACGGGCGGTCCCGCATGAAGGCCAGCACGGGGATGATCAAGCAGGCGGCGACCCCGGCGATGGTGATGCTGACCGCACGCCAGCCGATGGTCTCGTTCAGGTGCGCCAGCAGGGGGAGGAACACCAACTGCCCCGTGGCCGTGCTTGCGGTCAGGATGCCGACGACCAGACCGCGCCGGGTGCTGAACCAGCGGCTGGCGACGGTGGTGGCCAGCACGAGCGCCGTCACGCCGCTGCCGCTGCCGACCACCACGCCCCACAGCAGCACCAACTGCCAGGACTCCCGCATCAGCGGTGTCAGCGCCACGCCGGTCGCCACCATCGCCAGCGCGACGCTGATGGTGCGGCGCAGGCCGAACCGCTCGATGATGGCGGCGGCAAACGGCCCGGCCAGGCCATACAACAGGATGTTGACCGCAACCGCGAAGCTGATGGTGGCGCGGGACCAGTGGAACTCGGCCTCCAACGGTACGATTAGCACGCCCGGCACGGAGCGGACACCGGCGGCGACCAGCAGCACCAGGAAGGTGCAGGCTGCGACAATCCAGGCCGGGTGCAGGCGACGGGTCATGCAGGACGCTCCAATGGACGCTGGCAGGATAGGGGTATATGCGCGCATTTGGCAACCGCCGGGGTCCGGCGTCTGGGCTGGTCAGCTCCGTGTGAAGTGCAGGCTGATTGCATTTGACCTGTCAGCTTCCCCTCCCGAAGCGGGCTGGGGTGAGCCGCACGGGCCAAGTCCTGCTGGATTGGAAGCAGCTTCCGTCCTCTATTGGGCGAGTTAGGCCCTCGTGGCTTCCCTCACCCCGGCCCGGAGGGAGAGGGAGCAGGCGGCTGCCTCAAGCTCTGTGCGTCAGCTCCGCGAGGATCGCCGGGGCATGGCGCAGTGCCAGGGAGTAGTGGCCCTCGCCGTCCACCACCTGTAGCGTCATGCCAGGGATGGCCTCAAATGGCGCCAAGTCGTGCAACGGGATCAGCGAATCCTCCGCGCCATACCACACCACCACCGGGATGCGGATGTCGCCGAACGGCACGCCCCAATCCCGCGCATAGATCTGCGCGTCCGACAGCGCGCCCTGTACGCTGCGGCCGATGCCCTCGCGCCAGGTGCGGGCCAGGCCGGACAGCAGTCGCGGTGTCAAGCAGTCGCGGTCGGCGGCGGGCAGGCTGCCGCCCACCATGGTACGCGGCGTGATGATGCGCCGCCGCAGCAGAGGGCGGAGCATGCTGAACAGCCGGTGCGCCAGCACGGGATGCCTCCCCAGCCGGAACAGCAGGCCAATCCCAGGTGCCCGGGGATGGATGCCATGCGACGGCGGCACCGGGCAGACCAGCGCGGCGCCCAGCACCCGGTCCGGCAGGGCATAGGCGCAGGCTGCGGCGTAGGGCGCGCCGCCGGACAGGCCCACGACATGGAACCTCGGCAAACCTAGCCAATCCGCCACCGCAGCCACATCCGCCGGCCAGTCCAGCAAAGTGCGGCCCTTCTGCGGGCTGGACCGGCCGTAGCCGGGGCGGTCCAGTGCCAGCAGCCGCACCGGCATGTCGTCGATCAGCCCGGCCTCCAGGCGTGAAGCCGGCCAGCCGTGGAAGTACAGCACCGGCACGCCGCACGGGTCGCCGTATTCCTCGACCGCGATCACCCGGCCGTCTGGCAGGCGGACGATCAGCGACGGCGCATGGGACCTAGTGCGCCGCCGGGTGCGCCGGGCCAACTGCTTCAGTGCCAGGGGTACCCGCAACGAAAAAGGCCCGCCGAAGCGGGCCTTTGATGAAGTGCGCGCCGACTTAAGCAGCGGGCTGTGCGGCGGCCCGCTTTATCTGGCAGCGGACGATACGGCGCTTTAGCACCTGTGCTTCCTCCGGCAGGTTCCGGTTCGGCGTGCCGAGCAGAAACGAGTCCAGGCCACCATTATGTTCGATGGTGCGGATGGCGTGGGTGGTCAAGCGCACGCGGATCGTGGTGCCCAGGATGTCCGACAGCAGCGAGGTATGCTGCATGTTGGGCAGGAAGCGGCGGCGGCTCTTGTTATTGGCGTGGCTGACGTTGTTGCCAGACTGGACGCCCTTGCCGGTGAACTGGCAGCGACGGGACATGGTGAGATCCTAATTCAGGGCGCCGCCCTGGGGCGTGCCCCGGCGGTCAAGGCGCGGGTTATGCCGGGGCGGCTAGGCGCCGTCAAGTTAACGGCGGCAATCCGGCTACGCCCGGCCGGAGTTGCCCTCATCCGGCCCATGCTCGGCGCGTAACTCGCCCGAGCGAATGCTGGCGACCGCGTTCTGCAGCACCCCGACGATGGCATCATCGCCCATGGTGCGCGCCAGCAGCCCCATCGAACCGCCAAGCAGCGCCGACGCGATCGCCAGGGCGCTCAGGTTCTGCCCCATCATGTATTCGATGGCCTTGTCCACAACCGCGCCAGCATGGCTGAGGTCGGCGGGCGGGGCTTCGGCATGGTGCTGCTGGGCGCCATTAAACTCGGTGGGCATCGGGCAAGAACTCCTTTTCCGGTAAGTGGCGCTCGGCTGGGCCTATCCAACCCCGGCCGGTGCTACTGCAGGCACCGTTGCATCCATGGTTTCCGCGGCCTCGCCCTGCTCCGCCTGCAAGGCCCACATCCGGGCATACAGCCCATCCTGGGCCAGCAGGCTCGCATGGGTGCCGCGCTCGGCCACCTGGCCCTCCGCGAGGACAAGGATCTCGTCGGCATCGACCACGGTGGACAGCCGGTGCGCGATCACCAGCGTGGTGCGGTTGGCGGCCACGGTCCGCAGCGCCGTCTCGATCTCGCGCTCGGTGCGGCTGTCCAGGGCGCTCGTCGCCTCGTCGAGGATCAGGATGCGTGGGTCCTTCAGGATGGTGCGGGCGATGGCGACGCGCTGCTTCTCGCCGCCGGACAGCTTCAGGCCACGCTCGCCGACGCGGGTGCTGTAGCCCTCGGGCAGGCGCAGCACGAAATCGTGCACCTGGGCCAGCTTGGCGGCGCGCTCGATCTCGGCCTGGGAGGCGCCTGGGCGGCCATAGGCGATGTTGTAGCCGATGGTGTCGTTGAACAGCACGGTGTCCTGCGGCACCACGCCGATGGCAGCGCGCAGGCTAGTCTGCGTCATGTCGCGCACGTCGATGCCGTCGATCTCCACCGCGCCCTCGGTCACGTCGTAGAAACGGAACAGCAGGCGGCTGATGGTCGATTTCCCGGCGCCGGTCGGTCCGACGATCGCCAGCTTCGACCCGGCCGGCGCCTCGAAGCTGACGCCGCGCAGGATTTCGCGATTGGGGTTGTAGCCGAAGTGCACATCCCGGAAGGCGACGGTGCCGGGGTGCGCGGGGTCGGCGCGGACCGGCAGGACGGCGGCGCCGGACCGGTCGGCGACTTCCTGGTTGACGGACATCAGGCGGAACATCTGCTCCATATCCACCAGACCCTGCTTGATCTCCCGATACACGAAGCCGAGGAAGTTGAGCGGCTGGTAGAGCTGCATCAGGTAGGTGTTGACCAGCACGAACTGGCCGACCGTCATCGCCCCCGCTTGCACGCCATCGGCCGCCATCAGCATGACCAGGCCCAGGCCCAGGGCGATGATGAATGCCTGGCCGAGGTTCAGCATGTTCAGCGTCACCTGGCTTTTCACCGCGGCGCTTTCGTAGCGGGCGCGGGCCTCGTCAAAGCGCCGGGCCTCGTGCGCCTCGTTGCCGAAGTATTTCACCGTCTCGAAGTTGAGCAGGCTGTCCACCGCCTTGGTCTGCGCGTCGGAATCAGTGTCGTTCATCGTGCGGCGGAAGCGCACGCGCCAGTTGGTGAAAGCGAAGGTGAAGCCGATGTACAGCACGACGGCGGTGAAGGTGACGGCGGCGAACCGCCAGTCGAACAGCTTCCACAGCACCGCCGTGACCATCAGGACTTCGAGCAGCGTCGGCAGGATGTTGAACACCGCCAGGCGCAGCACCGCCTCGATCCCTGCCGTGCCGCGCTCGATGGAGCGGGACAGGCCGCCGGTCTGCCGGTCCAGGTGGAAGCGCAGCGACAGCCGGTGCAGGTGCTGGAAGGTCTGCAGCGCCACCTTGCGGACCGTGCTCTGCTGCACCGCGGCAAACACGGCGTCCCGCAGCTCGGCGAACCCGGCGGAGGCAACCCGCAACAGGGCGTAGGCGATGATGAGGCCCAGCGGGATTGTCAGCGGGTGCCCGTGCGGCGCCAGGGCGTCCACGGCCTGACTATACACTATAGGAATATAAACCGTGGCGACCTTGGCCAGCACCAGCATGATGACCGCAAGGACAACCCGGACATGGGCACCCGTCTCGCCTTTCGGCCAGAGATAGGGCAGCAGGGAAGCGACCGTTTGCAGGCCAGTGCGCGGCGCCTGCCCGGCCAGGACAGGGGGAGCGGTGTCGAGAGGTCTCATGTCCCGCATGTGGCCCGTGCTGCCCTGTTCTGGAAGACGCGGGACCTGGGAAGGATCGGCTTTGCCCCTATAACGTCATCATGCCTGACCTGCTCCGCCATATCGCCGCCTGCAACAACGCCGTGCTGCCGGGGGAACGGCTGCCGTTCCGGTTGGATGGGACGCAGGTCGGCTGGGTGCAGCCTGGGTTGATGGAGGCGTTGCAGCCACACGGCGCGTCGCTGGACCGGAGCGGCGTCAGCCTGCCGATCAGCAGCCTGGACGCCGCTGCGCGCAGCTTGGCCGATGCCGGCCGCTTCCGTTGGCGCGACGAGGCGTTCGACGTCCGCGCCACCCCGGATGGCCCGGCGCTGACCACCATCGACCGCGGCGCCCTGCCCGCCTTCGGCATTGCCGCCACTGGCGCTCACCTGAACGGCCTAGTACAGCGGCATGACGGCCTGTGGCTGTGGGTCGCGCGCCGTGCAGCCGACAAGCTGCTGGACCCTGGCAAGCTGGACCATATTGCCGCCGGCGGTGTGCCAGCCGGTCTGACGCCGCTGCAGACCCTGATCAAGGAGGCCGGGGAGGAAGCCGCGATCCCCCCCGACCTGATGCATGCCGCGCAGCCGGTTGCCGTCCTGTCCTACGCCATGGACCGCCCTGAGGGCCTGCGCCGCGACCGCCTGCACTGCTACGACCTGATGCTGCCGGAGGACTTCGTGCCGCATCCCGTGGACGGCGAGGTCGAGAGCTTCGAGCTATGGCCGCTGCCCCAGGCCCTGAGCCGGGCGCGGGACACGGACGACTTCAAGTTCAACGTCAACCTGGTGCTGATCGACCTGGGCCTGCGCCGCAGCCTCCTCAACGGGGCGGAGGCGCAGCGCCTGCGGTCGGCGCTCGACGCGCCAGCCGGTTAGCCCTCCGGCGGCGCCGCGGCGATCGGGATGGCGCGCGTTTCAACTATGGCCTCGCCCTGGGCAGGCTGGTCATCGTCGTCGTCATACGTCTCCTGCTGCCGTTCGCCGTGCTGCTGCTCGTTGGCCTGGGGTTCGTTGGACTGCGGCTCATACTGCTGACGGCGCTGCGGACCGGATCCGGGCTGACCACCCTGCGGGTTGCCTTGCGTGTTGGCCTGGGCGGCCTGGTTCATGGCGTTCAGGATGCGGAAGTAGTGCTCGGCGTGCTGGAAGTAGCTCTCGGCCATCACCCGGTCGCCGGCGCTGGTCGCGTCGCGGCCGAGCTGCAGGTATTTCTCGAATAGCTGCTGCGAGGTGCCGCGGACCCGCAGGTCGGGGCCGATGCTGTCAAAGACGTGGTTGCGGTTCAGCGGGACGTTGCCGCTCTGGTGACGAACTGGGCCGCCACCGCCGCCGCCGCTGCCCTGGCCGCCGCTGCCCCGGTGGTTCCGGCCGCGCATACGCTTCATGTTCATTCGTCGGGGATGCTTTCCTGTTCGCAGCCGCCCCGGGGCGCATGGTCGAGCGCAGATCCGCGGCGGAAGTGATCATCATGCCCGATCAGGGAAGCCCAGCGATCAGGCGGGTGGAGCCAGGTGTCCGACGCCAACGCGCACAGACGAGATACGGCATGGCTCCGCGTTCCATAATCAACCTAATGTGCCTGGCCCGATCTGCCAAACTTTTTCTTAAGCGCCGGCTTGGATCACCAGCGCCCGTGCAATCCCTGCCAGGTCCGGCCGGGTCTGGACGGTCCAAGTCTGGACGGCATGATAGCCGGACACCATCGCCATGACGTCCGCAGCCTGGCCGATGCCCAACTCGATCACCGCGGTTCCGCCGGGCTGCAACAGGCTGGGCAGCCGTCGCAGGAGAATGCGGTAGGCGTCCAGGCCGTCCGCTCCGCCGTCCAGGGCGCGGCGCGGCTCGTGCGCCGCAACCTCCGGCATCAGGCCGGCAATATCGGCGCTGGGGATGTAGGGGGGATTGCTCAGCACGAGATCGAAGCGCCCACAGATCGCGTCGTCCCAGTTGCCGCACAGGACGGCCGCCCGGTTCGCCAAGCCTAGCCTCTGAGCGTTCCGCCGGGCCAGCGCTGCCGCGGCCGGAGCCAAGTCCGTGCCGACGCCCCAGGCGGACGGGAACTCGCTCAGCGCGGCGAGCAGCAGGCAGCCGGTCCCGGTGCCCAGGTCAAGGATGCGGCAGGTCGCCTGCCGGTCCGGGCGGGCCGCCAGCGCCGCCTCGATCAGCGCCTCGCTGTCGGGACGGGGGATCAGGGTGACGGGGGACACCTCGAAGGGCAGGCTCCAGAATTCCTGCCAGCCGACGATCAGGGCCAACGGCTCGCGCGCCGTCCGCCGGGCCAGCAAACGATCGTAAGCGGCAGCGTCAACCGGCGCGTCACGTTCCCGCAGCAGGGCCTCCTGCGCCAGCCCGGCGGCATGGCCCAGTAGCAGCCGGGCATCCAGCCGCGGGTTGTCCACCCCCGCCGCCGTCAGCAGCGCCGCGCCGTGGCGCAGCGCCTCGGCGACGGTCACTCCTGCGCGGCGAGGCGGGCCGCCTGGTCCTCGGCGGTCAGGCGGTCCACGATTTCGTCCAGGTCGCCCTGCATGATACGGTCGATCTTGTGCAGCGTCAGCTCCACGCGGTGGTCGGACACCCGGCCCTGCGGGAAGTTGTAGGTGCGGATGCGCTCGCTGCGGTCCCCGGTGCCGACCTGGCTCTTGCGGTCGGCGGCGCGGGTGTTGGCGAGGCTGCTGCGCTGGGCTTCGTACAGCCTGGCGCGCAGGATCTTCATCGCCTTGGCGCGGTTCTTGTGCTGGCTCCGCTCCTCCTGCATCGCCACTACGACGCCGGTGGGGATGTGGGTGATGCGGACGGCGCTCTCCGTCTTGTTGACGTGCTGCCCGCCGGCGCCGGACGCGCGGTACACGTCGATGCGCAGGTCGGTCTCGTTCACCTCGACATCGACCTCTTCCGCCTCTGGCAGCACGGCGACCGTCACGGTGGAAGTGTGGATGCGGCCCTGGCTTTCGGTCGCCGGCACGCGCTGCACGCGGTGGACGCCGGATTCGTACTTCAGCCGGGCGAACACGTTGCGGCCGGTGATCTCGGCCACGCCCTCCTTGATGCCGCCCAGGCCGGTGTCGGCGTATTCCAGCACCTCGACCTTCCAGCCATGCGACTCCGCGTACTTCTGGTACATCTGGAACAGTTCGGCCGCGAAAAGCCCGGCCTCGTCGCCACCGGCCGCCGGGCGGATTTCCAGGATGGCGCTGCGGGCGTCGGCCTCGTCCTTCGGCAGCAGCGCCAGGCGGATTTCGTGGCGCAGGGCGGGCAGGCGGTCCTTCAACTCGTACAGCTCGGCTTCGGCCAAGTCCTTCATCTCGGGGTCGGCCAGCATCGCTTCCGCCTCGGCCTGGGCGCGTTCGGCGGCGCGCAGCTCGCCGATGCGTTCGACGATGGGGTTCAGCTCCGACAGCTCCTTGCTGGCGCGGGAGAAGCCGTCGCCGCCCAGGCCCTCGCTGAGCTGCGCGCCCAGCTCCGCGGCCCGGCCGACGATGCGGTCCAGCTTGTAGTCCAGGCTGCCGCTCATGCTTCGCCACCTATGGCCAGATGCGCCGCCAGCCCGTCGAGCATGACCTCGGCCTGCGCGCCCGTCGCCAAATCCTTCACCTGCGCCACGCCGCGCGCCAGCTCCGCATCGCCGATGATGACCGCGGCACGGGCGCCGATGCGGTTGGCCCGCTCCATCCGGCGCCTCATGTTGCCGCGGTAGGACATCTCCGCCCGCACCCCGGCCCGGCGCAACGCCTGCACCGCGTCCAGCGCCGCTGCTTCCTGCGCATCGCCGAGCGGGATCACCGCAACCGCCCGCGGCGCCTCGGGCGGCGCCTGCAGCAGCATGGCCAGCCGTTCCACGCCGGCCGCCCAGCCAACGGCGGGGACGGAGGGGCCACCCATCTGCGCGACCAGCCCGTCATAGCGTCCCCCGCCCAGCACCGTCCCCTGGGCGCCCAAGCGGTCGGTGACGAACTCGAATGCGGTGTGGTTGTAGTAATCCAGGCCGCGTACGATGCGCGGGTTCTCCCGGAACGGCACGCCAAGCCGGGCCAACTGCAAGCGCAAGGCGTCGTAGAACGCGGCGGCGTCCGGCGTCAGCACCGCCTGGATCGTCGGAGCGTCCGCCACAAGGGCGCGGTCACCGTCATTCTTGCTGTCCAGGATGCGCAGCGGGTTGCGCTCCAGCCGCTCCTGGCTATCCGGGGACAGCGCCTCGCGGTGGGCGCCGAAGTAGGCCACCAGGGCATCGCGGTAGGCCCGGCGGCTCTCGGCGTCCCCCAACGTGTTCAGTTCCAGCACCGTGTCGCCGCTGACGCCGAGGTCTTGCAGGATGTGCCAGCCCAGCGCGATCACTTCCGCGTCGGCCAGCGGCTCCGCCGGGCCGATCAACTCGGCGCCGATCTGATGGAATTGGCGATACCGGCCCTTCTGCGGTCGCTCATACCGGAACATCGGGCCGGCGTAGAACACCTTCTGCGGCAAGGACTGCGTCAGGCCGTTGCTGACCAAGGCGCGGCAAACCCCTGCGGTGTTCTCCGGACGCAGGGTGATGCTGTCGCCGCCGCGGTCGTCGAAGGTGTACATCTCCTTGGTCACCACGTCGGAGGTGTCGCCCAGGGTGCGGGCGAACACGCGGGTCTCCTCGAAGATCGGCGTCGCCCACTCGTCGAACCCGTAAAGCCCGGCCAGCCGGCGGGCAGTGTCGATCACATGGGCGTGGCGGCGCTGGTCGTCGCCGATCAGGTCCCGGGTGCCGCGGACCGGCTGCAAATCTGCCAATTCTACTCCGCCGCAACCTTTTCAGACGCCGGCGCTTTCTCAGGAGCCGCCGCGGCCAGCTCCGCCGCCTTGCGCTCCACCTGTTCGATGATGTGCTCCACCATGTCGCCGCCATCGATGGTGTGGTCGGTGCGCCCGGCCGCATAGACCATGTGCCGGCCGTTGCCGCCGCCGGTCACGCCGATATCGGTCATCAGCGCCTCGCCGGGGCCGTTCACCACGCAGCCGATGATGGACAGGGTGATCGGCGTGCGGATGTGCGCCAGCCGCTCCTCCAGCATCGCCACCGTCTGGATCACGTTGAAGCCCTGGCGGGCGCAGGACGGGCAGCTCACGATCTTCACGCCGCGGTGGCGCAGGCCGAGCGACTTCAGGATGTCCCAGCCAACGTGGACCTCCTCCTCCGGTTCGGCGGACAGGCTGACGCGCAGGGTGTCGCCGACGCCGGCCCACAGCAGGCTGCCCAGGCCGATGGAGGACTTGACGGTGCCGGCGCGCTTCGTGCCGGCCTCGGTGATGCCGATGTGCAGCGGGTGGTCGCACACCTCGGCAAGCTGCTGGTAGGCGGCGACGGCCATGAACACGTCGGACGCCTTCACGCTGATCTTGAACTCGTGGAAGTCGTGGTCCTGCAGGATTTTGGCGTGCTCCAGCGCGCTCTCGACCAGCGCCTCCGGGTTCGGCTCGCCATACTTCTCCAACAGGTGCCGGTCCAGCGACCCGGCATTGACGCCGATCCGCATCGAGCAGTTGTGGTCCTTCGCCGCCCGCACGACTTCCCGCACGCGGTCGGCGCTGCCGATGTTGCCAGGGTTGATCCGCAGGCAGGCGGCGCCGCTCTGCGCGGCCTCGATGGCACGCTTGTAGTGGAAATGGATGTCGGCCACGATCGGCACGCCCACCTGCGGCACGATCTGCTTCAGCGCCAGCGCGCTTTCCTGGTCGGGGCAGGAGACGCGGACGATATCGACGCCGGCCTCCTCCGCCCGGCGGATTTGCGCGACCGTGCCGGGCACGTCCGTCGTCAGGGTGTTGGTCATCGTCTGCACGGTGATCGGCGCGTCGCCGCCCACCGGGACGGAGCCGACGTGGATTTGCCGCGACCGGCGGCGCTGGATCTGCTGGTAGGGTCGGTAACTCATGGTCGCTCCCCGGCGCCGGTCGATGGCGCGCGATATATAGGTCCGCGATACATAGACGCCCGCAGCGGCTATTGCGACTGCTGCGACGCAGTGCGGATAACGGCCTCGGGCTTGGTGGCGTCGCCGTCCACCGGCACATTGCGCCGCACCGCACCGGCTGCGCCCAGGGATGGGCCCGGCACGCCATCCACCAGCAGCTCGGTGCCGGCGGCGTTGCCGGTCGTCAGCGTGACCTGCATCCCGCGCGGCACCGGCCAAGTCTCTCCGCCGTGCATCACGCGGCTCAGCAGCACCTGCCCCTGCCCGCGCACCTGTACCCAGGCGTCGGACGTCACCCGCAGAGTGACGCGGGTTGCGTCCGGCACGCCGGGCATGATGGCTGGGCGCGCGGCGGCTGGAGGCACTGCGGGCACGAGGACTGGCACAGGAACGGGAGCTGGAACGGGGGCTGGCACAGGAAGTGGAGCCGGCGCTACCGCAACAGGGGCGGCGGCGACCGGCGCAGGTCCTCTGGACGGCGGTGGGGGCAGGATGGAGGCGACCTGCGGCGACAGGTTGGACGGCAGCGCCGCACGGTCGGCCAGCGGCGCCAGGCGTTCCGGCACGGCGGGCACCGCCTCCGTGGCCGTGCGCGCATCACCGGACGTGCGGTACCAACCGACATAGGCGCCGGCGGCGACCACCATGCCCAGCAGCACCACCGCCATGGCCGGCACGCCGCGCTGGGGCACCGGGACGGGAAAGGCCAGCTCGGTCTTGCGGTTCACCTCGTGCGCCTCCGCCCGGAAGCGCCGCGCCAGCTCGCCGGGGTCCAGGCCCAGCATCGCCGCATAGCTGCGGAGGAAGCCGACGGCGTAGGTGTTGCCGGGCAGGTCGGCCACCCGCCCATCCTCGATGGCTTCCAGGAACGGCAGGCGGATGCGCAGGGTCGCGGCCACGTCCGGCAGCGCCCAGCCGAGCCGATGCCGGGCGGCACGCAGCTCCGCGCCCACGCGGGAGGCGCCCAGCGCCGGGCCGCCGTCGCCGGCAGCGGACATCATGAGGTTCGGCTCCTGGAACCCTGCATTCCGGTCGTGCTGCAAGAGGCCATCCACCATCCGCTTCGCACCACCCGGGCGCCGGGCCTGCACAACCCTTCATAGCCCGGAACGAAGTCGCGTGCCAGCATAGCCATATTCCAGCAGCAGTTCTAAGTCGGCTGCCGACGATGGGATCATCACCTAGCGACCTGGGCTTCGACGCTGGGCGGGGGTTTGGAGTCGATGAGGGTCTGCATGAGGGTGGTCCAGTCTGGGAAGACCAGG